>Ga0182024_10014039_pt1 | contig 15530 bp, 9 predicted proteins | sample P32metaG_FD_120480 | JGI IMG/M metagenome (GOLD analysis project Ga0182024, IMG submission 120480) | Permafrost microbial communities from Stordalen Mire, Sweden - P3-2 metaG (Illumina Assembly) | ecosystem: Environmental > Terrestrial > Soil > Wetlands > Permafrost | place: Sweden: Stordalen... | reverse complement strand
CTGGTTTTCGGTCAGCCGGGAGGAACAGCTTCGGCGTTTTCTTGGCCGGGCGAAAGATCCTCTCAAGCAATGGAAACTCAGCCCGATGGATGTTGAATCCCTGGGCCGGTGGGAAGCCTATACAAAGGCCAAGGAAGCGATGCTCTTTTATACCGACACCGCGGATGCGCCATGGACGATTGTGCGCTCCGATGACAAGAAGCGCGCGCGCCTCAATGCGATCAAGCATATCCTGCATACCATTCCCTATGCTGGAAAGGACAAGGACGTCGTCACCGCCCCTGATCCGCATATCGTCGGGTCGGCCAAGGCGATTTACGAACATGGGGAAAATCCCCACCCGCGCTCCCCCGCGGATCATTTGCATTCTTGAAATGTACTGAAGTCGTGAAGCAATTCTGCATGACCTTAAGGAAGAAAGCGCCCCCTTACAGGGGCGTTTTGTTTTTATGGCGAGGAATAATTGTGAAGGCGAAGTAGGCCAGACCTCAGCCTTTCGCTTTCGTTTTGGAATCACTCACGGAAATCCACAGGCTGAAGCCTGTGCTACCGGATCGCTACGCGGATCGGACTGTGTCCAGCGCGGCTTTGACGCGCGCGGGGGTGAGCGGGGCTTGGCGGATGCGCGCGCCGGTTGCGTCGAAGATCGCGTTGGCAATGGCCGCAGCGGTGGGGCGGCTGGAAGGTTCTCCGGCGCCGCTGGATGGAAGCTCGGGATGGTTGATCAGGACGACTTCGACTCGATCGGGAACGTCGGCTGCGCGGGCGACGGGATACGTTTTCCAGTCCACGCTGGTCACATTGCTCCGGTCGAACGTCACTTCTTCCTTCAGGCTGCGGCCAAGCGATTGGATCAGGTTCGCTTCGATTGTGGTGCGAAGCGCTTCAGGGTTGATAATCAAGCCGCAATCGTGCGCGCAGACAAAATGCGTCACGCGAACCGCACCGGTCTTGCGATTGACTTCCACTTCGGCAACCGTCCCGACATAAGTGCCGTTGCGCGTGCTGAGGCCCACTCCGCGGCCCGTGGCGATATCTCCCTTGCTCGCCGATTTTTTCGGAGATGGGCGGGTGTCCCATCCGGCTTTTTTCGCCGCCTCCGTTAAGACGGCTTTCGCGCGCTCCTCATCGAGGTGCTTGCGGCGAAATTCGATCGGATCGACGCCCGCCGCGGCGGCGATTTCGTCCATGAAGGATTCAACGGCAAAGGATGTGGCCGGCCCTTCCGGGTCTCGTAAATGCGTGGTGCGGAGCGGCGACGCACTGTCATAAAATGCGGGAATCACGTGCGCCATCGCAAGAACATTTTGAAACGCGTACGGCGCCGCCTCCACGCCCCACTGCGCGAATTCATCGACGCCTGACGTATTGCGGATTCCGGTCAGTTGGGCTCCCAGATAATTTCCCGCGTCACCGGGGCGAAAATGAGTCTCGCCGCCGGAAAACGCGCGCGAAGTAAATTGCACGGCCGTGGCTTCGCCTTGCGCGTCAAGTGCCGCTGACAGGTCGCAAAGTACCGCGGGGCCCTTGGTGCCCCACGCGGTCATGTCTTCGCGCATCCATTGCACGCGCACGGGTTTTCCGGCGGCTTCGGAAAGCAACACGGCATCGGCGCCCGTGTCTTCGAAGCCGGGGCGGCCATACGAGCCGGCATCCTCCTCCCAGACGACGCGCACCGTATCGACCGGAACGCGCAGCAGCTCCGCGTAGCCCTTTTGCAAATCGTGCGGTTTCTGCCCGCCGGACCAGACGGTCGTGATTCCATCCGTGTGAACGTCGGCAACGGCGCACCCCGGCCCCATTGTGGCGTGCGACTGGAATGGAAACTCATAGCTCGCTTCCACTTTTTTCGCTGCACTTGACAGGGCCGCGGCGGCATCGCCGCGTTTGAGGGTTTCCTTGCTCGCTTTTACCGGCGTAGAGCGCATGTATGCGTACAAGTCTTTTTGCTCGGGGAACGCCTGCTTGGGTGCGGTCCAGGTGACCTTGAGAGCTTTGGCGGCCTGGATGGCGGCCCATTCATTTTCGGCGACCACGCCGACGAAATTCGCTTTCACGATTGTTTTTACAAATCCAGGTATCGATTTCGCTGAGCTCTCGTCCACGCTCGCAAACGTCGCGCCTACTCCGGACGGCCGGATTACCCGGCCATGAAGCATGCCCGGAACACGAACATCCGTGACGTATTTAAAGCGGCCAAGAATTTTCGGCGGAAGATCCTCGCGAGGGACTGGCTTGCCCACAATTTTGTATGCGGAGGGATCCTTCGGTTTGCCCATGCCTTCGACGTTCAGCGAAAATCCGTCGCCCGAAACTTTCAGCGCATCATTCAGGTCGCCCGCGCTGGCCAGATCGGCGTACGTGACGCTCTTCGTTGCGTCGCCCTTCACGCGAACCACGCCGTCGATCACTTCCAGCTCCTCGACTGGAACGCCCAGACGCCGGGAAGCCAGTTGCATCAGCAGATAGCGCGCATTCGCTGCGGCGTTGCGCAGCGGCTTTGAGCCCAGCATGATGGACGTGCTGCCTCCGACGCCGCCCTGGTTTGCGGTCGAAGCGGTATCGCCCATGACCAGGACGACGCGATCGACGGGGACATCCAATTCCTCGGCGATAATCTGGGCGTAAGCGGTTCCGACCCCCATTCCGATTTCCGGCTTGCCGGTGAACACATGAACGATTCCTTCTTTGTCGATGCGCAGCCACGAATCCAGACGGCTGGGAGAAGGAGCGGCAATCGTCTCGGGCACCGCCGCAGCCAAAACGCGCGGGAGCACAGCGGAATCAGCCACGCTGAAACCGATGAGCAGACCTCCCGCGTCCTTCACAAACTCTCTTCGCGATACTGTGATTTTAGGAGCCATGATCTTATGCGCTCCTTTTCGCGGGTTGCGACGCGCGGCGGACCGCGTTGAAAATTCCGACGTGGCTTCCACACCGGCACACCAAACCTTCAAATGCTTTCCGCATTTCGGCGTCGGTGGGGCTGGGATTGATGTCGAGGAGCGCTTTGGTCGTCATCACCCACCCGTTCAGGCAGTAGCCGCACTGGAAGGTCTGCTCCGCGATGAACGCCGCTTGCACTGGATGCGGTTTCCCCGCGGTCTCCAGGCCTTCGAGCGTGACGATTTCCTTCCCGACGGCGTTCGCTACAGTCAGCCGGCAAGACCGCACCACTTTATTGTCCACCAGCACGGTACATGCCCCGCACTGCCCGAGGCCGCAGCCAAAGCGCGGATTGTTCATTTCCAGATTGTCGCGCAGAACATAGAGAAGAGGGCACGCAGGGTCCACGTCCACGCTGTGCACACGGCCATTCACTTTCAAGGTGGTAGCGCTCATAAGCACCTCACAGCTCCAAATTATACATCCAGAATTCGCGGGCACATGAAAGCGGAGTTATCTATTTTGGGAGGACCGGATAATCGGGAGCTGATCCCAATTGTTCCCGGACACGGAATCCGCTCATTCGCAAAGCCATCATTTGCGCGGCGAGGTTCAGGATTCGGTCTGCCGCCGTCTGTGATTTGAGGCCGCGCGAGTGGATGTTCGAGATGAGGTTTCGGTTCGCATCGGTGTGCGTCTGGTCAGGCAGGTAAGCCATGTAGGCGGACAGACTCTCGGCCGTGGCAAGGCCCGGGCGCTCGCCGATCAGCAGCACCGCGACTTTTGGCGCTAACAACTCGCCGATCTCATTCAGAACGCCGACGCGGCAGTGGCGAATCGCAAATGGGTTGCCTACGGTCCAGCCGCGCGCTCGCGCTCCTGCGTCAAGCAACGGAAGCAGGGAAGGAACTTGCGCGGCGACAGCCGTGACCGAGAGACCGTCGCCGATTGCGATTTGAATGTCTTGATTCCGTGAGCATCTTCTCTCCAATTCTTGCCGCGACGCGCCATCTAAATGGCGTCCCAAGTCCGGCTGCAGGAGATATTCTTCCTTGGAAGACGCTGCAGTGCAGACCTCGAACAGGTTCCACTGCTTGATGAACGCCGCGCCGAACGCGGATTCCAGATCGAGCTCTGCGCGGACAGCGTCCCGCGCGGCGGCATGGGCTTCGCGCAATTCCAATTGCGTGGAGGTGCGGTAAGCGGCCCCGGCGCGGCCCGCCAGAATGCGCGCCGGCGTACGTTCCCGAATCTTGCGCAGGACTTCGGGGAAATCGGCGGCAAGAAAGGAATCGACGTCTCGCGGCATTCAGACAATTTCTCCCAGCGAAGATTCGAGCCCTTGCATCAGTTCGCGCCGCGCGGGTGCATCGAGCAGCGCGGGCTCCGTATCCCTGAAAATTCCTTTCGACTGGAGCCAGGTCAAAAACTCGGGAGCGGGACGAAGATGGAAGAGTTTTCTGGCGGCGAGTGCGTCATGGTAGCTGGTGGATTGATAATTCAGCATCACATCGTCCGAGCACGGAACGCCCATAAAATAATTGCAGCCAGCCGCGGCCAGAAGGACCAGAAGATTGTCGGCGGAGTTTTGATCGGCCGCCGCGTGGTTCGTGTAGCAGACATCGCAGCCCATCGGGAGTCCGAGGAGCTTGCCCATGAAATGATCTTCCAGGCCGGCGCGAATAATCTGCCGCTCGTCGTAAAGATATTCCGGCCCAATGAAGCCCACGACGCTATTCACGAGGAAAGGATGGAACACGCGGGCGACGCCATACGCGCGCGCCTCGAGCGTCAGCTGATCGACGCCGTGATGCGCCTCCGCCGAAAGAGCGCTTCCCTGGCCCGTCTCGAAATACATCACGTTCGCTCCCTTCCAGGGAACGTCGCGTTGCGCGTGATGTTCGAGAACCAACGCGCGCCCTTCGCGCAGCATCTGCAGCGTGACGCCAAAACTGCGGTTGGCCGCCTCCGTTCCGGCGATGGATTGGAACAATAGATCCACGGGCGCGCCGCGCTTCATCGCCTCGAGTTGTGTGGTGATATGCGCGAGGCAGCACGATTGCGTCGGCACGCCATAGGCGTCGATCAGCCGGGCGAGCGCTCGCAGGATTGCGACAACCGTTTTCACCGAATCCGATGCCGGGTTCACTCCAATCACGGCGTCGCCGCATCCGAAGAGGAGCCCCTCGAACGCGGCGAGCAAAATTCCGCCGATGTCATCCACGGGATGATTGGGCTGCGTGCGGATTCCCAGCACTCCGCGCTCACCCATCGTGTTCCGGCAGCGCGTCACATTCCTGATTTTGGCAGCGGCAAGGATGAGGTCCTTGTTGCTCATGATTTTGGCAACAGCCGCCGCGATTTCCGGAATGATCGCCCACTGAAGCTCTTTCAATCGTTCTTCGCATGTGGCGTCGTCGAGAATAAATTCCCGGAATTCGCCAACGGTCAGGCTCCGGATTCGCTCGAACCGCGCGGCGTCGTAGGATTCCAGAAGCAGGCGGCTCACGTCATCGTGGGAGGGATCGATCAGCGGCTGGCGGACGATTTCTCCAAGAGAAATGTCGGCGAGTTTGCGCTTCGCGGCCACGCGTTCGCGCTCCGAGCGCGCGGCGAGGCCCGCCAATTGATCGCCGGATTTTTCCTCGTTGGCCTTGGCCAGCAAGTCGCGCAGATCGCGAAAGACAAATTGTTCGGACATGAATTCCCCACGAGCAAAGCGGCTGCCGTGAAGAAAGTAGCATCAATCGCAGGCGCAAGAAAGGTCGAGAGAAGTTCACCGCCTGCATTCAATCCGAAGTGTGTTTGCGAGAAGCGAACGCGAAACCCCGCCTCTAGCGAGGCATGGCAGCTTCTTGCATCGGGACCTGCGATTTTCCAGGCCGCCATCGCGCCAGAATCGGGAACACCAGCGCCACGACCATAACGATGGTGATGGCGTCCACCGCGGGCGCGTACCTGCCAAGATTCTGGTGAATGCGCGCGATCATGATCGGCGAAGGAACCGCCGCGAGTCCCCAGGCGAGCAGGATGATGCCATAGATTCCGCCCATCGATTTGGAACCAAAAAAGTCCGCCGTGAACGACGGCATGGTGCCAAAACCGCCTCCGTAGCAAAGTCCGATGACGGCGAAGCACAGCGTGAAGAGCGACCAATCGTGAATGCGCGGCAGCAGGAAAAAAATCACCGCTTGAATCAGGAACAGCAGGAAATACACCTGCGCGCGGCCAATATAGTCGGAGACAGAAGCCCAGAAGACGCGTCCGAATCCGTTGCACAGGGAAATCACGCCAACCATTCCAGCCGCCTTTAACACCGTCATGCCGACCATTTCCTGCGCCATGGGCGACGCCTGGCTGATGATCATGATGCCCGCCGAAACGTTCAGGAAGAGCAGCAGAAAGAGCAAATAAAATTGCCACGCGCCAAGCGCTTCGCCCACGGTAAAGTCAACCGTGCTGGCCGATTTTGCCACCGCTGTGCGCGGCTCCCACCCCGCCGGGCGCCAACCCTGCGGCGGGTTCGCGTAAAACTGAGCGGCGGCAACGACAACCACTAGGTAAACGATCCCAAGCGTCCAGAACGTAGCGGCAATGCTGTAGTGAATGATTTCCCACGCTGCGAATGGGCTCATCACGGCTGCGCCGAATCCGTAGCCGCAGACTGCGATGCCTGTCATCAAACCCCGCCGATCGGGAAACCATTTCACGAGCGTGGCCACGGGACAGATATAGCCCATCCCCATACCGAACCCGCCGATGACACCATAACCGGCGTAAAGCCCGTTCAGCGAATTGTGCGAGGCGGCGAAGCCGGCGATCAAGTAGCCGACGCCGTAGATGACACCGGCCGTGGTGGCAACGATTCGCGGCCCGGCTTTGTCGAGCCACAGGCCGCCGAGGATGGTTCCGATTCCAAGGATCAGAATCGCAAGAGTGAAATTGAATTGGACCGAGGTTTCCGACCAGTGGCCCGCGCTCATCAGCGGCTTTTTGAAAACGCTCCAGCCGTAAACGGCTCCGAGACAGATTTGCATGCAAACTGCTGCGGCGGCTATTCCCCACCTGTTTGGAACGTGTTCCGTGTTCATCGGCGTCTCCTAGGGTTGGATTTAGGGCCCACTCCGATGCAATTTCCCGGGGACTTCAAGATCGAGCCGGCAACGAAACATTTTGCGCGGCGAGACCAAGGCGCTCGCCGCCCGCATACACGACGAAGCGCTGGCCGCGAAGAAAACCTGCAAGCGTCATGCCCACCTCACGCGCAAGCCTCACCGCGAGGCTCGAGCACGCCGAAACGGACGCCACCACCGGTATCCCCGCCATTGCCGCCTTTTGAATGATCTCGAAGCCGCCGCGCCCGCTCACGATCAAAGCGCATTCGGCGAGCGGCAGACGATTCTCACGCAACGCCCATCCAACAATTTTGTCGACGGCGTTATGACGGCCGATGTCCTCGCGCTCCACGAGGAGCGCGCCGTCCCGGTCGAACAGCGCCGCGGCATGCAATCCACCAGTGCGGGAAAAAACCTCCTGCGAAGCCCGCAGCGTTTCCGGAAGCCGGCAAAGGACCTCCGGCGACATCCGGAAGTCGGGATTGGCGGCGCGGACTCCGCGGCGGCGCACCGAATCGATCGACGCCTTACCGCAGATGCCGCAGCTAGAAGCGGCGAAAAAATTGCGCTGCGTGCTTTCCAGGTCGAGCTTCACATCCGGCGCGAGCTCGACTTCCACAATGTTGCCGCGCTCAGTGAATTTCACGCCGTCGGGCTCCCGAATCGAAGCGATTTCCTCCGCGCGCTCGACAATCCCCTCGGTGAAAAGAAAACCTGCCGCCAGCTCGAAATCGTGCCCCGGCGTGCGCATCGTCACCGTGAGAGGACGCTCGCCGATGCGAATCTCCAAAGGCTCTTCCGCGGCCAGATCATCCTGCCGCGCTTCGACGCGACCCTCTTTCCATTCGTGAACCTGCGTGACATCCGTGTCGCGCCGGTGGGACATGGTCATCTCATATTCCTTAATAGCCCGTGTATCTCGAATGGTTTCTGTAGTGCCCGCCTTCAGGCGGGCACTTTGGATACACCCAGATGGCCGCCTGAAGGCGGCCGCAACAGAAACAAAATGCTGCTTCCCACGAAGTGTTTTATGCCGGGACGACTGCGGCTGCTAGCGGTTCCGGCGCGCGGTTTGCCGGAAACACCTCGACGATGGCGTTGTAGTCAGGCACGCCGCTCGCGTCTAGGCAGCCCGCCGGAACGAGCACATTTACTTCCGGCCAGTAGCCCTGGAGGCTCCCAGGCTTGATCCGGTCAATCTTTACGCGCCCATGAAACTGGCCGCGATCGTTCGCGAGGACGATGGCATCCCCGTCTTTCACGCCCAGGTGTTGCGCATCTTCACGCGCCATGAGGATGTGGTCGCGCATCGCGCCGTTCAGCAAATCCTTGTCGCCGTGAATGATGCTGTTGAATTGCCGTCCGCGGCGCGTGGCCAGCATGAAATGGCCGGGCGGGACGCTCTCCTCGGGCAGGTTTACAGCGCTGAAGCGGCCCAGACCGTCCGGGGTTAAAAAGCGGTCGACGAGCAGGCGCGGGCCGCCATACTGAAAATTGTCGCCCTTCTTGCGCAGCTTCGCGATGCCTTGATACGTCGGGCAGACCCGGTCAATCTCTTCGCGAATATCCTGGGTGTTTTTCCACGGGAAAATTTTCGCGGCGCCTTCGGGGTCGGCGCGGCGCGCGACGAGTACGGGAATTTCCCATTCATCCTTCGTCTCGGGCAAGCGCGGGCCAGGAATCTCCGGGCTGAAGATAATGCGGCGTTCGGTGTTCGTTTCCGTTCCGCCGCCGCGCTGCTCGTAGCGCGTGCGGCCGGGAAGAAGCAGGACAGTATCGGCCGGCTCGATCAGCATATTCGAGCTGACGCAAATATCCTGATGAATGCGCAGCTTGATATTCTTCATCGCCTGGATTACACGTGCGGGCTCCGGCATCGTATCGATAAAATTCCCGCCGGTTTGCCAGAGCGTGTCGATTTCTCCGCGCTCGGCGGCGAGGATCATGTGCGCGGCCGTCAACCCTTTCGACGTGGGCGGCACAAATCCCCAGCGTCCCGGATGCGCCAGGCGTTGCGCGTTTTCTTCGGTGACCGGAACGCCCATCACGTACGCGGTGGGAACAGCGCCCATTTCGGCGCCTCCCTGCACGCCGCTGTGCCCGCGAATCGGCATGAGGCCCGTATTCGGCCGGCCGACATTCCCCTTAGCGAGCTGAAGATTCACGATGGCGCGGACGTTGTCGCTGCCGTAACGATGCTGTGTGATCCCCATGCTCCAGACGATGATAGCGTGCCGCGCGTTGCCGAACGCCTCGGCGAAGCGCAGCATGTGGCCGCGAGTAAGGCCCGAGCCGCGCTCGAGATCTTCCCAGGAAAGATTACGCACCTTTTCTTCGGCTTCCGCGAACCCCGAAGTGCGCTCGGCAATGAATTTCCGGTCGAGCCAGTCGTTTTCGATGAGCAGTTTCAAAATGCCGTTGAAGAATGCGATGTCTCCGCCGGGATGAATCTGGAAAAAATCGTCGGCGAATTTCGTACCAAAGAGCGCGCTCTTGGCCATCGAAGGAACCCAGTAGCGGTCCAGTCCAGGCTCGAGATACGGGTTCACGACGAGAACCCTTGTGCCGGCGTCCTTCGCGATACAGATGTATTTCGTGGCGACCGGCTGGTTGTTGGCGATGTTCGTGCCCACAAAGATAAGCAAGTCTGTGCCGATCCAATCGGAATAGGAGCACGTAGTCGCCGCGCAGCCAATCGTGGCGCCAAGCGCGGCCGTGCTGGGTGCGTGGCAGATCCGCGCGCTCGTATCCACGTGATTCGTGCCGAAAAAGCGAGCGACCTTTTGTTGCGCGTAGTAAGTCTCGTTCGTCAACCCGCGCGACGTCACGAACCAGGCAAGGCGGTTCGGATCCGTTTCGCGCAGGCCCTTCGCCGCCACATCCAGCGCCTCATCCCATGAGATTTGCCGGAAGCCCTTCTCGCCCCGCCGGCGAATCATCGGAGCGGATAACCGTCCCAGGCGCGATAAATGCCGCGTCTTGGTCTTGCTCAGCGCATCGGCATCTTCAAGCAGGCGCAACTTCATCGCCGGCATTGTATTCAGCCGCAGCAATCGCAGCCGAAGTTGGCACAGATGAATCCCCTTCATGGTCCAATCGCGCATGCCGGTAGTGCCAAGCGAGCAGCCGTCGCAGCAGCCATCGTTCAGGATGCGCCAGGCGTAGCCCAGCTGGTCGCGATTCTCCCACATCGTTTCGGCGATATCCTTGAATGCATTGGGATGCTGCTCGTGCAACCCGTAGGGGACCAGGCTGACCCATTTCCGCGCGCGGTTCCCGCTCAGACCGTTCCCGCTATTTTGGTCGGACATGACTCGGGCCTCCGTGCGGAATCACTTCGTGGACCTGGACCGGCTGCCTTGCGTAACCACTCTATTAACCCATCTCATCCCTGATGGTCAAGGATGCCAGGGTGGATCGGCGGAGGTTGCGCGGCCGCAACAGATTTCACATTGGATTCAGGCTGAAGTTGTGGATTGAGCCTGCGAGGTTCTTTGCCCGGGGTTCGCTAACTTCCAACAAGAATGACGGTCACAATTGAGCCGCAATCGGTAACTCGTGGAAACACAGACATGCACAAAGTATTGGTGCCCGAAAGAGGACTCGAACCTCCACTCCCTTGCGAGAACTAGCTCCTGAAGCTAGCGCGTCTGCCAATTCCGCCATTCGGGCACGTCTGCGGGTGTTGCGAGGCAAATTGATTGTGCCCGCCCATGGCGGGGTTTGTCAACGCGACGCCGGTCTTTGGCCAAGCGGCGTTGAATCGGGGAGACATTCGGATGACTTCCGGGGTGCGGGTTTTCCGCCAAAACGCAGTCACCAATAGATAACACGCGCCATCCCTCACTCTGGATTGATGTTATAATTCGTTCAAGTTTTTGCCGTTGCACGGCGGCGCATTTGCTCGCTCCATTTCCGCCTGGCGCCGTTCTCGCAGGGAGGAAACCTTGGAAGAGTCCCGATCACTTCTTCTCGATATGCTCATGATTTCCTGGGGTGTCATCACGTCGGTTCTGGTCGTGCTGGTCGTTTACCGGGGAACGCTGTCGTCGAAGGAAGATGACCAGATCTTCATCGACGCCGCCGAACAGCATCATTACCAGGAGCAGTTGGTGATCATCGACCGGATTTCACGCCTGACCAAGCCGATTATCGCTCTGGCAGTTTTGTCTGGAGCGTTATTGCTGGCCAGCGCGGGCGTTTGGATCTATCAAGGCTTCAAGAGCTTTTAGCGCTGGCCACCGGGCAGGGCCGATCCCATCGTGGTGGCGGGTTCGGGAATCGTGGAGTCCACGATCGAGGAGTGGTTCAGCGTAATCACCCACCGGTCGGCTTGTCTCGCCAGGAAAAGGGTAGTGTGCCCCCGGAACTGAGCAACCTTGCCATCCATCTGCGCGACATACGTGAATTGGTAAGTGGCCCAGGCCGAATTTCCATTCACCTTAATGAGAGTATTCGACCGGTCCATGCGCGCGCCACTGACCTGAGCGCGCTGCGCCTGATAGGCCTTCAGGAAATTATCCCAGCCGATGACGGGTGGTTCCCACGCGCCGCTCACCAGAACCACATCTTCCGAGTAGTATTTATGCAGCGATTCCGCGTCGCCGATCTGCCAATAGCCCATCGCTTCGCCGATGGCCTGGTCAATGGCCTGCGAATCCGGCGTATGCATTGAGGATTTAAGATCCTCTGCTGCCTCGGGGGGTGGAGTGTTCTTATTCTTATCCTTTTTTTGAGCGCCTGCCGGAATTGCGACGGCCATCAAGGCCAGCGCCAGGGTGATCCCGATCCGGAAGCATCTTGCACAGTTCACTGCATCTTGTCTCATGTCTCTTCCCCGCAGCTGAAGATAGCACGAACCCATTAGCGCCAGCCGGGATTCGACGGACGAAGTGTCGTGCCAGTGCACGCATCCCCTGCGGGTAAATCCGTCACTTGAAGCGCGTCTTCCGCACGACGTCGAGGCCGAATGTCCCGTTTTCATCGCGCAAGCCAACCACGGAGAATTCGCGATTAATCGTGTATTCGATTTGAATCACTTGATACTGCGTGGTGGTGACGTCCGTGATGTAGGTCACCACGAGGCCCGGGGTGACTTGCTGCTCAATCGTGACGCTGGCGATCGAGTTTTGCTGTGTATTCAAAGTCGCGACCGATGGACCGACGCTGAAGTGGCTGACGCCGAAAAGCCGCTGAATGCGCCCGCCCAACTGGCTCGAAACCGCTTCCGAGAGCAACGCCGAGGCGCCCACCCCCGGGTTTTGCCCGGTGGCGGTTCGTGCCGCGCTCTCTTCGCCGGTCTGGCCCAGAGCCAGCAGCTCGATGATGTCGCTTGAGGGTAACGGCGGGTCAGACCGGTAGGCTAGTGTGAGGCGGCTCGCGGGGCCGGTGAAATCGAGAGTGACCTCATACTGGCGGATCGTTGTCGTAGCCTCGACGTTTAATACCGGATCCAGCCGGAACGGATTGGCGAAATTGATGTCCCCCCGCGCAATGGTGTACTTGTTGCCGCGAAAACTCATTTCCCCGCTCAGCAAATGGATGTGGCCGAGGAGAATGGGATGTTCCCATGTTCCCCGCAATCGCAGGCTCGCGTCCGTCAAGAGCCGCGCGCCCGTCCACTCCATCCGCGAATCGGGACTGGAGTCTGCCTGGATGTCGAACTCCAAATTCTGGAGAAACGATGAGGTCGTGCTCGGGCCGGACGACGGCTCCTTGGCTGAAACCATGAAGCTTCCGAGATCAAATCCTTCCGCCATCAGCAAGCGATCGATAACGATGCGTCCTGAAAGGGTCGCGGCTTGATCGTTCCCGGAGAGGCGCAGGTTCCCACGTACGAGCCAGCTCATCCCGACGGGATACCGAATGCGCACCTGGTCGGAACGAGCGTTGAGCACATAGGTCAACGGCCCTTCTCCGTAAGCCACCGTGCCGCCGATGGTGAGGCGTCCGCCGCCGGTTTCCGCGGCGACGTTATCAAACACCATGCGTGTCGCGTCAAAATTGAAATCGCCGGCAACATTACTCAGCCCCGCTGGAAAATCGCCATACCGCAGCGAAGCGCCCTCGATGTGGACCTTCCCATTGAAGCGCGGTGTGGCCACGGTCCCGGCGACCAGCGCATTAATTTGCGCGCGGCCCGTCGCTTCCAGTAGCGGGTAGAAGCCTGAGAGCAATTGGAGGCTGAACGCTCCATCCAGGCGCAAATTGAGGGCCTGATCCCCGGCGAAACGCGCTGAGCCGGTCACTCGAAAATCCGTGTCGGTCCCGCGAAGGCTCGCTTGCTCGACGCGCACTTCGTCCCGGCGATAGGTCAACCGCACAGGGCCGACATTTTCAAGTTTCACATTTTCAAAATCAAATGTGAGACGGGACAGATTAGCTTCCACCGCGAGCGTTTCAGGGCGCGCGCCAAAACCGGCGACGTCAAATTGACCGTCCACCAAACTGTGCCCGTTCAACCGCGATAGATGAAGGGCGGAGACGAGGAAGGGATTGAAATCGATTCGTTCGACCGTGACATGCGCTGTCACCGGATAATCTCCCCCGAGGCCGATGTCCAGCTTCCCGGCAAGCCGCCCCGACGTCATTGCCGAATCTAACCTCGCACTCAGTTGGCGCCCATCCGAATCGACTTTCCCGTCAAAGCTTCCCACCACGTCATCGCCCAGCTTCAAGTCAACCAGGCGAAGCGTCGCGTGCAATTCGGGTGCGCGTAGAGGCCCCTGGCCGTGGGCTTGCAAATTGAGGCGGCCGCCCACCGGGAGGCGCGCCATCTGTATTTTGTCGATCACCTCAAGCGGAATCGCCGCCCCCGTGAAATCAAACGACACTTCCCCCGTGTCGGTGTGATAGTCCAGATTGCCAGTCACGAGCCCTGCAGGCGCGCCCGGCGCGTGCGCCGCCAGGCGCACCTCGGCGTTGGCAATGCGAACTTCACCCGGGTGGATGGACAATTGCCCTCGCGCCCGCTCGAACCGCCATGACCCTGCCGTCGCATCCGACACGTCAAACAGACCTGAGAAGTCAGGCTGCGCCCGCGTGCCTTTGCCATGGAATTGCCCGGTCAGTTGTCCGTGCGCCGCATAGGACGTCCCCACCATCTTTTGCAAATCGTCCGTATCGGCTCCCACCAGATTGACGTCAAACGTCCATTCGCTTTCGGGGTTGAATCCCCAGTCGTCGAGATCGAGGTGCAGTTCCAGATCCGCGGAAGAGCGGCCCCGGCGCGCGCGTCCTCGGGCAATATGCAACTCGTCGGGCGAGTAGGTGAGCTCACCCTCGAGATCGTCCCAATACAACGAGCCATATTGCGCATCGCTTCCCTTGAATCGTCCCGTGAATGTGGGGCCGCCGAGAGGCCCTGTCAACCGTCCGTCCCAATGGAAATGACCGCCGATTACTTGCCGTTCCGCGGTGGGGCCGCGGAGGCGGTTGATGAAGTCGTCCCATGGCCTGAGGTCGTCGGTGTCGACTGTCATGTCCATCGAAGTCTCGACCGTGCTGAGAGAGCCGTGGAACTGGATGTGGCTGGAGGGAGTTGAAATCTCACCGGGCGGGAGTTCGAACTGCTTGTGGTCCATGTCATAGTGGAATTCGAAATGCGCCGCGGTAGGGATCTGCCCCGGCGCGGGCGTGACCGGTGGTGTCCACTCCGAAACGCCACGCGAGTCGACGTGTTTGAAATCAGCGACCCATGTCGTAGTCGCGTCCACGTCCATCCGGCTGCCCCAATGCAAAGGATTGATGGGCAGGCTCGGGTTGTCTTCCGCGGAAATCGCCTGATGCAGGTCCAGACCTCGCACTTTCGTATCGGCGCGGAAATCCAGCTTCGGGAGATTCACGTGCACATGGCTCGTCGCGATTCCGCCGAGCACCATGGCTTCCAAATCAGGCAAATCGATAGCGCGATTGTCGGCGTTGTAGCCGCCATGGACGGAAATATTTCCGGGATGAAACCATTGGTATTTCATGGTGAGCCGGTCGGCTGTATAGCGGCCGGTGAAGTTCATCTTTTCGGCGGAGTAGCCCCCCTCTCCGGCAAATTCAAGATGTCCGCCTGGCGCGTCTCGCTGGCGCAAAATCGTCCACAGGTCCTCGAGGCGCAACTGGCCCCGGTACCGGAAGGTCCACGCGGGCTGGGCGAAACTGGCGAGATTGGCCTGCGCATCGATATCCACGCCGGCCGACTTCCATTGCAACTGCGTCACAGAAAACGAATCCTGCCGGAGAGTGAATCGCGCGGAGAAATTCGAGGCAAACGGCAAGTTGCGCAAAGCCGCAATCTCGAATTTTTGCCAGCTGACCTGACCGAGGTACACGGGGCGGCCGGCATCGCTTGCATAGTTCATGGCGAACTCAAAATTTCCGCCCTTGGCTTGGAGCGGTATTCGCGTGTCATTCCATAAGATCTCGCCGTCCTCGAGACGCAACTGCGCGATTTTCAAATCGAACAGGCCCTGCAAGTCCGGCGTGCCGGTGTTTACAGGAATCTTTGGTCCGGGAATATTGGTCGAGCCGTCTTTTTCG
>Ga0182024_10014038_pt1 | contig 15530 bp, 12 predicted proteins | sample P32metaG_FD_120480 | JGI IMG/M metagenome (GOLD analysis project Ga0182024, IMG submission 120480) | Permafrost microbial communities from Stordalen Mire, Sweden - P3-2 metaG (Illumina Assembly) | ecosystem: Environmental > Terrestrial > Soil > Wetlands > Permafrost | place: Sweden: Stordalen... | reverse complement strand
TCATGTGGACATGAATTTCAAACCGTTCGATCTTCCGGCTGCTCATATTTATAAAGTCAGTGGCGGGAAGATTCACGAGATCGAAGCCATGGGTTTCACGATGCCGTACAACTCCAAGACAGGCTGGGAATAAGCGCGCGCCGCCCCGGGGAAGTGGTCTTTGTTGAGCGAAGGGAGAATTGCGCCATGAAAAAACGGCTTCGAGCCGCACGATACTCGTCGCGGCAACGTTTCTGGTCGGTTGTCTGTGTCCTGTTAACTGTGACGCGCAGGGGGCGCCCCCGGGAGGCCCTCTGAACAATACGCTGAAGACCATGGACGACCAGCAGGGAATGCGCAGCACATCGGAAGAATACATGCGGCAGGAGTTGGGAGATCCAAAGGAACAAGCGGCCTATCAGGCGTTTCACAAAGCCAGCGAAAATGATGGCGACAAAAAGATTCACCTTGGCATAGCTTTCCTGGCGAAATATCAGTCACACTGCTACACTGCAGCAGTCTACGAGGAACTGTCAAAGGTCTATTATGACAGGAAGGATTTGCCTAGCTTCTACACCTACTCGGAGAAGGGTCTTTCACTGTTTCCCGACGATGTGCATCTGCTTGCGCTGAGTGGATGGGTCATTCCCCGCGGGTTCGATCCTCACGAGCCCGACGCCGATAAAAGGTTGGATAAAGCGGAGTTCTACGAGAAGCATGCTCTCGGCGTGATGACTACCATGCAAAAGCCGGGCGGCTTGACCGATGACCAATTCACCCAATTCAAAACGGGCGAACTAGCCGTAGCGCACAGTGGTCTCGGTCTCGTCTATTTCCGCCGCGAGCAATACGACGCTTCTGCCAAGAAGCTCGAAACAGCGACCCAGAATGAAACGACGCCTGACCCGACCGACTACTTTATTCTCGGGGCGGACCTCGAGAACTTGAGCAGATATACGGAAGCAGTAGATGCTTTCAATCGCTGCGCCCAGATCCCCGGTAACATGCAGGACAATTGCAAGAAGTATGCCAGCGATGCGACGCAGCGCGCCGCGGCCGCGAAGTAAAGTGCTCTTCCGCGCAGCCCGGAACTAGGTGCTTGGATGGAAGCCAGGACGCCGCCTTTGGGGGCACGCGGCCGCGATGCGCCCTGTCACGGCATCCTGATCCTACTTTTACCCTCTGTCAGACTCTTGCTCGGGATCGCAGGTGGATGTACGACCGCCGCGATAATCAGCGGCTTGGCAGGCCAGGAGCCATCCAGAGTCATGCAGTTCGCTTTGCGGTTTGATTTCTAAATTTGGCAAGGAAGTGCGGCGCGGGCGCACCTGATAACCTGGAAGCCGACGTTCTTGCAACCCAAACGGGCGGAGTCGGGATCACGCGGCGTGCATTTGGGTAAGCCGGAAGAAATCGCCGGTCTTGTCGCCGTCTTGGCGAAATGCCTTCGGCGAACCGCTTTGCGCGCGATTCGGACTTGCGCTCACCGAAGCCAATAGGAGTAGAGCAAACGCGACACGACGCGCACTTTGGCTGATCATCGTTCCCCCCCAATCCGAATCATTTAGAGAATTCGCAGATCCACCGCGAGTGGTGGGTTTTTGTGCCGCGCTAGAAGAACGCAGTTGCGCGCCCGGCAAACACGAGCGCGATCCACAACACCAAAGAGAACTGCGCCCACCGTCTCGCACCGTCAGGCGCCACGGCGGCCTGATCCCATCTCGCTAGATTGCGGTACGCCCCTCTATAGAAGATCAGAGCATTCACACCCGCCACGACAAGTACAGCCATTGAGATCCAAAACATGACGTTGTCGTGGTATTCCAGCGGGTCTGAGGCGGCAACCAACAGGCCACTGACCAGAAGTAGCGCAAACGCAATCCATTTCCAGGGCCGGAACTGGCCGAGCACCTCCGACACGGGCACACTCCGCATGGCCCAACCCAGTACGCGCAGGTTCCCCATCACAACCATCGAACCGAAAAGTCCGATGGTCACAATGTGGATGATCAACAGCACGGGATAGGGATAGGGAGACTCGCGAAGCCAGATGCTAAATGGCGTTCGGCTCAGCCACTGGCAAAAGTGCAGGAAAGACATTTACAGGAAGCCTCCGAATGCTCACGTCTAGGTATCGCTAAAGATTACCGATCCACATCCCTCCGACTACTACGCAAAGCCACAGTCCCAGCGAGACCAGAGCCGCGGGCCTGCGCCATCCCAGCGGAGCAGTGGCTTCTGTTGGCGCGGTAGCTTTTCGAATGACCGTGAAGTGGTAGATAAGCGCCAACGCGAAAAAGAGCATCTTCGTGCGGAAAGCGGCGACCTGAACGTATTCGCCGGGATCTCCCGAAAAAAGATACGGGCCGGTGATCAACTGGATCGCCAGGCCGGTCCAGATCCAAGGGGACAGATCCTTTGCCAACTGCGAGACGGGTTGGTTGCGCAGGCAGATGCCGAGAAGCCGGAAGTCGAGAATTAAGATGGTTCCGACCAGCAGCGTGAACCCGCAGATGTGGAGCGACTCGACGACGGGAAACACTGCAACCCATCGCGCAATTGGATTCAATGGCGCGGCTTCGGGAAGCCCTTGAAGAAGTGCCAAGAACAGCATTCCGCTGTTACCTCCGACCCTCGCCGCGGTAAGAAACCAGGGAAAGGTGTTTTTCTCTGTGGAAACGTGAGACGGCGAACCGGCTCATCTCAAATCGTGCATCCCCGAACGGCTGAGAAAGCATCCCCCTGCTTCCTCAATCGACTCATTCACATGATCACGCCTTCCCACTTCCATCCGTCCGACGGCCGCACGATCTTGTGCAGGCGAATTCTGTGTTCGGTAGGGTCGCGTCCCGGATTGCCGCTTACGATTACGTGGTCGCCGGGCTTCAGCGTGTCTCGCGTCACGTGCTCCTGCGTGAGGTGCGCGCCGCCACCCCACTCGACCGACCAAGTTTGAGCCGGGCCGCCCTTCGGATCCAGGACATCCACCTTTACGAACGAGTGTGGATTCCGGTATAGGAACTGGGTCAGCGTTCCTTCTACCGTGATTTCCTGGTCCACGAAGTAGGTCGCCGCAAAAGAGTGGTGGGCGTAGGTTCGCGTTCCGCATACGAGGCCGGCTGCAATCAATAGGGCAAACAGTGTGCGTCTCACGAATCCCCCTTCACAGACGACAGTTATAGGAACGCACTGGGTCTGGCGGATGATATCGAGAGCCTCGAACGGTCTTTGTAAAATCGGTGTAAAACCTTCTTTACGCGGATTTAATTTGCGTAAAGGCCATATCGCGGGATAAGTGTAGGCTACATTTGCTTGACGACATGGGATCTGTCTTGCATTACGGTCCGTAGTTACCTGGTCCGTCGAACGGGGAGGATGATCTGGTGAAATGTAAAGTCCGCTCTTGGACCGCAGTATTGTTGCTTCTGGTGGTTGTGCCGATAGCGAGCGCGCATCACTCGACATCCATGTACGACATGGAGCATCCCAGCACGTTCAAGGGCACTGTGACGAGGGTCGAGTGGACGAACCCGCACGGCTATATCTACCTGAACGTGAAGAACGACAAGGGCGCCGTTGACGAATGGGCGATGGAAATAAACAGCCCCAATTTCCTGCGCCACAATGGATGGACCAGCACGACGGTGAAACCCGGTGACGTAATTACGGTCAACGGGGGCGCTGCGAAAAGCGGTGCCAAGACCATGCGCTGCACGTCCGTGGTCCTGCCCGATGGAACGGAACTGAGATCGTAGACCGGCGTTTGCCGCGAAACTGAATTGATTTCGGGGCTTGCGGATGTACTATCACGCGGGGGAATGCAGGGCATGCTTCATTTCTGCGAGTGGCTGGAACACAATTCGTGGATCATTGCGCTCGATAGCAATGTTCCGCTGTCGCTTTTCTTCGAAATCATGCACTACTCCGGTTTCTTCCTGGTGGTGGGTACCACCGTGGTTATGGACTTGCGCATTCTGGGTCTCGCCGGACGCAAGGAATCCCCCTCTGCGATCGCCGAACAGCTTGTCCCGTGGATGTGGACGGGGCTTGCGATGGCCACTGTATCAGGCTTGTTCATGTTCTCGGCCGACGCGGCGGATTTTTATCTGGCGTATACGTTTCGCGTCAAGATTCTGATCGTAGTGCTGGCGGCAATTCTCGGAGCTGTGGTTCAGCGGAAAGCTTCGCGGTGGGGCGAGTTGGCTTCCATACCAGTCGGGGCGAAGCTTGTGGCTTTCATTTCGCTGATTTTTTGGATTGGCGCCATTCTCGCGTCCGTGGAAGTCCCGGCCATTTCTGGCGTCGGATAAACGGCCGACGCGCTGCGCGCCGGCGCGTGGGAGCAAGTGAGGACCGCACAAATGCTCAGCTTCTTCATGGCAATTGCTAAGTGGCTGCAGAGCACCTGGTGGGCGCTCGACATCAGCGGTTCCACCTGGGCCTATCCGTTCGTCCAGGCCACTCATTTCACCGGATTGTCGTTATGGATCGGCACGAACCTGTCTCTCGATCTGCGACTGATGGGTATCGGTAAAAAGCACCGGACTGCCGCAGAGCTATCGGAAGCTCTGTTTTGGTGGAATTGGCTGGGACTCCTGGTCGCTATCACCGGTGGATTCATGCTCTTCGCCAGCGCCGCCACCAAGTACATCCCCAATCCTGCGTTCGAGATTAAGCTGGGCATCTTCATTCCGCTTGGTATCCTCGTACATATCGTGAACCAGCAAATGGCGAAGTCCTGGGGAGCGACTTCTGGCACTCCTGCGGTTGCGAAAGTTATGGGACTGATCGAGCTACTAATCTGGTTTGCAGTGATCACGTGCGCCGTCTCGATCCCCAATTTCGACACGCATTAGCGAACCTGGGTATGAAATTTCATTTTCGCTTCGCTATTTTCACTGCCGTATTCGCTCTGGGGATCTCCGGCTGCGGCAGCCACGGCAGCAGCGAATCCCTGGCGCCCACCGCGTCCGTCGATCCCGCCACCTCCGGATCAGTCACCGGCATGGTAACGCTCGATGGCCCGCCGCCAGTCTCCAAACCAATCGACATGAGCGCTTCGCCCGCTTGCGTGCAGGCGAATCCAACGCCTGTGATGCCTCCGATCGTCGTCACCGGTGGAAAAGGCGGCCTCGCAAACGTAGTCGTCTACGTAAAGGACGGCCTTGCCAGCTATCACTACGATGCTCCGACCGAAACCGCCGTCCTTCAGCAGAGAAACTGCATGTACGCCCCCCACGTCGTTGCGCTGATGACCGGCCAGCCGTTCGAAATCCAGAACAACGACCCCACCATGCACAACGTGCACCCTATGCCGAAGCATAATCGGCAGTGGAGCACGTCCCAACCGGCCGGATCGGCGGCGCTCAAAGAGATGTTCACACGGCCCGAGTTTGCTATGTCCGTCCTGTGCAACGTACATCCGTGGATGCGGTCGACGGTCTTCGTATTCGATCACCCGTACTTCGCCGTCACTTCCGATACAGGAACATTCGAACTGAAAAACCTGCCGCCCGGAACCTACACGATTGAGGCATGGCATGAGAGTTACGCGGCTGAGGATCAGACTGTGACGGTCGGCCCCAAGGAGACGAAGGCAGTCGCATTCACTTTTAAATCCGATTCGCAGGCGAGAAATTAGTCGCTGACAGCATTTGACCCTGTCACTCGTTTATCAGTGCAACTGAATGAAACTACAGTGAGTTTTCTCAGGAATATCTGCACAGGAGGCCCGACAGACAATGGCGATGAACTCTATCCGATGAAATGGAACGCGCAGTTCATCGACTCTCCGGTCGTTGACACCTGAAAGCAGCGTGTCCCCTCCCTCACTGGGGAAGAAGTGATGAAGCTTTCCTACCACCATGGCTCACCATTGGAGTGATTCTCATCGCGATATTCCCGCTGGCGGGCGGAGCCATCGCGTTGTATGCCGAATTTACGGAGGGTTCGTACTGCGTGGTTGAGAAAGCAACGGTCTCCCGAAGACCTCATCAAATTCTGGCTTGGACACTCCGAAAGTTCTGTGACGGATTTCTATTCCAAGCTAGCTGACGATGTGGAATGTCGGAGACAAGTTGCCGAGAAAGTCGGGACTGGTTTCGAGGTTTCGGCATGCGAAGCGACGGCTATGAGACCTAAGGGACCTAAAAAATCGATAAGAGCGCCGTATCGATTTGATGCCAAGCTTCTTGATGGGGCTTCGAAGGGTTGATGCTAGCAATTCCAAAACTTCTGCGGCACCGCCCTTGCCTGCGATCCGTCCGTCCCCTTCTTTTGGCCCGCTCGAAAACACGAAAAATGAAAATTTCACTCCGCGGACCGAGAAACTCAAGTCTCCCGAATTAGGATGCGTTCGCTATCAACCGCGCGAGATTCTAGATAGCCCAATCAAAAGAGCGAGTCACCGCTTTCTTCCACGATCGATAAAGCTGTTCGCGTGTGGACCCGTCCATCTGGGGAAGCCATTCGCGATCAACAGCCCAATTGGCCACGAGACCTTCTAGGTCTGCGTAGAATCCCACTGCAAGTCCCGCAGCGTAAGCGGCTCCTAGTGCTGTAGTTTCTTTGACGTTTGGTCGCACAACTGGAAGATCAAGTACGTCTGATTGGAACTGCATTAGGAGATCATTCTCAACCATCCCACCATCGACACGAAGGACCTTGATCGGTATTCCCGAGTCCTTCACCATTGCCTCAACAACTTCCCGGGTTTGAAAGGCTGTCGCTTCGAGGACGGCCCGAGCCAAATGCCCTTTGTTTGCGAAGCGTGTCAATCCGGCGATGACGCCCCGAGCGGCAGTCTTCCAATAAGGAGCGTACAGCCCCGAAAAAGCCGGGACAAAATAAACACCGCCATTGTCCTCCACTGTCCGGGCGAGCGTCTCTATGTCGGAACTCTTGTCGATGATTCCTAGGTTATCGCGCGCCCACTGAACAAGTGCTCCGGCAATGGCGATACTGCCTTCGAGCGCGTATTGGACGTGACGCGATCCTAGTTTGTAAGCCACCGTCGAAATGAGTCCGTACTTCGAGTGTGACATCTGCTCGCCGGTGTTCATTAACAGGAAGCAACCCGTGCCATAGGTGTTCTTCGCAGATCCCACCTCGAAGCACGCTTGGCCTAGGAGAGCCGCCTGCTGGTCACCAAGAATTCCGGCAATCGGAACACCTTTGATTGGATCGATCTGGGACTTCCCGTAGACCTCGCTACTAGAAGCAATGCGTGGCAGAATTCTCTCCGGAATCCCGTAAATGCCGACAATCTCTTGATTCCATCGGAGGTCCTCCAAATCCATCAACTGCGTGCGGCTAGCGTTCGTCACGTCGGTGACGTGAATCCCCGTCTCGGAGCCACCCGTTAGGTTCCATAGTAGGAAGGTGTCGATGGTCCCAAACAACAAATCGCCGGTCTCCGCTTGTTTCCGCGCGCCCTCCACATGATCAAGAATCCAACGGATCTTGAGGCCACTAAAATAAGTAGACAATGGGAGGCCCGTCTTCGTACGAAATCGATCCTGTCCGCCGTTAGCGGAAAACTCTGTCACTGCGTCTTGAACGCGAGTGTCCTGCCAGACAAGGGCATTGTAAATCGGGCGCCCTGTCTTCCTATTCCACACTACTGTCGTTTCGCGCTGATTTGTAATGCCGATAGCCGCGAGGTCGCGTGCGCGCAAACCCGCTTGTTGCATCGCACCATGAATGACTTCTCGCGTGCGAAGCCAGATTTCTTCTGGGTCATGTTCGACCCATCCGGGTTTGGGATAGATCTGCTCGTGCTCCTGTTGAGCAACGGAAATGGTTCGACCCGAGCGATCAAACACGATGAACCGAGTGCTCGTCGTACCCTGATCAATCGCCCCTAGATAAGCGGTCATATCGATTCCCTCCGCAGCGAACTGCCGGGCTTCCGAATATCTCGTACTTCCAACGTAGGTATCAAAAGGTGCGTTCGAGGGTCAATCCAGGTCGCTGGGTAGACTGGGTGGAGTGATCCCGATTTTGCAAGTATCAAGCCATGTGGTTTGTTACGTCCTTCTTGCTGCGCTGCCGCCCCGTCGAAATCCGGACAGGTGCTGGCCGCCCGGTGAACGCGTTAAGCACGAGTTAGGAAACTTGGATGCCGTTGCGATCCAGTCCCCGCGACCACAATCTCCGTTGTGCTACTGTCTACGGTCAGGCTGTAACTAGGTGCCATCGTAGCAACCTGAAGCCTTATAGTCCCGACGTTGAGATTGCGTCGAATGTTCTTGGGTCACGCGAGTTTCGATGAAATCGCTCTCTCTAAGAGACATGCCGAAGTCTACGACGCAAGTGGCTGAGTAGTGTCTGAAACGTCCGATTCGATTTCAAGACCCCTAAGAGCGGAACCAATGGCACCGGGTGTGATTCCCCTGATGAGCGACCGAGAGATTCGAACTCCCGACCCTCTGGTTCGAAGCAAGTTGCGGTCAAATCCAATTAGCTTGATTGGTGTCGTTTACGAAACCAGAAGCTCCTTCTGATCCGCGCAATGATACCTATGGAAAATCAGAGTGGCCACAATCGGCGAACTCGAGTTCGCATCGCTTCAGCAGAATGAGCAACGAGGCTTAACCCTGTTGTTCTCCAGAGCGTCCTTGATAGGCGTCACGGACTCTTAAAGGGAGGAAGCCGAGCGCTCCACCGCGACCTTTCGAGCAATCGAACCTTTGAAACCGGTGGGACCTACCTGCTCGGATCCCATCGCCATGATCAGATAAAATCCTGGTTGCTTGGGTTCTGTTTCCTCCGGAACGCAGAATGTAAGGTCCAGAGCTGTCTGAAAGTAGTGACTTGAGTAGAGCTGTGTTTCGGCGATCAATGATAATTGACTCTCTCAGTAAAGGTGGTACAAGGTTTCAGGCAGGCCAGGGACAGTGTCTGCATGAGTTGTGGAATGCACTGCTAGCAACTCAAACTGAGGCAGGGAGCTCCCCTGCTCTGCCTTCAAAGTGCAGGATAGTCTGAAGCGGCGAGAAATATTTCCGTTCTAACCTGCGACAGCGGCTGCCTGCGCCTGGCGGACGGGCATCTGGTTATCGGAAAGCGGCCACGGATCACTCGGTAGCAAAACTTTTGGGGTACGAAAAGCAGATGACTCGAAGACTGGCTTACCGCAACAGCGCGCTTCAGACTTACCCCGAGGTCTACAGTCCGGCCGCCCTTGACGCGTTGGAGGTCCTGGCGCCGCTCAACGGTGACCGACGCCAGTTGATGGCGAGGCGCATCGCGCGGCGACTGACCCGGAAACGCGGTCGCCAGCGCATCGCCTTCCTCCCGTCCCAGGCGCTGATTTCGCGCACGGGCATCCGAGTTCAGGATGCCCGAGATGGCAACTTCGAGGGGAGCGACATCCCGGGCGATCTGAAGCGTCAGTGGATCCAGGGCACCGGACCCGCTACCAAGCCGAGGGCGAGCACCGAGAGCGGCCTGCGCAATGCCGCCTATGCCCTCCTGTCGGGCGCCGACGGCTGGATGTTCGATGGCGAGGATGCCCTCGGGCAGGTCGATACCATGTCGCTCGACAACCAGCGCAACCTCCAGCTTGCGATCGCTCGCGACCCACGCTTCCTGCACGTTGCCGAAGAAGTCGCCGCCGAAATGAACCGCTGGGCGCACGGCTTTTTCGGGCGACCCATCGTCGCCGACTGGCGGCGGCAGCTGGACTTCACCACCAAGATCTTCCGCGCGCGCGGTCTGCACCTCGACGACCGCCACGTGCGCGAGGAGGACGGTACCGGCTTCTCGGCTTCGATCGTCGACCTGGTGCTTTACGTGGTCAACAACCACCAGCGTCTCCGCGACTCGGGGGCATCGATCGTCCTCTACCTGCCGAAGATTCAGACCGCGGAGGAGGCGGCGCTATGGAACGACCTGCTCATCACGCTCGAGCAGCACCTCGGGCTGCCCATAGGCACGCTCAAGGCCTACGTCCTGGTCGAGCAGATCGAGGCGGCTTTCCAATTGATGGAAATCCGCGCCGCCCTCGGTCGCCACTTCGTCGGCTTCAACACGGGGAGGTGGGACTACATCAACAGTGTCGCCGATGCGATGGCATGGGACCCGGGCTTCCTGAACCCCAATATCGACGCCATCGGCATGACCTACGGCTACATGCGCAACTACGAGGACCGCGTCCGACGGGCGGTGAACGCCCCAGACCGGAACGGCCGCTGCGCCCTATGGCAGGGCGGCATGGAACCCAACATCCCGGTTGGTTCCGAAGCGGGTATTGCGGCAGGTATGCAGAGGGCGAAGGCCGGCGGTAAGCGCGAACTGCTCGCGGGCGCAAGCGGCAAATGGGTGGCGCACTGGAAGATGGTGCACATCGTGCGGCCGGTTTGGGAGGAGGTCGGTGCCGACAACCAACTTGGACGCGAGTTCCCGCCGCTCACCTACACGCAGGAGGACGCCGACCGGCTAGTGCTACTCGAGCCGGCGCCGCGAACCGTCCGGGGCGCCCGCGATCTGCTGAGCGTCTCCCTGCAGTATGGCAACGCCTTCGAACAGGGTTTCCAGGCCGCGGCGCTCAAGCCCGCGGACTTCTTCGGCAACGACGACGAGCTCTACCTGATGGAGGACATGGCGACCGGCGAGATCCGTGTCAGCATCCTTTGGGAGTGGCTGCACAAGGGCGCGCGGCTCACCGACGACGACCCCGCGACCGGAGCGCGCGTCGGCGATACCTTCGACCCCAGGCTCTTCGCGCGATTGCTCACTGAAGAGTACGAGAAGCTGCTCTGCGCCCGTGGCCGCGACGTCCACGATGACTCGAAGGCGACCACATTACCCATCGCGCGGGAGATCGTCGCGACCTATGTCACCAATGGCGTCAAACTACCCTGGTACATCGACCTCTTAAACCTCAACCTCGATAACCACGACCTGACCACGGCCAAGTCCCGCATCCAGGCTTACATTGAGGCTTTCGAGCGGGACGGAACGCGGATTACCGAGAACCTGGACTTTCGTCGCCCGAAGCAAGGAGCGCCGTCGTGAGATCGTTCGAGAAGGAAATCGCCGCGATCCAGCAGTGGTTCGACAGCCCCAGATTCTCGGGGATCGTTCGCCTCTACACCGCGCGTCAGGTAGTCGAGCAGCGCGGCACTATCGCCTCCGACTACACCGTGGCGCGACAGGCAGCGGCCGCATTCTACGACCGCCTGCGACAGCTCTTCGCAGACCGCAAATGCATCACGACCTTCGGTCCCTACTCGCCGGGGCAGGCGGTGGCGATGAAGAGGATGGGGATCGAAGGGATCTACCTCGGTGGCTGGGCGACTTCCGCTAAGGGCGGCGCGAGCGAAGATCCGGGACCGGATCTCGCCAGTTATCCGCTCAGCCAGGTACCCGACGAAGCGGCGACTCTCGTGCGCGCGCTGCTCACGGCAGATCGCAACCAGCAATATCTTCGTTCGCGGATGACCGAGGCGCAGCGCGCCGCGACGCCTGCTCACGACTTCCGGCCGTTCATCATTGCCGACGCCGACACCGGGCACGGCGGCGACCCGCACGTTCGCAACCTCATCCGCCGCTTCGTGGAGGCCGGTGTAGCGGGCTACCACATCGAGGACCAGCGCCCGGGCACCAAGAAGTGCGGCCATCAGGGCGGCAAAGTGCTTGTGGCACAGGACGAGCAGAACAAACGACTGAACGCGGCGCGCTTCCAGCTCGACGTCATGGGCGTGCCGGGCCTTATCGTCGCCCGCACCGACGCCGAAGCCGCCAACCTGATCGACGGTCGCAGCGACGAGCGCGATCAACCCTTCCTGCTTGGGGCGACGAACCCCGACGTACCACCCTACAAGCCGTGCTTCCTGGCGCTGATCCAGCACTTTCACGAGCTGGGGGTCCCCGAACTCAACGGTCATCTCGTATACGCCATTCCGGCCGGACAGCACGCCGTGGCCCAGGAGTGGCTGAAGCACCGAGGCATTTTGACGCAGGCCGCTGAAGCCGTGGCGTCGTTCCGGGAACAGAAAGAGGCCTCTATCGATGCAATGTTTGACCGGGTCGCCGCCCGATTCCTCGAGGCGTGGGAGGACGAGGCCCGCCTCCGGACATTCGGAGAGGCCGTTGCCGAAGTGCTCGAATTCCGCCAGAGCGAAGGCGAGCCGCTCGAGATGAGCGCTGACGAGTGGCAGCTCTTCGCCGCGCGTGCCTCGCTCTACGCCGCCCGCGAGAAGGTGCGAGAGCTCGGCGTCGACGTCGAGTGGGACTGCGAAGTGGCTAAGACGCCCGAAGGGTACTACCAGGTGCGTGGGAGCATTTCGTATGCCATCGCCAAGTCGCTTGCAGCGGCACCATTCGCCGATCTGCTCTGGATGGAGACCAAGACCGCCGATCTCGCTGACGCCCGCCAGTTCGCCGAGGCGATCCACACCGAGTTCCCCGACAAGATGCTCGCCTACAACCTTTCGCCGTCCTTTAGCTGGGACACAACCGGCATGGGCGACGCGGAAATGCGATGCTTCCCCGAGGAACTCGGGAAGCTGGGCTTCGTGTTTAACTTCATCACCTACGGCGGTCACCAGATCGACGGCCTCGCCGCCGAGGAGTTCGCTACCGCCTTGAAGCAAGACGGCATGCTGGCCCTTTCGCGCCTGCAACGAAAACTCCGTATGGTCGAGTCTCCCTACCGAACGCCCCAGACCCTCGTGGGCGGACCGCGCGCGGACGCCGCATTGGTCGCAACGTCGGGGCGCACGGCGACGACCATGGCGATGGGCAAGGGCTCGACTCAGCACCAGCACCTGATACAGACCGAGGTGCCCAAGAAGCTGCTTGAGGAGTGGCTGGCGATGTGGACACGGCACTACGAGCTCCCCGGCGCGCTCCACGTCCAGCTGCAGCCTCACCGCGCCGGCTCGGAATTGCTCGAGCTCGGAGTCTACGACGAGGGGCAGGCGAAGGTAGCCAACGTCGTCTTCGAACCCATTCACGACCGGCATGGCCGCAGCATCCTCTCAGTGCGAGACCAGAACACTTTTGCGGAGTCGCTGCGCAGGAGGCGCCTGATGACCCTCGTCCACCTATTCCTGGTGCACCGCTTCAAGGCCGACTCGGTGCACTACGTCACCCCGAGCGATGACAACCAATACCAGGCCGCAAAGATGAGGTCTCACGGGATATTCCGCGACGTCAACACTGACGTCGGCCAAATCATCGTCGCCGACGTCAACCACGAGCGGATCTCCGAGCTTTTAGCGCCGGATCGGGAGGCCTTGAGGAGGCTGATTCGCAAGGAGAAATAGCCGTCGGAGACTTGTCCCTACCAAGAAACTCGGTATTGATTGAACCGATTGAACTTGAGCGGTTATCGAGATAGTTTGTCGATACTCGGAGAGTGACGAATGCGAAGGAAAACGTCGGAATCATCAGCGCGGCGCCAGGCGAGTCGCAAAGAAACCCGGGCCTGCGCCGGACAGTCATTTTGATTTTCCTGACATTCCCGAATCGACCAGCGAGGAGTTGTCGAAAGCTGCGACTTCCAACGCGGTGAGGGGACCGAAGTGATCATTTCGCATTCCACCCTGGACCTGACCGGCTGCCGGGGCATGTGCGTGGATGAGATTGATCTCTAACTCTAAGCATTAACGAACAATGACAGCCTTCTAAGCTGACGAGGAAACAATGCACACAGTCCGAATACAAGGTTTTCGTTTGAAGTCTCTTGTTGGCTATTCCGCGGGGATACTGACGCTGAGCCTCGCTTTCATCGCGCTCGCTCACGGTATGAAGGTAAAAGCAGCGGAGAGGGCTGACGAATGCGACGAAGGCTGTCTCAAGGGCGTCATGGATACCTATCTAGATGCGCTCTCGAAACACGATCCGTCGCTTGTGCCGGTGGCGGCGCATTATCGTTACACGGAAAATGGCGCACAGATTACCCTCGGCGAAGCGCTGTGGGTGACGTTCAATTCGTACGGCAAATATCGCCACGATGTTTACGATCCCGAGACTGGCGGGGTCGCAACCTATCTTTCCATAATCGAAAACCATGAAATGCCTTATCCGGATTTCCTCGCCATCCGTTTGAAAGTGGCCAAACGAAAGATCACCGAAATTGAAACCGTCGTGGACCGGCACGCACAGGGCACCGAGAACATGCCACCGAAGGATCCGACCTGGATGGAGACGATGAACCGCATTGAGCCGGAATCCACACGGATTTCGCGCGAGGCGCTCAAGACGGCGGCGCTGGGCTACATGCGAGCAGTCGCTTTCCACAACGGAAACCTGGCGCCGTTTGCGGAGTCCTGTATTCGACTTGAAAATGGCACCTTGTCGGCGCTTGGACCGAACGACAACCCGCCAATCCCGGTTATGAAGTCTCCGCCACTTGCAAATGGAAACCCGCCTCCGCCTAGTTTCTTCGTCTTAGGCTTAGGCTGTGGAAAGCAGCTTGACCAAAAATCCTACACGTTCATCACCGGTTATGAAGATGCCCACTTCCCGATCGTGGACATTAAGCGACAGATCGTGTTCGCTACCTTTGACTTTATGCGGCGCGGCAACGTGGAGAGCTGGACTTTTGAGGGCCGGTCCGTCCCTTACCCCGAAAGCATGAGGTACCCGAACGAAATTCTTAATACTGAGATCTTCAAATTCGTGGATGGCAAGATCACGCGAGTCGAGGCGGTGTTTGAGGGTCCCCAGAGCTACATGCGCGGCACTGGCTGGCCGGGCGGCACTAAAGCGGAATCACGCCCAATCGGCGAGTAATCGTGGCTAATGAACTCCAAAGACCGCGCGCCCGCGGCGCCTCCCGCAGAACAAGCAGACGCCTTACCAGAACCACGGAGTATGACGTAGTTTAACGAACTTCGTAGCCACGCGGTAGCAACGGGATGAAATCAACAAGCAATGTTTTTTGAAAATATGGGGCGCCCAAGGAGACTATCTTAGAACTTTCTTGGGTGATTTCGTGGCCAGTTTGACACAGGCCCAGCTACAAATTTGACCAAGTACTTACCTTGCGTTCGAGACCCATGGAGGCTTGTCCGTGGGGACGCCCCATGTTTCTAGGGATGCCTGCCTATGTATAACAGGATCGTCTCAGGAGGAGTGTTCTCACGATCTACAACTGACCCTTCTTGCGCTACTGTGAGTTCAGGTTTCCGTTGCCTCGTGCATCGCGGCTCCATCAAACGTTTTGCTTGAGTCGAATCAGGGACAACAGGAAGTTTTTTCGGGTAAGCAAATATTTAGAAAACCGGGGTAGTAAATTGACGCAATAAAAAAGGCGCGCAGCCTATCCGCCACACGCCCTAGAAATCATCTCGACCAATTCTTACTTCGCAGCCGGCGCCGCCACGACCTTCGTAAACGTCGATTCCAGATCGGATGTCCACGTGTTGCCGCCATCTGTGGACGATTCATATTTGAGTGCGTATTGCGTTTTGGAGACTTCCTTCTCGGTCAAGCGCGTCTTCATCGGCTTACCTTGCATCATCGTCTCGGTTATCCAAGTCCAAGTGTCGCCGCTGACATTTCCTTTGGCCGTGATCAGTTCGCCCCAACTGTCGAAT
>Ga0182024_10014037_pt1 | contig 15530 bp, 12 predicted proteins | sample P32metaG_FD_120480 | JGI IMG/M metagenome (GOLD analysis project Ga0182024, IMG submission 120480) | Permafrost microbial communities from Stordalen Mire, Sweden - P3-2 metaG (Illumina Assembly) | ecosystem: Environmental > Terrestrial > Soil > Wetlands > Permafrost | place: Sweden: Stordalen... | reverse complement strand
TGCGTTTGCGCGTTGGCTACTTGAACAGGCTGAACGGTAAGACTCATAGTCATATCACCTCAATGTGAAGATCGGCATGAGACGGCCACGCTTGAGCGACAGGAATGAAATAAAGACGGCTAATAAAAAAGTGTTCCGGATGGAAGCAGCGCGGGCTCGCCGAAATATTTCGGCGAGCCCGCGTTGCAATCTGATCCTGAGGACAAAACGTTTCTGTTATTTCTGCGCGGACGCGGCATGGCGTTCCTGCATGCGGCGCGTGAGATGAGGCACGATGCCGAGCATGCGCTCAATCATCATCAATTGACCGCGGTGATGCATTTCGTGCTCTTTTACCGAGAGAATCATGTCGAAACGCGTTCTGGAAGGCGGCGCTCCTCCCGGCGGCATGTTCAGGACTTCGCCCAGGAAATTTTCATCGAGCCCTTCCAGCCATTTTGCCCAGGATTCGCCTTCGGTCCTGAGCAATTCAATTAATTGGGCCTTGGTGCGCGGCAGTTTTTCTTCCGCGGACAGACGCTTCATCAACGCCGGAAAATCGAACCCGGCCAGAGTGGTCAGGCGATTTACCTGGTGGATTTCCTTTTGAAAACCATTGCTGATCGCGATGTGCGCGAGCAGTTCGGCTACGCTTCGCGAATCGGGCATGGGACGAAAGCTGTATTTATCTTCCGGAATGTCTTCTGCGATGGCCAAAGTATTTTTGCGGACCGTGCGAAAACTTTCGGCCAATTCCTTGCCGCCATAATAGTTCATCGAATTCTCCCTCGCTCCGAGCATTTAATTTTCCATGAATGGAAAGGACGCAAGTTTACCACGACCTTCCCGCCAAATGCGCAGGGGAAGGGCTGCAATGCCGAACAAATGAACTGCAGAATTCCATTTCCGCGGGCAGCCTTGCCGCGCGCGGAATGGGCATCATTTGCCTTGAGTCCATGCATGGCCAGCCTTTTAACATGCTAGTTTCCAACGACAGACATCTCGGGATCGATTAAAAATGACCAGATGAGCGCGCCGCTCAGCAGTACGCCCGCTGTAACGAAGAACGGCGCAATCCAGAATCCCCGCTGCGCAAAAAAACCGAACACAACCGGCGAAATCGATGCCGCCAATGCACCTGCCGTGTTCATCACACTGCTTACCGTTCCGCTGAATTCGCCGCCCACATCCATCGGCACGGCCCATGCAGGGCCGATCACCAATTCCAGGAAGAAAAAAGAAATGGCAAGGCACAGAACTGCGGTCCAGGCGCTGTGCGTTAAAGCCGTCGGAATCAACATGAGGCCAGAAACAATCAACCCCGGAACTGCTACAACGCGGCGAGCGAGCCTAAGCTTTCCAGTCTTCCGATAAACGAAGTCGCTGATCGATCCTCCGACCAGATCTCCAATCATTCCGGCGAAAAGAGGTAGAGAAGCGACAAAGCCTAGCGACCGAATTGAGAAATGGCGGTATTCCTGCAAATAAGTGGGATACCAGGTCAGAAAAAAATAGGTCCCATAGAAAAAACATCCATACGCGGCGGCGATGTACCACATGTTCGGCGAGCGCAGAATTAATTTCCAGGATACATTCCGCCGATTCCCCGTCTCCAGCTGTTTGATTGAGCCATCCGCGTTCAGGCCGCGAATGTATGCTAGTTCCGATTTGTTGACGCCTTTATGATCTTCAGGGCGATTCAAATACGTGATGCCAAAGACGGTGGCCCAAACCGCGCCCAGCGATCCAAAAATATAAAAAATCGCGCGCCAACCGAACTCGCTCATGATTCCGACGGCCACAAACGGCGTGACCGCTACGGCAAATCGGCTGAAGCAATGCGTGATGCCCTGAATGCGGCCGCGCTCCACTTTTGGAAACCATAGCTGCATCCCGCGTGTGGCCACAGGGAATGCGCCGGCCTCTCCGAGCCCAAGCAAAAAGCGCGCGCACAATAAAGTAACGAAACCGACTGCGGCTCCGGTCGAAACCGCCGCAATCGCCCACCAGAACATGATGACCGTTAAAACTTTTCGAGGGCCAATGCGATCTCCCAACCACCCACTGGGGAACTGACCAAGCGCGTAGGCCAGCGTAAACGCGCTGAAAACCCAGCCCATGGCGGTTTTGCTCAATCCAAATTCTTTGGTGATGGCCGGAGCGGCAACGGATATATTGCTGCGGTCCATGTACGTGATGAGGTACATGAAGCTGATCAAAACGAGAACGAGCCAGCGTGCCTTGGTTGGTTTGAGTGCGGGATTTTCTTCGATGGTGGCGCTTGCTGTGGCGGACGTGCGTTTCATGTCCGGCATTCTTGCCCCCGTCGTAGTTTTTGTAGCGCCCACCTTCAGGTGGGCATTTGCTCGCACCCAAATTGCCCGCCTGAAGGCGGGGCTACAATTAAATTCGGGCGATTTTAAATTATTCCTTACTTCTTGATGGTGTCTGCGCGCGAACTCCTACAAAATCATTTTCCGCGGAAACGCGCTGGTTTGCATCCGGCCACACAATATCAATCGGACGATTTTCCTCGGCGGATTGATCCGCCGCCTGGTACACCTGCATCACCATGCGGGCGTGCTCGGGAGTGACGAGCGGCTGTTTTCCGTGGGCCACGCAATCGAGGAAATGAATCGTCTCGGCTTCCATCGGTCCCGCATAGACGTGATCCACTTTTTCGCCGGGCATGGTCGAGAGTGGAAATTCAATGCCGCGTTTCATCGTGTTGATGCTGATGTCGCGGTGCGAGTCGTCCACCATGATTGCGCCTTCGCTGCCAACCATCTCGATCCATGTGGACGAAAAATTCGGATACGCCGGAGGAAGAACCCAACCGGCGCCAATCGTGAACACGCTGCCGTCATCGAGCGTTACGATCATCCAGACACAATCGGGAACCCCGTGCGTCGGATGCATGATCTTGTTTACGAGCTGCGCGTAGACCCGCACAGGTTTCCGAGGCTCAAAGCACCACAAAACAAAATCAATATCGTGCGTCGCTTCCATCGCCGCAGGCGAAAGCTTGATGCGCCCGCCGATTTTGTTGCCCAGATTGCGGGTGATGTGCCGGCTCACGAGCGCGCTCGACGGCTGGCCAATCGTCCCATCCGCGATCGACCGTTTTACATAAGCAAATTTAGGATTGAAGCGCTGCGAATATCCGATCGTAAACAGCAGGGACTTCGACCGCGCCAGATCGATCAATTCGTCCGCTTCGGCCAGCGTCAGCGAAATCGGCTTCTCCAGCAAAAGATGTTTTCCCGCGAGCAGCGTTTCCTTGGCCATCGGGTAGTGAAGGGTTTCCGGCGTGGCCGAGACGATGATTGCATTGATGTTGTCGTTCTTCAGGAGTTCGCGGTAGTCCGTGGTCGCCGTCACGGGATGCGTTTTCTCCGCCACTTCCTTCAAGCGCGCCTCTTTAATTTCGGCGATGTGCAATTCGCTCACATAGGGGCTCGCGGCGCAGGTTTCCGCGCGAATGCCTCCGCACCATCCCGTTCCGATGATTCCGATGTTTACCTTCTGCATATTTCCTCCACTCAAAAATTCCGCGATTCAGGAATTGAATCTTTTAGTGATTTGCGCTGGCACAGCCCCACGAGTCCCATATGTTAGCCGATTTCTGTTTGCTGGCGCGCCATATTATCTGCCGAAAAATACTTAATGGCGCACGGCGCGCCGTCATAGGCCACCGCCGCCGCATATCCTTCGGCCGGGCGATACGCGGCCAAATGCCATTGGGTTTCCACGCCGCTGAGAAACTGCGCCGTCTGGCTGGGCAACAGACTCACGGCAAAACTGTCGAGAGCGATTTGCAATCCCAATCCCGTAGCCTTTAAATAAGCTTCCTTCCGTGTCCAGCAATTAAAAAATCCTTCCACTCTGGTTTCCGGCGGCAGCGTTCGCAGGTCGCTTACCTCGCGCGCTGAAAAATAACGCTGGGCAATATCGTCGCCGGCCGAATCGGGCCGGATATGTTCTACGTCAATCCCAAGATTACGTTCCCTGGCAATTGCGTAAACAACCAAGTTGGAAGAATGCGATAAATTGAAACATAATCCGCACATTAAGTTCCCGCCCGAAAGAGAGGGCTTGCCATGCTGGCCATAGGAAAACTCCAGACTGGCCGGCGCTTGACGAAGATACCCGCCAAGCAATTCACGAAGCAGGCCGCGCGCCACCAAAAATCGCTTCCTATCGTTTGCAAAATGAAATCGATCGGCGCGAGCTTTCTCCTCCAATGAAAGCGTCAACTCCAATTGGCAAACAGCATGATCTTCGCGGTCGAGGGCCGCGTGCCACACATGAATTTCGTCGCCGATTTTTTCCCATTCCGCTGAGAAATCTTTGTGCACGAATCCTCTTTCCCTGCGAACGGACGAGCCGTCCACCGAGCATCTTAGACGACCCTCGATAGGACTGGTATCGCATTGTAGCGCCGGCATCTTGCCGGCGGTTTTTTGTGGGTGCCGTGCAAATCAAAACCGCCGGCGGGACGCCGGCGCTACAAAAGCGCTCGACCCAAACTTTATTCAATGTTTCTGGAGGGAATCGGGCGGTCACTGTGGAATGCTGAAAAAAAGTAGCGCGGGCTTCTGCCTGCGGAATTTTGTCCTTGCCAGGACTAACCCGGCAGGCTGAAGCCCGCGCTACTGGAAACCCGCAGCTTAGCTGTGGATAGACATGGCGCCATCCGGAATCGCGGGCACTTCGCCATGCGCCTCAATGCTCCAGCTCTTGGCCATGCGATTGCCGCCGGCCGTCAGGCAGAAGAACGCCGATAGCTCAATGATTTCCGAATTGGTGTAAAACTTTTTCAGTTCCTCATACACTTCTTTATCTCTGCCGTCATCGAGGGTGAGCGTCCGCGCGTAGTGCAGAGCGGCTCGCGTCTTCGGGTCCGGATGCTCCCAGTTCGGCAACGCGCAACTTCTTTTTTCTACTTCGGTGATAGACGAAGCGAGAGGAGAAGTTTGCCGCGCGCAAAACTCGCAGCCCACCATTTGCGCAATTTGGATGCGCGCCAGTTCTTTAATTTCGTGAGGCACGGTGCCGCCGCGGTGAAGCATGTCCCAGTAGCCCGCAAACGCCTTGGCCACTTCCGGGTTCTGGCCCATCGTGCGGTACCAGGCCGGCGGCGGACTTTTCGTGACCTTCGCGCGCTCAATCACTTCGCGCAATCCGGGATCGGCTGTTCGATCATCAACCTGGGGAACGTTCGGCGTATGCGTCATTGTTGACATTGTGGTCCTCCGTAAAACTTAGATTGCAGATAAAGACAAAAGTAACAGGAAAGAACTAAGAAATACCGCCAGCCTATTCCATCGGCTGGATGCGCACCACGCGGCCTGTGCTGTAGTCCGCATACCAAACCGTTGTCGGTGTTGTGGATTTATCGACCCACACCGCGCGCGAGTGTGAATATGGTTCGGGCATTGCGTACTCGGTCCAGTGGCCAGTCTTCGGATTAAATCTCAAAAACTCTCGCCCATGCAGTTCTCCGCCCCAGACTTCTCCGTTCTTGTCGGGCTCCACGGAATACAAGTCCGTGTAAGGCTCGACCGGCCCCGGCGGATAAAATTCGCGGATGCGTTTCGCTTTGGCATCGAGTTCCACGAGCGTTCCGTTCTCCCCGCCAAACCAGGCATTCCCGAAGGGATCGAATCCGCCACGCCGGCCAGCGGAACGGCGATCTCCCGAATCCAAATTAAACATTTCGCCTGTGCGGATATCCAACAGTTCCGCCGAATTTCCTGTCGTCCCGGAAATCGCTCCGCCCGCCCAGAAATTTCCGTCCTGCGAAACGATCCCGTCGTAGCTGAAGGGAACTTTCATCGGATATTTCTGCACGAGCTTTCCAGTCTTTGGATCGATTTTTTCCGCGGCATAGCCTCCGCCCATGCTGGCCCATACATACCCGTCCGGAGTCACATCGAAATCGGCCATTCCTGCGGAATTGATCGGGAAAGGGGCGGCGACGGGAACTTCAACCATCTCTCCATTGCGCGGATCGAGCTTAAGAAGTTTGTGCGACCACGGCTCGGATACGAGGACCTCGCCATTCTTCTCCACATACACATGATGCGTGCCCGGCTGCGCCCCAGGCGTCAACGGAGTTTGATATTCCGTGACAATCCCTGTTCGCGTATCGAGCTTCCCGAAAATGCGGCTCAGGTGGCTTGTGTACCAAATATTACCGTTACCATCTCCGTAAACATCATGCGCGCTTTGCAGCGCGCGGGGCAGCTCGAATTCCGTGACCACCACGCGATTCGATTCTCCGGTCAGCCGCGGGAACGCATACATCGGCTGGTCCACGGCCTCCGGCCCACGAACCTTTGCCAGCCACTTGACGAGCATATGGTCGGTGGCTTGCTGCGATTCGGTCACCGGCTCGAGCGGATCGTTGATCAGCGGGCCGCCGCCGCGATGCAGCATGCGCGACACGAGCACGCCCCAGCTGCGTTCGTCATAGCGGTTTTTGAAAATCTGCTGGAAGGAATGGCAGCCAAGCGCGCACGTCGCGTGCAGCGCTTCTTTTTCCTCGACCGTTCCGGGAAGGTTCCACAGAATTTCTTCGCCGCTCAGCTGCGATTCCACTTCCGGAGTGGCCGGCAGCGCGCGATTCTTGGTGATGCGCTCCAGCACGATATCTTCTAATTTCAAGGCGCCATCGACGTGCACCGCATCGCGCTTGTAGGGTTTAAATTCCAGCGGGTTCGCGATTCGCAGCGTGTAATCGCCTGCCTGCATCTTCGGAAATTCGTACTTTCCTTCTTCATTCGTGTAAACCGTGGTTCGCACCCCGTTCGGCGCGATCAACTGCACCATGATGCCTTCCGGTGAATCGCCGCTGGCCACGCGCACGATTCCTTTCGCGCCACCGGAGAGCCCGGTTTGCACCGTCCATTTATTTGTTTCCGATCGATACCACGGATTGGCCGGAAGCGACTCGCCTTCGACGCAGCACTTGTCACTATGCAAATAACTGACCACATCCGCGACGTCCGCATTGGATAAAGTGGTGCCGAACGACGGCATCCCCGGCCCGCCCTTTTTAATGTGCGCGGCCACATTTTCTTCGGTAACGGAAACTCCGGTGATTAAAGCCGATCGTTTGAAAAGGCCTTCGAGCGTGGGAGCGGCCTGCTGGTATTGATTGTGGCAGGCCCAGCATTTGTGCCAGTAAATATTTTCTCCGCGAGCCGCGCCGCTCTCCGCCACTTCCAAATATTTGTCGGTCCTGTAGGAGCGTTGAAGATCGTCGTGCAATGCGGAAGTCGTTGGTGTGTCGGCATCGCCGCTGCCCGGGGAACGTCCGGCGTTCAGAGGGCGCGATGTAAATATCGCCAGGGAAAAAATCAGAAGGAAAGCGCCCGCACTCAAGAGCAAGACTCGCTGCCGCATACTCACCTCGACTAGAAATAAAAATAAGATGGCATTTTCCGACACAATCCGAACAAACTTGCAACCCGCAGGGTCCAATGTCCGTATTCTACAACGATTTTCGTCAGGCAGGACGATCTCCTCAAATAAAGGGACTGCCCTATGTTGACGCTCACGGCGGGCGCGTGCTATCACGGTTCAGCAGGAATTCTTCAACAAAGTCAGATCCGATCCAAGGAATGGGAGAAATAATAAGATGACGCGGCGACGAATGGTTGCGGTAACTCTGTCAGTCTTTGCTTTTTTTGCAATCGCATGGCGAACAGCCAGGAGCGCTGCGCCTCCCGACGATGGGCGAGACGAAGTGATGAAGATGGAAGAAGAACGCAATCAGGCGCTGCAAAAGGGCGATATCGCAACGCTCGACCGCATTTATTCAGACGATTTGGTGTACACGAATGCAACCGGCGCGCTTCTGACCAAGGCGCAGCACCTCGCCGAACTCAAGAGCAGGGGTTTGAATTTTCGCGCTTTCAAGCATGAAGATGTACAACTGACGATGCACGGCGATACCGGCTTCGTGACCGGAATTAGCAAGTCCGTGGTGGAATACCGCGGCTCGGTTTCCACAGGTTCGCGCAGGTTTTTGAATGTTTTTGTGAAGAAAGACGGGCGCTGGCAGCTTGTCGCCCATTTTGAAGCGAATATCGAAGAGCCGAAAGCGAATTGACAGTTTAAAAAGACGGAAGGCTTCAGCCTGTGGGCTTCGTCCTTAATTTTATTAAGGACCAAAATCCACAGGCTGAAGCCTGTGCTACTGAACTGCAAGATCTGAACTACGCGATTGCTTTCAGGCCTGCGCTTGCTACCTGCTCGTCCTCGTGCGATTTAGCGCCGGAAACACCTACGGCGCCGACACACTCGCCTTGGTGCATGATCGGCAATCCGCCCTGGACTGCTACCCTGCCGGGGAATGCTACCGTCGCCGGTCGATCCTTGACGATATCTTCCAGAGTTTTCGTCGGAGTTCGTGTCGCGGCCGAAGTTTGCGCCTTGCACGTGGCGATCAGTGCGCTCTGCGCCGGTGCGCCATCGAGCCGTTCCAGGTGAACCAGATATCCGCCATCGTCCACGACGGCAATGGTGACGTTCCATTTATTTTTTACTGCTTCGGTCTTGCATGCGGCCACGATTTTTTCCGCGTCGTCCGCCGTCAAACACATTTTGTTACGCACTGTTTCTCCTTGTTTTGTACTTGTTTCGATCTTGTTTTGACCGTGTTTTGAATTGTTGCGGACCTACTCGTAAGTCAAGATCCGGCATTCGAAAATCATTCTACCTTTCGAATGCCGGATCCGCATACCGCTTCGATACGCAGGACAGATGACCTTGCTTGAACTTTCTTAGTTGCCCGCCCGCTGGCCGGTCGGAACATTGCCGTCGGGTTTAAATGCCGTAATGGTGGTCATACGGATACCCGCGTACCAGAACGTGCCTTGGGCATCTTCCTCAATCTTCGGCGGATACAGACCGCCGAGGCGTGTGCCATTGGGCCCCGGGTGTTCGCGCCCCATAATATCGGGGAACGGTTCCGGGAAGTAGGTATAGGTCTTCGTCTTCTGGTCAAAACGCGCCAGGACTCCATAGCTGCGCAGGGTCACCCATATGTTGTCATGGGAGTCGGCATAGCACTCATATCCGCCGCCGAGCTTGAATGGGTCTTTATACTCCGTGATTTTGCCTGTGTCCGGGTCAAGCTCTCCAAGGGCCTGTCCGATGTGCTCGGAGAACCAAACCTTTCCCTTGGAATCGACGGTCGGGCGGCGCGGTCCGGAAGGCTGCGTAGGCGTTGCATAGACCGACCACTTATCGGTCTTAGGGTCATAGCCTACGATCTTGTGTGAGGTCATGCCGACGGCCCATACGCGGTCCTTCTGGTCAACGGTCATGCCGTAGTAGTGCGCGTTCGTGTCGCTCGGTGAAGGATCCCATTCGGTGATCTTCTTGGTCACCGCGTCGAGCTTGGCAACTTTGCTTACACCTTGCATTTCCGTAAACCACACATTCCCCTTAGAGTCCGAGCGGATCGTGTGCGGAGTGCTGCGGGTTGGCGTCGCATACTGTGTAACCTTGCCAGTTTCAGGATCCAGTTCGGCAATCGAGCTTTCGTCGATTTCGGCTGCGTACACATGGCCGTCCTTGGCTTGGGTGATTCCATGCGGGCCGAGGACTCGATGCCCTTCATCGGGGTTCGGGAGCTTATAGGTCGTAAAGCGGCCAGGAAAATCGATGCGGTTCTTGTCCATGCCCTGAACCACATCATCTCCCATTTCCGATACATAGACGGTGGGGGAGAAGCGGCTCGGCCAGACATCATGGCTAGAAAACTCAGGGTTCGCCTTGGTAGGAAGCAGGGGCGGCAAGTCGTACTCGATATAGATCGCGCGGGAGAGTGCCTTTTCATCAAACTGAAGGTCATCGAGCTTCAGGTCGCGCGGCTTTCCCCCTTCGGGGAAAATCTTGGCAAAGTAGGCAGCGATTTCGGCTCTCTTGGCTTCCGGAATGGCGGCGGGATTTACCTGCGGCACGCCTGTGTGATTCACCGGGCTGGTGCCGTCCATGTCAAACATGCGGCTGATCGCGTTGCCCCAGACTTCTTCGCTGCGGCCACCCATGCGTTGCCAAGGGATATGCTCGTAGCCGTGGCAGCCCATGCAGTTCTGCATGACGTAGTCGCGAGTTGGGCCGGGAGTAAAGAGTGAGTCGAAATCGACGAGTTCGGCGCGCAGTTTGTCGGGGCGAGCAGTTAATGCCACGTCCCCCGTTTTCGTCTCGCCTGCCTTTAGCTCGACCGTTGGACCCTTGGAATCGAATCCGTCCTGCAAAGCTGACATCTGGTAAGTGCCCGCGGGCAGATTGTAAATTTGGTAATGCCCCTTCTGTGTGAAAACCGTATACGTGATGCGGCGTTCAGTATCTCGCGCCCTGACGCGCACGGCGTTCAACGCGGGGATATGATTTCCCGACGCCTCGCTCAATGCATAATCCCTGTTGGCCGTTACGGTTCCGGAAATTGTGCCGGTTCCTGTAGTCTGCGCAGTTTGCGATTGTGCCTGCCCGCCCCTAGCCCATAAGAGGAGCGCAAAACCCATCATAATTCCTGCCGATAATATGGCTTTCATCCGCCTGGTCATTATTCACTCCCAAAACAAAATTGGATGCCTACGCTTGCTTTCGCAGAGCGAAAGGATTCCCGCGATTTTGACTTTCTTAATTCGTACACCACAATCGCATGTGTAGTCAACTCGAACATCCTAAACATCTTGAAGCGTTTGCACTTTGCCGCTTGCTGCATGTACAATTTCGGTTCTATTTCATATGGAGATGCCATGATTCATACAGGACGCCACTGGCTTCAAATTCCAGGCCCCACGAATGTGCCGGACCGAGTTTTGCGCGCGATGGATGCTCCAGTCATGGACCACCGCAGCGCTGAGTTCGCAGCTCTTGGCAAGGAAGTACTTCATGGCGTCCGGGATGTTTTCAAAACGGCAGGATCTGTGGTGATGTACCCGGCTTCCGGAACGGGAGCATGGGAGGCGGCGCTGGTGAACACGCTTTCTCCGGGAGACCGCGTATTACTATTTGAAACAGGTCATTTTTCTTCACTGTGGCGGACCATCGCCGAAAAATTTGGCCTTCAAGTGGAGTATGTGCCAGGGAATTGGCGTCGTGGGGCAAGTGCCGCGGAGTGCGAATCGCGCCTGGCTGCGGATAAAAACCACACGATTAAAGCCGTGATGGTCGTACACAACGAAACTTCCACGGGCGTAACCAGCCGCATCCCTGAAATTCGTCGCGCCATGAATTCGGCTAAGCATCCTGCGCTGCTTCTGGTGGACACGATTTCTTCGCTTGCTTCGATTGACTATCGCCATGACGAGTGGGGAGTGGACGTTACGATTGCCGGTTCGCAAAAAGGTTTAATGCTTCCACCGGGCATGAGTTTTAACGCCATTTCGGAGAAAGCGCTTCGTGCGTCCGAAACCGCAAAGCTGCCGCGCGCGTATTGGGACTGGCAGGAAATGCTCAAGCCCAACCAGACCGGATTTTTTCCGTATACGCCGCCCACCAATCTTCTCTACGGTTTGAAAGAAGCTTTGCAGATGATGCGTGAAGAGGGCCTCGCGAATATTTTTCACCGGCATGACCGGTACGCGGAAGCGACTCGCGCTGCGGTGAAAGCATGGGGTCTGGAAATTGTTTGCGAAGAACCACGCGAATATTCCAGCTCGCTGACGGCCGTGTTCATGCCCGAAGGGCATAATGCGGATAAGCTGCGCGCCGTCATTCTCGAGCATTTCGATATGTCACTCGGCGCCGGCCTGTCCAAATTTGCCGGAAAAGTTTTCCGCATCGGACACCTTGGCAGCTTCAACGATTTGATGCTGGCGGGGACATTGTGCGGAGTGGAAATGGGATTGCGATTGGCTGGCGTGCCGCATAAGGAAGGCGGCGTGATGGCAGCGCTCGATTCGCTGGCCAAGACGACCAGCAAGCCTGAACACGCAGCGGTTCGATAAATTTTTAATGATTTGGCCGTGCAATTAAGCGGCTACTACTAAAATGCGACCTGACTTCCCGGACTTCGGCTTGCGGCGGATGACAATCTCTATGTCGCGATCAAGCGCTGTGAGGAAATTCATCAATCGTTCGACCGAGAATCCCTCAAGCCGATAGTTCGATAATGCTGAAATTTTCGGCTGGTTGATTTTTAATCTCCGCGCCGCGGCTGTCTGTGACAGGCCTTGGCCCCGGATTATTTCATTAATCGCAACGGCCAGCCGCACCTTGGTCTGCAATTCTTCCGCATTCGGAAGCCTAAGATCCGCAAACACGTTCCCTGAACTTTCTGTAAGATGTGGGTTTTTATTTTTTCTCAATTTCATGACGGGCCGTGTAGTCTTTCTGGGCGAATTTAAGCCGCTGCTCCACCAGTTCTATGTCTTTCCTCGGCGTCCTAATCCCGCTCGGTGATTTTTTCTGAAAGGCATGCAATACATAAACCGCGTTCGCAAATTTTACGGTATAAATCGCTCGATACGCATTACCGCGGTGATCTTCGACTATTTCCAGGACTCCACCGCCCGATCCCTTCCAGGGTTTGGCGTTCGGATGTTTACCGCCAAACTGCGCAACACTCAGGGAAGCGCCGAATGCATCTTTTACCGCTTCAGGAAAGGCCAGCAAATCATTCAAGCTGGAGCCAATCCAGAACAGGGGCTTTTCACCGCGAACGAGCTTTGCTCTGGTCATTTATTATCCCAATTCTGGGATATAAGGTCAACAGCATTGCGTCCGCAATTGCATTGCTCAAAACTAACTACCAATCGCTTCGGCCAAATAAGCTCTATCGATTCACCGTTGCCACGGGCGTGGGAAGAATGCCCTCGGAAGGACCGGATATTCCCTGGTTTTTGTCGATGACGGATTGCTCGGGATCGATCCAGAAGGCCCAGATCGCAGCGCCGATGAAGAGAAGTCCGGCGGAAACGGCGAACGGAGCGACCCACGATCCTCTGGACACGAGGATTCCGAAGACCGTGGGCGAGAGCGCGCCGACGAATTGTCCAGCCATATTCATCATGCCGGAAACCGTGCCGGAAAATTCTCCGCCGACATCCATGGGTACGGCCCAGGCAGGACCGATATTCATTTCGAGGAAAAACATCGCGCCGGTCAGGAAATAAACAGCCGCATTGGGATTTGCGGACAAGGCCGCAAACATGGTGAACGTAGCGCAGCCCAGCATGGCGATAATGGCGACGAAGCGGCGGGAAAACTTGGGATTGTTGGTCTTTACTAAAAGCTTGTCCGTAAGCCAGCCGCCGAACGCATCTCCAATGACTCCTGCCCCCAACGGCAACGACGCAAACATGCCCGTCTTGATCAGCGTGAAATGGCGGTATTCGATCAAATAAGATGGCAGCCAGGAAAGAAAAAACCAAAGAGAATAAATGTAGGTGGCGTACGCGCACATAATGGCCCACATATTTCCGTGCTTCAGCAGGACGCCCCAGGGAACCTTTGGTCGCTTGGCAACATTGGCTTTCTTGATCTCGCCTTTTTCATCGAGGCCGCGGATGCGGGCAAGCTCGGATTGGCTGACTTTGCTGTCCTCCTCCGGCATGTTGCGGTACACGGTCAAATAGAGGACAGACCAAATCAAACTGAGTACGGCAATTACATAAAACACCGAGCGCCAGCCATAATGAATCATGATGGCTACAGCAATGGGAGGACCGATTGCCGCTCCAAAACGGCTCGCCGCATGGCTGATTCCCTGCACAAAGCCGCGTTCATCTCGTGGATACCACATCTGCATGGCGCGCGTAGCAGTGGGAAATGCGCCGGCTTCGCCCACGCCAAGCAAAAAGCGAATGCCCCATAAAGTATAGAAGCCGCTGACCATCGTAGTGAGGACGGCGATGACCGTGCGATAGGCCATGATGACGGAAAGGACGCGGCGAGGTCCAAAGCGATCGCCCAGCCAGCCGCCGGGCACTTGGAATAATGCATAGGCCCAAATAAATGCGCTGAAAATGACTCCCATCGTGGCTTTACTGAAACCGTATTCCTTGCTGATCATTGTGGCCGTATTGGCGAGGCTCACGCGATCCAGATACGTAATCATGTACATCAGGCACAGCAGAACCAGCACCTCCCAACGCACATGGCTTCGCCCAGCTGACTGCGACTTCTCCATTACCATTCCTCCCTTGCCACTTGGAAAACTTGAGCTCATTTTATTGATCGCGGTCTTTCAGATATACACTGGCCCTCTCTTCGCGGCAATCTTTTTCGTTATCGGGTAGTGCATCCATTTAGGGAGTAGGGGCACGGCATTGCGGTTCCCTACTGCGTGCGCACAACTCACCAGGTTCATCAATAAATGTGCGGCAAGTCGAAATTGTGCGCACATTGCTTGTAAGAAGGACGGCCTGGCGATTTAGATTTTTTCAGGGGGGGCATTTTTTGGCAGGTAAACGTCGATTTTGGCTTCTTCCCACTTGCCATGAAGGTTCTGACGAGTCAGAATACCGGGCGCACCGAACCCAACTATGAGCACAGTACAAATTACTCCGTTGCCGCTGAGTTCGCATGGCAAGCCCGTGGATTCTTTCGCGCAGGCGGGTGAACTCGAAAAAGAACTGAAACGCGTCGTCAAGGGCGAAGTACGCTTTGATCGTGGAAGCCGCGCGCTATACACATCCGACGGTTCAAACTATCGCCAGGTTCCCATCGGCCTTGTTGTGCCTCGCGACGACAATGATGTGATCGCCGCTGTAGCTGCGTGCAAAAAGTTTGGCGCGCCGGTTCTGCCGCGCGGGGCGGGCACGAGCCTTGCCGGGCAGACTTGCAACGTCGCGGTGGTACTGGATTTTACGAAGTACATGAATAAGATTTTAGAGATCGATATTGCGGGACAGTTCGCGCGCGTCCAGCCCGGCGTCGTTCTCGACACGCTGCGCAATCGCGCGGAAAAAAATCAGCTTACGTTTGGCCCGGACCCATCGACGCATAGCCGCTGCACGCTGGGCGGAATGATCGGCAATAATTCCTGCGGCACGCATTCGCTGCTCGCGGGCAAGACGGTCGATAACGTTATCGAGCTGCGCATTCTGCTCTACGACGGCACGCAAATCACCGTGGGCGCCATCGATGGCGAAGCCGATCTGGAATCCATCATTGCGCAGGGTGGGCGGCGCGGCGAAATATATTCCACGTTGCGCGCCATTCGCGATCAGTATGCGGATTTGATTCGCGCGAAGTATCCGAATATTCCCCGGCGCGTCTCCGGCTATAACCTCGATCAGCTGCTGCCGGAAAACGGATTCAATGTGGCGAAAGCGCTGGTCGGAACCGAAGGCACGTGCATGATCGTGCTCGAAGCGAAACTGCGCCTCATCCAAAGTCCGCAGCACCGCTCGCTCGTTTGCCTCGGCTATTCCGATACTTTTTCGGCGGCGGATCATGTGCCGGAGATTTTGCCCCTAAAACCCATTGGCCTTGAAGGTTTTGAGGGAAGCATTGTCGACGGCCTGAAAAAAAAGAATGCTCCCCACCTGGAACTGATTCCCGAGGGGCGCGGCTTTCTGCTG
>Ga0182024_10014035_pt1 | contig 15531 bp, 13 predicted proteins | sample P32metaG_FD_120480 | JGI IMG/M metagenome (GOLD analysis project Ga0182024, IMG submission 120480) | Permafrost microbial communities from Stordalen Mire, Sweden - P3-2 metaG (Illumina Assembly) | ecosystem: Environmental > Terrestrial > Soil > Wetlands > Permafrost | place: Sweden: Stordalen... | reverse complement strand
GAGCCGCGCCGGCGGGCGGGCGCTCGCGCGGGCGGCGCCGCTCAGTCGCCCGCTCACCCGCCTGCGTCGCGCCGAGGCTCTCGCTCACACCGGTCGTCTCGCCGAGGCCGAGGGGGAACTGCGTGCGACGACGCTCGAGCCGGTGCGCCCGAGCGACTTTCCGGCGACGCTGGTGGCGAGGATGGCGCGCGCCCAGGGTCTGATCGCAGCCCTCGCCGGCGATCGTGACCTGGCCGAGCGCCGCCTGACGGAGGCCGTGGAGGGCTGGCGCCGACAGGTCTCGACTCTGAGCCGTGGCGACAGCCTGACGGTGGCGCTGGCCGACCTGGGCAGGCCGGTGGTCGGCCTGATCGAGCCCGAGAGGGAGATCGATCTTGTGTTTGGAGAGCTACAGGCAATCCAAACCGGAGACAAGGGAGCGGAACATGCCGTCTTTTCATGACAGCGCGGACACCACTGCCGCGCCCGAGCAGGTGTGGAAGCTGTTGTACGACCCTTCGCGCTTCCCCGCGTGGTGGGCGGGCATCGGCGCCGTGGAGGCGGGAGAGGGGGACGGCTCCTACACGATGTACCCGGAGGGATATCCCGACTTTCCGATGGCCCAACTGCTCGACACGGCGCGCGAACAGCAGCGGGTGACGATCTCCTGCCTGGTGTCCGACCTGCGCTTCGAGTGGGGCCTCGAGCTGCTCGACGGGGGCAGCGGCACCCGTATCACCGTCGACGTCGAGATACCCGAGGCCGAGGCTGAGCGCCTAGAGGGCCAGCGCCAGACGATCCGGGCCTCGCTCGCCAGCCTCGCCGAGCTCTCCGCTTTGACGGTCGATTGACGGGTCCGTGACGCGGTCGCGTCATGGTTGCCCCCGAACCTGCAACCACGTAAGAGAGGATCAGCAATGAGCACGACGGGGATCGACGAGGCGAAGCTCGAACAGTTCATGGGTAAATTCGTGGGAGACCTGGGAGCGGCGCTGACCGCTCCGCTGGTGCTGATCGGCGACAAGCTCGGCCTGTACAAGGCGATGGCCGACGGCGAGCCGGTCACACCCCAGGAGCTGGCCGAGCGAGCCGGCTGCCGAGAGCGCTACATCCGGGAGTGGCTCTGCCAGCAGGCAGCCAGCGGCTACGTCGAGTACGACGCGGTCGACGGCACGTTCAGACTGCCGCCGGAGCAGGCGATGGCATTGGCCGACGAAGACAGCCCGGCGTTCATCCCGGGTGCCTTCCAGCTCGCGGCGGCCGTCGTCAAGGACGAGCCGCACATCGCGGAGCGCTTCCGCTCCGGCGAGGGGTTCGGGTGGCACGAGCATCATCACGACCTCTACGCGGGCACAGAGCGCTTCTTCCGCCCCGGCTACCTTGCGAACCTCGTGCAAGCCTGGCTACCGGCGCTCGACGGGGTCGTCGAGAAGCTCGTTGCGGGCGCCCGCGTCGCGGACATCGGGTGCGGGCATGGAGCCTCGACGATCCTGATGGCCGAAGCGTTCCCGGCCTCGGAGTTCGTCGGATCGGACTATCACGAGGGCTCGGTCGAGGCCGCCCGGGCCGCCGCCGAGCGCCGCGGGGTTGCGGACCGTGTGACCTTCGAGGTCGCCTCGGCCAAGGACTTCGGCGGAGGTCCGTTCGACCTCGTGTGCGTGTTCGACGCGCTGCACGACATGGGCGACCCGGTGGGCGCCGCGCGCCATGTCCGCGACAGGCTCGCCGCCGATGGCACATGGATGGTCGTCGAGCCGTGGGCGGGCGATGCGATCGAGGAGAACCTCACCCCGGTGGGGCGGATCTTCTACGGGGGCTCGACGATGCTCTGCACCCCGGCGTCGCTGAGCCAGGAGGTCGGCCTTGCGCTCGGCGCCCAGGCTGGCGAGAGGCGCCTTACCGAGGTGCTGAACGAGGGGGGCTTCAGCCGGGTGCGCCGAGCGGCCGAGACTCCGTTCAACATCGTGCTCGAGGTACGGGCCTGACATGCTCGGCACGGCACTTGCCCACCCCACCGTGTTCGTGAGGACATCGACAGAGCTCGGGCGTTCTATGAAGAGCTCGGCCTGACGGTCGGAGCCGAGGTCTCGACCGGGATCTTCATGTCCGCTGCGGCACGCTTGAGATCGGCCAAGCGGTTCGCGCCAGTGGGATCTCGCGGCTTTGGATGGCTGTCGAGGTGCGGCAGCGGCTTCTCCTATGCTTCCCGCGATGACCGCGGATACTCACCGCCTTGTGGGGCGCCCCGTACGTAGGATCGGGTTCGGTGCGATGCAGCTCCCCGGACCGAGGGTGTTTGGGCCTCCACGCGACCGCCAAGAAGCGCTCGCCGTTCTGCGGCGCGCGGTGGAGCTGGGCGTCAACCACATCGACACGGCCCAGTACTACGGGCCGGATGTCGCCAACGAGCTGATTCATGAGGCGCTGCACCCCTATCCGGATGACCTCGTGCTGGTCAGCAAGGTCGGTGGGGCGCGCGATGCAGACGGCGGGTGGATCCCGGCGCAGCGGCCCGAGCAGTTGCGCCAGGGCGTGGAGGCAAACCTGCGCTCACTGGCAGTCGAGCGCGTGGACGTAGTGAACCTCCGCCTAATCGGCGACGAGGAAGCCGAGCGCGGCCTGGCAGTTCCGTTCGAGGAGCAGCTCGCGATCATGGTTGAGCTGCGAGAGGAGGGCAAGATCGGCGGCATCGGCCTCAGCAATGTCACCCTCGAGCAGGTGCGCGCTGGGCTCGCCCACACGCAGATCGCCTGCGTCCAGAACCAGATGAGCCTGCTCCAGCGTGACGCCGAGGCGCTGCTGGAGCTCTGCCGCGACAGCGGCATCCCCTTCGTGCCGTTCTTCCCGCTCGGGTCGGCGTTTCCCGGGATGCCGAAGGTGACCGAGCAACCCGCCGTGCGCGAGGTCGCCGATCGCCTCGGGGCCACCCCAGCCCAGGTGGGCCTCGCGTGGCTGCTCACGCGCAGCCCTAACGTCCTGCTCATCCCCGGTACGTCGTCGGTTGCCCACCTGGAGGAGAATCTAGCTGCGATCCACGTCGAGCTCGACGCCCAGGCCCTCGCGCAGCTCGAACACCTTTGAGGCTGACGGCCGGTGGGACGCCGTGCGGGAGCGAGCGGCTCGTGCGGCGGACGAGCTGCGAGGGCCAGCCGGTCATTCCAGGCACGACACCGCGGCTCCGCGCGTCGTGTCTCTCGTGAACCTCCCAGCCCCAGCAGTCGAAGCTGTCGGTCAGGACCACTTGATCTCCTGTGGCCCACTGTGTAAAGTCGAACGGCTAAGACATGGGAGGGCTCGCACCGTGAGAGCTCGGAGCGGGCGATGATCTCGAAATGGGAGGATGAGATGACGCGTATCAAGCAAGTGGGACTCTGCGCACTTGCCGTGCTGGCGGTGAGCGCGGCAGTTTCGGCGAGCGCATCTGCGGAAGCGCCGGAACTCGGACGCTGTAAAAAAGTAACGGTCAAAAAAACCGGCAACTACTCGAGCGCCACCTGCACGGCATTGAAAGAAAAAGGCGAATATGAATGGTCCCCCGGGGCCGTCAAAGGCAAATGGACGAGCGCCGGCGGCGTAGGCACGCTTGAAACCGTTGGAAAAAACAAGGTCGTGTGCAAAACTGAGAAATCAGTAGGCGAATTCGTCGGGACAAAAGCCGGGGCCAACATCGTCGTGACGTTCACCGGATGCGAAACGACCGGGTTCACATGCACGACTGTCGGTCAAGCAGAAGGTACGCTGGTCACGAACGTGCTCGAAGGCTCGCTACAGTGGGAAAAAAAGGCACTGAAAAAGGTCGCCTTGGACCTGTTTCCAGGTTTAGGCAAAGAACTGTTCATTGAATTCGGTTGTGGGCCGCTCACGATCAGGGTGAAGGGTTCGGTGCTCGTGAACTCCAAAGACGGCAAAATGGAAACGAAACCCGTCCAGAAATACGTCGGGACAAAAGGTATTCAGAAACCGAGTGAATACGAAACGGCGGGCGGAGCAAAAGTCAAAGACGTCCTCGAAAGCGAAATTGTCGGCGTGACGAAATTCGAACGCGCTGGGCAGACAATCACAAACACATTGACGCTCGAAGAACCTCTGGAGGCGAACTGGTTCGTCTAGCGTCGGCCGTATGTTGGTCTAGCGTCGGCCGTAGCCGCTAGGGCGATGGAGTGATGCGTGGGGGCCGATCTCGGCCCCCACGCACACTCGCTACAGGCTCGGTCTGCGGCCAGCGCCACGCCCGCCCGCAGCTGGATCGGCGGGTCGAGCGCATGCACGCCCTCGCTTGCTCGCTCTAGTCGACCTCGATTAGCTGGAGTCCGAGTCTGAGTCGATCACCGGGCCGGAGCTGGCAGCGGCCGACCTTTGCGCCGTTGACCGTAACGCCGTTGGTCGATTCTAGGTCTTGAACGATCCATCCGCCGTCACGGAAGACCAGCCGCGCGTGCCTGCGGGACACCGTTTCATCGCCCAGGGCGATGTCGCATCCAGGCCCACGTCCGATGATTAGATCGCCGGGCGAGCCCGACCAGTCGAGCGCGAGTACAAGCGGCCCGGACTCGGAACGGCCGCGACCGATAATCCTTGCCACGCGTGCGCCCACCGCGGCGACGACGGAGGCGAGCGACGCCAGCCCCACACCCGGGCGGTGAGTGCGAAGCGTGAGGTCGCCGACGACGCCACGCGGCTCGATGAGCCGGGGGCCGAACAGCAGGCCGAGGCGATATGAGAGCGTCTCTTCACTGAGCAGGCCCTCAGCGAACGCTGCCTTGAGAATCCTGGCCAGCCGCTCGCGTGAGCTCCCCTGTTCGAGCATCCAGCCAGTCTTGCGCACGCTGGCAAGGATGTCCATCTGTCTTGAGTCGATGGCGGGCGTGGTTTGACGCCCCTCGCTCACGCGAATGACGCCGCGGATCTCAGCCCCGCGACAGGTTCCGGCCGCGATGGCGGCTGCTCTGCCACCGAGCTCCTCACGGGCCGGACCGCCTACTGCAACAAAAGCCCGGCGGCGATCGTGAGCCTTGCGATAAGCGCCGAGCTGGGCACAATGAGAGCCGTGACCGGTTACGGCAAGCCCTTGCGCGAGCAGGACGTGAAGGCCGACCCTCTGAGCCAGTTTGCCATCTGGTATCGCGATGCAGGCGCGACTGGGGCGCGGCTACCGGAGGCTGCGGCGCTTGCGACGGCATCGGCCGACGGCGCCCCGTCGCTGCGCATGGTGCTCGTTAAGGGCTTCGACGAGCGTGGCTTTGTGTTCTTCTCGAACTACGCGAGCCTGAAGGGTCGGGAGCTCGCCATCAACCCGCGTGCCGCCCTGCTCTTCTACTGGGATTCGCTCGGCAGGCAGGTAAGGATCACGGGCCCGGTCGAACATACGAGCTCCACCGAGTCGCATACCTACGTGCGCAGCCGACCGCGCGAGAGCCAGCTCAGCGCGCTGGCATCGCCGCAGAGCCAAACGATCGAGAGCCGCTTGGCGCTCGAGCAGCGTGCCACTGAGTTGAAGCAGCGGTTTGGTGATGGCGAGTTGCCGCTACCGACGAATTGGGGCGGATTTCGTCTTGCCATCGAGACCGTCGAGTTTTGGCAGCAACGCCATGATCGCCTGCACGATCGGCTTCGGTACCGTCGTGGTGATAGCGCCGATTGGGTGGTCGAGCGCTTGGCGCCGTAAACACAGGATTTCTCACGCGCGAGAGCTGCGCTGAGCTCGCTCGCTGACCTCGAGCGCGCCCGTGGATCCACATAACCGCCGCAATCACAAATCGAGATCGCTGTCTGGACTCCAGCCCCAGAATGTGCTTCCTAGCTGGACCTTTCCCAATGCCCCGTGCGGGACTCGAACCCGCCCCACCGGATTAAAAGTCCGGCGCTCTACCAGATGAGCTAACGGGGCTCGCGCGCGACAGTGTGGCAGACGGGGCCTCGCACGAGTCAGAACGCTGGCCTCAGTCTTCTTCCGATGGGTCTTCGGCGGCGGCGATCTGAAGCATCTCCTCGATCCGCGTGAGCTTGACCCGCGGGCGCCCGGCGCGCTCGCCGAGTGAGCGCTCGTGGCGGTCGATCTCCGACCAGCCGGCGTAGGTGACGAGCTCCGGCTGGCGTGAGCGCAGCAAGTTCTCGAGCGCCGCGGGATCGGGTGTGCCGGGCGCGAGCAGCGGCGCATCGCCGTTACGCGCTGAGGAAAGGTCGGCGAGGATCGCATCGACGGTCTGTTGGGCGTCCTTCTTGTTCGTGCCGATCACCCCCGTGGGCCCGCGCTTGATCCAGCCGACGACGTACTCGCCGAGCAGTGGAGCGCCGGTCGCGGGGTCGGTGATACGACCGCCGTCGTTGGGGATGACGCCGCTGCGCTGGTCGAACGGGACGCCCGCAAGCGGAATACCGCGATAGCCGATCGCACGAAAGAGCAGTCCCGCCGGCATCGTCTCCGTCTCGGACGTGGGCAGCGCGCGCAGCGCGCCGTCGGCGTCGGCGACCAGCTCGTTGCGCACCAGCTCTACGGCCCCGAGCCGGCCGCTGTGATCGGCGGTCAGCTCGACGGGGGAGAGAAGAAAGCGCAGAGTGACCCGCCTCGGCTTGCCGGTCGGCTCGCGCTGGGCGTAGTCGCGCAGGATCTCGACGTTCAGCCGCGCCGTCATGCTCTTCTCAGCCGCCGGATCGGAGACGGCCAGCGCGTGGTCGAGCTCGGCGGGATCGACGATCACGTCGGCGTCGGCAAGCTCGCCGAGCTCGCGCAGCTCGGGGTTGGTGAAGGCGGCCTGCGCCGGGCCGCGACGGCCGACGACGACGACCTCGCGCACGAGACTGCCGGCGAGCACATCGAGCGCATGATCGGCCGTGTCGGTCGGCGCCAGCTCGGAGGGCGTCAGGACGAGCATCCGTGCGACGTCGAGCGCGACGTTGCCGTTGCCGATCACGACGGCCCGCTTGGCGGGGGCACCGCCGCCGGAGGCGGTGGTCAGATCGACCTCGAGATCGGTGTGGTCGGGGTGGCCGTTGTACCAGCCGACGAACTCGGTCGCAGCGTGCGAGCCGGGGAGGTCTTCGCCCGGGATCCCGAGGGGCCGGTCGACGGGGGAGCCGGTCGCGTAGACGATCGCGTGATAGTGGGCGCGCAGGTCCTCGCGGGAGACGTGCTCACCGAAGTGCACGTTTCCGAAGAAGCGAAAGCGAGGATGGGCGGCGGTCTTCTCATAGATTCGGCTGACGGACTTGATCTTGGGATGGTCGGGGGCGACGCCGGAGCGGACCAGGCCCCACGGCGTCGGCAGGCGCTCGAGCATGTCGACCTCAAAGCGCCCGGCAGAGTCGTTGAGGAGATGCCCGGCGGCGTAAAAGCCAGCCGGGCCCGAGCCGATCACTGCGATGCGGATGGGCGAGTCGTCGGTCATTCCTGGATGGCGTCGTGGGCGGGAAACTGTGGCGTGGGGCTGATGGGCGCGGCCCGACTCGAACGGGCGACCCCCTCGGTGTAAACGAGGTGCTCTGACCAACTGAGCTACGCGCCCCTGGTCCTGGGCCTCAAGGCTAGCGAGCTGTATCCGAGGGGCTGGTTTAGGAGAGCCTGAGAGTTGGGCTAGGATTGGCGGCTCCCTGGCCGGGAGCTCTTCTTGAAGACCGCAGACACCGCCCACACCGAGGGGTCATCAGCGTTCGCGAAGGCAGGCGAGCAGGAGTCGCGAGCTGCCGAGCTCGAGCTGAGGCACGTGAGCAAGAGCTATGCCGGGCAGCGAGAACCGGCGATCGGCGACCTGTCGCTCACGGTGCCCGCCGGTGAGGTGTGCGTGCTGGTGGGTCCGTCCGGGTCCGGCAAGACGACCGCCATGCGGCTGATCAACCGCATGATCTCGATCTCAGGCGGCGATATCCTGCTCGGCGGGAGCAGCGTGCTCGAGCGGGACGCGCGCGAGTTGCGCAGGGAGATCGGCTACATGATCCAGCAGATCGGCCTTTTCCCGCATCAGACGGTGGCCGAGAACATCGCCACCGTGCCCGGTCTGCTGGGCTGGCCGAAGCAGCGCATCGCGGCGCGCGTGCACGAGCTGCTTGAGCTGATCGGCCTCGACCCCCAGGAGATGACCGGGCGCTACCCCGCCCAGCTCTCCGGGGGTCAGCGCCAGCGGGTGGGAGTGGCGCGGGCGCTGGCGGCCGACCCGCCGCTGATGCTGATGGACGAGCCGTTCGGCGCGATCGACCCGATCAACCGCGCGCGCCTGCAGGACGAGTTCCTCGGTCTGCAGCAGATGGTCAAGAAGACGGTCGTATTCGTCACGCACGACATCGACGAGGCGATCAAGATGGGTGACCGTATCGCGATCCTGCGCGAGGGCGGGCGGCTTGCCCAATACGACACGCCGCGCGAGATCCTGACTCACCCGGCCGACGAGTTCGTGGCGGAGTTCGTCGGCGCCGACCGGGGTAACATCCTCGGCGCGCTGTACGCGCAGGCGCTGCAGGCGAAGGGCTTCACTGTCATGCTGAAAGACAACGTCGGCTCCTCGGAGATCATCTTCAAGGCGCTCACCGCTGGCCAGATCGACATGTACCCGGAGTACACGGGGGCGCTGCTGTCGGCGGTCGCCGAACAAACGAAGGCGCCGACGAGCGCCGACGCGGCGTATCAGCAGGCGAAGTCGTTCGTCGAACCAAAGGGCTTCACGCTGCTGGAAAAAACGCCGTTCTACGACTCCAACACGTTGATCACGCTGCCCGCCTATGCGAGCGAACACCACCTGTCCTCGATCGCCGATCTGAAGCCACTCGGCAAGCGGGTGAAGATGGGAGGAGCGCCCGAATTCGCGACGCGCTTTGAGGGCCTGATCGGCCTGAAGCAGGAATACGGCGTCGTCCCCACGCTCGTGCCCATCTCTATCGAACTCTCCTACCAGGCGATTGAAGGCGGTCAGGTGAACGTGCAGTCGGTCTTCTCGACCGACGGCCAGCTGCTGGGCGGCAAGTTCAAGGTGTTGGCCGACCCCAAGCACGTGTTCGGCTTCCAGAACGTGGCGCCGGTGGTCAAGAAGAGCGTGGTCGCCGCCGAGGGCCCGGCGTTCGCGGAAACTCTCAACAAGGTCAGCGCGCTGCTCACGATTCCGGCGATCCAGCAGATGAACAAGGCCGTGAGCATCGACAAGCAGTCGGCGACGAGCGTCGCCGCCCAGTTCCTCCACGCCAACGGCCTGTCATAGCGACGCGGCCAGCGGCCATCGTGCACGTATCTCCTGCGAAGCTTGCGGGAGATGCGCCGCGGTGGCCGAAGCAGGAGCACCCGGGTCGCCCTGGCTGTCGCCGGCGGGGCGCTGTTGCTGCTCGTTCTCGCGCAGGTGTTCGGGCCGAGGATCGCCGCCAGCAAGATCTCCTCCCGATTGCGCAAGTACGGCAGCGTGCAGAGCGTCAGCGTGACAGCGTGGCCGGCGGTGAAGCTGCTGTGGGGGAGCGCCGACTCGGTGCAGGTGAGCGCGGAACGACTGAAGCTGAGCCCGGCACAGACGGCCAAGCTCTTGTGGGAAGCGCGCGACGTGGCCGACATGGATCTCACCGTCGCGAGCGCCCAGGAGGGCCCGCTGGCGCTGAGCGACGTCAGTTTTCACAAGCGCGGTCGGGCGCTGAGCGCGCAGGCGTTGACGAGCGAAGCGGACGTCAAAGCCGCGCTTCCGGAAGGGTTCGGCGTGCAGCTGCTCGGCAGTGAAGGCGGCACCGTGCGGGTGCGGGCCAGCGGCGGGCTGTTCGGCGTGGGCGCCTCCCTCGACGCCGTCGCGGGCGCCAGCGAAGGCAAGCTGGTCGTCCATCCGGTGGGGTTCCTGCTCGAAGCCGTGCAGCTGACGCTGTTCGCCGACCCGCACGTCTACGTCGAGGGAGTGGGTGCGAGCGCTGTGCCCGAGCCCGGCGGCGGACAGGGCTATCGCCTGACCATGACGGCGAGCCTGCACTGAGCCATCACGCCGACCTTCGCGCGCCGCAGCGTCGAAGCCGCGCTCAGGCGGCCGCGCTTGAGAGATCGGCGCGGACCGCGACGGGTCGAGCGCCGACGCGCACCGGCAGGCCGTGCTTGGGGCTGATCGTGGGCATCTGACGGATCTCCAGATGGAAGTCATCGGGGAGGGACAGCGTCGCGTGGGCGAGGATCAGCGTGGCGATCGCACGAACCTCCAGCTGGCCAAAGCGCATGCCGATGCACGTGCGCGAGCCGCCGCCGAAGGGGACGTAGGCGCCCTTGGGCAGTTCCGCGCGCGTCTGCGGCGCGAAGCGCTCGGGGCGGAACTCCTCCGGCTCGGAGAAGACGTCGGGCAGGTGGTGGCTGGCCCAGGAGCAATAGTTGACGAACGCACGCTCGGGCACCATCTTCCCTTCGAACTCAAACGCCTCGATCGAGCGACGCGGTCCGACCCAAGCCGGCGGGTACTTGCGCAGCGTCTCCTCGAGGACCATCTCGAGCTCGGCCAGCTCGCCGGACATGAGCTGAGAGGCCGTCGGTCCGCGGGGCGCGAGCCGGGCGTCCTGCTCGGCGTGCAGGCGCGTGGCGACGGCTGGGTTGCGGGCGAGCTCATAGAACATGAACGCGACCGTCGACGTCGTCGTGTCGTGGCCGGCGAACATGAGCGTCATCACCTCGTCGCGGATCTGCACGTCGCTGAGCGTCGATCCGTCTTCGTCCTCCGCGTCGAGCAGCAGGCTGAGTATGTCCTGGCCACGTTCGCCCGTGCCGCGGCGCTGTGATATCTCGGAGTAGATCAACGTGTCGAGCTTGCGCGCGGCCTGTTGCAGGTGCGCCCAGGGACTGAACGGGCCGCGCAGGATGCGCAGCAGGTAGTCGGAGGAATAGAACGACAGAGCCTGCTCAAACAGCGCGGCGGCGTCGATCGCGCGGGCGCGTTCCCCGTCGGGATCGAGACCGAACAGCGCCCGCATCGCGACTCGCAGGGCGAGCCGGCGCATCCATGCGTAGAGGTCGATCGTCGCGTCCGGCGTCAGCTGCTGCAGCGCGCGCGTCGTCTCTCCCACGATGACCTCGACGGAGGCGGCGATGTGCTCGCGATGGAAGGCCGGGAGCATGATCTGGCGCGAGCGGCGGTGGAACTCGCCGTCGATCGTGAGCAGCCCGTCTCCCATCAGGCCGATGAGGTCGCGGAAATGGGAGTCGCGCCAGAGGAAGTTCGACGCGTGGGAGACGGTGATGTAGTGGTTGGCCGCGGGGCCGAGCATGAAGACGACGTTGCCGTGGAGCAGACGCAACGTGAAGACCGGGCCAAAGCGCTCGTAGGACTCGAGCAGCAAGGACAATGGATCGTCGGCAAAGCGCCTCGTGCGAGACATCGAGAAGCGCGTCTCTCCGGGCGGAAACGCGACCGAGGCCGAGCGCTCGTCGCGGAGGTCGCTGAGGAGCACCGAGAGCGGTTTGCTGCCCACAAGCGGTGGAGGACCGACAAGCGCCACGCCACAAGCCTATCGGAGGAGCTGGCCGGCCGGCCAGCTCTTTGTGGAGGACTCTCACGGCGAGGAGCGCTTCAAACGAGCTGCCGTTGAGGCGGGTGCTCGGGGCCGCTGGGCTGCGAACGCGAAGCCTTGGCATACTGAGCAGGCCGAAGCAGTCCCTGCATCACTCCGACGCAACAACGCGGGGGGCGTAGCTCAGTTGGTTAGAGCGCTGCCCTGTCACGGCAGAGGTCGCGGGTTCGAGTCCCGTCGCTCCCGTCAAAATCCCTGCAAATAGCGATTTCGAGATTTCGAGGGTGAAGCCGCGTTTGTCCCGGGAATGGCAAGAGGCGTGGGGTCCAGCGGGGACTCGCTTCCCGAAGCTGGCCGAACACCCAGCTCTATCGCTGATCGTCTCTATGAAGAAGGGCCCGTTGTCCTCGTGTAACTGCCTATAGTCGTATCTCGATCTGCGGGGTGACAATCGCGGGCTCGACTCCCCGAGAGACCGCGACCAGTATTGGCGGGCGATTCTGGCGGATACAGTCGGACCCGCGACCCCGACACGTCGTAGATCTAGCTGACGCTCGAGGACGTTTGACTCTGCACGCGCTCAAGGTCCGGCTCAGCGAGTACACAATGCGGTACACTCGCTTGATGGCGAAGACGGTGCCAGTCCGTGAGTTTCGAAGCAATCTCAGCACCTTGTTGAGCGACGTTGCCGATCGTCGCGATCACGTGTTGGTGACCCGCAACGGAAAACCGGCCGCTGCACTCGTTCCAATCGACGAGTACGACGCCCTTGAGGAGACGGCGGAGATCCTGTCCGACTCCGAGACGCTCGCTGCCATCGAAGCCGGTCTTGCGGAGCTCTCGCGCGGGGAGATCGTCACGCTCGCCGCTCTTCGCGCCGAGCTCGACGTCCGCCGCTCAACGCGTTAGACGGTGGCGCGCGTCGTCCTCGCGCGGCGCGCCCGAAGTGAGCTACTCGAGCTTAACTGGCCCCTCATCGACGCCATTCAGGACGCGCTCGGGCTGCTCGAACGCGATCCGCTGGCCGGCCACGCGCTACGCGGCCGGCTGAGGGGGCTCCGATCGCTGCGTGTCGGCACCTTTCGCATCATCTACCAGCTCGTCGAGGCCGAGAGAACAGTTCGCGTCGTAGCGATTCGACATCGCTCCGTTGCTTATCACCGCGATCCCCGATGAGTCGGGGGATCAAAGCGACCGGTGCCGCGCGAGGGCGAATCACGACGGGGTGCCAAACGAGGGCTCGACTCCGCGAGAGACGGCGATCAGTATTTGCGGGCGATTTGGGCGACGAGTCTCGGAGCCGCGACCCTTCGCGAGTCGATTTGGGACGTAAACAACAAGCACGAGATCCCCTTACCCGCGCCTTCACCGCGGTGAGGCTCAGCGTCTTGGTTGTGCGCCGTTCGTGATGCGCGGTGCTGGTGTGACGATGCTGGGCGTGACCGTAAAGTGCGGGAATCGAACCCGCGGGCGCTGCCCCCGCGCCGCCATGAGCCGCTTTCGCGGCGTGCAACTTTCGGGCAGTTGCGGCCCCGACGCTCGCCGCCTCGAGGGAGGCCGCTGCCGCGTTACACGAGATCCGGGCGTCTCAGGAGGCGCCCAGCTCACACTTGCCTCGGACGCGCAGGAACACTCTCGGGAGAGTCCAACGAGAAGGAGCCATGAGAGTTTGGGGGGTCGTCTAGGGTGCCACCAAGCGTGAAGCCCAATCGCTCAATCCCGGCAGCTACCATCATTCCCGTCCTGAGTCTACCCGGACGTGCGCGAGGCGGTCGACTGGCTGGGTGCGGCGTTTGGGTTTGTCGAGCGTGTGCGGATCGGGGAGAACCACCGCTCGCAGCTCGGCTTTGGCGAGGGAGCAGTCATTGTTGGCGATGTACGCCACGATCGCCGGCCGCCACGGCTGGGCGAGGTATCCCAGTCGGTGATGGTACGTGTGGACGACGTGGACGCCCACTGCGAGCGCGCGAGGGCGCATGGGGCGCGGATCGTCACGGAGCCGACCGATTTCCCCTACGGCGAGCGGCAGTACACGGCTGAGGACATAGCGCGCCACCAGTGGACGTTCTCCGAGACGCTCGCCGACGTCGCCCCTGAGGAATGGGGCGGGACCTCCATCGCCCCGGAATAGTCGTGGCTCGAGCCGTGCTCGATCGCCCCGCTGGCCGTCGCTGGCGTGGATCCCCCCATGTGGCTCTAGCTGTCGCGGGGCTAAGCGCTCTGCGGCTCGACATCCCGGACTGGAGCGCGTACCCCATGGAGAATGATCGCGAGGTGGCGACGCCAGTCGGCACTGCCGGGCTTGTAGTACATCGTCGAGGTGATTCCACACATCACCATTCCGAAATCCTCGAAGGTGAAGTCGTCTCGGACGACACCGGCACTGACTGCGCGTCGGATGATCCGGGTTAGGACAGCAGCCAGAACGGCCTTCTGCTCCTCGATGCCCTCCCACTCGAGCTGGTTGGAGCCCATCGTCGCCAGCTGAAAGCCTATGTCTCCCTCGACCGCTTCCGCGGAGCGGCGCATGACGGTCTCAAGCGCGTCCCGCGGGTCTACCGTGTCCTCGGCGAGCGTCGCGATCGCTGCGAACTCCTGGAAGCGGACGCGCACCATCTCGGTCAGCAGCGCCTCCTTGGTCGGGAAGTGGCGGTAGACGGTGCCGATCCCGACGCCGGCGTGCGCGGCGATCTCGTCCATCTGTGCCTCAGGGCCGTCGCGTGCGAACAGCTCGCGGCCCGAGGACATGATCCGCTCGCGGTTGCGTCGGGCGTCGGCTCTGAGTGTGCGCTGATCGGTGGACATGACCTTGACAAACGGAATCTTAGCTCCGTATGCTGCTATAAGCAAGAGGAACCGTAATTCCGCTTCCGGATCATTCTCCGCCATTCCACTCCCGAAAGGACCCGCATGAGCACTATCGAGACCGAATCTGGTGAGGCAACGAAGATCGGCTCTCGCACGCGTAGGGCCGCCGCCGATCTGAGCTCAGAGCGAGGCAAGAACCTCGCTCTGATGCTCTTGGCGATGACGCAGTTCGTAGTGGTGATCGATGCGTCGATCGTAAACGTCGCGCTCCCGTCTATCGGCGCCCACCTGCACTTCTCTCGCGATGACCTCTCGTGGGTCGTGAACGCCTACACCCTGACCTTCGGAGGGTTCCTGCTGCTTGGCGGACGCCTTGCCGACCTGCTCGGGCGTCGGCGGATGTTCATGATCGGCCTGGTCGTCTTCTCGCTCGCCTCGCTGGCCGGCGGCCTGGCCCATTCTGAGGCATGGCTGATCGCCGCGCGTGCGGCTCAGGGCCTCGGCGCGGCGATCGTCTCGCCGGCGGCGCTATCGATCATCACGACTACGTTCGCCGAAGGCGCGGAGCGCAACCGCGCATTGGGCATCTGGGGTGCCGTCGCCGGTGCCGGGGGTGCCGCCGGGGTCCTGCTGGGCGGCATTCTCACGAGCGGGCTGAGCTGGCGCTGGGTGCTGTTCGTGAACGTCCCGATCGGCATCGCCTCGGCGATGCTCGCCCCCCGGCTGTTGCTCGAGAGCAGGTCCGAAGATGGCACTGAAGGCTTTGACATTCCCGGGGCTGTGACAGTCACGGCGGGCCTCGCGCTGCTCGTTTACACGGTGGTCGACGCCGTCAACGTCGGGTGGGGCTCGACGGGCACGCTGCTCAGGCTCGCCGGGTCGCTCCTCCTGCTCGCGGCGTTCGTGGCGATTGAGCGCCGCCAGCGCCACCCGCTGCTGCCATTTTCGATCTTCCGCCTGCGCACGCTTCGGGGAGCGGACATCGTGGGCCTGCTGATCGGCATGTCTCTCTTCTCGATGTTCTTCTTCATCTCGCTCTACCTACAGGACGTTTTGCACTTCTCGGCGATCAAGACTGGGCTCTCCTATCTCCCGCTCGCCGTGGGCATAATCATCTCCGCTGGGGTAGGCTCGCAGCTCGTTACACGCATCGGCTTTAGGCCGGTCCTGATCGGAGGTCTGCTGCTGATCGCGGGCGGTCTGGTGTGGTTCTCGCAAGTACCCGCACCTGGTGGGTCTTTCAGTGCCGATGTGTTGGGGCCGTCGCTGCTCGCCGCCTTCGGCCTCGGGTTCTCGTTTGTCTCG
>Ga0182024_10014034_pt1 | contig 15532 bp, 14 predicted proteins | sample P32metaG_FD_120480 | JGI IMG/M metagenome (GOLD analysis project Ga0182024, IMG submission 120480) | Permafrost microbial communities from Stordalen Mire, Sweden - P3-2 metaG (Illumina Assembly) | ecosystem: Environmental > Terrestrial > Soil > Wetlands > Permafrost | place: Sweden: Stordalen... | reverse complement strand
GCTTGCCAGGGCGCCGCAGCATATATACTCAAATCCCCCGTGGGGGCGGTAGATTCCCGAATGTTTTCCTGGATCAGCCTTATGTTAATTCCCGTTTCCAGGTACTTGCCTATTTTAGTACTTACGTTGCTGGAGATGCTGTATCGTTCTGTGTTCGTTACTTTAAACGGAGCATCGTTATTGGCGTAACCCGCTGAAAAATTATAAAGTGTATTCTCCGTTCCGCCACTGGCCCTGACATTATAATTCTGAATTTTAGCATTTTTATTTATGATGGCGTTCTGCCAATCGTAGGTGGGACTATTGCCAAGGTATTGTGCGCTGGATGGATCCCACACCGGCCCAAAGTATTGTGCCTGGCCGATAGGGACAGGAACATTAGCACTTAAATCGGGATTCGCATTATAAGCATCTGTATAGAATTTAGTGTATTGTTGAGTATTCAATACTTTATATGTTTTTGGAATTTCCTGCTTTCCGTAAAGACCGTCAAAATCCACTCTCACTCTTCCCTTTTTACCGCTTTTAGTAGTTATCAGGATCACACCATTGGCGGCGCGTACACCGTAAATAGCCGAGGCCGACGCATCTTTCAACACCGTGATGGATTCTATGTCATTCGGATTAATGATGGTGTATAGGTTGATGGGCGTGCGCCGTGTGGGATCGTTGACCTTATCTACAGTAGCTCCCGCGCCGCCTTCTGCGATAGGTATCCCATCGATCACATAGAGAGGATCAGGACTGTTGAACGTGCTCACGCCTCTGATCCTTATGGTGGGCCTGGCACTTGGATCACCCCCTGCGGAGGTTACATTGACGCCTGCCATCTGGCCTTTCATAGCCAGCTCGGGACTTATTGACGTGCTTTTTTCTATTTCAACCGGCCCGATGTTGGAAACAGCTCCGATTATATCCTTTTTTTTCCTGGAGCCATATCCCACCACCACCACTTCATTCATATCCGTGGAGGATTGATTCATGACAATATTGAATTCAATACGATTGGAAAGAGATATTCTTTCCGTAATATATCCGACGGAGCTGATTACAAGCGTACCATTATCCGGAACCGTCATGGAAAATTCGCCCTGCGCATTTGTAGCTGTTGAAATTCCGGTTTGTTCAACGGCGACCGTGGCTCCATTCAGGGGCTCTCCGTAAAGCGCGGACACCACCGTACCCTTGATTGCCCGTTGGAACTTGCCTTCGGGGGAACTGGTAATAACAATGAGATCACTATCGATCTTTTTAAAGGTGAATCCCGTATTGGAAAGCACCTGCTTCAGGATTTCAGAAACAGGCTTTTGCTTCACGTTGACCGACACAATCAGCTCTGAAGGGAAAAAATTACTCGAATACACGAAATGATAGTCCGTTTTCGACTCGATTGTCTTCAGTAATTTGCTGATTGGAACCTGATTCATATTCAGGGTAAGCCGAACTTCCTGGGAATACCCGGTCGCCGACGCCTGCATACAGGTGACCAGAATAATTGCGAAAGACATTTTCATAACCAGTGCAATTTTGGTCAGATGAAGGGCGCAGGAATACGCCCAAATCTGTGGTCTTTTTTTCATACCTTTATTTGGTTTTAGTTTGATAATTGAGACAGGCGATCTTTACCGTGAAACCTGTCTCAGAAAACTTAAGCCAGGGGGAATGTTCCATCATTTCCCCTGTTTTTTTATACTATTTAGTTTTTCATTTAAATTTGATTGTTTTAGCAGGCTCCCTGGGGCCCGTTTTTATTTAATAATGATCTGAACTTTCCCATCCGTTTCATATTCGGCATATTCAAATCGCCTTGATAATTGCAGGGCGTTCAGCACCTGAATAATTGTTTTTTTGTCGAAACCACCGGTGAACCGGTATTGCCGCACATCCGGATTTTCAAAGCGGATAGACACATTATACCAACGCTCCAGCCGGGTTGCTATATCTTCAAAACTCTCGCTGTCGAATACCAGTTTGTTGTCTGTCCAGGAAACCTCAACCAGGGAGCTATCCATCCGAGAATAGGTAAGTCCGGATATTTTGTATTTCTGGCTGACTGGAGTTGATACCGGGATTTTTTGAGATGCCTTCACCGGAACTTCCTCCCTTGTTGCATTGAGAAGAATAATCTTTTCATTCGGATGAAGGATAACCACTTTGCCGGGATCATTTTTTACAGTCACTTCTATTGAGCCTCTCAGCAGCGAGGTCTCCGTCGTTTTATCCGAAGGATATGCTTTTATATTAAAAGCCGTACCCAACACCCTTACGTCCATCGAAGCTGTGTGAATGATAAAAGGTTTTTGTGCATTATGGGTGACGTCAAAGAAGGCTTCACCTTCCAGCAGAATCTCCCGCGTAGAAACATTAAAATTCTTTGAAACTTTTATTGTACTCCCTGCGTTCAACATAACCTTGGTGCCATCCGTAAGTTGGAAGGATTTCCGCTCCCCGGCTTTGCTGTCCTCTCCATATACATAAGGCGAGACGGAAAGGGATGGAGACAAAACTTTTTTAATTGCGGGTGTGAGAAAGAAAAAAAGCAGGAAAGCGGCTGCTGTTGCGGTAGCATACAGAACCAATTTTCTAAGAGGCGATGATTTTCGCCCTGGCTGATTTAAATTATCCGGCTCGATATAACCAGGCAAAGACAGGCGTTCATTGATTTTATTGATAAATGATTGCCGGTCATACATATATTGCGAAGCCGTATGATTGCCATTCAGCAGTCCGTATAAATCTTTTGCCTGTTGTATTACTTTCGTTCTTTCCGGATTTAAGGAAATCCATTCATTCCAGAAATTCACTGCCTGTTCATTGTTGCCCAGGCAATAATCGCAGAAGGAGGGGTCTTGTAAGAAATCTTCTGCTTCGTATTTTTTTGGATCCATCTTGGCGGCCTTTTACTATAGAAGAAAAAGACCAGCGTTTTTACTATGAAACGGAGGATTAATATTAAGAAATCAGAAGATTTATTGGGAAATGAACACAAGTATCACAGTTATCATGGCAATATCATAGGCCATCCATATATTTTGACTGTTGATCATACCTGCCTTAAGCGTTTTTAAAGCCGAATGAATGATATTATAAGCTGTTCTTTTGGTAATCCCGCATTGAATGGCGATTTCGGTATAGTCCATGTTTTCAAAAAACTTCAGGCGCAGGAGCTCTTTTTCCCTCACCGTGAGGTTCTGCAGGGTCAGGGCAAGTTTTTCCCTCAGGGTTTTATTTGATTGAAGCTGAATGAGATATTCCTCATATGAAGGCTCAGAAGTGGTGATTGTCTGATTAAAATTTATAGCACTGACCAACCGGAAATGCTGCGCTTTCCGTTCTGTGAAAAGTTCGTTCCGAAGGCAGGTAAGCAGGTAAGACCTTGGGTTTTCTACCTCGGGCAAATTCCCCCGTTTGTCCCATAAGCGAAGCAGGATCTGGGAAATGCAATCATTCGTAAAATCCCGGTCACCTGTTAACCGGAGGCCATAATTCATTAATCCGAGGTAATATTTATCGTACAATGCCAGCAATGCATCCTGGCAGCCGTTTGTTAGCATGGCCCAGATTTCCTTATGGCTAGCGTCGTTGAGCACAAGAAAATTCAATTTACTCTAATTTTCCTGTACCAAGTTAATAAATTCTTCCATTTGCTAACCTGCTTTCAACGGCAACCGGTATCGAAGGTTATTTTTTTACAGGAACTTCCAGGCTGATACTTACAGGGTTTCCTACGGAGCCCCCGGGTTTGCCAACTTTGTAATCTTCGCGGTTAATTGTAAACTGCCCTTTAAAAGTACCGGTGGCTCCGCTGGAAGTAAACGTAAATGGAATTTCTACAGGTTTTGTTATCCCTTTCAGCGTGAGGTCACCTGAAACTTTATAACCTGAAGAAGTTTTTTCAATTTTCTTTGATTTAAAACTGATCACTGGGTACTTATCTGTATTCAGCCATTCTTCTTTGTTGCGCAGATCACCATTGCGCATGGATATTCCGGTGCTTACAGTTTTAGCTTCAACAGTTGCAGATAGTGAACTGCTGGCTAAATCCTTTTCACTAAACTGAAGGCTCGCTTTCAACCCGGTAAAATTGCCGTGCACGGTTCCAAAGGGGCCCTTTATTGAAAATGATATTTTAGCGCTCGCAGCGTCTGCATTCCATTTTTCGACAAGCATTAATCCGGCCATTACAGTTAGGATGGGGATGATTAGTAATGATTTCATGTCAACTGTTTTTGTGTTTTCGATTTGTTTTTATTAATTGGGTTCTTGCCTAACCGCCAACGAAAAAATGAACTCCAGCGTAAAAATCGGCTCCCTCCATATTGCGCAGTCCGAGTAATCCTCCCAGCGCATCGCCGCCAAAGATAAAATATCCAGCTCTAACGGCCAAGCCTAAACGGGCCCGCCAGTTTCCGTAATAAATTAGTGATACGGGAATGCTCGCCTCAAACCATTTGGTTTCGTAGCGGGGGGTGATAGAATACACATCCGGTTGAACCACACCCTGTCTGTCACCATGACCGAAGCCCTTGATAATTGTCGCGTTCGCAAAAAAGTTATCATAGAAATTCCAGTCTGCCTGAACGCTGATCGCTGCCGGAAGGCCCATCCTGAAATGAGTACTCGCTAATGATTTTGTGGAATCGCCATCATAGAATACAGCACTCAGGGTTTGATCAACCTGTATATTGTTGGTAAAATTAGCTTTGTGCCAGTCAGAAAAATCAGCATTGGCGGCCTGCAGATGATAAGCGGATGCCAGGCGGCTGAAATTAATAGAACCAATATCAATAATGGAAAGGCCTAGTTTATATACATAGTCGCTTTTGCCCGGATCAAGCCAATTGAACCATTTTTTATGAACTGGTGCGGCGTCTGAAGCATCTCTGAGAAGCACGTAAGTAAACCCAATATCTCCTCCAAACCCATGACCATGATTTAAATCACCATAATTACTAACCTTTCTGTAGGAGTCATAATCGGTTCTGCCGTAATCGAGATTCGAATTAGTAAAAATAAGGTGGGTTGTATCCCCGATTGTATAGTTGAGGTTTGTATTCTTTACATAAGCAGCTGCAACACCCTGCAGATATTTCAGGGTTATGCCGCCTTTCAATTCGCGGTTGCCTTGCTTGTAAATTACCCTTGCATAATGCAGCCCATATTCTAACCAACCCATGCCATTAAACCTGGTCGAATTGTCTTGCAGGGCCGTATTCCAAAGCCCCTTATTTTTTAAATAGTCAAAAGCGTTTTGCGCAACATTACCGGTAAAGTTATCTATGTTGACGTATGAGCGGGATGCAAGCGTAAATCCGATGTCCTGATCCTTGATCTGCAAGTGGAAAGATGGTCCGAGTATTTCGTTGGACAGGGTCAGGTTATAGCGCTTACCCGGATTTGCAGGATCAAAAGCTGTATAAAATTTATCCTCCTTTTTTATCCCTTTAATGATGGATTTGAAGCCCAGGACAGGAACGGTACCTTTCGGGATAAACAGGAAATTGTTGTCAAAGAGGACGTCGAGAGACAGTCCATTAATATCCCATTTCAATTTGGAATCTGCTATTGAGCTCGGATTAAGAAAGGTTCCCTGGATACCGGCGTAATTGCCATTGATTATGCCAAGGTCCTGTTGGGCCATCATCAACAGGCAGCTATGAAGGCTCAGCAGGAGAATCACTGTTTTTTTCATTCAACTGGATTTAAACTATTGGTTCAGGATTAATTGCCCATCAGGCGTTGTGAGGATGCATCTTCTGGATTGGTATCTGAATTGCAATATATAAACGAGATATTAGGTAAAGAGGTTGTACGCTGCTTTAAAAAATTGTGGGAATATTCTTTGTTCATTCTACCCACGATTGCTGAGTAAAAAGTTCCACATCAGCAAATGGGTTAGGTTCGCCCATCATAGATTCAGAAAGAGGGCTCCTGCTTCAATTGGATAATCTCTGCACATCCATATTAAATCCTACGCCCATTCCGTTGAATTTTTTCCACTCACCCTGGCTTGTCAGCCTGTGCCAGGTAGCCGAATTCAAAAAACCGGCCGACAAAAAAACCGCAGTTCCTTTTGGGGACGATGCACCTTCTATCCATTCGAGAGATACCAGGACATCATCTTTCATCAGCAATTTGTAATCGGATAAATTTACTGTGAAGGTTCCGGTTTGTTTTCCAATAGAAACGAGTATGTTCTGATGCAGTATATTCTCGAAGGGCATCCCGTTTTTGAAATTATAAATATTTAAACGGAATACAGATGTGTCGAGGCGGTTATCCGATATGGTAAAATGAAAACTTTTCAGCAACACCCTTTTTTTACCAAGGCTAATTCTGATGCCGGTTTCGCTGCCTAAAAATTTCAGGGGTAATCCAACACTAACGAACCTGGAGGTTGTTGTATTACCCATTCTTTTTATCCTGAGTGCCTTGGCGGTCACGGTGACTGCTTTCAAATCGGCAATTTTTTCTGTGAGCAGAATCCTGTTGTTATTGTTTCTGAGCAGATGCTCTATTGCGAAGGTTTGGCTTTGATAACCTACCATGGAGATTTTTACACTATCCTTCCTCAGTTCCTGATTCGCATGAAGAATAAATCTACCGTCCTTTTGTGTGACGGTGCCTATATTTTTACCGGGAATACCAACATTTACATAAGCGAGAGGTACATTATCTTTTTGATCAGCGATCCTGCCCTCAATGATCAAATCGCTTTTTGCTTCCATCTTATTTATCACCGGATAAACCGAGTCTGCGATTTGCTGGCGGAAGATTGAGGATAATTGGGATGCTAGGCCGTCAGCTTTGTTTTTTAGCCATTTGTTAAAAAAATTCAGCGCGAACTGGTTAATCTGCCCATAGGATTGGGGACTCCTGTCTTTTTTTTCTGCAATTTGTATAATCAGGGAAGGCAGGCAGGAGAAATCTTCATGGGTGGCTTTGGTAAAATGGATATACTGCTTTTGGCTATTCAGTGAATTCAGGATATTGAAAATTGAATCCGGCTTCCTTTCAGCCTGCTTAAATCCGCTTTCCAGGTAGGTGTAGGGAATATTTAATCCGGATAGCTGATGAAAAGCTAAATTTCTTTCAAGGTCAAAATCATCATCTTCCTCTATTGATTCGCCATAATAATGCATTTCGGATCCATCCAATGATAATATTGCTTTGGTATCCCCCGCATTCATTGCAAGAGTCAACGCAGCCAGGCCTCCCCAACTATAGCCCATGATCCCGATCCTTGTTGAATCGATATTATTTGCGGTCTTTAAGTAATTCATGGCAAAGGCGCCGTCATAAACCTGTTCCATGAGATCCGGGGGATTCGTGCTCATATTTCCGGGATATTTTCCTACAGAAGTTATGCATGCAATGGTATAGCCATGACTTGCGAGCCATTCAAACAGGTTTAGGTTTTCATAGCACATACCATTGTATGAGCACATATAGATAATCAAAGGGAATTTTCCACCTGCTTCCCCGGCATTTCTGTAACTGAAGGTATTCAGGCCTGTTAGCTTTGCAGTATCCCTGATGTTCAGGTTTGAGCAGATATATTGCACCAGTTCGGCTGTCAGATTATTGTAAACCGTATCCTGCTGAAACCGGTTTGATCTTTCTTCAAGCAGGCCAATGAATTCCCCGTACCGGATCAATTGATTTGGTTTTGAATTGACTGCGGGATACCAGAGATCAATTTCCAGCGGCCGGAAATGTAATTTATCCTTGAGGCCGGTCCGGGGATCATATATCCTGGATGAATCCTTTGTAATTATGCTTTTATATCCTGCTTCATAAAGTTTGAAGCTGTCATTCTTTTTTGTGTATTGTGCGAATGAAGATTCCACAACGAAAATGAACAAGGAACAGAATAATATACATTTCATGCTGAGGGATCAGGCTTGAAAGTAATATTATTTGGGCGCGGCCCGAATGAAAGCACTCTGTTTTAACGGTTAATTAAGCTGGCAGGGTTTGTAATTATAGGTAGGTGCTGTCTGGAGATATTCTTGAAGGCAAGCGGTTGCCGTCTCTGAGGTCCTCAATTTGATATTCCCCAATGGATACTCTTGGCTGACGGACGGTAAGATATTCAGATAAATATTTTTCTTCGTCACCATCCGGTACTATATCTGCATCAATATAAGTATATCTTGGAACGTCCATGATTATGTCCGCGTTAATCAGTTTAAAAACCACTTTTATATAGAGATCATTATATTTTAGTTTTACTTCTAAAAATTTGCCCCGGTACATATCAAAATACTGTTTTATTGTCATGCGTTAAAGTTACGGAATTTTAAGGTCTGGCCAGTGTTAAGGCCGGAAATCTGCTGTCATTTCGTAGGTCAACCTTCCGAAAACCAGTGAGTTTCCGGATTTCAGAGGCTCTACGGAGCATTCGGTTTCAGTTTTTTTAGAGGTATTTTCTCAGGAGAATCTTCCCCTGCTGGGAAAATGCCGCGGCTGTAATACGGAATCCCGACTTGAAATTAATAAGGGAAAATTCCGGATTAAAAAATGGGAATTAACCATCGGATAAAGAGTGGAAGTACCCTATATAAAATATCCGGGATTTATTACTTTGTACTTGTAATCCTCTTGTAATCCTTATGAAAATGAGTCTGAAATTTCTAAAGTGGGCCATCATATTAGCCTTTGGGCTTTTAGTCCTTGATGCAGTAGCTTTAACTTTTGCTATAATGAATGGATTTTGATAAGCGCCCTATTTAAGAATCTATAAACCCGGTTAATACCCGGGTTTATTTTCCTCTCTGACATTTTATGATTTCGGTTTGGCGGTGAATAACGCTCCAACAGGATCATTTTCTCAGTTGAAATTCACAACTTCAAAATTGGATGCGGTTACTTTTCCCAGTTGCTGCAACTCATCATTGTCCCAGCGTTCATCAGGAGCTCCACTGATGTACATATTGCTTCCGATATCCGCCAGGATCAACCCATATTTCTTAATCGCTTTGAGAATAACCTGCATATTCGGAGGATAGCCACTGATATCAAAACTGGCTTTTAGCCGGATCTTGGCGCCGAAAGGAAGCGAATACTGGCCGCCGTTGCTATTTACTTTATGGCGGCCCGGAGAAATATAAGCTGGCTTAACATTGGCAGACGCAAGCGTAAAACGGATAGCGTGATTTATTGAGCCGTTTGCAACCTCATCATATTTCACGAGACCGGGGAAGATCGGGAGACCGGCTGCATCTGCCGAAGTCCAACCATCGGGCCTGAGTTGATCCGATGCAAGATCGAAAACACTGCCGGCAGAAGCTTCCCAATAATCGCCGTTAACGCTGGCGTTATATAATTCATAGAGCATCGAATTGTCTTTGTCAACTGCAATCACATGGGCATCGCCCTGACCATCTCCTTCAATCGGCGCTGAAAGTGGAATGGGATAGGGACCCGGATCACTTTCGTCACCATAGTTTCCATCGTAACTATTTGTCCTGAACACGATGGGTATTTTTTGCTGACTGCCGCACACGACAACAAATGGAATACCGATAGGTGCGTTATCCCATAATCCGCTTCCGAAATCTGCTTTTAATTCTGCACCCGAAAATGCGGAAAGTATCTGGCTGCTGTTTGGATCCACTGGAGAGCCTGAGATATCCTGGTTCCAGGAATTATCTCCCGGGAAAATGGACATGTTTAAAATATCAGCCGGTCGGGCATTACAGGAATTGTTCGTGCCTGTGGTTGAATCGGTTCCTTTTGCAACCGGATCACCCGGATGAACACCGACTTCTTTTTTGGAGCAGGAAATAAAAGATAGTAAAAATACTAGGGTAAAAATAGCGGCAGTCTGCTTCATAGGATTGGAATTGGATGAACCAAGTAAAGCAAACTTTGTACCATAACAGCGATTGTTAAGTGATGGCCTGCGATTTGATTCCATCTTAAGAGTAATTTATTATTCCCCTAGAGCACATGAAGAAAATCTACATTTTATTCTTTTTGAATCTGTTTTCAATAATCCTGTTTTCCCAGACTACTCCCAAGGATACCGTATCGCCTGCAAAAGGCAGTGTAGATAAGCAGGTGAGGAGTATTAAGAAAGAGGATATTATTAAACATTCAGATTCATATGGCAACGAGCCGCGTAAATCATCGCATATTGACTCTACCAAACGCGATAGATACAATGATTTGCTTAATGATGATCCGGAGTTCAATAAAAAATATGCTGTTTGGAAACCGGCATTGCAGGTTGTGGGGGAGAATGCTTTATTAAACGTGCTGGACAGGACTGTTTTTCATTTGCAATTTGCAAAGACTGATTTCACTACCTGGAAACGAACGACAAGTGCAGGCTTTCCGTGGGGGCCTGGTTGGGAATGGGATCAGGACAGATTTGGAAATAATTTCTTATCCCACCCGATGATGGGTAGTTTTTATTTTAGCGCAGCGCGTTCAAACGGCTATAATTTCTGGGAATCAGCACCTCTTGTATTTGCCGGCAGTTATATGTGGAAGATCTTCGGAGAAAACGGGAAACCTGAGCGGGAAGATCTGATCAACACGACTTTTGACGGAATACTTCTCGGGGAAGTGTTATATCGTTTAAGTTCAAATATTCTCGATGATCGGACCTCAGGAAGGGAAAGAGTTTTAAGAGAAATCTTCGCCGGATTAGTTGATCCGGTAAGAGGTTTTAACCGTCTTCTACAGGGAAAATCTTTCAGAAGAACAAGCCAGGAAGTTTATCAGAAAGAACCGCTCAATATTACCCTTTATACGGGGATACATGCTGTGAATAATGATACAAGGTCGTTGTTTTCGGGGCATAATGATGAAATGTTGAATGCCCAGCTTGATTATGGTAATCCTTTTGAGGATCGGCCTCGAAAACCTTTTGATTTCTTCAGACTTCGCGCAGAGTTGAATTTCGGCGTTGGAAGAAAAATTGTTGACAATATAACCGGTTATGGAATTTTATTTGGGAGAAATTTGCAGTTTGGAAAACTTGATATGCTCGTAGGCGGATTTCAGTATTATGATTATTTTGATACCAAAGCATTTGAATTATCCACTATTGCCTTCGGCGGCGGACTGTTTTCAAAATTGCCACTGTGGAAAAATGCAAATCTTTACACGAACCTTCATTTGGGAATTGTTCCTTTTGGAGGAAGCAGCGTAGGCCCAGTTAGTGATACCTCGCAATTCAGAGATTACCGGTTTGAATATGGAATGGAAGGAAAGATAGAAACCACGCTCAATCTGGGCAGTTTCGCCAGCATCGGTCTCTTGTATTATTATTACATCATTCATTCATTCGATAATACCGGTAAGGATGAATCACTTTATGGTACACTTGGCACTAACTATATAAGTATGCTAAAGCCCAGAATTACAATACAGCTTTACAAGGATCTCAGCTTCGGGGTGGAACATAATATATATTTTAATGACCATTACCAGCGTAATTATCAGGCTCTGCATTTTGTGGAGACTGAACAGAGGATATTTCTTATGCTTTACCTGGAGGACCCTCAGCGGAGAGGACATTATAACTGAGGCAGGCACATACAAAACACGGTCAATTCTCCTGGGCGGTATTATTATTGAGGAAAATTATCAACAGAAACCCCGCAAATCGATTGAATCCTATAATAATTACTCACCTGAACGTATATACGAAACCTGGCAGTAAGGTACCATTTAGATAATTCAGGTTAAAACTGATGCTACCCTTCTTTTTTGCAGCCTGGGATTGAATTTTTGAATAGCGGTGGTAATTATTCACTACCTGTCTGCCGCATAGGTAACCAAGAACCGCCCCCACCAATACATCTGAGCCCCAGTGTGCATTTTGCATTAGCCTGCTTAATCCGATCAGTGAAGCAGCCGAGTAGGCGATAATCGGAGCAAATCTGCTGTCTTTATATTCCATAGCAAAAACTGTTGCCGCTGCAAACGCAACCGTAGTATGGCCCGAGGGGAAGGAAGTATAGGAGGTATTATCCGGTTTGAATCCACTCTTGGTCTTAGTGAATTGAAAGAATGGGCCGTGCCAGGTTGGACTATTTTTGCCTGTCACGGGATCATAATACGACGGACGCTGCCTTCCTGTCAAATACTTAAGCGATGTTTCTATTGCTGCTGCTGTTATATATGCCTGGGTCGCGAGAAAGGTTGTGGTTTTTGTTTTTTCCTTTTTGAAAATATAACCGTAAGCCGCAAAGGCAGCCAGGGTATATCCTTCATATAGTCCCCCGAAATTAGTTACATATAAACTGACAGAAACCGCGGTACTGCTTTTATTTCGGAAATCTGTGGTTAATCGGTTTAGCGGTTTATCAGCGAAGAGGGCGGTTGCGGCAGTAGCCAATCCAAATCCGCCTATTTTAAGCCAGTCACTGCTTGTGGCTCTGAACGGGGAAGTTACCTGCTGCTTTATGTCATCCCACGTTAGGACCAAATAGGTATGTACCGTTATTTTGGTGTTTTCGTTATAGGCTTCCGGGTTGGTATTATTTTTTTGCTTAGCTCCAATGCTATCCGTTTTCTTGTTCAGGCTATCCAGCTTTTTAGCTAAAGTATCCTTTTGTTGGGCAAGTAAAAATGAAGGCACTAACAATAATAACAATGAAAAAAGCCTAAATCGTTTGTCCATTGAAAGTTGTTCTTAATGCCAATTATATGGATAGTGCTGATCTTTTCTCCTCATTTTGGGCCATTATCAGAAAAATTATTAGCAAAATGCAAGCCGGCGTATTTGTACATGTTATGCCCCAATTCTGAATTTTGCAAAAAATTCGGGTGATTATTTTATGAATCTCACGTGAATGGAGAATGCGTCAATTTATTGTGTGATTGGAAGATCCATATTATGCATCACCGTAATGAACCATTTATCATCTCCTCATTATAAAATTCAACAGGCCCTTTCTGAGCGGAATGTCTTTTCCATCCGGACTCTGGGCACCGGTCATTTCCCAGGGTGCATCCACGGCCATAATATCGGCAGTGATGAATCGGATTTTCTTATCGGTTATTTTCAGGGTGCTGTTCTTAAACCATGTCGCAAAGGGCTTTTCATGAAACTTTTCTATTTCAGTTCTGCCATGAGCGCTCATGCCGCGCACGTTAGTAAAGTCCGCATCCTCGGAGAATAACATAGAAAATGCTTTGGCATCATGCATATTCCATGCTTTTGATAAATCTGATAAGAGATTTTGAATGCTTTCGGCGTCCTTTACCATTTGCGCTGTCTGGCCGCTGGTAATGCTTGAAAGGGACAGGTAAATAATGGATGAGAATAGGTATTTCATATTTGAGGCTTTGAAATGCAGAATTTGCTTTGACAAGAATATTAAGCTGCTAAAAATGGAGATTGTCTCAAAATTAAAGAACTTCCTTTGATATTGGACCGACACTTTAACGGATAGAATCCGGATAAACTTGCGACAGGTTTCACATCAGGGTGCCTGGATTTTGATCTGTTCCGCAGGCAAAAAGTTTATACTCAAAATATTTATGTTCCCCCTGTCACAGCCCCCGATTTTCCAAATAATAATTTCAGGAAAATTTAGGTGGGGGAACGCATTTATACTCAGCCAATTAGTCTTTTTCCCTATTTTCCCGTGTACGATTTCCGCTCTGAAAGCGTTAATATTACTACCGTAATCCCGGCATCGAGCCACCACCCTGAAATGATCCTATGAAACATCTAGACTATCTCTATTTTAATATTTACAACCATTTCTATAAGGCAAGTCAATCCAGACAGGGTGTCAATCCCCGTTTGCAAGCGATGTATTTATTCGCCCTCGGCACTGGTGGATGGCTGCTGTTATTGGAGGCGCTTTATTTACATCTTGTAAAACATTCCCGGTTTTCATCTCATGCCGGATCTACTATTTTTTCTGCTTCACTCTATATGCTGCTGGCCTATCTTTTTAACCAAATTTTTATTGTTCAGGATAGGGACCTGAGAATATTCAGCAAATATGAAGAGTCATCAAATCGCAATCCGAAAAGGAAGGGTCATCTGATACTTTCTTTCGGCATTTTGATATTACCTTATTTGGCTCTGGTATCCTGTGCTGTTTTCTTTTCTACACACAAGCAATAAGGTTTAAATCAGGATTGAAAGAAAGCCGTCTTTTTATTCATAACCTCTTCAGCCATTTTTGTACCATCAATGCGGGCTTTTATTTTAGCAAAAGCAATATCCCTTGAAGTGGATGTATCATCTGCGAAAGGAGAAAAACCGCAATCATCCGTAGTGCCAAGCTGGTCAACCGGAATTGTTTCGGCTGCCTGAAGGATAATATCGCGGATTTCTTCAGCTGTTTCCACCCGGGGATTAATTACATTGGTCACCCCCAGGAAAATGCGCTGTCCGGGTTTCATATTATATTTGATTGCATTCAATACCTGGACTTTATTTTTTTCTCCGGCATATTCCAGGTAAAAATTTCCTGCTTTCAATTGAAACAATAGCGGTAAAAGGCTGTTATAACTGATATCAGCGCTGTGCGTTGAATCATGATCTCCACCGGGACAGGAATGAACGCCGATCTTTTTTCTTTCTTCTTCCGAAAAACGGCTGATAACGGCATTATTCAAATCGATAAATGATTGTAAGAGATTACCACTCGGATCCAGTTTCAATGAGAGCCTGGCTTCCGTAAAATCAATTTGGACCTTGTACGCTCCGCTGTCCAGGCTTCTTCTGATATCTGACTCCGCTTCATTTATGAGATCTTTGATGAACTCTTCCCGCGAATATCCATCGATGCCCTCTGATGGATAAAGCAGGCTTAGTGCCGATGATGAAATCACTGCCTGCTTAACCGGAAGCGATGTTAATTGCTTTGCTTTCTTCAGATAACTGTCTGCATAGGTTTGATATCGGAATGGCCCTTTTGTAAGCTTTGGCAATTGCCTGCTGTGCCCGTCTGCAAAAGGAATCACTACCCCGTCGGGTGACAGTTGTTTCATGCCCTGAATTGGATAAGTAACGAAACTCGGTTTTGTTTGCTCACCATCAGAAATTACGGGTGAGCCAGTGGCTTCAAGATTTTTAATGGTCTCTGAAACTGCCGAATCATATAAGTGTTGGAGATCCTTGTCGTTTAACTGACCGGCAGCATTTGCCTTGATGCCCAAAATAAGTTCAACCGGACGCGGGATACTTCCGATTGGTTCAGTTTGAATGCGCATATATAAAATTTTTTAAACAGTAACAATACCATATGGAATTTATGGTTGATGGTATATGGTGGATGGTAGATGGACTTTCAGGCCATCTTTTGCGGAGGCCGCTCCTCAGTGAATTTTGAACCGAAGGGGAGCATCACAGAATAATAAAAGGAGCTCTTCTTCATGTTACAAAACGGATCAGTTATGTTGAACAGGTCATTCGCAGTAAAATAATCGCCCGAGAAACTTTTATATGAATGAGAGTCAGTTTTCTTATCCTGGGCCGGTCGCTGTAAGTTATTCACCAATTTAAAAAAATCGTTATCAGCTTTTCTTAAATGCATAGCTGAATGATTCG
>Ga0182024_10014033_pt1 | contig 15533 bp, 11 predicted proteins | sample P32metaG_FD_120480 | JGI IMG/M metagenome (GOLD analysis project Ga0182024, IMG submission 120480) | Permafrost microbial communities from Stordalen Mire, Sweden - P3-2 metaG (Illumina Assembly) | ecosystem: Environmental > Terrestrial > Soil > Wetlands > Permafrost | place: Sweden: Stordalen... | reverse complement strand
GCATTTGCAAGCGGCGCTCGAGGCGAAAGCCAAGGCCTTTGCGTCGATCGTCAAGATCGGGCGGACCCATACTCAGGACGCGACCCCGCTGACGCTCGGCCAGGAGTTTTCCGGCTACGCCGCACAGGTCGGGAGCGGCGTCGCCCGGCTGCGCGCCGCGGTCAGGGATCTGTATCCGCTGGCGCAGGGCGGCACGGCGGTCGGAACCGGCCTCAACTCGAAGCCGAAATTCGCCCGCATGTTCGCCCGCCACGTTGCCAGGATTACAAAACTTCCCTTCACCAGTGCTGCCAACAAGTTCGAGGCGCTCGCCTCCAACGATGCCTATGTCTTCGTGCACGGCGCGATCAATTCGGTGGCGACCGGCCTGTTCAAGATTGCGAACGACATTCGCTTGCTCGGCTCGGGCCCGCGTTCCGGCCTCGGCGAACTGATCCTGCCGGAAAACGAGCCGGGCTCCTCGATCATGCCGGGCAAGGTCAACCCGACGCAGTGCGAGGCCATGACCATGGTTTGCTGCCAGGTGTTCGGCAACCACACCGCCATCACCGTTGCCGGCAGCCAGGGCCATTTTGAGCTGAACGTCTACAAGCCGGTGCTGGCATATTGTATGATGCATTCCATACAATTGCTGGCGGACGTCTCGCGTTCATTCACCGAGCATTGCGTCGTGGGCATTCGCGCCGACGAGAAGCGAATCCGGGAACTGATGGAGCGCTCGCTGATGCTGGTAACGGCGCTGGCGCCCAAAATCGGCTACGACAATGCGGCAAAGGTCGCAAAATCCGCGCACGCCCGTGGCACTACCCTGAAGGAAGAGGCCACCCGGCTCGGCCTGGTGTCGGCGGCGGAATTCGATCGGCTGGTGCGGCCGGACAAGATGACCCATCCCGGCTGATCGCCGCGCGGGCAGCCCGTGAGTTTGCGAGCACGGATATAATTATGTCTCATAACACCTAAAGAATAACATCGATCCGCTATCGCATTTGCGCGGGCGCATGCTAGAGCACAAGAAAATTGGTTTTCGCAGGGCGGAGCGCTTTTTTTAGTGCTATCAGAGGGCTACTACGAGGACTTCTGAATGACGATCGAGCCAGCCCAGCGCGACCCCTCACGTCTCCGTGAAAAAGTTGCATGCCCCCATTTTGCCGGATGATGGGGACGGGCATGGGGGATGTCGTCAACCTGAAGCGATTCAAGAAGCGCACCGAGCGCCAGCAGTCGGAGCGACAGGCTGAAACCAATCGGGCGCGCTTCGGCCGAACCAAATCCGAACGCGGTCTCGATCAACGGCGCACCGGCCGCGACAAGGAGTTGCTGGACCAGCATCGGATCGACGGCGAGGACGCGTCATGAAATCGCCGGTGGTGAAGCGCTCGATCGTGGTCGCCGGTCACAAGACCAGCGTCAGCCTCGAAGAGGCATTCTGGAATGGCATGAAGGAGATCTCCGGGCTTCGCGACATGACGCTGTCGGAATTGGTCGGCGAAATCGACAGCAACCGCCAGCAGGGCAATCTGTCTTCCGCCATCAGACTTTTCGTTCTCGACTATTTTCGCACCCGCGCCCTGTCCGCCGCGCCGGACGCAAAACCGCAGGACTAGCGCATTTCCGGCTGGGTCGAATCACTGCGCATCTGGGGGCCTCGTGGTTCGAGACGCGTGGCGTTGCCACGCTCCTCACCATGAGGGTCGAAGACCTCATCCTGAGGAGCGTGCTTGCGCGCGTCTCGAAGGATGAAGCCGCGGTGCTGGAAAAAGGACTAATTGCTCCTCGCTGGACACGCCGCTCTTTTACAATCGCTCTAAGGTAAAGCCGTATTGCGCTCGCTGCGCTTGACCTATCGATCCGCCATTGGAAAGACAGGCCATGACCAGCCAGCAACGAAACGACGCGCGCCCGCAACTGCCGCTGGGATCGGCTGCGCGCGGCTATCGCGGCGTCATCCAGCGCATCGCCGCCGGCGATGCCGGTTCGGCCTTGTCGGCCCATGAACTCGAAAGCCGGTTGATCGAACTCGGCTTCGTCGAGGGCGCGAGGGTCGAGGTGCTGCATGAGGGCATGATCGGACGCGATCCGATCGCGGTCCGGGTCGAGAACGTCACGATCGCCGTCCGCCGACGCGAGGCGATGGCCGTGATTGTTGCCTGACGGGCGGTACAGCGCGATGGAAGCCCCGTTAATGCATCTCGCCCTGGTGGGCACGCCAAACAGCGGCAAGACGTCGCTGTTCAATGCGCTGACCGGCAGCCGCCAGAAGGTCGCGAACTATCCCGGCGTCACCGTGGAGCGCAAGCAAGGCGGGTTCGTCACGCCGCTGGGGCGTCAGGTTTCGCTGCTCGATTTGCCCGGCACCTATTCGCTGCGCGGCCGCAGCCCGGATGAAGAGATCACGCGCGACGTGGTACTCGGGCGCACCCCCGGCGAAGCCGTGCCGGACCTCGTGCTGTGCGTCGCCGACTCCACCAATTTGCGGCTGACCATCCGTCTTGTCCTTGAACTCAAACGCACCGGCCGGCCGCTGATGCTGGTGCTCAACATGTTTGACATCGCCAGCCGCCGCGGTGTCACCGTCGACGTGGCGGGGTTGTCCGAAGCGCTCGGCGTGCCGGTCGTCACCTCCATTGCCGTGCGCAAGGGCGGCACCGCCGAGCTGTTGCGGCAGACCGACGAGATTGCGGCGCAGGCACCGGTCGCGCTACAGCAAAATCGCTGGCAGCCGCTGACGATCGCCGAATTGCGGGCCACCCAGCGCGAGGCCGATCGCATCATCGCGGCGACCATCAGCCTGCCGACAAAGCCCGATAGCTGGACGGCGCGGATCGATGCCGTGGTGCTGCATCCGGTGGCGGGCCTGGCGATCCTGGCGCTGATCCTGTTCGTGATGTTCCAGGCGGTGTTCGCATGGGCCCAGCCGGTGATGGATCTGCTGTCGTCCGGGTTTGCCGCGCTCGGCCAACTGGTCCACGACACGCTCCCGGCGGGCCTGCTGCAAAGCTTCCTGCAAAACGGCGTGATTTCCGGCGTCGGCAGCGTCATCGTGTTCCTGCCGCAGATCATCATCATCTTCCTGTTCATCCTGCTGTTGGAAGATTTCGGCTACATGGCACGCGCGGCGTTCCTGATGGATCGCATCATGGGCGGCGCGGGCCTGCATGGCCGCGCCTTCATTCCGCTGCTCTCGAGCTTCGCCTGCGCGATTCCCGGCATCATGGCAACGCGGGTGATCGACAATCGCCGCGACCGTCTGACCACCATCCTGATCGCACCGCTGATGACCTGCTCGGCGCGCATCCCGGTCTACACGCTGATCATCTCCGCCTTCATTCCCGCCAGGCTGATCTGGGGCTGGGTCAATCTGCAGGGGCTGGTGATGTTCGGGCTCTACACGGCGGGCATCGCCAGCGCATTGGCAGTGTCCTTCGTCATCAAGTTCTTCATGCTGCGCGACTACGCGCCGGCACCTTTCATGCTGGAGTTGCCGGACTACAAGATGCCACGCGCCGGCAGCGTCGCCATCGGCGTCTATACCCGGGCGAAGATGTTCCTGCAGCGGGCCGGCACCACGATCTTCTCGATGATGGTGCTGATCTGGTTTCTGGCGTCGTTCCCGTTGCCGCCGCCCGGAGCAACCGATCCCCCGATCGACTACAGCTTCGCCGCCATGATCGGCAAGGCGCTGGAACCGCTGCTCGCGCCGATCGGATTCAACTGGCAGATCGCCGTGGCATTGATCCCGGGCATGGCGGCGCGGGAAGTCGCGGTCGCCGCCCTCGGCACCGTCTATGCCATCGAGGGCGGCAAGGAAGCGGCGGATCAGATCGGACAAATGCTGGCCACCAAATGGAGTCTGGCCACGGCGCTGTCGCTGCTGGCCTGGTATATCTTCGCCCCGCAATGCGCTTCCACGCTGGCCGTCATTCGCCGCGAAACCGGAAGCTGGAAATGGATGGCGATCACTTTCGCCTACATGCTGGCGCTCGCCTATGCCGCGAGCTTGGCGACCTACAATATCGCCTATGCCCTGGGTGCCGGGTAAGGTCGCCGGACGGCTGCGCGCCTGCCCGTCGCGTTCATCGCGACGTCGCGGACAAGGCCAGCAGCGAAAGCAGCAGCGCCGGCGGCATCACCACCAGGCCCAGCCGGAGAAACCGCAGCGCACCGACATGTTCGCCCTCGCGCCGCAGCGCGATCAGCCAGAGAATGGTGGCGAGCGAGCCCGTCACCGACAGGTTGGGACCAAGGTCGACGCCGATCAGGATCGCGCCGGCGACCTCGGTCGGTACCAGCGCCGTCTGACGGATGGTCGACGCGATCAGGCCGACCGGCAGATTGTTGACGAGGTTCGATGCGATGGCGACGGCGATGCCTGCGAGCCAGGCCGTGAGCTGCGGCGAGGCCGCCGCGGCCCGTTTCAGGACGGCCGCGAGCGCCGGCAGCACGCCGGTCCGATTCAGGCCTTCGACCAGGATGAACAGGCCCGCGACCAACGGCAGCACGGACCAGGAGATGTCCTGCAGGACCGGCCATGGCGATTGCCGTCCCAGCACGAGCACCAGCATTGTCACCGCCGCGCCGGCCGCCAAGGTAGGCAATCCGAGCGCCGAGCCGAGTGCCGATGCCGCCAGCAGCACAACCGCCGTCATCACGATTCCCGATGCCGCCAGCTTGCCCGCGAACGTCAACGGAGAGATGTCCCCCACGTCGGCGACCGGCGCATCGAGCGCGCGACGTTGCGTCAGCCGCAAGGCGAGGTAGGTGGCGACGATCGCGGCGAGCGAAGGCAGCGCGAACAACCGCAGCCACAGCGCAAGCGGCGGCATGTCCTGTCCGAACACCACGAGGTTGGCCGGATTGGAGATCGGGAGCACGAAGCTCGCCGCATTGGCGATGAACGCGCAAATGAACAGATAGGGTAACGGCTCGACCTTGGCGGCGCGGGTGGCGGCGTAGACCGCCGGCGTCAGCACCACGGCGGTGGCATCGTTCGACAGCAGGATCGTGACCACGGTGCCGACGACATAGACGATCAGAAACAGCCGTTTGGCCTCGCCATGCGAATGTCGCACGGCCTGCGCGGCGAACCAGTCGAACAGCCCCTCCTTCCGTGCCACTTCGGCCAGCAGCATCATGCCGATCAGAAAGAAGTAGACATCGGTACCCTTGCCGGCGGCCGCGAGCGCATCCGGCCAGGGCAACAGACCGAGCAACACCAGCAGGGCTGCGCCGGCAACCGCCCAGATGAACTCGGGCAAATTCCATGGCCGGACAATCACGCCCAGGGTCGCGAGGATTGCAATTGCCCAGGTGGCGGTGTCGGTCGCCGGGATCACTGCGCGCCCGCCAGTGCGGACGCTGCCGGACGATGCTTGGCCCCGGGCCGGCGGGCGCAGGCCGGCTTTAGAATCGGCGCGAAGCCGAGCCACAACGCGATCGAGCCGAGCGCAAAACTGCCGAGAATAAGGAACATGGCGCTGTAACCGATCTCCTGCGCGATCCAGCCACCGAGCGCGGGACTGAGCGAGGCGCCGAGACCCTGGACGGTCATCACCGCGCCCTGCCCGACATTGACGCGTCCACTGCGATCGAGGATGCGTGCAACAAGGCCGGGCACCGCGACGCTTTGCAATCCGGCTCCGACCCCGTCAAGGATCTGCACCGGATAGACGCCCCAATTGTTCATCACACAGGCGGCGAGCACGCCGCGGATCGGCAGCGCGATGAAGGAAATCAGCAACACCAGCCAGTACCCCTCCTTCTCGGCGACGCGCGTCGCGATCAGCGATACCAGAATCATGACGCCCTGGGCCACCACGATGGTGATCGCGACAAATCCGGCCGGGTCCGCCTGTTTGGCCGAGACGACCGCGAGCCCGTACAATGGAAGCATCGCGCCATTGCCGAGATGAAAGCAGGCCAGCGCCGCGGCCAGAATCAACAGCGGCCGGCTTTCCAGCAGCACGGTGAAGCCGCCGACCTCGCCGGTCTCATCCTCGGTTCGGTTGAGCCCGCGTGCCTCATCGTCATCGATCGCGGCGCTCGGGTCATCAGCACCGAAACGATCGACAGGATGCCGAAGGCGGCGGCGAGCCCCAGCACGGCGGTGAATCCGAACATCCATCCGAGCAGGCCCGACAGTCCGGCGCCAACCATGTTGCCGGCATGATTGAGCGCCTGATTATGGCCGTTCTGCCGGTTGAAGCCAGCCTGGCGAACGATGCCGAGCGTCATGCCGGTCACGGCCGGGCCGATCGCCGCGCCAGCGATCGCGGTCGCGACCTGGGACAGCGTCACCAGCCAGAAGTCCTGTGAAAGCAAAACGATGCCGGAGGCGATCACCGTGCAAATGCCGGGGACGATGACGTAGAGCTTCTTGCGCCGGGTCGCGTCGATCAGCGCGCCCGCAGGCGTCGTCATCAGCATTCCGGTGATGCCGCCAAGCGTCATCACGGTGCCGATCAGCCCGCTCTCCCAGCCATGGGCATGCAGGAATACGCCCAGGAACGGACCGATGCCGGCCTGCATGTCCGCCATGAAGAAATTGAGCGCGAGCAGCGGCCAGATGCCCCTGGGGCTCAAAGCGTTCGATGGTCGGTTCAGCTTTGAACTCCGGTCGCTGGGATCGCGCAGCCCCAACGCCCAGGACCTGATTTGGTTCGCACCATTGACCGGTTCGGCGGACGTGCCGAGGCTGCGGAGCCGGTCGCCGCGAGGCTGAAACGAACTGGGTGCCGGTTGGCGTGACGCCTCAAAGCAAGAAGAGCGGTTCTGATTCAATCAGAACCGAACAGCCCTTAGAAAGACGGCCGTGGCGGATTGGCGATGGGCGGCGTCAGCACCAGGGGCGCCCGCGGCTTGGGCTGTCGCACCACATTGGGGGCCGGCCGGACTTCGATCGGCGGCGGTAGCGGCGCGACCTGCTGGCTGATCACGGGCGGACCGGGTGTCGAGGGAACGGAAGCCGGACGCGGGAGGCTTGCCTTGGGTTTCAACAGCGGCCGGCGCGGGTCGCGGCCCGGATTAAGCACATCGGGAAGCGACGGATCGGAGGGGACCGCACCGGGAATCGGGGCCGATGGCGGCGGAATCGATGCCGGCGTAGCCGCCGGGGGCCGCTCGCCGCGCTCGATCGAATCCAGCCGGCGGGTCTCACGGTCGATCGCCCGCACCGCCAGCCAGGACGACAGCGCCGCAACGTCGATGGTTCGATTGAGCGCGTCGGGCGAGCCCGCTGCGAACAGCTGAAGTTCCGGGTGGCTCGCCGCCGCTCCGACGCTGGTTGAAGCGAGGGTGGCGCGGATGTCGGCCTGGTCGGCGGGAATATCGTAGCCACCGGACACGATGGCGCGGGCGCCATCGGCGCCGAGCGTGGTGGCGTCGACCCGAAGCCGGCCATCCCTGATCGTGAAGGGAATTTGCGCCGAGGCGACCGGCAACGCACCGGCCGACAGCACCGGCTCGACGATCTGCCGCAGCCTGGTGTCGTCGGTCGCCTGCCCGGCATCGCTGGCGCGGATCGCGGCCTCGAACGCGCGCGGGTCGAGCCCGGCGATGGCAGCGGATTCCAGCGTCACGGCGCCGCTTCCGGACAGCGCCCCGGTCAGCGCCGATGTGCTGCGACCGAGGCTCGCCAGCGTCATCTGCATCGAGGTGCGGCCCGCCGGCATTTTGAGCTGCCGATAGTGCAACGCCGTGCCATCCACCCCCGTGAGCTGCACGCGGGCGTTGAGCGCAATGCCGTCGTTGGTCTGCCTGGCGTCGATATGGGCCGTCGCCGCTCCACCCCCGATCACGCCCTTGATCTCGTCGAAGGTCAGCGACTGGCCGTCATTGACGACCGTTCCGCTCACCGGTCGCAACTCGCCGCCGCCCGGAAGCGAACCGCGCAGCGCCTGGAACGTGATCTGGCCACGCCAGCCTTTTAGCAGGCCCGAACCGAGCGGCTCGGCCGCGGCGCGCCCGGCACTGCCGATCGCAAGCGCGAAGGCCGGCGCGAGATCAAGCGTGTCGAGACCGACTTCGCCCTCGACGTTCTTCTGATCGCCCAGCGTCAGTACGATATGCCCGCGCAGCCGCGAACCCCCGATCGAGCCGTCCAGATCGTCGAAGGTCAGCTTGCCGCCTGCGAGCGCGACTCGTGCCGACAGGCTGACATTGCGCGCCAGCACGTCAGCGGGCTTGAGATCGAACAGCGGCGTCAGATCGACCCGCCGTATCGTCAGATTGACGCTGGCGGTCGGGTCCGGCGCCCACGGTCCGGCGGTTCCCTGCGCGTCGGCGTCCAGTCCGGCGCCCGTGATCTTGACCTTCAGCCGCAGCGGCGCTTGCCAGGTGCCGCTCGCGGATCCTTCGAATTGCGCCGGGCCCGGACCGGCGGCGACAATTTGATTGAGTCCCAGCAGGGTCAGCAACGCGCCGCCCTGCTGCGACGACAGCTTCGATTCAATGCTGATTTCGCTGCGCCCGAGCGCATCGAGATCGATCGCGCGCAAGGTGGCGATGGCAGGCTTCGCGGTGACGGTGACGGCACCCTTGAGCTGCGGCGCGTCGAGCTCGACCACGGCCCGCGCGCTCGCAAGATCGGCATGGCCGGAATCCTTGCCGACATCGAGCGCAAGCTTGAGATGTGCGGGGCCCGGACCGGTGCCCATGGCATCGAGCCGCGCCGCCAGTGCCGGCGCCAGCGGCGCAATCAGGCCGGTGATCTGGCCGAGCGACGGCGCGTTCGAATTCAGCGCCAGCTTTCCGATCGCATTGGCACGATCGAAATCGCCGGAGGCCTCCACCATGACGCTGCCGGCGTCCCCGAGTTTGAGCTGATCGAGCGAGAGCTTCTTCGGGCCATAGCCGAGCTTGACCAGGAATGGATGCAAATCCTCGCCGGCCGAACTGGCGTGTCCGATATCGAGCGAGACCGCCGCCGCGTCGGGCCAATCGGCCTGCGGGCCTGCCAGCGATCGCACGAACGCCGCGGCGGCATCGAGATCAAGATGATCGGCCTTCAATACCGCGTCGAACCGCGAGCCGCTGTCGCCCGATGGTCTGGCGAGCGCAACCTGGCCTTCGACGGCGCCGCCGTCGATCTCGGCCTTCATGGCGTCAATGGCAACGCGGTCCGCGGCCACACTGACGGTGCCACTCAGCCGCAGCGGCTTTTGACTGTGAAAGCTGGCCTCGCTGCGGCCCTGCAGCCACGCCGCCAGCGTATCCGGATCGGAGGATTCGACATCGAGGGCGCCGCGGAAACTGCCGGACGGGCCCGGCTGCATGTCGGTGCCGCTGAGGCTGATATGGGTGGCGCCGGGCGCGCGAAAATCCAGCCGATCGACGATCCAGGACTTCGCGTCGGCGTGCAGATCGGCAGCGAGAGCCTGCAGCGGGCGCCCGCCCAGCATGATCTGCTCGGTGCCGAATTCGATTTGAGTCGGAATCGGCGCCTGCGGGATCGCGGCGAGCAGCGCGCGCAACGCCGGCAACAATCGAACCGGTTCTGCTGCATTGTCATTGCCCTTGCCGGCAAACCGGTCGGCATCGAACTGCCGCGCCGAGATCACCGCATGAAGCAAGGGCGAGGCGCCGAGGCGAAGGTCGGCGACGCCAGCCAATTTCAGCGCGGTCTCGTCAGGACCGTAGCTTGCCTCGAGCTGTTCGAAATGCGCGGCCGCCGGATCGGCCTTGAGTTTGGCCGACATCCGCCACGGCGTGCGGTTTTGCGTCCGCGACGCCTCGGGACGCGAATCGTTCGACCGGTTCTCCGCGGCGCTGGCCAGCACCAGCGCACCTTCGAAGCGCGGGGCGCGGGCCTCGAAGCTGAGCACGCCATTGAGATCGATCGCCAATGCGCTGGCGCCGGGATCGATATTGAGGTGAACGCGGGTGCCGCCGCCGTCCTGGGTCCGGCCCGACGACACCCGGAACGCGTAGCGCGTGCCGGACAGCGTGAAGTTGCCATCGCCGCGCACCGAGCCAGCCAGCGAGCGCACGTCGCCGGAAAAGGCGATATCGTTCAGTTCGAGCGTGCCGCGGCTGGCGGCGTCATGCAGTGCGATGCGGCCGGTCAGGTTCAGGCGGTCGATCGCGAGCGACCCCAAATTGAACTTTCCGCTCGCGACCGGCAAGTCGATCCGCCCTCGTGGATCAAGACCGAGATCGAGCGCGAGGCCGTTGATGGTCAATTCGGTGGCGCGCCATTCGCCGCGCATCAGCTCGCCCAGGCTGAATTCCACATCGAGCTTGTCGGCGCGAACTTTGCCAAGATCGTTGGCGCCGCCGACCACGATGGAGCGGAGCCGCAGCGATGGCGTCGGCAGCAGCCGCGCATCGAGCGCGCCGTCGACCCGCACCGGCGCGCCGATCACCCGGGTTGCCTCGGCCTCGAATTGCGGCCGGAACTGGTTCCAGTCGATGAAGTACGGTCCGACCAGCGCGGCGGTCAGCGCCAGGATAAAGGCAATCGCCAGTCCGAGCAGCGTCGTCTGCACGGTGTCTCCTTCTAAGCATGGGCCGGCGCATCGGCCTCGCGCGGCAGGACGGTCCATCCTGCGTATAACAAGCGCCGTCGCGACCGTGAGCCCGAGCCACCCGCCGCGCCGATATCAACGCCGGAGCGCCGCCATATATAGAGACAACTGTGGCGAAGTCACAGCAGCGTCACATCCGGATTGACGCCCGCGCCCTCACCAGCTCGCGGGCAGCGCCTTGAGGCCACGCAGCACGAAGGTCGGCCGCCATTCCGGGTTCTCGGCGTTGTCCAGCCGCAGCTCCGGAAGACGATGCAGCAGGGTCGCGATGGCGATTTCGGCCTCGATGCGCGCCAGTTGGGCGCCGAGGCAGAAATGGATGCCGCCGCCAAAGGACAACGGGCGCACATTGGGGCGGGTGATGTCGAGACGATCGGGGCGGTCGGGATAGACCGCCGGATCGCGATTGGCCGAACCCAACAGACAGAGCACGCTCTCGCCTTTGGGGATTTTCTTGCCGCCGAGGTCTTCGATGTCTTCCAGCGCCACCCGGCCGGTCAGCTGCACCGAGGAATCGTAGCGGAGGAATTCCTCGATGGCGTTGGTGATGAGCGCCGGGTTGGACTTGAGCAGCGCGAGCTGATCGGGATTGCGGTGCAGCGCCAGCAGCCCGTTGCCGATCAGGTTGACGGTGGTCTCGTGGCCGGCGCCGAACAGCAGGATGATGTTGGCGGTCAACTCCTCGTTGGACAGCTTGCGGCCGTCTTCCTCGGCCTGCACCAGTTGCGTCGTCAGATCCTCACCCGGGCTGCGCCGGCGCAACTCGAACAGTTGCTGGAAATACATCTGGGCCATCAGGTTGCCGGCATTGCCCTGCTCGATTTCGGCGGGCGTCAACGGCACCGGATCGAGCAAGCGCCCGCCGTCGCGGGAGCTCTTGTAGAAAACCTCGCGGTGGTCCTCGGGTATCCCGAGCATGTCGCAGATGATCGTTACCGGCAGCCGAAACGCGAAATCCTCGATCAGGTCCATGTGGCCCTGGCCGGCGATCGCATCGAGCGTGTCATCGACAATCTGCTGGATGCGCGGACGCATATCCTCGACCCGGCGGGCGGTGAAGGCCTTCACCACAAGCCCGCGCAGCCGGGTATGATCGGGCGGATCCTGCTGCAGCATCCAGTGTCTCATGCTGCGAAAGACCGGCTCCTCCATGATCTGGGGTCCGTAGCGCCGGATGGTGCGATCGACAAAATCCTTGCCGAAGCGCTTGTCGCGCAGAACGAGACTGGCCTCGGCGTGCCGGCTCGCGACGAACGCGCCGAGCGGCGTCAGATGCATCGGATCGGTGGTGCGCAGCCGCTCGTAATGCGGATAGGGATCGCGAATGAACTCCGGCGACAGCGGATTGAAGAGCGGCCCGGTCGTCGCGGTCTGAACATGCTCATTCATGACACCCTCGATGCGGTCAGAGTGGTTTTGGCGGCGGATTAAGCCCACAAGCCGGCGCTATCGGCAAGTCCGCAAGTAGCTACTTCTGGCCGCTGCCGGCCGCGCGGCCTTGGACCCGGTGCAACTGGCCCGCGACGGCGCGGATCTGGCGGGGCGCCGCGCACCAGATCGCGATCGCCGACATCGCGCTGACGCCGATGCCGAGCGCGAAGGCCATGGTATAACTCCCTGAAAGGTCGTGCAGAATGCCGGTAAGCCAGGGGCCGGCTGCACCGCCGGCAAGGGCTGCGAGCATCACGGTCCCGAAGATACTGCCGTAATGCTTGCCCTGGAAAATCTCCATTACCACCGCGCCCATGATGGAGGTGAGGCCGTAGCCGAGCGCGCCTTGCGCCACCACCATGAGGTAGACCAGCGGCAAGGTCGGAAACCGCGCCAGCGCGATCAGCGCCACAAAGCAGATCGCAAAGCCGAGGCAGCTCGCGGTCCAGATCCATTCCCGTCCGAGCCGGTCCGAGATGTGCCCGAGCAGGATCTGGCCGGGTATCCCGAGCAGGCTGACCGCTCCCAGCGCCCATACCGCCACGTTCGGGCTGAAGCCGATGTCGAGCAGATATTTGGTCTGGTGAACCTGCACCGCGTACCAGATGTACAGTCCACCGAAATAACCCGCGGCGAGCCACCAGAACCGCGCCGTGCGCAGCGCGCGTTTCAAGGTCCAGTCGATCGCGGTCCAATCCGGGTCGATGATGTTGGAGACCCGACTTGCCGATGCCAGCGGTGCCGCGTCGCCGTCCGGCTCGAGCCCGATATCCTCGGGCCGCTTGCGCAGCAACAGATTGATCGGCGCCAGCACCACCAGCACCAGAACGCCCATCGCGGTGCAGGCGGTTCGCCAGCCAGTCTGCTCGATCATGTGCTGCACCCAGGGCAGCAGCGTCACCGAACCGAGGCCGACGCCGGCAAAGGCAAGCCCCATCGCAAGCCCGCGCCGGCGATTGAACCAGTTGGGCAGGAACAGCGATTGACCGGAATAGCCGAGACAGATGCTGCCGGCGCCGACCATGACGCCGATCGTCACATAGAGATGCCAGGGCCGCGTCGTCAGCGGCGCCAGCAACAGGCCGCCCGCCATCAGCGCGACGCCAAGCTCCATCACGGCGCGCGGACCAAAGCGATCCATCATGCGGCCGATCAGCGGGCTTACCGCCCCGGAAACCAGAAAGCCGAACGAGAAGGCGCCGGCGGTGACGCCGCGCTCCCATCCGAACTCATCGATGATCGGCGGAAAGAATAGCGAGAACGAGGTGCGCGCGTTGACGCCGACCGCCATGGTGACGAAGGTCACGGCGATAATGATCCAGCCGTAGAAGAAGGGCAGCCGCATCAGGCGGCGGCGGTTGCGGGTCCCCGAAGCGCGGCTCTTCGCGTCCGGAGAGGTGTTTCAAACGGGTCGATGCGCACGCGGTTTTATTCCAGGCTGGAGCCAACAATCTTCTTCACGATTATTCTATTTCTCCGGTTCGGCATGCTGCCATATTTCTCGGTCAATGGCTTTAGCGATCGCCGATTTGCCGCCGGGTCGGCGCAACTATTCAGTGCCCGTTGCAGCTTGAATAGCTCTCATCTGCTTGTCCACAGGGGATTCCGCCGCTCGACCCCGGTGAACCGATTCGGGAGGGCGAACAGGCGGTCAGACGGCCGGGCCGACCCGCCCGGGCGAGACCTGGCTGCACAAGGCGCCCATGGCCGCGCTGGCGCCGCCATCATCCACGGCATAAACAATGTCCATGAACATCAACGCGAATCTCACGGCGAGCGGTCACGATATCCGGCTCAATTTGTTTCTCGGCCTCGCCAACTGGTTCATCTTCCTCGATCATATCCCGAACAATTTGGTGAACTGGATCACGGTCAGAAATTACGGCTTCAGCGGCGCCGCCGACCTGTTCATCTTCATTTCCGGCTACACCGCGACCACCGTCTACGGAAAGATGATGCTGGAGCGCGGCTTTATCGTCGGGGCAACCCGGCTGTTGAAGCGCGCATGGCAGCTCTATGCCGCCTACGTCGTTCTGTTCGTGATCTACATCGTCGTCATCGGATATGTGGCGGCACAATATGCCGCACCCGACCTTCTAAACGAATTCAACGTCGCCGGCCTGATCGACCATCCGATCCGGATCCTGGCGCACGGCCTGCTCCTGCAATCCAAGGCGCGCAACCTCGATGCGCTGCAGCTCTACACCTTGCTGATGCTGCTGTTCCCGCCGGTGCTGTGGACGATGTTGCGCTGGCCCACCCTGACGGTGCTGGGATCGATTGCGCTCTATTTCGCCGCGCGCCAGTTCGGCTGGAACCTGGCCTCGTTTCCGGATGGAGACTGGTATTTCAATCCGTTCTGCTGGCAGTTGCTGTTCGTGTTCGGCGCCGGTGTCGCGCTCGAGGGCGCGAGCCAGCTCCGCGCTACCCACCAGTCCACCATCGCGCTGTATTTCGCGGCCGTCTATCTGGCGTTCGCGCTCCTGATGACGATGGCGGGACGCTTCCCGGAATTTGGAGCCATGTTTCCGGTGTGGCTGTTCGACGCTTTCAACCCCAACGACAAGGAGAATCTGGCGCCCTATCGCGTGCTGCATTTCATCGTCGCGGCATTTTTCGTCACCCGGTTTGTCCCGAAGGACTGGAGCGGCCTGAACCGGCCAATCTTCAGACCGCTGGTCAAATGCGGCGAGCAGTCGCTGGCGGTGTTCTGTGTCGGCGTCTTTCTCTCATTCGCCGCCCATTTCATCCTGACCACGAGTTCGGGGTCTGTCGTGATGCAGCTGCTCGTCAGCGCGACCGGGATCGCGGTCATGACCACGACCGCCTATTACATCTCCTGGTCCAAGCAGCAGGACGCCTGGAAAACGCTCGCCCGCGCCTAGCGGCGTTTCCGGCGGGTTCAGCCGAATACGGCGTTGGGCAGCCACAGCGTCAGGGCCGGCACATAGGTGATGATGCCGAGTACGATCAGCAGCAGGATCAGGAACGGCAGGATGCCGCGGATCACCTCGCCGATCGGCGCCGAGGAAATCGTCGAGAGCACGAAAAGATTGAGCCCGACCGGCGGGTGAACCAGCCCGATCTCCATGTTGTGGGTGAAGATGATCGAGAAATGCACGGGGTCGACGCCAAGCGGGATCAGCGCCGGGGCCAGGATCGGCAGCACCAGCAGCAAGGTCGCGGTCACCTCGAGGAAGCAGCCCAGCACCAGCAGCAGGCCATTGATGATGAGCAGAAACTGCCAGGTGGAAAAGCCGTGACCGATGACGAATTTGACCAGCTGGTTGGGTATGCCGGACTCGGTCATCCAGTGGCCGAAGGCAAGCGCGGTCGCCACGATCAGCATGATGGTGGCGGCACTGCGGATGCCCTCGGTGATCACCTTCAACGTCTCGGTCCAGTGGAAGCCGCGATAGAAGATCAGCGACACCAGCAGCGCGACCGCCGCCGACAGCGCCGCCGCCTCGGTAACGGTGACGACGCCGCCATAGATGCCGACCGTCACCACCAGCGGCACCGCGAGCGCCGGCACCGCACGCGCGGTGACGCGCAAGCGCTCGGCAAACGGCAGCGACGGTT
>Ga0182024_10014032_pt1 | contig 15534 bp, 12 predicted proteins | sample P32metaG_FD_120480 | JGI IMG/M metagenome (GOLD analysis project Ga0182024, IMG submission 120480) | Permafrost microbial communities from Stordalen Mire, Sweden - P3-2 metaG (Illumina Assembly) | ecosystem: Environmental > Terrestrial > Soil > Wetlands > Permafrost | place: Sweden: Stordalen... | reverse complement strand
TCGATGAAGCGGTCGAACAGGTGCGGGGTTTTGCCGACGCCGGATTCGCCAGCGCCTGGGCCTCCCAGATCTTCGGGTATGACGCGCTGAGCCTGCTCGCCCTCATCGGTCGGGAGGTCCCGGTCATCGAACTCGGGACCGCGGTCGTCCCGGTCTATCCGCGGCACCCCCAGGCCCTGGCCCAGCAGGCGCTCACCGTCCAGGCGGCAATCGGCAACCGGTTGACCCTCGGCATCGGGCTCTCGCACCAGTTGGTCGTCGAGGGCATGTGGGGCTACACCTACGAGAAACCGGCGCGCTATATGCGCGAGTACCTCACCGCCCTCGTCCCGATGCTGCACGGCGAGGTGGTCAACCTCGAAGGCGAGGTCATCACGGCGCACTCCTATGGGCCCCTCGAGGTGCCAGGGTCCGAAGCGCCGCCCCTCCTCGTCGCCGCCCTCGGGTCGGTCATGCTCGGGATCGCCGGGCGCATGGCCGACGGCACGGTCACCTGGATGACCGGCGTCGCCACGATCGAGCACCACATCGCGCCGGCCATCGCCCAAGCGGCGGCGACGGCGGGCCGCCCGCCCCCGCGGGTGGTGGTGTCGCTGCCCGTGACGGTGACGACCGATCCCGAGCACGCAAAAGAGCGGATCGACAAGGCGTTCGCCTTGTATCCGAACCTTCCGTCGTACAAGGCGATGCTCGACAAGGAAGGAGCGGAGCGCCCCTCTGACATCGCCCTGGTCGGGACCGAAGAAGAGGTTGGTGCCCAACTCGAGCACCTGGCTGTAGCCGGATCCACCGACTTCGTCGCCGCGGTGGTGGGCAATCCCGAGGAGAAGGCGAGGTCCGAGGCGTTGCTCGTGTCGGTGGCCGCCCGTTGAAGGTCGCCGAGACGCTCAGCGGTCGATCGAGGTGTATTTGAACTCGTTGATCTCGGGGCGCTCGACCATGAGCGCGAGCACCCCTTCGATGGTGGCCCGCCCGAGTGCACCGTCGCCGTGTGGCCGGGTCATGAGGCGCACGAACGCCGCACCGTTGCCGACGATGAAAGTCGGGACCCCGAAGACCTGATGGGTCTTCACCGACTCCTCGTGAGCGGCGCGGAATTCTTCAAGCGGCCACCCCTTGTCGATCTCGGCGACAACTTCTGCGGCGGGGACCCCGTGGTCTTCGAGGATGCTGTGCAGTACGTTGCGCTCACGCAGGTCCCGACCCTCGTCGTGCCGGGCGGTGAACAGGGCGCGGTGGACGGCCAGGAACTTCTCGTCGAAGCGGTCCCGCACCACCAACCCGACCAGCATGGCCTGCAGGTCGGGAGCTTTGGTCGGGTCGTCCCATACCGGTGGGGCATCTTCGTGGACGTGGATCTGGCTGAGCGAGAAAGGGGAGAACGTCACGTCCCAGGGGGCACCCGCCTCGAGAGCGGCCACCAGATGCTCGTGGGCGTTGCGGGCGAAGGGGCACCGGTAGTCCCAGGTCACAGCGAAGGCGGGGAGGTCCATAGACCACTCAACCACGCTGTGGCGTGGGGCATTCCTCCAGCCGATGGCGTCGGAGGACCCGGCGGCCGGCCGCCCCGAGGACGGTCCCGATGACTGCACCGCCCACCACGTCGCTCGCGTGGTGGGCCCGAAGGTGCACCCGGCTGGCCGCAACCGCGGTGGCGAAGGCGAGGTAGCCGGCGACCTGCGCCGGGCTCTCGGCCAAGACCACGGCGGTGCAGAAGGCGGCCAGGGTGTGCCCGCTCGGGAAGCTGGTCGAACTCGGATCGCGCACCGGGAGGCCAGCTCCGCTCCTTTCCGCCCCGATCGGTCGTTGGCGTTGCACCAGCGCCTTGATGCCGGCGTTGACGGCGAGCGAAGAAAAGCCGGCGATGGCGAGGGACCGAGTGGCCCGGCGCCTCCGGGCGCCGCGGTGTCGGGACTTGGTCCCGGCCAAGGCGGCCCAGACCGCTCCGTAGTCGGCCAGGTTGGACAACGCCCGGGCTACCAGGTCGGGCCCCCGCTGTCCCCGGAAGCGCTCGAAGTGCACATCGACCGCATCATCGAACGCGCCGAGCGAGGCCTCGGCCCGCTCGAATGTCGTACCCGGCGGCGCCGCGTCTGGCGGTCCCACGCTCATGAGGCGGCGGCGGCCGGCGGTTCCCCGCCGTAGACCGGGCAGAGCGGCTGAAAATTGCAGAAGCGGCAGAGCGGTCCGGGTCGAGGCCGGAAGTCCTCGCGGGCACAGGCCCGCTCGATGGCCCGCCATACCGCGGTCGTCCGTTGTCGTTGCCCACGGATGGACTGTTCGGTTGGCACGGCGACGATGGCCACGGGGTCGCGCAGGTGCAGCAGGCGCACTTCGACGGGGGCCCGCCCGAGCACCCGTTCGCACAACAGGGCGTAGATGTGGACGCCGGCCATCCGGGCATGCTCGTAACGGACCGACGGGGCCCGGCCGGACTTGTAGTCGATGACCACCAGCTCGCCGTCCTCGGTGATGTCCAGCCGGTCGATGATGCCGCGCAGGCGCACGTCGCCCACGTCGACCTCGAGTCCGAGCTCGACGCCGACGGCCCGGACCGAGTTGGGGTCCTCCAAGATGAAGTAGTTGGCCACGAGCATCTCGGCGTCGGCTCGGAAGCTCTCCGCCTCCTCGCTCGACAGGGCAAGCGCACCGAACTCGGGATCGGTGCGCAGCGCTCGCCAAGCGGTGTCCAACTCGGCCGCCGCAGCGGCCGGTGTCCGCTCCCCTCGGGGGTGGCTCCAGAACAGGCCCTCGAGAGCCGAATGCACCAGGGTGCCTTTGACCGCGTGGGGGGACGGCGGCTCGGGTAGGCGGTCGATGATGGCCAAGCGGAAGGCCAGGGGGCAGTCGGTGAAAGAGGAGACCTTGGACGGCGACAGGGATCGGGGCAGCATGAAGGGCATCGGGACCAGGTTAGGACCGAGCTGTGACCGAGGGATCGACCAGGCGAGGTCCGTCGGATACCCGCCCGGGCCGGTGACCATGTCGGATGGACGAGGCGACCATGTCTGATTGACTAGAAAGGGAGCAGTGGCGCTCCTCCTCACCCCTTCGACTTCGCTCCCTGACCCGGAGAACTCGCCCGTCAAAAGGGCCGCGCCAGCCGGTTCGCTCGTCGTGGCGATGGCCACGCCCTCATTGGCCGCTCGCCGCCGTTCCCGATCCCTGCGGGCGCGCCTGGTCGACCGGGGCGCGACCGTCTCGGAGTTCTGAGTCCCGATGGCCGGTATCAGTCGGCGCAAGAAGGTCCCGATGCCCGAACCGCCCGGCCACCTCCAGCGGTCCACGTCGTGGGCCGGGCTGCGCCGGGGCGACCCCGTCGAGATCATTGGGCCCGGGTTGGGTTCGGCCTCGTGGACCTTTGTCGCCCACGTCGCCAACACCGAGACCGGAGAAGAGTCGATCGAGGTGGTGGGGGGCAAGTTCGGCGAGCACAAGATCCGCTCATTCCGGCCCGACCAGGTCTTCCCCCATACCGGTCGTCGCCCTCGAGGCGGCCCTTCGCCGTCACTGGCCGACGCGCCGCAACTGCCCTTCGGCTGATCCGGCGCGTCGCTGGTGGCGTCGCGCCCCGGCACGGATCACCCTCCCGTCCGACACGAGCTGAGAAGCTACGCAGCGATGTCGAACGTGGCCGAGCACTCGGATCTGCCCGGTGTGGCCCGGCTCCTCAGCCTCTCCGACGGCGTCGTGGCGATTGCTCTGACCCTGCTGGTCCTCAACCTCCACGTCCCGACCACGATCCACCACTCGAACTCGGCCCCGGACCTGGCGAGCGCGCTGGCCACCGATGGTCCGGCGTTCACGAGCTACATCGTCTCGTTCTACGTGATCGCCCAGTTCTGGTTGGCCCACCACCGGGTGTTCCGGCTGGTTGCCGGACACGACGAGGGATTGGCCTGGTGGAACTTCGCCTTCCTCTTCACCATCACGATCATGCCGTTTACCTCGGACCTTCTTGGCGAGTTTTCCAACAACCCGCTGGCGGTCGACATCTTTGCCTTGAACCTTCTACTGGCTGCGCTTTCGACCCAGCTGGTCCTCATCTTCGGGCGCCGCAAGAAGATGCTCGTGGCCAACATCGACCCGATCCAAACGCGGGTCGGCCAGATCCGCTCTTTCGGGGTCATCGCCGTGGTGGCGGCATCGATGGGCGTGGCGTGGATCAACACGGACGCAGCCAAGTACATGTGGATCCTGCTCGTCGCCGTGCCCCGCATCGCCGACCGCATCGCCGGGCGACCCTCGGGTGGTGCAGGGCTCGCGCCGCGCTTGACGGCGACCCCGAACTCGGGGCCGGCGTCGAGCGCGCCCTCGCCGTGAACGCTCGGCCGGTTGTCGAGCCTGGGCGCCAAGTGCCGGTAACCCGGGGGTGCCTGTTCGCCGTCGTTGTCTGGCTCGGGTGCTGAACGCGGCGCCGGTCCCCGGGCCCAGAGCGGGCCGCTATTCGGTGGAGAATCCGTCCATGCGGGCGAGGATCCGCAGCATCACCTCGTCGGCCCCCGCCCCGATCGAGTCGAGGCGGGTGTCCCGGTAAAAGCGTGAGGTCCAGTGCTCGGCCATATAGCCAATGCCCCCGTGGAACTGCAGGCACGTGTCGGCCACTTCGCGCTGGAGGCGGGCGCCCATGAGCTTGGCGATCGTGGCGAAGCGGGTGGCGTCTTCGCCTCGACCGACGGCGTCGGCCGCCGCGTAGGCGTAGTGCTTGAGCATGTCGTGGCGGGCCGACAGCTCAGCCAGGGTGAACTGGATGTGCTGGTTGGCGAGCAAGGGCTTGCCGAAGGCCGTTCGTTCCGCCAGGTACTCGCGGGTCCGCCGGAGCGCTTGTTCGATCGAACCGATATGCCGGTAGACCGTGATGAGCCGCTCCGCTTGGAATTGGACCATCTGGTGTTGGAAGCCCCGGCCGATCTCCCCGATCGTGTTCGTCACGGGAATCCGGACATCGCTGAAGGAGAACTCGGCGGTGTCGCTCGACCACATGCCGAGCTTCTCGAGCTTGCGCGAGACCACCACGCCCGGGACAGTTGTCGGCAACACGATGAGCGACATGCCCCGGTGGCCGGGGTCTTCGGAGGTGCGGGCGAGCAGGCACAACCAGTCGGCCTGGGTGCCGTTGGTGATGTAGAGCTTCGATCCGTTGATAACCCACTCGTCACCGTCGCGGACCGCTTTGGTACGTATGCCGGCCACGTCGCTACCGGCGTCGGCTTCGGTGACGGCGATGGCAGCCACCTGTTCCCCCCGAATCGCAGGAGCCAGGTACCGCTCTTTCAGTTCGTCGGATCCGTACTGGTGAAGGGCGGGAGTGGCCATGGCCATCTGCACGGCGATGGCCATCGGGACTCCGCCGCAGTCGATCCGCCCGAGCTCCTCGCCGGCGATCACGGTGAAGCTGTGGTCGGCCCCCATTCCGCCGCAGGACTCGTCGTATTCGAGCCCGAGGAGGCCCACGGCCCCGAGTTTTGGAAACAGCTCGTGGGCGGGGAAGGTGGCCGCCCGCTCCCATTCGTCTACATGGGGCTTGACCTCGGCGTCGAAGAGGTCCCGGAGGGTCTTTCGGAAGAGCCGGTGCTCGTCGGTCTCGATCATTCGCGCAACGTAGCACCGGCCCTGCTCGGCCTGACCGAGTCCACCTACACTGCTGCGACATGGGCGATGACGGCGACGAGCACGGCGCAGGTGGTGGGGGGGAACCAGACGAGGGGCGCCCGCTGTTGCGCGTTGAACGCCGCGGCCCGGTCACCCGGCTCATCCTCGATTCCCCGCACAACCGCAACGCCCTGTCGGCCCGGCTGCTCTCGGAGTTCGCGGCGGCCCTCGAAGACATCGGCTCGGATCCGGCGATCCGACTGGTCGTCGTAACCGGGGTCGGCACGACGTTCTGCTCAGGGGCCGACCTCGGGGAGCGGCGGTCCGCCGATCCGGGCATATCCGCGCATACCGCCTTGCCCGAGGTGCTGCGCCGCATCGTCCGCCTGCCCCAGCCGGTGCTGGCCCGGGTCAACGGGCACGTGCGGGCCGGCGGGATGGGGCTGGTGGCGGCCTGTGACCTCGCCGTCGCCCCGGCCTCGGCCACGTTCGCCTTCAGTGAGGTACGAGTGGGGGTGGCCCCGGCGATCATCGCCGTCCCGGCTCTGCGGGTCATGTCCCGGCGTGCCTTCGCCCGTTACTCGCTCACCGGGGAGACCTTCAGCGCCCACGAGGCCCGGGCTGCGGGCCTGCTCACCGCCACGGTGGACGACGCCGAGCTGGACCGGTGGGTCGAGGGGGTTACCGCCTCGTTCCTCCTGTCTTCGCCCGATGCCATCACCGTGACCAAAAAGCTCTTCGAGGTCGTCTGGGAACAGGACTGGGACCAGGCCATGGACTCGGCCACCGCATTGAGCAGCGAGGCCTTCGGCTCGGCCGACGCGGCCGAGGGCATCGGCGCCTTCTTGGAGAAGCGCCCACCGGTGTGGGTCAAGCGGCCGTGAGTGTCGGGGCCAGGGACGCCAAGCCCCCGGGCCCGACGAGCGTGCCGACCGGGGCCACCCTCATCAGCCGGCTCGAGGTCGGAGGCGAGGAGTACCGGGCCAACGCCGAGGCCATGACCGCCATGGTCGCTGAGGTCGCCGCCCTGCACGACCGGGTGCTGCTCGGTGGGGGAGAGCGTGCGGTCGAGCGCCACCGGGCCCGGGGAAAGATGCTGGCGCGCGAGCGGCTCGAGGCACTGGTGGACCCGGGAACCGCAGTGCTCGAACTCTCGGCTCTCGCCGGTATGGAGACGGCCGATCCGCTCGGCGGTGGCCTGGTGGTGGCCCTTGCCGAGGTGGCGGCCACCCAGTGCCTGGTGATCGCCAACGACCCGACCGTGAAGGGGGGGACGACCAGCCCGACGACCATCGCCAAACTGCTGCGGGCGATGGATGTGGCCGAGTCCAACCGGCTCCCCCTCGTCATCCTGGTCGAATCGGGCGGGGCTGATCTGTCCCGCCAGGCCGACGTGTTCGTCCCAGGCGGTGAGCAGTTCCGCCGGCTGACCCAACTCTCCGCAGCGGGCATCCCGACCATCTGTGTGGTGTTCGGCTCGTCAACCGCCGGTGGCGCCTACTTGCCCGGCATGAGCGACTACACGATCTTTGTCGAAGGCCGGGCCCAGGTGTTTCTCGGGGGTCCGCCACTGGTCAAGATGGCCATCGGCGAGGACGCCGATGAAGAGGAGCTTGGGGGAGCCGCGATGCACGCCCGGGTCTCGGGGCTCTGTGACTACCTGGCCGCCGATGAGCACGAGGCCCTCGCACAGGCCCGTCAGGTGGTGGCCCACCTGCACTGGCGGCGCGCCGGACGAGCCCCGGGTGCCCACGCCGACCCCCCGGCCTTCGACCCGAACGAACTCCTCGGGGTGGCCCCGGCCGACGTGCGGGTCCCCTTCGACGTGCGCGAGGTGCTCGCCCGGGTGCTCGACGGCTCCCGGTTCGAAGAGTTCAAAAAGAACTACGGCGTGCAGCTGGTGTGCGGGTGGGGTGCCCTCGGCGGTTACCCGCTCGGGGTGGTGGCCAACAACGGGATCCTGTTCTCCCAAGAGGCCCAAAAAGGAGCCCAGTTCATCGCGTTGTGCAATCGAATCGACGCGCCCATCCTCTTCGTTCAGAACATCACCGGGTTCATGGTGGGGACCCGGTATGAACAGGGCGGCATCATCAAAGACGGAGCCAAACTCATCAACGCCGTTTCGAATTCGACGGTGCCCCATCTCACCTTGATGGTGGGCGCAAGTTATGGGGCCGGCAACTACGCGATGGCCGGCCGGGCCTACGATCCGAGGTTCGTCTTCACCTGGCCCAACCACCGCATCGCGGTGATGGGTCCCAAACAGCTGGCCGGGGTCCTGTCCATCGTGCGGCGCAACAAGGCCGAGCGCGACGGCGTGGACTTCGACGAGCAGGCCGACGTGGCGCTGACCGAAGCCACCGAAGCACAGATCGAAGCCGAGTCGACCGCCCTGTTCGCCACGGGCCGGCTCTGGGACGACGGCATCATCGACCCTCGCGACACCCGCAGTGTGCTGTCGATCGCCCTGGCCGCGGTCCACTCGGCCGAGGTAGCGGGCACCGCGGTCTTCGGCGTGGTGCGGCACTGATGGAGGAGATTGCGATCCGCCGGCTCCTGGTGGCCAATCGGGGCGAGATCTCCCGGCGCGTCCAGCGAGCCGCCCGGGCGCTCGGAATCGCGACGGCCGCGGTCTTCGCCGATGACGACCGGGACTCGCCCTACGTGGTCGAGGCCGACCGGGCGGTCCCGCTGGGCGCCGGAGGGCTCGAGGCCACCTACCTCAACGTGGAGCGGATCATCATGGCCGCCCGACAGGCCGGGGCCGACGCCGTGCACCCCGGGTACGGGTTTTTGTCCGAGGACCCGCGCCTCGCCGAGGCCTGTGTCGCCGCGGGGATCCGCTGGGTCGGACCCCCGGCCCGCGTCATGGCCACCATGGCCAACAAGGCCCAGGCCAAGGCCACCGCGGCAGCCGTCGGGGTGCCGGTGCTGGTCAGCCGGGTGGTGGACAGCTACGACCCCGGGGCGCTCGGGGCCATGGGCACCGAGGTCGGGTACCCATTGCTCGTGAAAGCCACGGCCGGCGGGGGTGGGCGCGGCATGCGCTTGGTCGAAGACCCCAGCGCCCTGGTCGACGAGGTGTCCGCGGCCCGCCGCGAGGCGGCGTCGGCGTTCGGGTCCGACGAGGTCTTCTTGGAGCGTTTCGTGGCCTCACCGCGTCACGTTGAGGTGCAGGTGGTCGCCGACACTCAGGGCAACGTTGTGCATCTGTTCGACCGCGAATGCTCGGTCCAGCGTCGTCACCAAAAGGTGGTCGAGGAGGCACCGGCGTCCCTCGTTCCCGAGCACACCCGTCGCACCATGTGGAGCGCCGCCCTCGAGGTGACCCGGGCCGTCGGTTACGAAGGCGTGGGCACGGTCGAGTTCTTGGTGCTGGGCGACATGTGCGCCTTCCTCGAGATGAACACCCGCCTCCAGGTCGAACACGGCGTCACCGAACTGGTGACCGGGATCGACCTGGTGCAGCTCCAGCTCCGCATCGCCGCGGGTCTCCCGCTGCCCTTCGATCAAGACGAGGTCGCTGTCAAGGGCCACGCCGTCGAGGCGCGGCTCTGCGCCGAACGCCCCCGCCAGGACTACCGGCCAACGCCCGGAGCGGTGCTCCACGCCAGTTGGCCCGAGGGCGAAGGGCTCCGTGTCGATGCCGGCGTCGAGTCCGGATCGGTGGTGAGTTCGGCCTACGACAGCCTGGTGGCCAAGGTGTTGGCGGTGGCCGACCGAAGGCAAAACGCGCTGTCCCGGCTGCGGCGGGCTCTCGGTGGCCCCCTCGAGCTTGACGGCGTGGAAACCAACCGTGAACTGTTGGTGGCGATCCTCTCCGACGACGATTTCGTCGCCGGCCGCAGTGCCACCGACTTCTTAGACCGTCACCCCGAGCTGGTCGCCGCCCGCCTCGACCTTGCTGTTCGCCGACGCCACGCCGCGGCCGCTGCGCTCTTCCTCGAACATTCCCGGGCCGCCGCCTCGATCGTGGCGTCGGTCCCCCCGGGCTTCCGCAACATCGGACAGGCCCACCACACCGAGCGCTTCGCCGACGGCGACGACCTCTTCGAGGTGGTCCTCGGGCGCAGCCGGGGACAGCTGATTGTGAGTATCACGGGGCCCGAGCCCGCGGTGCCCGTGCAGTCAGCGCGTGTCCGGGCCGACACGACGGCTGGCGACGGGGTCGGTCGCGGACGGGTCGATCTCGAAGTCGGCGGGATCATGATCTCGCACCGCGTCCGCTGGCACCGCCCCGAGATCGCCGTGAGTTCCGCCGAGGGGCAGTCCTCGTTCGTTTTGCTGGCTGCGGATCTGTCCGAGGCGGGCGGGTCCGGAGCCGGGGAGTGCCGTGCTCCGCTGCCGGGCTCGGTGACGCGGGTGCTCGTCGCCGTTGGCGACGGGGTCGAAGAAGGGGCCGAATTGATCGTCATGGAGGCCATGAAGATGGAGCACACCCTGCGGGCCTCGGGGTCGGGCACCGTCGCCGAAGTGCGGACGGCCCCGGGTCAGCAGGTTGATGTCGGTGACCTGTTGGTGGTGATCGAGCCTCGCGGGGAGCCCGCAGTGGTGAGCTCCGACCGATGAGCCCGCAGAGTGAGCCTTCACCAGTGAGCCCTCACCGTGACCCCTCACGAGTCAGCACGGTGCGGCCCGAGGAGCGCCGCGGCGAGCGCCCGGCGCTGCGCATCGCCAACTGCAGCGGCTTTTTCGGCGATCGGCTGTCGGCCGCCCGCGAGATGATCGAGGGTGGTCCCATCGACGTGCTCACCGGCGACTGGCTGGCCGAGCTCACGATGTACGTGCTCTACAAGACCCGCGAGCGCGACGGGGGGTACGCCCGCACCTTCCTGCGCCAGATGGAAGAGGTGCTGCCCCTGTGTCTCGAGCGCGGGATCACCGTTGTGGCCAACGCCGGTGGACTCGATCCGCCCGGATGTGCCGCCGCCGTGCGCGAGCTGGCCCGGCGCCAGGGAGTGGAGGTCCGGGTCGCCTCGGTCGCGGGCGACGACCTGAGCGGACGGATACCAGAGCTGAGGGACAAAGGCGAGGGGTTCGTCAACCTTGACACCGGTGAGCGCTGGCTCGAGGGCGCCGATGTCGTGACGGCCAACGCCTATCTGGGCGCGGCACCCATCGCCGCCGCCCTGGCGGCCGGGGCCCAGGTGGTGGTGACGGGCCGGGTGACCGACGCGTCACTCGTTGTCGGCCCGGGTATCGACGCCTTCGGGTGGGGCCCGGGTGATCTGGATCCGTTGGCCGGCGCGGTGGTGGCCGGTCACATCATCGAGTGCGGTGCGCAGTGCACCGGCGGCAACTACGCCTTCTTCGACGAGGTGCCCGGGCTCGATCGGTGCGGGTTCCCCTTGGTCGAGCTCCACGGCGACGGCTCGGCGGTGGTGACCAAGCATCCCGGGACCGGCGGTGTTGTCTCGGTGGGCACGGTCACCGCGCAACTCCTCTACGAGATCGGCTCGCCGCGGTACCTGAGCCCCGACGCGGTCGCCCGGTTCGACACGATCTCACTCGCACAAGACGGGCCCGACCGGGTCCGAGTGTCGGGTACCCGGGGGGAGCCGCCGCCGCCGAGCCTGAAGGTGGCGGCGAACCTGGCCGGCGGGTGGCGCAACTCGATGACCCTCGTGCTGAGTGGAGGCCGAATCCGAGAGAAGGCCGCCGTCGCCGAGGCGGCGATCTGGGCCGCCGTCCCGGGCGGGCGTGGGGCGTTCTCTGACACCGCAGTCGAACTCGTCGGTGACACCGGCGGCGAGGGCGCCGCCTTTCTCCGAGTGGCGGTCCGAGGAGAAGAACAGGCGGTCGTCGGTCGGGGCTTTTCGGCCGCGGTGGTCGAGACGACCCTGGCCAGCTATCCGGGGACCTATTTCACCGCCGCGCCGGTCGGTGCCTCCGAGGTGGCCCGCTACTGGCCGACCCTGGTCGACGCCGCCCTCGTGGTCCCCGCCGTCGAGTTGGACGGTGCACCGGTCGGCCCGCTCGAACCGTGGCTCGCGCCGCCAGCCGACCCAGAAGAGTCGGAGGGCCCGGGCGCAGTGCGTGATACGGGCGTTGGGAGAACGGCCGCCCCGGCTCGGGCGCTTCACCTGGTCGAGGTGCCGCTCGGGGTCCTCGTCGGCGCTCGCTCGGGAGACAAGGGCGGGAATGCCAATGTCGGGCTGTGGGCCGATACCGACGAGGTCTTTGCCTGGGTCAATGACGAGCTCAGCGTCGAACGTCTGCGTGGGCTCCTGCCTGAGGCCGCTGAGCTGCCCATCGATCGCTACGCCCTGTCGAATCTCCGGGCGGTGAACTTCGTCGTGCATGGCATCTTGGGCTGGGGAGTTGCCTCCAACCTCCAGCTCGATTCGCAGGCCAAGGGGTTGGCTGAGCGGGTTCGGGCCCGTTCGGTCCGGGTCCCGGCCGCGCTTGTGACCCTCCGCGCGGTGGCTGCCCGCCTCGATGGGTGGCCACGACCGATAGCGGGGAAAGTGAACTAGTTTTTCTCGGCGGCAGTCCACGACCGAACTACATGCAGGGGGGGTCCTCTATGACCACAGCGAGCGTTCCCACCTCGGCGGCTCCGAGCACCGAGAGAGGACCCGTCTGGCGGTTCCTCTTCGTCCACGAGATCGAAAAGTACCCGTCGACGGCGAAGCGCAACGGCTATCTGGGGATCGCCGTGTTGGCCACGATCATCCTCTACTACACCTATTACACCCAGACCGGCGTCACGCCGAACATTCTGCGCTACTACCACATGTCGTTCTCCTACTACGTGTGGATCGTCATCATCTCGAACCTCATCGGGGCCTTCGCCTCACTGCCGGCCAGCAAGACCGACAAGTTGGGACGGGCCAACGTCATCATCTATGGCCTCCTCATCGTCGGCCTGTTGGTCTGTATCGGTGTGCCCAACACCCACTCGGAGCTGTCGTTCGGCGTTGTCATCTCGGCCATCGGTCTGGTTGAAGGAGCTATCTTGGTCGCCACCCCGGCCATGGTCCGCGACTTCAGCCCGCAGCTCGGACGGGCCTCGGCCATGGGCTTTTGGACCGTGGGACCGGTGGCGGGCAGTCTGATCACGAGCATCGTGGCCAACCACACGTTGAGCCACTTCGTCGATTGGCAGAGCCAGTTCATCATCTCGGGCCTTTCGGCCATCGGCACCTTCATCCTCTGCCTGTTCTTCATGAAGGACTTGTCGCCCGAGATCCGAGATCAACTGATGGTGTCCACCCGGGACCGCGCCTTGGTCGAGGCCAAGGCGCGCGGCGTCTCCATCGCCGAGGTGCAGGCGGCCACCGAGCACCCGTGGCGCCAGATCGTCAAGTGGGACCTCGTGATCTCGTCATTCGGGATCGCCGTTTTCTTGCTGATCTACTACGCGGCGGCGGCCTTCTTCACCATCTTCTATGCGGTGACGTTCCAGAACCCCGACGGGGTGAACTTCTCGACCGCACAGGTGAACGGGCTCAACACCTGGTTCTGGGGGGCCGACATCATCGCGTTGATCGTGGTCGGGATCGTCTCTGACAAGCTCCGGGTGCGCAAGCCATTGATGGTGATCGGGACGATCGGGGCAATCGTCACTCTGATCGTGTTCCTCGGCTACACCACCAACCCGCACACCGGCTACTACACGCTCGCCATCACATCGTCCATCCTCGCCGTCTTCCTCTCCTTGACCTACGCGGCCTGGATGGCCGGCTACACCGAGACCGTCGAGGCGAAGAACCCGGCGCTGGTCGGAACCGGCCTGGCCCTGTGGGGCTGGATCCTGCGACTCACCGTCGGGATCTCGTTCATCTTCCTCCCCCTCGTGATCACGAGCGTCAACCCGGTGGTCGACAACCAGCCGGCGGCCACCGCGGTCATTGGTGGCGAATCGATCCAGACCTTCGTTGCCACCCACCCCAAGTCGGTTGCCTTTGCCCAGGCCCACGCAGCCTTCCTCACGCTTTTGAACTCGCCGGCGATCAAGCCCATCGTCACCGCGCTGTCCGCTCCGGGCGGTGAGACCGGGGCGAACATCGCGGCAGCGTCCAAGGCGCTCGGGCCGGCCAACTTCGCCGAGCTGGTGAAGTTCCAGACTCAGCTCAAGACCCTGGTGGTGCCGTACGCGGCCCAGCTCAACTACCTCTCGGCTCACCAGGCTCAGCTGTTGGCCTTGCAAAAGGGTGTGGCCGAGTCGCCCAAGCAGTGGCAGCACTGGTTCTGGGTGGACATCGCGGGCATGGTCGTGTTCTTCCCGACCATTTGGCTGGCCCGGGGTCGCTGGAGCCCCAAGAAGGCCAAGGCCGACGCGGACGCCCATGACAGTGCGGTCGCAGCCGAGCTGGCGGCGCTGCTCAAGTCGGAGGGCGCGGGGGCCACCACCACCGCCTGAGGGCACCGAGTACGGCGGCGGGCGAGTCCGGGCCGGCGACCGGGCCCGGGCGAAGGGATCGGTGCGTCTCCGAGCCACCACCAACCCGGCGAGCCCGCTGCGCGGGCGCCGGGCTGACTGCAGCGGGGCCAAAGACGGGCTTCGGGCGACCGTCACCACGAGGGTGGGGATCCGGATCGGCGGTCCCCGCGTCCTGACTGCCATCATGGGCTTGTGAGCGACTGGGTGCGGATCGCCGGCTTCCTCTTCGGACTGGTGGTGTTGATGGCCACCCTGGCAAACGTCTTTACGACGTTGGTCGTGCCGCGTGCGACGTCGTCTCGGATGCTGCGGGTGATCTCCAAGGGCCTGGTCACTGCGGTCAGGCCGTTGTTGCGCCGCACGTCGACCTATGAGGCCAAGGACCGGATCATGGCAAAGGTCGGACCGCTCGGCATGGTCCTGCTCTTCGTCGTCTGGTTGGTGTTGCTGGTGATCGCCTTTGGGTTCATCGCCTGGTGGCCGAGCGGCACGAATCTGGCCCACGCGCTGGCGGTGGCCGGCTCGTCGGTCTTCACGCTCGGGATCGCCAACGAGACGGGACACGGGAGCGAAGGGATCGAGTTCATCGCGGCGGGGACCGGGCTGCTCGTCATCGCTCTCGAGATCGCCTACCTGCCCACGTTGTACTCGGCCTTCTCGGCCCGTGAGACCGAGATCACCCTGCTCGGCACCAGGGCGGGTATCCCGGCCTGGGGGCCCGAGATCCTGGCCCGGCACCACTGGTTCAAGACGACCTCCGAGCTGCCCGACCTCTTTCGGTCCTGGGAACGATGGGCCGCCGCGGTGACCGAGAGCCACACCAACTACCCCTCGCTCATGTGGTTCCGCTCACCGGTCCCGTGGCGCTTCTGGCTGACCGCCATGACGGCCATGCTGGACGCTGCTGCCCTCAACGACGCGTTGCGCCCGGCGAGCGCCCCCGGACACGGTCGCGTGTACCTGCAAATGGGGACGAACTGCCTGCGGGGACTGGGCCGGGTGCTCCGGGTCGATTTCGATGCCGACCCGCTGCCGACCACGCCGATCCGTCTCACCTATGAGGAGTACCTCGACGGGGTCCGTCGGCTCGAAGAGGTGGGCTACGAGTTCGAGCGGACGCCCGAGGAGGCCTGGCCGCACTTCTCGGGATGGCGGATCAACTACGAGCCGATCGTCGATGCGTTGACCCTGCTGGTCATGCCCCCGCCCGCGCCCTGGTTCCTGGCCCGGCCCGGAATGGGGGCCACGCACTTCCCCCGGGTGCTCAACCGCACCCCTGATGACCCCCATGCCAGCAACTCGGCCGAAGGGGGCGACGAGCTCGGGGGGAATGTCGATGAAGGGGTGGCGGCGAGCCCCGAGCGCTTGGAGCAAGAAGAGCGCGAACTCGGCGAGACCGACCGGGGACCGACGGTCCGCTGAGCGGCCGGAAGGACCCAGGCTCAGGTCGTCGGGTCGAGCAGCACCTTCAAGACGCCGTCCTCGTGGCGGTCGAAGATGCGGTAGGCATCGGCTGCCGCTGAGAGGCCGAGGTGGTGGGTGAAGATCCCCTCAGG
>Ga0182024_10014031_pt1 | contig 15535 bp, 18 predicted proteins | sample P32metaG_FD_120480 | JGI IMG/M metagenome (GOLD analysis project Ga0182024, IMG submission 120480) | Permafrost microbial communities from Stordalen Mire, Sweden - P3-2 metaG (Illumina Assembly) | ecosystem: Environmental > Terrestrial > Soil > Wetlands > Permafrost | place: Sweden: Stordalen... | reverse complement strand
GTCGTGACTGGCGGCGATCCAGACGAGGCACTCGGTGACGGAGTTTTTCTCTCTCACGATGAGCGCTATGAAGTGACGGAGGAATTTCTTCAGATATGGCGCGAGGCAGTGGCGGGTAAGGCAATTTCGTTGAACGGCAAGCATCTTCACGTGGAGAACGCGAAGGTGTTGTATCCGGCCGTGCAAAAGCCGCATCCTCCGCTCTATTTCGGCGGATCATCCAAGGTTGCTTACAACTTGGCGGCGCGGCAAGTCGACGTCTACCTCACATGGGGAGAACCGCCAAAACAAGTTGAAGAGAAGATTGAGACAGTGCGGCGCTTGGCAGAGGAACAGGGTCGCGCCGTCAGATTCGGAATTCGCTTGCACGTGATTGTTCGCGAAACGGAGGAGGAAGCGTGGGCTGCTGCCAATGATCTGATTCGCTACGTCGACGACGATACAATGTCCCGAGCGCAAAAAACGTTCGCGCGATTCGATTCTGAAGGTCAGCGCCGCATGGCCGAGTTGCATCGCGGAGGCCGCGAAAAACTGGAGGTCAGTCCCAATCTATGGGCGGGCGTGGGCCTTGTGCGCGGAGGCGCCGGAACAGCGCTGGTTGGCGACCCGGCGACCGTAGCGAAAAGAATGCAAGAGTACGCCGACCTGGGAATTGAAACGTTCATATTATCCGGGTATCCACATCTTGAAGAGGCGTATCGGGTGGCTGATTTGCTTTTTCCACATTTGCCGGTTTCGTTGAGATCGGAACGATCAGTTGGAAACGTTACTGGTCCGTTCGGAGAGCTCGTCGCGAATGAATATCAGCCGCGCACGCAAGGTGCGGCAGCCGTGCCGGCGCAGCAAAGCTAGCGTCGTGTCCCTTAGGCCACAGCACAAATCTGTGCTGTCATCTTGGGCGAAGCGCACTCAGTGGCACCGACAAAATGCAAAGGTCCCTCGCTTCGCTCAGCATGGCAAACTGGACGCTGGCCTCTCGGAGGAAAACTTGAACACGCTCGGGAAAACGATCCTAGGACTTGTGTCTGTCCTTATCGTGGCAACGATGTCGAGGGGTTTCAGCCGCACGCCTTCTATTACTCCCTCGACCATCAGGCTCGACTGTGCGTATTACAACGTCTTGTTTTATCGGCCGCTGGGCAATTCACCGCATTGCATCAGCTTGGCCCGAACAATGTTCCGGCTGATGCCGAGCAGTCGGGCCGTTTGAACCTGGTTGCGATCACAGAAGTCATACGCGGTTCTGGTGATTGCTGTCTCGATCTCCGCGTATAAATTGGGACGGCCATGTTCAAAGAGCTCCAGTAGGGCGTCCTGCAACGCTTTGAAGGGCTGCGTTGCGCCGCCGCTCGTTGCGATTCGGAGCCCAAGTGGGGAAAGCCTCAAATCCTCCGGCCGAACTACATTTTCCCGGCAAACCAGCAAAGCGTGCTGGATGACATTTTCCAACTCGCGCGTATTGCCTGGCCAAGAGTGCCCGCTTACCAGGACATCGATCGCCTCCGAACTCAGTGCAGGATCTTTCAGTCCCAGACGTTCCCCATAGACTCCGAGAAAATATTGTGCCAATGGCAGAATGTCATCCGGCCGTTCGCGCAACGGAGGAATGTGCAAGGTGGCGACCTGCAGCCGATAGTAAAGATCTTCGCGGAAACGTCCTGCGGCGACTGCATTCTCCAGATTCACGTTGGTCGCAGCGACCAAGCGAACGTCAATCGCAACCGGACTGCGCGAACCCAGCCGAACCACTTGGCGTTCTTGCAGCACTCGAAGCAACTTCACCTGCATCGAAAAGGGTAGATCTCCGATTTCATCGAGGAATAACGTTCCACCCCGAGCCGCTTCAAACCATCCCGCCCGAGCAATCGTGGCCCCGGTGAAAGAGCCTCGCTCGTGGCCGAACAGTTCGCTATCCACCAGGCTTTCAGAAAAAGCTCCGCAATTCACCGCCACAAATGGGCCGTCGGCCCGTGGACTCAACTTGTGAACGTGACGGGCAATGAGTTCCTTGCCGGTACCCGTTTCCCCAGTCACCAGCACGTTTGCAGTGCTGGGACCGATCAAACGAATTCTTTCAAGCAGTGCCTTGGACTGAGCGTCTTCAAACACCAATGCCGACGGCTTTAGGCTAAAAGGCACGACGGAGGGGCAGGGAAAACTGAGAAGCGGTTTATGAATTGGCGACAGTGACATAGTAAAGCCTACTATTAAGATCGACATAATGGTATACGTCGAAGGTGGGGACGTCAAGCAAATGACAAGGTCAAGCGGGACTTGCGAACTTAATTCGAATCGCCAGATTTTCAGTCCGCTCGTATTCCGCTTTGCTCCGCATTGGCCTTCTACAACCTATGCGATCTCGCTGATGCTATGGGTGTGAGACTGAAAAGTTTTCAACAGTTAGTGCAAGGCGTGCTATCCGATGGTATGCTTTTCGAGCCGACGACCTTGGGTCGGGCGCACTGGCGGTTGCATTTGGGATGACAAAAGCGTTTTCAATTTTCGGGTCAGGTTCTAGGCCTCAACTGGGTCCTTTCGAGCAGCAGGTGCTGCAAAGGCTTTGGTCGCATGGCAGCGCCACGGTTCGCGAACTGCTTGCGGATGGCACGATCCACCAGGCCTATACGACGGTGATGACGACCATGGACCGTCTCTACAAGAAGGGCCTGCTCGACCGCGTCGCCGAAGGCAGGGCGTTCCGTTACACTCCGCGCCACACTCCTGAAGAACTGCAACGGGTCACGGCGCTGGAGAGCATCCGGCAATTGCTGGGATCTGGTGATGCTTCGTTGTTGCCTCTGTCGTATCTGGTGGAAGCTCTCAGCAGCCAGGACGCGCAACTGCTGGATGAGTTGCAACTCCTGGTTGGACGCAAACGCCGCGAACTCCGGAGCCGGCAAACTAACGGCCGGGAAACCAGAGATCGGGAACAATGCTGATGTTTGCGCTGCGCGGAATCGCCATCTCGCTTACCTTCTTCGTACTGCTCTACTGTCTGCTATCGGCGCTGGTGGCAATGGCATGGCGCTTGCTGAGATTGTTGCAGGCGACGGAACAGAGCCTGGCCGCTTTGCTCTTCGGGTTGCGGGTTCTTCCGTTAGCCGCCTCCGTTGTCATTACACTCGCTTTTGTCGTGCCGTCGTTTCAGTTGCTGGAACCCCGTTCGATTAATGAGGGCACGGGCGCGATGTCGCTCACGCTGAGCGTTTGCGCGCTCTTGCTGATTGCGTGCGGCTGCTTCCGCGTGATCACCGCCCAGACCAAGACTTCTCGCGTCGTGGCGCGCTGGCAGGAAGGCGCGCACTCTCTGAATGTGCATGCTGGGGTGCAAATGGTGACATTACTGTCGGGACGCAAGGCTCCGCCACTCACGCTGGTGGGTGTGCGGCGGCCGAGAGTGCTGGTTTCAGAATTCACGGTTGCGCTTTTGAGTCAGGACGAACTGCACATCGCGCTCAAGCATGAACTGGCGCACATGCGGTCTCTCGACAACTTGAAAAAACTTGTCTTCCGTTTTTGTTTCTTCCCCGGCATGGCCACCCTGGAAAGCGCCTGGTCGCAGGTCGCGGAGCTAGCTGCCGATGATGCCGCGGTCTCGAATATGGACGACGCCGTTGACCTGGCTTCAGCCCTGGTCAAGCTCTCCCGCCTGGTACCTGTTGAAGCGGCACCGGTCAACACTGCGGGCTTCGTGACAGGATCCATCAGCGCCCGCGTGGCCCGCCTGCTCGCCTGGAAGGAAGCCACCAAAGGTCAGCGGATCCGAGTTCGCCCGTGGTACGCCATTCCACTTGTGCTTGTGGCTTTGTCGTGCGTCTGTCTCACCTATGGCCCCGCTCTGGCGCTAACGCATCAAGTGACGGAGTGGCTCGTCCGCTAGTTCCTCTGCTGACTACCCCTGGTGCCACTATCGCTGGTAGTAGCTTGCACGTCCCGATACGCTCGGTGAGCCAGTCTGCTTTGCCATTTGCCCTTTTTTCCTGGCAAGTTTGACGGCGGCAATTCCTTCGTTCATCGGATGGTTTTTCCATGCTCGTCAGGTGTCCAATCTCCGTGATGCGCAAATCGAGTTCGCGGATCTGCGCCTATACGCTCTCGATTTTGCTTTTGATGTTCGTCTCTGTTCCTATCTCGCGTGCCCAGAATCCGAACGGCTCGCTTCGGGGTGAGGTTCAGGACGCGAGCGCCGCCCGAGTGGTGGGGGCTCGGGTAGTGGCGCGCTCAAACGAATCTTCCATGACCCGCGAGGCGACGGCAAATGAGCGCGGAGAATTCCGCATTGAGGGCTTGCTGCCCGGTTCGTATCGCGTCACCGTGACCGCTAAAGGTTTTGCTCAAGCCACTGCCAATGTTGACGTTGCCGTCAGCTTGGTGCGAGATATCGCCGTCACGCTCAAGACGGAGAACGCACGAGAAACGGTGAATGTGCAGGGGAGCCCTTCCTCGATTACCACCGAAACGGTTGACACGTCGAGCGCGGTGCATGGGGGTGTGGTCGGCAGTCAGGACCTCGCGACTCTTCCGCTCCCGGCGCGCAGCTTCGCCAACATCGCTTACCTCGTGCCCGGAACAGAGCCGGTCGAGCCTTCCGATCCCACCAAGGCGCGCATCACGGCCGTCTCCACTGGCGGGAGTTCGGGATTGAACAACGACCTGTCGGTCGACGGCGCTGACAACTCCGACGACTGGATTGGCGGCTTCCTGCAGAATTTTTCGCCCGATGGTATTCAGGAATTTGCCGTGCGCACCTCGAACGAAGACGCCGATACCGGCTGGACCACTGCCGGGTCCGTCGTGATCACTACCAAGCACGGCACCAACGAGTGGCACGGCGACGGAGCTTTCTACGAGCGAGCGGCAGTTCTCAACGCGCGCTTCCCGATTGAGAATCCAGCACCCAATCCCAAGCAGCCATTCTCACGGCAAAACTACGTTGGCACGCTGGGCGGTCCCATCGCGAAAAACAAAGTATGGTTCTTTACTTCATTCGAGAATGTGCATGAGAATGCCAGTATCGCCTACAGCCCGGCGAGCACCGCGCAATTCAATGCGCTGGCGCAGTTGGCGGCGGATGGCCTGATCTCAGGTGTTCCTTCCATCGCCGTTCCCGCGACTGTTCCCATTCCCTTCCGCGATTACATTGGCTCAGTGCGTTTCGACTGGGCCGAGTCTTCGAAGTCGCAATGGTTTCTGCGCACCTCTCAGGACAGTTACCTTACGCACAACGCGCTGGTAGAGCAGGGCACGCTGCCCTCCACCGGATTGACCACGCACAACAACTACTGGAACATCGTGATCAGCAATGCCTATACCTTCAGTCCGACCTGGCTCGGGAATCTGGTTCTCGGCGCCAGCCTGTTGCATCTCACGCAGACGCGCAACTCCGATCTGCGCTTCGCGCTGGCGTTTCCCTTCAGCTCCACCGCGCTCACGATTTCCGGCTTCGAAACTTTCGGCGACAACCAGTTCGCCACTCCCATCACTCTTTTCCCCGACCTGCGCAATCAAGACAAATACCAAGTCCGCTACGACCTGAGCCACATTGCGGGAAGCCATGCGCTCAAGTTTGGAGTGAACTTCATCCACGAACCCGTGCTCAGTGGAGCATTTGCGTCGACGGCGGAGACTCTTGCTCAGTACGTCAATAACCCCGTCTACTATGTACAAAACCCGGGGGTGTTCGGAACCTTCATTCCACAGTGTCTCGGCATACCTGCTTTGGACGGCTCAAGTTGCAGTTATACTCCGCCTGGCGACGGCGCCTTTTCGCAAAACGTGCAAAGGCTGGGACTCTACGCCGAGGACTCGTGGCGCGTTTCCCACCAGCTAACCGTCAACTACGGGCTGCGTTATCAGAACACTTGGGGACTCATGATCGGCTCGGGACGAAGCGAGGCCGACAACGCTGCGTATCAGACGCTGCAAGCGTTGCAGATTCCAATTGTCCCCAGTTTGCCGCACGATTACCACAAACAGATTGCGCCGCGTCTCGGTATCGCTTACTCACCGGGCAACAGCGAGAAGACCGTAATTCGCGCCGGCTTTGGCATGTATTATGACGATCTCGCGCAGAACGGCTGGGCGACGGCATTTCAGGGCGTCAACAACACGAATGCGGTGACGGGAACCTGCACGTTCAGCGGGTCTTCCCCAGGCACTTACGCGCTCAATGGAACCGGCTGCCTGATTGGCGGCGCCGGCGCGACCGGAAATCTGGTTGGCTCAAATTACAAGACGCCTTATGCCATCCACATCACGGGTGGGGTGCAACACGCTTTCAATGAACACTGGATGGTGAGCGCCGATTACGTGCACGAGCAGGGCAATCACGGATACCGCGCCTTCCCCTACGGCAGCGGCTCCACCATAAGCTCGCCGCTGATTCCGGCTTCTGACACGACGGATCAGACAACTTTTGTGCCGAACGTCAATGTGTTCGAATCCGACAACCGCTCCAGTTACAACGCTCTAATGTTGCATTTGCAGGGCAATATGCGCCGCTTCAGTCTGGTCGCGAACTACCAACTCTCCAAGGCGCAGACGTGGGGTTGCGTGCTCGGTGAACTGTTTGACTATGTGGATGGCGTTTGCCAGGTGCCGACCGGATTTAATTATCCGAATGCTGGACAGCTTAATGCTTTCGGGCCCGGCGACTACGGTCCCTCCGGCGAAGACGTTCGGCACCGCTTCGTGCTGGCGGGAATCGTCCACGTCCCCGGCGGCTTCGAATTGAGCACGGTGAACCAGGTCGAGAGCGCGCGCCCCATCACAATCACCACGGCGGACAACAGCGGGCGAATTTCAATTTCGTTGAACAACGGCCCGGACATGTATACCAGCCTTGACGAATTCCGCGGCACGCCTTACATCCAGTCGGACCTGCGCGTGACGCGACCTATCAAAGTCAACGAGCGCTGGCGAGTGGATCCATTCATCGAATTCTTCAACCTCTTCAATCGCAACAATCCCGGAGCGAATTACGCCGTGAACATCGTCCAGGTTCCGGGGGCGCAATTCAATGCGAACGGCGCCGTCAACGGAATTTGTAGTCCGAACTGCGTGCCGCTCACCAGCCTGAAGCAGCTCGAGATACCCGAAGGTGCTTTGGGAGATTTCTTCGGTCCGGGCACGACGGTTGGAATTCCGTTCGCCGCTCAGCTCGGCGTGCGGGTAACATTCTAAGTGGAGACGGAGACTGCCCCGTCTCTACGAGAAATCCTCTTCCTTCGCCCCTTCTAGATGGCGAGCGCCACGCGGATAATTTCCGAGTCGCTGAAAACCATCGAGGAGTGACTACCGCATCGATGGACCAACCAGAGTTTCCCAGAGCCTCGAATAAGGCGAGTCCTGATCTTTGTGCATGTGCGGAGTTGGTCAAAGACCCACAATGGCGTATCAGGAGGCAAGATACGCAAGAAGCGCCTTGCAGGATTCTGCTTTTGCCCTTGCCAGCGAGAGGCCGCGCGGCCGGCGAAGGGCAGCTGCATGACCCAGGGCGTCGACCATATTGGCCACGACAAAAGCCCGGGTGTCGAGATCGATTTTCGTGCCAAAGCTTGCCGTGTGGGGAGCGAGGGCGGTACGAAAGGCCTCGTGAAACCTGATCGAAAAATCGACCGTGCCGTCAGCACGATGCGGTACTTCTGACCCGAGCAGCTCTGACAATTCCGGATCCACTGTGTGCACCTCGACCATGCCCTCAGGAAGCACATTGCAATGGTATTAATCATGAAGAGCCAAGAGGGTTAATTCTGCAGAACAAAAGTTTACTCTGCTTTACTAACTCTTTACCCTCACAAGTCTCCTGGCGTGTTCGCATATAAGAAACACGGGAGGCTAACTTGATCAAACGACTGTACCCCATTGCTTTTACTTTTCTTCTCGCCACACCGCTTCTGCTCGCACAAAGTTCGGACTCGAATAATTCTCGACCCGCTGACATTGGTGGGGCCTGGCAGATTTCGTGGCAGGGCCGGGGCGGTTCCCAGCAAGCCACAATGCAGATCGAGCAGGACGGGACCAAGCTGAGCGGCACATTTCAGGACTCGGGCGGATCCTCTCCAGTGACTGGAAACATTGCTGGAAACAACGTGTCTTTTAGTGTGCAAGTACAGGGGCGTCCCATGACCCTAGCTTTTACGGGCACCATCGACGGCGACAAAATGAGCGGCACCTTTCAGCCCCAGGGCGGAAGTGGCGGTCGCGGCGGACGCGGAGGAGGACAGGGAAATCATACTTGGAGTGGCGCTCGGCGACAGGGCAACTGAAGTCGCTCCCTTCCGAGCTTTCGCCGGCACCATCACACCAAATGCGACACGTGAGTTCTGCCTTCGAACCGGCCGAATGCTAAAAGGGAGGTTTTGAGCGCAATGCAATCGGCGCGCGAGCGAGTGTGGCGGGTTCGGCGATCATCCGGTTTAAGGAGAGTGAAAATGCAGAAGGCAATCCTGATGTTGAGAGATACATGGTTCATGGCCATCTTGAACTGTGCTTGTGCGCTATGCACCTGCGTAGCGCAACCGAGCCTACTGGCTATTTGTCTCGCGGCTGTATGGCAGGCCAAACCCCTAATGACCTCGGCAAGCAAGCGCAGCTTAGAGTTTTAGTTGACTCAGGATTTACTCGGATCCATTTTCGCGCGAGCGCTACCAGGTGTAGCGGCGGTGAGCTGGGAAGTGATCTGCCAAGAGTCCTAATGATTGGCCGATCTCGCGCACGACGCTGATCTCACGCATAAAGAAGTTGGGCATCGACCCGACAAAGTATCGTGACCCTCTAGCAAGCGGGCCTCCTTGAATAGCCTCCTGCGCGGAAGCGTTTTCCGTCGACCACCCGGTTTTTCGGACGGCGGGAGATCTGGTCGTACAGAAATGAAATGCCACTCGCGTCAAACCCTAGTCAAGGAGGGCAAATGAAATTGACGAAGCTAAGTTATGCTTTTCTGGCATTCACCGCTGCGATGCTACTCATCGCTGGAATGCTTCTCCGCGGCGCGGCTCAGACAAAGCCGCAAGCAGCCCGCATTATTGGCACGGCAGCAGAGCGATACATCTCGGGGAAGTGAGCTTGCGACAGAAGAAAAATAACGATGAAGAGAACGTTTCGCAACAGGAAATCTGGTCGACTATTCGTTATCTCGATCCGGACACAAACGCTAAGGCGAGTAACATCGCGGTAACCGCTACTTTAATAGCCATTTTCTCGATTTGCCTGGCTTGTATTGTGCTTCACCTTTGCTGATTGTGAGATTAACGCCACAGAGTCTTAGGAAAGAGCCTCTACAAGAATTAAATATTAAAGGAGAAATGCAATGTCCGCTGCCTCCCAAGCTACAACCCAACGTCCTCCAATGCCGCCATTTACGCGGGAAACGGCTATTAATAAGGTTCGACTGGCAGAAGATGCCTGGAACTCTCGTGATCCGGAAAAAGTGGCCCTGGCGTACACGGTTGACTCACGCTGGAGAAACCGCTCGGAATTTGTGAACGGAAGGCAGGAGATCGTCGCGTTTCTCAGACGCAAATGGACGAAGGAGCTGGACTATCGGCTGATCAAAGAGCTTTGGGCGTTCGAGGGGAACCGTATCGCCGTGCGCTTTGCCTATGAATGGCACGACTCCTCCGAAACTTGGTCTCGCTCGTATGGCAATGAGAATTGGGAATTCGATGAGAACGGGCTGATGCGGTTGAGGATTGCTTCCATCAACGATCTGCCAATCAAGGACACGGAGCGCAAGTATTACTGGGCACCAGGGCGCCGTCCGGATGATCATCCGGGTCTGAGCGATCTTGGCTTCTAAGGCCAAGTCCATTCACGTCAGGCAGGCTAGGTAAGAGCAGCTACGCGTTTGATTCCGAATCCCAAGGTCTACTCTTTATGGCTACGAAGCGATGTTCATGGGTCAGCACAGACAATCCGCTTATGCTCCAGTATCACGATCGAGAGTGGGGTGTGCCAGTCCACGATGACCGAAAACACTTTGAGTTTCTTGTGCTCGAAGCAGCGCAGGCAGGGCTCAGTTGGTCGATCGTGCTCAAAAAGCGGGAAGGGTATCGTCGTGCATTTAGCGAGTTCGATCCTGAGAAAGTGGCGCGATATACCGAGAACCGAATCGAGAAGCTCACATTGAATCCGGCAATCATTCGAAACCGAATGAAAATCAAAGCCACGGTACGCGACGCGCAGGCGTTTCTCGCAATTCAGGAAGAGTTGGGAGGTTTTGATGCCTATTGCTGGCGGTTCGTCGATGGACGACCCAAACTCAACCGTTGGAAGGCAATGCGGGAGATTCCGGCTACCTCAAGTGAATCGGACGCGTTTAGCAAGGATCTCAAACGCCGGGGATTCAGCTTCGTTGGTTCGACCGTCGTCTATGCGCACATGCAGGCGGTCGGCATGGTGAACGATCACCTCGTCGACTGTTTTCGATATGGAGAGATTCGGCGGCTGGATTCTGTCATCGAGCGCGCCGACTTGCCGGCACCGCCCAACAGCCGCACGGCGCCGGAATTCTGACAACGTGCATGCCTACATCGTCGGAGAACATGGTGACAGTCAGATTCCGGTGCTGTCCTCGGCTCGCATCGCGGGAGTGGCTCTTGAGGAGTTTTTGTCAGCAATTGGCGTTGCCCTACGAGGAGGACGCGCTGGGAAAATCGCTAGTGAGACGCGCACCGCGGGCGTTGAGATCATCGGCGCCAAGGGAGCAACCTACTACGGGATAGGCGCAGCACTGGTTCGCATCGTGCGCGCAATTTTGCGAGATGAGGAGGCGGTCTTGACCGTGTCGAGTCGAGTGCCCGAGTCCATGCAGTTGGGGGAATGTCTCTGTCGCTTCCCGCCATTATCAATCGGAACGGGGTCGCTCTCGTTCTATCGAACCCACTCAACTCCAGCGAACGAAAATCCCTGGAATCGTCAGCCGTGATCCTGAAGCAATACATCGCCGGGTTGGGGACGGAGGTTACAGCCGTCTAGATGGCGAGTAAGTAACTCACGAAACGCGATATCAAGTTCGAACGGTTGAGGTTCTTGGGGCAAACCATATATGCGGAAATTTCTCTCGAGCCAAAAAGATACTCATCCGCGCAAAGATTGGAAGGAGAATTCAAATGCGTGTTATTGCAAACTTAACCCCAGATCTCCCGCGGCGGGGGAGTTTATCGAAGTCGACAGGTGTCCTCAATTCGGTTGCGAGACCATGGCTGGCAGCTTCACTGGCATGCATTCTGCTATTGCTTTCAGGTTCAGACTCCGCCCAAACCGTCGTAAGGTCCAGCGCCAACGTTCCCTTCGACTTTTGGGCGGAAGGGCAAAAGTTTCCAGCGGGAGACTATCTGTTCGATTCCGGGTTTCCAGGTTCGATCTCAATCCGTGGCAAAGGGTCAAAGTTAAGCGTAGCCATTTCTCTCGTCTTGTATGCGGACCGGTGAAGAAGGAGAACGCAAAGTTGCTGTTCGTTCGTCGAGATGAGAAGTACTACCTGATTGAAGTGTGGAGCGTGCTCGGCAAGCGGGTGGTCACCGCCGAATTTGAACATCACGGAGAAAAAAATAACGAGCAGCGTGAAGTGCGGCTCGTCTATCCGTAGATGGGCGTGTCGAGTCATGCGATTGGAATCTACTGCTGGCGCACGAAGACAAGATGTACCCCGGTGCAATCATCGCTTCTCTCAGCATTTCTCGCCTCTGGCGACATCGTTGCGTCAACGAACGTCCCTATCTCGACACACCTGTCCGCTGGTAGTCACTTCATCGACTCGCGCATCCTATTCGACTCAAGGGCTCATAGGGTGAATACCTGATCTATCTTCGTGGCCACAAAAATGCTTTCCCTGCGGACAGGAGATGCGGGTAATGGATACAAAAATCGCGCACCGCGCCATCGTCGCGATCCAAGTAATTCGTTGGATGGCAATCATCATCGTTATGGGGCTAATCTCAACTGTCATAGGGGAAAGCATTTACACATCTCTTGGGATTGCCCACTGAATCGCTTATCGAATTTAAAGTGAGAATGCGACCGTTCCCGCAGCCCGTACGCCCTGTGGACGTTGTTGTTTTTCGTCCTGCATTGCCGTCTCGTCGCGATCCATGTTCTTACGAGGAAAGCGGCACGGAACTCCTTGAAACCTGTGGTACGTGGCTTGCAATGAGCTGAGCACGCGAAACACCGCGAACATAAAGTAGCAGTAAGGAGGGAACCGTGGGTCGCATGAAGTGTTCAGAAACATTCTCGTTGCTCTCAACAGCGGGCTTAACCGCGCTCGCTATTCTAATGGCGGTCCCTGATGCGTCAGCACAGGGCACTGCGCCACCCCCGCTTAACTTTCAACTTCCACAGGGCTTTCAGATTCCGCCGGCTGATCAGCAATGCATACTGCCAGGTGAAAGACTTAACCTTCAATGCATCATTGCGAATGATCCGGACGCGAAGAGAGTTCGGGCTGAAGAAGCCGGGCTCGAGGCCCAGGCTCTGGTCGCGGCGAAGTCAGGGAAACTGGATCCTTACCATCAGGTCGAGACTCTGGGCAAGCTTGAGATCTTCGACCCAAACCTCTCCGTAAACAGGAACATCGCCTGCAGCTATTGCCATGACCCGGCGGCCGGTTATGGAAACGGCATATCGATCTTGAGCGTATTCACGGGCGGATCGAATCCGGGATCGGTTCCCATCACAGTACACGGAGCCTATCCTAACAACCGAATTGCGAAGCGGAACCCCCAGAGTTACGTTTACGCAAGTTACTTCCCGCCTCTCCATTACAACCAGAGTCAAGCTGATTTCTACGGCGGCAATTTCTGGGATGGCCGGGCGACAGGATACAAGCTGCAGAATTCCGCAGCCGAGCAGGCCCAGGACCCGCCCTCCGATCCCGAAGAAATGGCCAATCCAGACCCCGCTTGCGTGGTATGGAAAATCTCAACTAGCAAGTACAGGTTCTTCTTTGAGGTCGTCTTTGGCACCGGCTCGTTTCAGATTACTTGGCCTTCAGACGTCGAAACCGTATGCAGTACGCCGAAGGGCGCTGCTGTGTTAGGTGGAAACGCCACTCCGCTTCAGCTTAGCACCTCGGATCGCACTCTCGCCAACAAAGACTTCGACGAATTCGGTCAGTCCATTGCCTCGTATGAGTCTTCCGACAGCGTCAGTCCCTTTACCTCAAAGTTCGATTACTTCCTGGCGGGAAAGGCAACCCTCACGGCACAGGAGCAGAACGGTTATGACCTGTTCCGCGGAAAAGGCAGCTGCAACACTTGCCATTTAGATGGAAGGTCGAGTACTCAATTGGGCGGAAGCGATACCGGCCAGGCGGCAAGCCTTCAGCCTTTGTTCACCGACACCACCTACAACAACCTCGGTCTCCCCAAGAATGTAAAGCTTCCGTGGTATTCGGAGGACACTCCGGACCAATGGGGATTTACAGGCAATCCACTCGGCTTCGGTTTCACCGACGAGGGAATGGGGTTATTCCTGGACGGCTACTATGGCGCTCCTCCTAACTTGAGCTGGGGAACTCTGCTGCCGCAATTCGAGGGCAAATTCCAAACCTCGACCGCGCGTAACGCGGCAATGTTGCCATACCCTGGCTTCGTGAAAGCTTACATGCACAACGGCTATCTCACGAGCTTGAAGGAGGTCGTCCACTTCTACAACACGCGCGATGTATACCCCTTTCCCGTGCTGTCTGGTAATTGTCCATCAGGAACCGTCGAGAAGGTGACTTGTTGGCCGATGCCGGAAGATCCTAACAATGAAAATACAACGATCGGTAAGCTGGGTTTGACGCCTGAGGAAGAAGACGACATTGTCGCCTACTTGAACACTCTGGTGGATGGTTTCAAGCCGTGAGCTCAGGCCGTAGCTGAGGTTCGCTAATACCACGTGGGGGCGGACCCGCGTTCGCCCCCTACTTCAGCCGTTTGTTCAATGAGCGCAACTCATTCTCGCAATATTTCGTGGAGGGTTAATTATGAATAGACTAAATAGATCACGCGGCGCGATCGCGATCGGCGCTATGACCATGGGCTTATTGCTTGTACAACCGCGACTGGCATGCGCGGGTGGGGATTCGAGCCGTAGCCAAGTCAACGCCAGCCCGACAGTCGAATCCATTAGCGACACGTTAGCCTTCATAAGTTGGACTACACAAAATCCGGGGGGCACGATCCTGCACTATGCTGTTGTGCACTACGGCAAAGAACCCAATCACCTTGACATGACGGCAGAGTCTCCGACCAGAATCAACCCAGGTCACAGAGAGATGGTCTTTCGGGTGCGCATGTACGATCTGCAGCCTGGGACCACGTATTACTACAAGGTGGGGTCACGGCAGGCTGACGGCGCTTCCGATCCGGCAACGAGCGCGGCGAACCAGTTCACCACAGCACCGACCAATCGGATGACTGCGGAGAAATAAGACCGCGGATATGTGACAGCAACGATCAGACATCCGGTGCTATTCATTGGATGATTTGTGTGTTTGAAGAAAGCACGCCCAACATTCATGTAAGATTGCGCCGATCTCTGGATACTTATGGACGGCGCCGTGTGTACCTGCCATCGCAGTGCACTTTCGATCAGACAGCGTTCGTGCCGCTCGTTCATTCTCGGAAGGACAATCAGATGTATGGTTGAGTAAGTGTAATGGAAAAAGAAAAGCGTCACGTTTCGCAAATGGCATCGGCGATCTATGGTATAAGGATCCGCCCCCACACATGAAGGGAATCGCATGCAACCACTAAAAGTGCTCGTGGTAGAGGATGACCTCGCGAACCTGGAGCTAATGACCGAGGTCTTCACATCTTTAAAGGCCGAAGTGCGGTCTATTAGTGATAGCGAAAAAGCTGTTGGAGTGGTCAATCAGGAAAAATTTGATGGAATTTTCCTGGACTTGGAAATGCCAAACCTGAATGGTTTCGACCTTGCACGCCTTATCCGCAAGTCATCATGGAATAAATCCACTCCCATCATCATCGTTACTGGCCGTGATGAGAGACAAACCATGCAAGCTGCCTTCGCGATCGGAGCCACCTTTTATCTCCAGAAACCTGTGGACAGGCAAAAGCTCGGTGCTCTGTTCAGCATGGTGAGCGTGAGAATGGCAGAGAATCGACGCAAGTATACCCGCGCCCCACTCCACGCCGATGTCACCTGCACTGTAGGCTCGCGAACATGGCGCGGAGTGAGTTGGAATCTCAGTCATGGAGGAATGCAGGTTGAAGTGGGCGGCTTACAAGCTAAAGATGCCACCCGATTGTCATTCCAATTACCAGTCTCAGCTGTGACCGTCGACGCGGCCGGTATCGTCGTGTGGGCAAATGAGCAGCGGCAAGGGATCCAATTCACAAAAGTAAGTGCGCAATGTCAGGAATCGATTCGCCAATTTATCGCTGAAGTCGAAAAAATGGACCGCTAGCCCAACTTTCGCAGTTGCGGATGTTTTTCGGCTTTTTTGCTCTGATTTTTGTTGTTAAGCCGTGTGTTCTCATTGTCGCTCTCTGAAAAAACGGTAGAGTGGAGACCAAGTACCTTC
>Ga0182024_10014030_pt1 | contig 15535 bp, 14 predicted proteins | sample P32metaG_FD_120480 | JGI IMG/M metagenome (GOLD analysis project Ga0182024, IMG submission 120480) | Permafrost microbial communities from Stordalen Mire, Sweden - P3-2 metaG (Illumina Assembly) | ecosystem: Environmental > Terrestrial > Soil > Wetlands > Permafrost | place: Sweden: Stordalen... | reverse complement strand
GCCCCAACAATACCTCAGATTTCGACATAATCGGTCACGCTCCCGCCCCGTCGAATTGTTGAGGTCCTCCTGACCGACAAGGTCTGGGGAGCCGCGCTTCATGCGTCGCTGGGGAATTGCCGTCATTCTCGCGATGGCATTAGCGATTGCCGCATCCGGCCAAGCCGCTGCGGCCGGCGCGGCCATTTCCGACGGGGCCGTTCCCGCGATCGGCATTTCCGGCAATCGGCATACCGGCGCGGATATGATCCGCTCTTATTTTCACCCGGCACCCGACGGACGCCTCGGCGCAACGGAGCTTGATGCAGCGCTCAAGCAACTCTATGCGACCGGCCTGTTCAAAGACGTGAAGATCTCGCGCCCCGGCGGTCGCGTTCTAGTCACAGTCGTCGAAAATCCGACAATCGGCGTCATCAGTTTCGAGGGCAATAAGAAGATCAAGGACGCCGACCTGACGAAGGCGATCCAATCCAAGGCGAACGGTCCGCTGTCGCGTGAATTCGTGCAAAGCGATGTCGTGAACATCATCGCGCTGTATCGTCAGCACGGTTATTACGACGTGCACGTCGCTCCGGAGACGATCGGCGCCCAAAAGACCGGCAATGCCGCGCAGCGCTCCAAGGCCCCGCAACGCCCCGCAACGATCGACCGCGTCAATCTCGTCTTCGAGATCAAGGAAGGCGACAAGCTCGCGGTACGGCAAATCCGCTTCGTCGGCAATACGGCGTTTTCGACCACGAAGCTCAAGGCCGTGGTCAAGACCGGCACGACCAATGTGTTGAGCTTTCTGCTCGACAACGACATCTACGATGCCGACCGCATCGACTCCGACCGCGATCTCGTCCGCCGTTTCTATCTCGATCACGGCTATGCCGACATGAAGCTGTCGTCCGCCGCAAGCTACGACACAACAGAGAAAGGCGTCGTCCTGACATTCAAGGTCGACGAAGGTCCGCAATATCGGCTCGGCAAGGTCAGGATCGAAACGATCATGAACTCCGTCGGCACGTCGGCAGTGCGGAATGCCATGCATACGCACGCCGGCGATATCTACGATGCGGACGCGGTCCACAAATCCGTCGAGGATATGACGATGGCGCTGGCTAAATCCGGCCAGCCATTTGCGACAGTGGTGGCCGGCAGCGAACGTCAGCCGGGCCAGTTGATCGATTTGATCTACACGATCGAGCATGGCAAACGCCTTTACGTCGAGCGCATCGATATTCATGGCAATACCAGGACCCGCGACGACGTGATCCGGCGCGAGTTCGATTTCGGCGAAGGCGACCCCTATAACCCCGCGCTGGTCGATCGCGGCGAGCGCCGCCTCAAGGCGCTGGGCTATTTCAAGTCGGTGAAAATCACCGAGCAGCCGGGGTCGGCGCCGGACCGGGTTGTGCTCGACCTCGCGCTACAGGAGCAGCAAAGCGGCAATTTCTTCATCTCCGGCGGTTATTCCACGACCGCCGGCATGCTGGCCGAGATCTCGATCAGCGACACCAATCTCTTCGGCACCGGCGACACCGCCAAGGCCTCGGTCACCTATGGCCAATATGCCAGAGGCTTCAATCTCGCTTTCAGCGACCCATGGTTCATGGGCCAGCGCGTCGGCGTTGGCGCCGATCTGTTCGCGAACCAGACGTTTGCCAACACCAACCAAGCCTTCAACACGCTGATGTACGGCGCGAAATTCTCCGTGGTCACGCCGCTGAACGAAAATCTCGGCGTCAGCTGGAACTACTCGATCTACAACCAAGGTCTCTCGATCGACCCATCGCTCGGAACCGCATCGCTGCCGGTCCAGCAGGCGGCGCAGGCCGGCTCCTATTGGGTGTCGTCGATCGGTAACGGCGTGACCTATTCGACGCTAGATAATCCCAAAGATCCAACCACCGGCATTCGCGTGCAGACCAACAATGAATTCGCAGGACTGGGTGGCGCGGCGGATTTCGTCAAGACCACCGAAGACGTGCGCCTTTATCACCCGATCGCCGGTGATGTCGTCGGCATGGTGCGCACGCAGGGCGGCTACGTCACGCCTTGGGGCGGTCAGCAATTGCCGCTGCTCGATGGCTTCTTCGGCGGTCCCCAGCTGGTGCGCGGCTTCGCGCCCTACGGTTTCGGACCGCGCGACATCACGCCGGGCACGACCATGGATAATCTCGGCGGCAATGCCTATTGGACGACGACGGCGGAGTTGCAGTCGCCGATGCCGTTCGTGACGCCGGACGCGCAGTTGAAAGTCGCGTTGTTCTCGGATACCGGCAGCCTTTGGGCGACGAATGGATCGAGTGTCTCCAGCATGGCGACCTCGCTGTCGCCATCGCAGCAGATCGCCAATTCGCGCGCGGTGCGCTCATCCGTCGGGGCCAGCCTGATCTGGGATTCGCCGTTCGGGGCGCTGCGGGTCGATTATGCCTACCCGATCGCCAAGCAGCCCTACGACGTGACCCAGCGCGTGCAATTCACCGCCGGCGGGTTCTGAAATCGCTGTTGCTCCTCAGTTGAACTTCAGCCCGGCGGCCTTCGCCAGGTTGACGTTCTGAACGATTTCTTTGGCAATCATGGCGTCGATTTCGCGCGGGCTCAGCGGCATCGGCTCGACGCCCTGGGCGCCGAGCTTTGCTTGAACGTCGGGCAGCGCCAGCACCTTTTGCACCTCATCATGCAGCCGGTCGATAATCGGCCGCGGCGTTTTCGCCGGCGCCAGCATGCCATTCCAGAAGACGTAGTCGGAATCGGCAAAGCCGAGCTCGATTGTGGTCGGCACATCGGGCAAAGCCGGCGAGCGCTTGGGCATGCTCACCGCGAGCGCCAATAGCTGGCCGTTCTTGATGAACGGGATCGCCGAAGAAATGCCGATGAAGCAGAAGTCGACGCGGCCGGTCATCACTTCGGTGAGCGCCGCCGGTCCGCCACTGAACGGAACGTGCGTCGCCTTGATGCCGGCCGACAGCAGGAAGCGTTCGGCCGCCCAGTGCGTGGCGCTGCCGACGCCGGCCGAGGCGAAGGTCATGTGACCGTCCTTGTCCTGCGCGACGAGATCTTTGGCCGTTTTGATGTCTTTCGACGGCCCCACCAGCAGCACATTCGGCACCACGCCGAACATGGCGACACCGGCGAAGTCTTTGGACGGATCGTACGACAGATTCGGATAGGCGGCAGGCGCGGCGGAATGCGCCGACGCATTGATCAACAGCGTGTAGCCGTCCGGGTCGGCTTTGGCGACGACGGCTGAACCGATGGTGCCGCCGGCGCCGCCGCGGTTTTCCACTACGATGGTCTGACCGAGTTGTCTTCCCAAAGGATCGAGCACGACGCGACCGATGACGTCGATGGTGCTGCCAGCCGCAAAGGGCACCACGGCGCGGATGATCTTGTCCTTCGGCCAGCCGTCGGCGAAGGCCCGGCGCGACACGGCGGGCACAGCAAGCGCGGCGGTCGCAAGGTTAAGGAAATGGCGGCGAGTAGTCGTCATCTGGATTCCTCTTGGTCTTGGAGTCTATTTGTTCCACAGTGTCGCGAATTGCGTCGCCACAACCTGCTCGTAGGGGACGTCGCCGTCGAGTATGCCCTGGCGCCGGGCAAAATCCGACATGCCGGCGGTGAATTCGCGTGACAGCGTGGCGTCGTAATAGGGCAGGTCGCGGCGAATGAGATCGACAATCAATGCGGCTTCAGAAGGCGGAAACAATTTGTTGCCGACTGTGGCGGCGCGCGTCACGTCCGCCGTCAGCGCGGCTTGGGTCTTCACGATGGCGCGCACCGCGGCAGCGACGGTGTCGGGCGCGCGCGCGATCAGCGCATCGGTCGCGGCGATCGTGGCCGCGGTGTAGTTGAAGCACGGTTTCGGCCCATCGCCACGGCGCACGTCGAGCACGACGGTGCCGATGCCGCGGCGCACGGCGACTTCGGCGCCCATGCCGTTGGCCCAGAAGCCGTCGATCTTGCGCTCCTCCAGCGCCTTCGCCGCGGTGACGCCGAAATTGACCCCCGCGTCGAGCGAGCCGGGTACCGGCGCGATCTTCACCTGATCGCGATCGAGATGAATTCCGGCTTCGGCCAACAAGCCGCGCAGGCCTTTATCGACCCACGGCGCGGCGCCGATACTGCGGCCCTTGACCGCGGCAAGATCGCCGCGCAGCGCCCGTAAATCGGCGTGCATCACCAGAAACCAATACATGCCCTGCGCCTGCGCACAGATGAGCTTCGCGCCGCGAAAATTCGGAAACGCCGCCAGCGCCGAATGCGCCGAGCCGCCGACGAAATCGACCGCGCCGTCGCGTAGCGCGGCGTAAGCCTTGTCGACCGGGAAGATGAGTTCGAGCTCGACGTCGAGCCCTTCGGCCTTGAAGAATCCGAGCTCGACCGCGGCCTCTGCCGGAAAATACGAATTGGAGATCATGTCCGGCACGGCGAGTTTTATAGTCATGCGGCGCGCTACTTCTTCCCGTCCAACAACCAGCCGAATTTTTCCTGTGCCTTGCGCGCGACCTCCGGACTGGGCGTGTTGGTCGGTGGAAACTTGTCGCGCCAGTGGAACGGGCGGCAAGCATCGATCACCGCGACCGAATGGGTCATGTCGCCGGAGGCGCGTTTCCACGGCGGCAGCGCCGGATCGGCCGGAGAATCCCACGAGCCGTTGATGAACTGGATCGACTGCGCCGGATCGGTGCGCGTGAGCATCGCCCAGAGCAGGTGATCGAGATTGGTGACGTCGACATCGTCATCGACGACCACGATATATTTTGACGCATAGGCTGACGCGCCGCATTGCGCAGCGATTTGGCCGGCCTGCACCGCATGGCCCGGATAACGCTGCGTGATCGATACGCCGTGGAACAGCCGCGCGCCGCCGATCTCGTGACACCACACCTGTTGCACCCCCGGCACTCCGGCATTCGTCATGTTCTGCTTGATGGTCGCCGAGCGAAGGACGGCGCGGTAGCGCGCCATTTCGTCGGGCCCGCCGCCCATCGGCGGCACGCCGAGCAGGATCGGATCGTTGCGGTGATAGATCGCCTTGACGTCAAGGACGGTGGTCGGCTTGGCGCCGCCGGCGTAATGGCCGGTCCACTCGCCGAACGGGCCTTCGACTTCAAGCCGGTCGGGTGTGACGAAGCCTTCAAGCACGATCTCGGCGCCGGCCGGAAACGGCAGCCCGGTAATCTTGCCCCGCACCATTTTCATCGGCCGGCCGCGCAAGCCGCCGACAATGTCGAGCTCGAAAATGCCGTAGGGCGCTTCGAGCCCGCCATAGAAGAAGCTCAACGGATCGCCGCCCAACACCATCGCCACCGGCATCGGCTCGCCGCGCTTGAAATATTTGGCGCGATGGATATCGCCATGATGTCCAGCCGCGATCAGAAGCCCCACTGAATTACGGTCGTGCAACTGTGCGCGATAGGCGCCGGCATTGAGCCAGCTCTCCTCCGGATCGCGGGTAATGCTGTAGGTGCCGGTACCGATATAGCGGCCGCCGTCCTTTTCGTGCCAGATCGGCGCCGGAAATTTGGTAACGTCGACGTCGTCGCCGAGGAGCACGTTCTCCAGCACCGGACCGTCTTCGACGATCTCGTGCGGTATGATTTTCTGTTCCGTCAGATACGCCTCGCGATAGGAATCGCTGAGCTCCCATTTGGACAGATGGTCGGGAAAGCCGAGCGTCATGTTGCGGCGGGTACCGGCGAACATGTTCAGAAGCACGCGAAAGCCCTTCGGGCAGCCGGGGATGTCGTCGAACACCACGCACGGGCCGTTCTCTGCCCGCAGCACCGCCTCGGCGGCGAGCCCGATATCTTCCTGCCAGCTCGCGCCCGATACATTGCGCACCTCGCCGAGCGCTTCGGCTGCCGAAAGCCATTGGCGCAAATCATCGTAAGCAATGGCGGCTTTGACGTTACTGTGCTGATCCATCGTTTCCTCCGGAGGGTGGCCAAGATGGCCGGTGGCGCGGGCCAGTGCAAGGAGTCCCCTGCGCGCAAAGCAAAGCCTCCGGGTTGAACCCGGAGGTTTGTTCGCTTTTACGGGTTGCCGACGACGCGATGCGGAGTCGGCGCAGCCGCGTTGACAAACCGCCACCTCTTTCGCCGATAATGCCCGCCATCAAATGGCGGGCATATTGCATGATTGCGCCGCCGCAGGTGAGGGAGCGTCACGCCATGAATCGCCCACAGCAAGGATTCCCGCCCATTCTCGACCATCGCGGCCCGCCACAGGTGCGGCGCTTTGACGAGCAGCGCTGGCTCATCGACAACATCATTCGCGCCAACGGCATCGATTGGGACCAGCCGCGCTCGCTCTATATCCACTTGCCGTGCGGTATCGAGGCCAACGCCGACTTTGCCGGCATCCGCGAGCGGGTGAAGAAGATGGCCGATATCGGCCCGGCTTTCGCAGCAGTGGCGCGGCGCCGCGAAGCCAAGGCCAACGCGGCGGCGCTGGCCGATCATAAGGTCACCGCGCGGGATAATTTCTTTATGGCCGCGGTGCATTGGGGCGCCGCGCAATGGCCCTACGACGAGAACGACGAAACCAACATCGCCTACAACAACAAGAAACGCGAGTGTTACGCCAAATATGCCACGCTCGCCGATCATCACGTCGAGGCAGTGTGGGTGCCGTTCAAGGACAAGGCCATTCCGGCCTGGCTGCACCTGCCGCCGGGCTACTCGGGCGGCAAGCTGCCGGTCGTGATCGCGGTCCCGGGCATGGACAGCTACAAAGAGATCCAGGTCGCGCTCTACGGCGATAAATATCTCAACCGCGGCATGGCGGTGCTGGCGATCGACGGGCCCGGCCAATACGAGGCGCCGATGATCGGGCTTTATTTCACGATGGAGAATTGGGTGGCTGCCGGGCCGGCTTTGGTCGACTGGATCGCGGCGCGGCCGGAGCTTGATGCGACACGGATCGGAGTCGCCGGGACAAGCTTCGGTTCACTGTTCGGCACCGTGCTGACGGCGAACGAGCCGCGCATCAAGGCTTGCGCGGTGATGTCGGTGTGCCATGAGCCGGGCTGCCACACCATCTTTCAGGAAGCCTCGCCGACTTTCAAGAAACGCTTCATGTATATGTCGGGCATCATTGACGAAGATGAATTCGACGAATTTCGCAAGACTATTAGCTGGCAGGGCCACGCCGACAAAATCCGCGCGCCTTATCTTTGCATTGCCGGCGAAGCCGAGGAATTAAGCCCACTCAAACATTCGGAAGCGCTGATGGCGGCGCTCGAGGGGCCCAAGCAGATGGTGGTGTATCAGGAGTCCCGCCACTCGGTCGGCAATGTGCCGGCCGCCAATCTCGGCCCGCTCCCGGCAATCCTGCTGGCGGACTGGCTGGCCGACCGGCTCGCCGGGAAGCCGTTCATCAGCGAGCGCTGGTACGTCACCGGTTCCGGCGAGATTGATAAGACGGCGTATTGATCGGGTCGCTTAATGAGCTTGCGCAAGCAGCGCGGTGTCGCGGCCTGTTTGTCTGGCTTACATTCTTGCAACGAGCGGAAAATCGTCGCCAGATGCTCCTCGCCTATCAAGAGTTGACGGCTCGGCCGTCAAGTGGCGTAGCGCGGCGATACGGCCGGACGCTTGATCCAGTCTAAGACGGGAAGTGGTGCCTTTATCTTCTGCCGAGACACTTCTTTAAGCTCGGCTAGGCCTGGCTGTTAAGATTGTTTTGCAACAGAAGTTTTGGCGTCGGCTGCTCGAACCGCAAGGCCTTTCACTATATGAACGGTTTGCAGCAACCCGGCCGAAAGCTCGGGCAATTCCTTGAGGCTTTTTTTTACATATTTACGTGTAAGCGCTAACCGCAGTGCTTGATAGTAGCAGTCGAAGATGGCGGCTGGGCATTCTATAGCGGCGGCGTCGGTCGCCTCGATAATGGTGCAAAGGCTCGTCGCGATGAAACCAATTAGCGAATATCCGATCGAATCGGCGACATCGCGAATATTCTGGCTGGCGACATAGGTGTTGCGGATGTTCGTGACATAGCATTCATCCTTTTGGCGGGCGGCCATCAACGCTGCTTCCAGGCTCTTGGATTCGAGTTTGACATAGTCTTCGATGCGCGGCTGGATCAATCTGAGCTCGGCCTCGGCCCGTTTGATCGCGGCATCGCGCGATAGCCTCGTCGGCGAGCGCACGTGCTGCCCGAACTTATCGTCGACCTTGATCTCGCGATAGCTGCCGTCGGCTTTCACGCTCATCCCGGACCGCCGACGCGCGTCACGTGCAGCGGACTGTCGACCTCCTTTTGCGACATTGCGCGACCTTCGTCGGTGGCGACGGTAACGTCCTTGTCGACGCCCCGTTTGCCGGTGCCGTCGGGTAGTTCTTCGATCTTGAAACGCCGATCGGGACCAAAATACGTGCCGGTTTCGGCGAAGCTCCGCGGATGGAGCGCAACCCAGGTCAGGCGCTCATACAGAACCGCCGGTGACGTCGGCTTAGCAATTACCATATTGGCCCCACAATCGCGGGCGCCTTTGATGATCGAAGTTCGTGTATCGCCTGTGACGACGAGGATCGGTATGGTGCGGATCGGATTATTCGGGTCTTGCCGGATCGAGCGAATAAACGCGAGCCCCTTGCCGTCTTCCAGCTTCGGCTCGACCATCATCATGTCGATCTTTTGGTCGATCAAAACGTTGATCGCATCGTCTGCAGTACGGGCCTCGACGACCCGTGTGGCGCCAAAGCCGCGCAGAATGCCATGAATGATGGCACAGGAATGCGGGTTGGGGTCGACCAGAAGAAAGGACAATCCCGCGACGTTGATCAACGAGTGACGCGTGTCCAAGATGGTACCCTGTGCTCACAAGCGACTGCGGGCTGTTGTTGGTCCCTTTTCTACGCGGTCTACGGTTAAACCTGGCATAAGACCGGCAGATTTGTTATTCACCTCGAACATAGATGCCGGTCAATTCGCCGTATAGCGGCGTCCGCGTACGAACTTGTACGGCCGTCAAAATTAACCGAAAGACAACGGGCGGAATTTATCGTGCGGATCGAATGATCGAGCGCAATAACTCGACTCAAGGCGCCGACGGTCCAAAATTAATTCCACTTAAGGCCGACGTGCAGCGTGTCAAGCCGAGCATCGTTCACCGCCGACCATCGCGCTCTGGCAGGGCCGGACAAGGCAGCCAACCCTCATGTTGCGTGATATCGACTCGCTGTCGGAATTGGCCAATGCCCGTGGCATCATTTCCATTCTGCCGGATTTGTCGTGCAATGCGTGTCACCTTCGCTCGTCGAATTTCTGCGGCGCGCTGTTCGGCAAAAGCGGTCAGCCGCCGGCGATACGAGGCAGGCATCGCCAGATCGTCGCCAGGCAGAATATCTATCGCGCCGGCGAAGCGAGCGAAGGCGTGCTGGTGGTCTGCGACGGCTGGGCGGTTCGCTTCGTGCAATTGCCCAACGGCAAGCGCCAGATCCTCTCGGTCATGATGCCGGGCGACCTGGTCAGCCCGACCTCGATGCTCGAAGGCGAGTTCGGCTTCTCCATCCAGGCTGTCACCGACGTGCGCTACTGCTATTTTCCGTTCGCCGAAGTGCGCGCCCGCATCCGCAATTATCCCTCGCTGTTCGATGCCTGGCTGCGCCTGGCGGCGGCCGAACAGCGCGATGCCGACAAGCGTCTGATCGACCTCGGTCAGCGCACCGCGCAGGAAAGAATCGCGGCGCTGCTCGTTCATGTCATGCAGCGCTGCGAGGAACGCGGCGAACTGATCGGCGAGGAATTTCCGTTCCCCTTGAGCCAGCAGCAGATTGCCGATTTCACCGGGCTCACGCCGGTGCATACCTGCCGCGTGCTTAGTTCGCTGCGCAAAAACGCGGTCTGCGATGTCGGGCACGGCGTCGTCAAGGTCATGGAACGCCGCGAGTTGCAGCGCATGGGCGCGCTCAAATAGCCGATACGCGCGAGCGCCCGCGCCGCGTTGCTGACGCGCGCTATCCACCCCGCCATTATGTCACGCCGCGATCGCCTCGAGCCGGCGCTGGGTAACCGCCGGTCCGAATGTGCCGATGACCACGAACACCACCGCCATGGCGCCGGCGATGAAGCTGAAAACGCCGACGGTGCCATAATGGCCGAGGAAGAAGGCGATGACGAAGCCGGAGAAGATCGCCGAGAACCGGCTCCACGAATAGACGAAGCCCACCGCCTGAGCGCGGATGCGGGTCGGATAGAGCTCGGCCTGATAGGCGTGGAACGAGAACGACATCCAGTTATTGCACAGCGTGATCAGGAGCCCGAATACGATCACGCCGACGGCGCTCGATTGCTGTGCGAACAATAGCCCGAACACCGCGATGCCGGCCGCCGCCCAGGCGATCTGCCATTTGCGCTCGAACCGGTCGGCGAACTGCATGCCGATGAGCGGCCCGATCGGCGCCGCCACCGCGATGATGAAGGTATAAGTGAGCGACTTCGTCACCCCGATGCCTTGCGCGATCAACAGCGTCGGCACCCAGCTGGAGAAACCGTAATAGCCGATGGTCTGGAACAGATTGTAGATCACCAGCATGACGGTGCGGCCGCGATAGGCCTCGTTCCACATTTCCATCCAGGCGCCGGTCTTGCGCTCGGCTTCGCCGGCGACGGGCTCGGGCGGCGGCAGTGTGACGCCGTCGGCGGTGATTTTCTGTTCCAGATCGGAAACGATCGCCTCGGCTTCCGCGGTGCGGCCGTGCTGGTCGAGCCAGCGCGCCGATTCCGGCAGGCGGCGGCGGATCCACCAGATCACCAAGGCGCCGATCGAGCCGATGATCACCACCCAGCGCCAGCCGTCGAGCCCGAAAATCGTCTGCGGCACCAATTGCCAGGCCAGGAAGGCGACGATCGGCACGGCTGTGAACATGATGAACTGGTTGTAGGCGAAGGCCGGCCCGCGCTGGGTCTTCGGCACCAGCTCCGACAGATAGGTGTCGACATTCACCAGCTCGACGCCGAGCCCGATCGAGGCGATGAGCCGCCATAGATCGATCGACTCCGGCGTGTTCTGAAACGCCATGATGAAGGCGCCGATCGAATACCACAGCAGCGCGAAGGTGAAGATCGAGCGGCGGCCGAAGCGGTCGGACAGCCAGGAGAAGGCGATCGTGCCGATGAACAGGCCGAGGAACAGCGCGGCGACGAAGCTGGCAAAACCCTGCAGGTCGAACAGCCCGGCGGTGGTTGGCTTGAAGATGCCGGCCTTGAACAGGCCGATGGCGATATAGGCGGTGAAGAACAGATCGTAGAATTCGAACCAGCCGCCGAGCGACAACAGCGTCACCAACCGGCGCGTATGGCGCGACGGCGGCAGCCGATCGAGCCGCGCCGCAACGGTAATCGTTCCTTCCGCCATATTGTCCCCCCGTGTTTTGCCGGCACATTTTAATTGCGCCTGGTCCGGCTACCAGGCCGGCGTCTGGCCTTTGCCGGCCGATAGTATATGACCGCGATATCCCATTTGCCCACACGGGTGGTCAAGATCATGGACGTTTTCGAAGCCGTCGATTCCCGCATGTCCTGCCGCTGGTTTCTCGACAAGCCGGTCGATGCCGCCATCGTGCGCGACGTGATCGCGCGCGCGGCGCGTGCGGCGTCCGGCGGCAATCTGCAGCCGTGGCAGGTCTATGCGCTCACCGGCGCGCCGCTGGCAGACCTGAAACGGCAGGTTGCCGCCTTCGTCGCCGGCCGCGACGCCCGCCACATCGACGCCGAATATCCGATCTACCCGGCGACGCTGTGGGAGCCCTACAAAGGCCGGCGCGACTATCACGGCGTCCAGCTTTACGGCGCGCTCGGCATCGACCGTGGCGACGCCGCGGCGCGGCTCGAGCAATACAATCGCAATCTCGAATTCTTCAACGCGCCGGTCGCCTTGTTCATCGCCATCAACCGCCGGCTCGGGCCCGGCCAATGGGCCGATCTCGGCGGCTATATCCATGCGCTGATGTATCTCGCCCGCGGCTACGGGCTCGACACCTGCCCGCAGGAGTCCTGGGCGCGCCTCCACGAGGTGGTGCGCCCGTTCGTCGGCATGCCGGAGGAACAGATGCTGTTCTGCGCGGTGGCCATCGGCTACGGCGATCATTCGCACCCTGCCAACAATTTCCGCGCTCCGCGCGCCGAGTTCGGCGAGTTTTGCCGGTTCTTCGGGTTTGAGTGACGCGCTCGCGCCCCCTTCTCCCTTGCGCGGGGGGAAAAACAGATAGAGATCTTAGAAAGATAGACGTGGATGCCCGCAACAAGTGCGGGCATGACGCGCACTCGTTTGTCGTCCGGAATTGGCTCGCCTCAAAATCCGTTCGCGTTTATGCTCTGTATTGAAGTCGCGCTCAAATTTAAATCAATCGGGGGCACCATTATGAAGTTTCACCGTCGTCACGCGCTGCGGCTGGCTGCCGGCGCCGCCGCTGTTCCGTTCGCGCCGCGGCTTGCGTCAGCGCTCGATTATCCCAGTCGCCCGGTCCGCGTGCTGGTCGGCTATACGGCGGGCAGCTCGCCCGACGTCGAGGGCCGGCTGATGGGGCAATGGCTTTCGGACCGGCTTGGCCAGCAGTTCGTGGTCGAGAACAAGCCGGGCGCCGGCACCAATCTGTCGACCGAGGCGGTCGCCCGCGCCACGCCCGATGGCTATACGCTCCTGGTGATCGCGACCCCGAACGAGATGAGCGGCCTTCTGCACGACAATCTCACCTTCAACATCCAGCGCGATATCGCGCCGGTCGCCTATTTCGGCGCCACGCCCTTCGTCATGGTGGTGACGCCGTCGTTCCCGGCGCAAACGGTTCCCGAGTTTATCGCTTACGCCAAGGCCAATCCGGGCAAGATCAACATGGCCTCGAACGGCACCGGCAATCTCACTCATGTCGCCGGCGAGTATTTCAAGATGATGGCCGGCGTCGATCTCTATCACGTGCCGTATCGCGGCGAGATGGAGGCGCAGGCCGATCTGCGATCGGGCCGCGCTCACGTCATGTTCGATCCGATCATCGCCTCGCTCGGCGCCATCAAGGCAGGCAAGCTGCGCGTGCTCGCGGTGACGACGCCGCAGCGCGTCGATTCGCTGCCCGACACGCCGACCGTGAGCGAATTCGTGCCGGGTTACGAAGTCACCGGAGGCTTGGGCCTCGGAGCCACCAACGGCACGCCGGCCGAGATCATCGATAAGCTCAACCAGGCGGTCAATGCCGGGCTGGCGGACGCGACGTTGCGTGCGCGCATTGTCGATCTCGGCAGCATACCGGTGCCGATGAGCCCGGCGGATTATCGCAAGCTGATCGCCGCCGAAATCGACAAATGGGGCAAGGTGATCAAGTTCGCCGGCATCAAGCTGACGTGATGACGAAGTTGGATGCTGGGTTTTGCAATCGTTCCATCCGCTCCCGGATGACGCTTCGCTCCATCCGGGCTACGTTGGCTTAGAACCATCCCGCCAGAGGCGTTACTTCGTCGCGGTGCGCGCTGTACTCGGCGGTCTCGCCAAGATCCGAATTGATCCATCGGACCGCCACATACTCGCCTTCGAGCCTGGTCACGACTCCAATCCGATTTTGATTGCTGCGTCGGACGGACACTTTCATCCCTAGCTCTATGCTCGCATTCTCGTTGCTTTTGTTCATCTTCGATCTGCTGCTCCTGCGTCTCCGGGCGTGAGCGGACTGAGGTTATCTGAACAATCTCAACAATAAATAGCACAAAGCCGCCATGAGGCCAGCGGCCGGCAGCGTGATAATCCAGGCGATCACGATGTTGGTCGCGATATTCCAGCGCACCGCGGACACTTTCCGCGCGGCCCCGACGCCGATGATAGCCCCCGTCACTGTGTGCGTTGTCGATACCGGTATTCCCAAATAGGTCGCCGCAATGAGCATGATGGCGCCGCCCGCCGACGCGCAGCAGCCCTGGACCGGTGTCATCCGGGTGATCTTGGAACCGACGGTGCGCACGATCCGCCAGCCTCCGACAAGCGTACCGAGGCCCATGGCCGCCTGGCAGGTGATCACCACCCAGAATGGGACATAGAAATCGCCGCCGAGGCGGCCCTGCGAGAACAGCAGAACGGCGATAATGCCCATGGTCTTCTGGGCATCGTTGCCGCCATGGCCCAGTGAAATAAGCGACGCGGCGCCGAATTGCAGCCACTGAAACGTCGGCTCGACAGTGCGTGGGTTGGCACGCGCAAACGCCCACGATACCGCCAGCACCAGAAACAGCGCGAGGAAGAACCCCAGCAGCGGCGACAGCACGATGAAAGCGCCCGTGGTCAGGAGCCCCGGCCATACAATGGCGCCGATGCCGGCTTTGACGACGCCGGCTCCCACCAACCCGCCGATCAGCGCATGAGAGCTGCTCGACGGGATGCCGGCCCACCAGGTGATGAGATTCCAGAAAATTGCCCCCATCAGGGCGCCGAAGATCACATGCGCATCCATCACGTCGGCGGACACGATACCGACCCCGATCGTCCGCGCCACGTGGACTCCGAAGACCAGGAACGCGATAAAATTAAAAAACGCCGCCCAGATGACCGCGTAGCGCGGGCGCAGCATGCGTGTCGAAACAAGCGTCGCTATCGAATTTGCCGTATCGTGCAAGCCATTGAGGAAATCGAACGCCAAAGCGACCAGTATAAGTCCGATCAACAGCGGCAGGTTTAACGCGGCGGTCATGGCTTCCCGGCAGTCGCGGCTCGGCGTGGGATCAGAGCTGGTCGATGACGATTGAATTTATCTCATTGGCAACATCTTCAAAGCGGTCGACGACCTTTTCCAGATGATCGTAAAGCTCCGAGCCAACAATGAATTTCATCGCGCTGCCTTGGTTGTCTTCCGGACGATTGGCGATAAAAAGCGCTTTCAGCCCTCGATTGTAGATGTCGTCGGCTTCTTCCTCGATAGTGACGAGCTTGGTGGTGAGAGCATTGAGGCGGCCTGCGTTGCTGCCAATCGAGCTCAAGAGCGGCACGGCTTCCAGCACCAGATTCGCCGATTGAAGGATGATTTCGCTCATCTGCTGCATCTGCGGCTCGAAACTTCGGACCTCGAATAAGACAATGGTCTTTGCGGTCTTGTTCATCTGATCGATGGCGTCGTCCATCGACGTAATGAGATCCTGGATATCGGTCCGATCGAAAGGGGTGATAAAGGTGCGCCGGACCGCCACGAGAACTTCGCGCGTCACGTCGTCGGCCTCGGCTTCGCGCTGGAAAATCTGCTTGCAGTAATCCTGGACCGTGTCGCCGCCCTGCAGCAGTCCGCGCAACGCTTCGGCGCCGCGGACGATGATCGCGGCGTGTTTCTCGAAGAGCGTGAAGAACCGCTCCTCTTTCGGCATGAGCGCTTGAAACCAGCCGAGCATTGTGGCTCTCGATTTGCGACAGGCGAATCCAAGTCTCGGGTCGAAGTCTTGCGGTAGAACTAGAGCACGTTACGGCCCGATTGAATCGGAGGGATTCAAAGGGGCGAGTAGATGAGCGAGTCTATCGGCATTGGTTCGCTTTTGGGAGTGGGAAAGATGCCGAAGGCATATTCAGCGGAAT
>Ga0182024_10014029_pt1 | contig 15536 bp, 8 predicted proteins | sample P32metaG_FD_120480 | JGI IMG/M metagenome (GOLD analysis project Ga0182024, IMG submission 120480) | Permafrost microbial communities from Stordalen Mire, Sweden - P3-2 metaG (Illumina Assembly) | ecosystem: Environmental > Terrestrial > Soil > Wetlands > Permafrost | place: Sweden: Stordalen... | reverse complement strand
CGGGTCGATCTGGGCGGCCGTGTTCACCAGCTCCGTAACCCCCTGTTCCGCCTTCTGATTGTGCTTGAAAGCCTCGAGCGCACTGTTCGCCTGCTTGGCAAAAGAATCCGCCAGCATCCGCGCGTCCTTTTCCTTGCTGGTCTTACGAATGGTGCTCTTCTTCAATGCATTGGCGAAGCTCTGCCGGAAAGGCTGTGCATCATCCTTCAAATTCTGCAACAAACGCTGCAGGTCCTTGTCGCTCAACCGCCCCTGGGCCAATGCGGGCCTGCTCGCCCCCAGCACTGCGGCCAACAGAACAAGAAAACCGAAACCCGCCCACCTTTGCATGCTTCCTCCTCTGCGCCCCTGTATCCTATCGACGATCCCGTTTCACAGCAACCGGCGAGGTTTTAAAGGAGCCGCTTCACAGAATGTCAGCAGCTTCCCCGGTTCCCTCCGGTCACATCTTCTCCGACAGCATAGTCTTCGACTGGAAAACCCAGTCCTTTCGTGCTGATCTCATCTTCATCCTTTCCGTCGCCATCTGCCTTGGACTAGGCCTCTGGCTAGGTCACCCAGGTGCGGGCCTCATCGCCGCCGGCGGCGCCTTCACCGTAGGCTTCGGCGCCAAGCAGCACATTGATGATTCGCAATTCCTCCCCATGATCCTGGTGACGTTAGGCACCGGGGCCGCAACCTTCCTCGGCATGGTAGCGGGCCACACGAACTTCACCCTCATCCTCATGGCTGCGGGCGCCGGCTTTGTCTATGGAATGCTCTCCCTCCGTCAAGCCGGAGTCAGTTGGGTTGGGCAGCAGTTCATCGTATTTCTGCTCGTAGCCTCCGGATTTCCTTTCTCTCCCCGTGCAGCAGCAATCCGTTCCGGCCTGGTGATGGCCGGTGGCGCTTTGCAGATCGTCTCCTCCAGCATCCTGCTCCACCTGCTGAAGGAATTGCGCACCGACCTCCTGTCGGTCGCGCGTTACCTGCGCGAGGAGCATCAGGCGTTACGTTCCTCCGTCGAACAGGCCGCACGCTCGTTGATGAACCGTGACCGAGCGCCCAGCGCTGTGCCCTATGCGCTTCGTCTCGCCATCACGCTCGCCGTCAGCACTGAAATCTACCGTTACTTCGGCTTCGCCAACGGCTACTGGATACCCATGACTGCCTTGCTGGTCCTCAGGCCCGGCCTCACCGACACCGTGAGCCGCGCCATTGCGCGCACAGTCGGCACTCTGGCCGGGGCCATGATGGCGAGCTTCGCCCTCGCCCATCTCTCGCCAACGCCGCCCACCCTGGCCATCTTGACTCTGCTCTTCGCCTGGCTTGCCTATTCACTCAACAACGTGAATTACGGTCTCTTCACTTTGTGCCTCACGGCCTACATCGTCTGTCTATTGGCGCTCAACAGCCTTCCCGGGAACGAAGTCGCTTATCATCGCGCCATCAGCACCATTATCGGAGGATCGCTGGCCCTCAGCGTCCGCTTAATCGTGATCCGCTATCGCAAGCAGCACCAGGCGCAACCCAACCTCCCCGGCCTGGACCGAAACTCCAACCCTCGAAGCGATAATTCACTATCATAGGGATTGCAGGTTTCAATTTCCCCCGAGGACCCTGAATGAAGAAATCTGAAGTGCTGAACGCCTGGGCCAGCATTCTTACCGGCCAGAAGCCAACTCTCTCGATCGAAATCACCCGCGAATGCCCCTTGCGTTGCCCCGGTTGTTACGCGTACGAGCCGGAACATCTGGGCCCTGGCGGGGTGAACCTGCGCCAATTGTCCGATTACAAAGGCGACGACCTGGTCCGCCGCATCCTCGCCATTGTCGATCGCGAGAAGCCCATCCACCTCTCCCTGGTGGGTGGCGACCCCCTGGTGCGCTACCGCGAGTTGGAGGTGCTTCTCCCTCGGCTCGAGCAGCGCGGTGTTCATGTGCAGCTCGTGACCAGCGCCTTCAGGCCCTTACCAAAGGCATGGAACGACCTCTCCAAGCTCAGCCTGGTCGTCTCCATCGATGGGCTGCAACCGGAGCATGACGAGCGCCGCAAACCCGCCACCTACGAACGCATTCTTAACTCCATTCGCGAAAGCTTCGTGACCATCCACTGTACGGTCACCGGCCAGATCGCCGGCCGTCCCGGCTACCTCGAAGAATTCCTCCGTTTCTGGAGCGACCGTCCTGAGGTCAAGCGCGTCTGGGTAAGCCTGTTCACCCCACAGCAGGGAGCCGAAGGTCCGGAGATTCTCACCCCCTCCATGCGCCGCGAGGTGTTGGACGAGCTGGAGCGTCTCTTTCCTCTTTATCCCAAGTTCCAGATGAACCGGCAGATGATCGAGGAGCTGCGCCACCCTCCGCAATCCCCAGAGGAGTGCATCTTCGCCCGCACCACGACCTCTCTCTCCGCTGACCTGGAAACGCGGATAGGTCCCTGCCAATTTGGTGGCAAGCCCGACTGCACGCAATGCGGCTGCATCGCCTCCATGGGTTTAGCGGCCATAGGCCACCACCGGGTTCTGCCAGGTCTGACGGCCGGTGACCTGATGTACGCCTCCGAGCGCGTAGGAGAAAAAGTCGGCCGAGTCCGCAACCTCTTCCGCCCCAAGCCGCAACCCCTGCCGCCCTCCCTTACCCAAATATCGGGTCTCTGAAACGAAGCGTCCGCAGCTAGAGCTCAAAACACTCTTGACGAGTGCCCTTCCAGGATGGATAACTACACTCGACGAAGGGCACTTCCCGGATGGATAACTACACTTGACGAAGGGCACGGCTTCAGCCGTGCCGTAGTCTTTCGCGCACTCGACGGCTTCAGCCGCTGAGGTACGCTTTTCAATCCGTCTGACCAGCAACCTACGCTGCTTTGTAGAAGGGATGCAAAGAGAATTGGGCTAAGTTCAGTCGTCCCTGCGGGACTCGATACCAAAATGCTTGTCCTCACGCAGCCTTGTTTAGTTCCTGATGTTCGTCTTCCAAACTGATCACAAACAGAAAAGGGAGAGGCTGAACCAGCCTCTCCCTTTCTTCCTGAACCCCGTGTTAGAAGCTGATCCGCCCCGTAATCTCCACGTTGCGAGGGCCCGCTCCTTCTGCCGTCTGCAAACCGGAGATGGTGCCAAACCCCGGCTGATCGACCCCCATATTCGGCAAGTCAAAATTACGATGATTCAGCGCGTTAGACGCTTGCGCGCCAAACTGAAACTGTAACTGTTCCGTAATCTTGATCGACTTGATCAGCGAGAGCGACACAGAGTCTGTGCCTGGGCCCACCACGCTGCCCACCGAAGCATTGCCGAACCGCCCGATATTGCTGGCCGGCACGGCGAACGCCCCCGGATTCAAAAACACCGGGCCGGCCGGGTTCGTCAGGCCCCCTACGGCGCGGGGAGAGACACCGGAAACCACATCGGCCCGGGTCACTCCCGCGACGTTCAATACATTAGTGCCTGCCGGATCGGTCGAAGTCTCCGTAGGGGTCAGAAAAACGCCGCTCTGGAAAACTGTCACCCCGCCCAACTGCCAGTTTCCTACCAGCGCGTCCATCAAGCGGCCGCTGTTGGGCAGAAATGTCTCACCCTTCCCAAAAGGGAGGGTGTACAGAAACGTGGTCAGCACGCGATGGCGCCGGTCGAAATTCACATTGCCGTAATCCAGCGAAGGATGGAAACGGTCTGTCATATAGTTACCGCCGGCCGCTACAAACGACGTCGGATTGGCGCCCCCCTCATTGGAGAGGTCGCGGGTAAGCACATAGCTGGCCTGAAGCTGCAGCCCATGCGACATCCGCTTTTCCACCAACCCAGTGTAACTGTTGTAGTTGCTTAACGGCTGGTTGACCACGCTCTGGATAATGCCCCAGATAGGATAGGGTAGCGTGGCCTGAATCTGCGGACTGGACCAGCCCAGCGAGTTCGCCTGTACCTGGTTCAAATCGTTGAATGCCTCCAGGTTGCTGCCATGGCTCCCGGTATAAGAGAGCCGCATCCCCAGGTCATGGCCCAAGTCGTGCTCGAAGGTCAGGTTCCACTGCTGCACCGAGGGGTCTATGTACTTGATCGGGAAAGCATATTCAAAGCTCGCCGTTCCGGGCGGATTCAAGTTAGCCGGGAAGGGAGAAGGAAACGAAAGCAGCGGCAGCCCGGTATTTGGGTCGTAACCCTGGTTGTAAGTCGGCACAAAACTCGCGCTCACTGCCCATCCGGAAACCAGCGAGAAGCCCAGCGGCGACTCGATAAATCTACCCCAACCGCCGCGGATCACCGTACTGTCGTTGTGGTTTGGCCGCCAGGCAAATCCGATGCGCGGCCCGTAATCACCTTTATAGGTGTAGCGCAGCTTGTTCGGCAACCCGGCCTGCGCTGCGGTGAGGATAGGTGTCGGCGCAATCGACGCAGCGAAACCAGGGTTCGTATAACTGAGCCCCTGGGCATTCGCCACCGCCACTGCGCCGTGAATCCCGTTCTGGTTATAATCCGGCACGAAGGCCGCCGTATTGGAGTGAGTATCCTCCAGCGGAGGGTGCAACTCATAGCGGAAGCCCAAATTCAGCGTTAGATAGGGGGTAACCTTCCAGTCGTCCTGCGCGAATCCGGCGTAGGAATAGCCCAGCCCATTCATCGCTGGGTTCGTCACCTGTGACAGAACCGTCGCATCCGGGTATCCCAGCAGGAACTCGGTATAGGGGTCGCCAATTGTCGAACCCACGGCCGAGGATGCGTTGAACGTGTACTGGCCCAACCGCGTGTTCCCGAATACGTTCTCATCATGGTCCGTAAGGCGGCGCACGTCGCCCCCGAACTTGAACGTATTCCTACCCTTGATCCAGGTCAGATTATCCAGCAATTGGATGATCTTGCTCTGCTGATGCGTGGTATTTGTGCCGCCCGTCTGCGTGAACGGCACAATCTGAATATTTGGAGCGACCGCCGTCGTCGGTATTTCGGGAATGCCCGTGATCCCAATCTGATTGATCAGCGTATTCGCACTAAAATCCAGTAAGGTCGAGGAGCGAATCGAGTTGAATCCTCCCCGAAACTCGTTGATTAAATTGGCACTGATCGTGTAGTTGTAGGCCACCGTCAAACCCCGGTCCTCTTCCGGCTGATTGTACGGTCCAACCAGTGGCGACCCGTCATTGGAGCAGCTTCCGCAACTACCTTGGGGAGCGGTCACCACCGAGCGATTCTTCCAGGTGTAACGCCCGTAGATGGACTGGTTGGACGTTATATTCTGGTCGATCCGGATGTCGAACTGATTGCTCGAAATCGGAGCCGGAAAATTGGTGGAATAATTGTTCTGGTAGGAGATCGAGGGGCCTGTGTTGGGAACGGGCATGAGGTACTTGAGAACATTCGCCGCCACTGGAGACACCGGTACGGAACAATTGCTGGGGCCGGTGCAGGGAATCGGCGTGCCATCGTAGTTGAAAATCGGCAGCGGCCCGCTGAGACCCGCATTCGCTCCTTGAGCACTCAGATAATTCCACAAACTCCCGTTCCGCATATCCGCACTGGGGAAGCTTTCCACCAGCGGAAATTGGCGCGGCAGCCGCAGCCCCTCATAGCTGCCGAAGAAAAATGTCCGGTCACGCCCGTTATACAGTTTGGGAATCCTGACCGCGCCCCCCCCGAAGCCCCCAAAGTTGTTCATGTGGATCGTCGGCCTGCCGGTGAAAGGATTGCCCGCCGTCAGCGCGGTGTTTTCCAGGTTCTCAAAAACGCCGCCGTGATACTGGTTCGTGCCTGCGCGCGACGTCGTCGTCACATCCGCCACGCCGCTGTACTCCGCGTTGTTATTGGTCTCGCTCACCCGAATTTCAGAAATCGAGTTAAATGACGGAAATAACTCCGCAATCGGTCCACTGTTCTCCACGTTCACGCTACTGATGCCATCGATAGTGAATGACATCAATGCCGGTGTCGTCCCTGCGATCACCAGGTTGGAGTTGTCATCCACCTGCACACCGGGTTCGGTGGTCAGCGTCAAGAGTGGGCTGGTCGAGCCGTTGGAGCGCGAATAAACAGCCACCGGCAGGTCGACCAGTTCGTGGCCGGTCTTGGTTGTAGCCAGGCTCGATTGATCGGTCGTGATCACGTCCCCGGCAGCCTGAACCTCGACCGTCTGCGACGCCGCGCCGATAGTCAGGCTAGCATCGATCCGTTGCGTATCACGGGCTTGCAGCACCAGGTGATCGAAGACCGCATCCTTGAAGCCGCTGGCCGCAATACTTACCTGGTAGGTTCCGGCATCCAGGTTGATGAACTCATAATTTCCGGAAGCGCTGCTCGTCGCCGTACGAGTAGCAGAGGTGCCCTGGTTCACCAGGGTCACGGTGGCGCCGGGCACCACAGAACCCGATTGATCCTTCACCGTGCCCACGATCGACCCAAACGTGGACTGGGCAAATGCTGATATGCCCGACGATAAGACGCAAGCCAGCAGGCTAACCAGCACCCGCTTGCAAACATTGGAACCAGCCATAGCTCACCTCCAGAAGTGTTGTAACCGTTGCTGATATATATGCAAACTCTGTCCCACAAAAAGGGAGGGGAGCCACAGATCCTTCTCCCCCACCCGTCACCGAAAAAGCAAGAGCAAAGACAGACCTTCCCCGGACCCTGTCCTTCCAGGACAGAGCGTAAGAAGACAAGAACTTTTCGCCACAAACCCGATCCCGAAAACAAATCGAGGGAGACCATAACTCTGCCCTCAGACTCTGTCCCAGAAACAAATCAAGGGGACACACTACGACTCTCTCCCTCAAACCTGTCCCACAAACAAATCAACGGGTGCCCCAGCCTGCCCCGGCGTGCCGTGGGGTCTCGTTTTTGAGACCTGGGATACGCGACCCTACGCCTCAAGCTTTCAAGGCTGCATCGGCAAATCCATCAAAGGACTCTTCGAATAGAAATCGAACGGCCGCAAAGTAAAGTCATGCCACATGGTCGGCATCTGCGGCCAATCTTCAGGCCGCGGCACGTGGTGAAACGCCATCGTGTACCACGCCACAATATCCGTGTTCATGATGCTGCGATTTTGTTTCACCCAAACCGGCAACCCATCTTCGCCCTTGCTCCCGGACACATAAACCCCGGCCGCATATCTCTCCTTAGGGCTATAAGGAGTCACCCAGAGCTGATGGTCCGAAAACCCGGCCCGCTTCTGCGGCCAGTCATCCTTTGACAGCAACGAGGCCCCGGTCAATCCCGGCATGATCTCGAAGCTGGTCGGATAACCCAGATCGTTCTTCGCTGTAGAACTGGTGAACCGCCACATCGCCGGATGTTCCATGCTGATGTTCTGCATCGCCAGGCCCTCGGTGGAGATGCAGTCGGGCTTCATCGCCCAGATGGTCTTGCGAGCGCTGGTCGAAGGCAGCTTGTACTGCACCAGCTTGTCCACCATGAAGCTGTTCTGCGGCCCATCCACATCCAGATCCAGCCGGAAAGAGAAGAAGTGGTCGTGATCCACGCCATCGGTGTTGGGCGCGACCAGGTGGCCAAACTGCACCGTTTCGCCCTCAGCGTCTTTGCCCATGATGTCGCTCGACATGTTGTCCGACGCCATCTTGTCTTTCACCGGCTTTACTTCAAGCTCGCCCGTAGCGCCCACGGCAACCGTAATCGCGCCCTCCTGCTCAAATCGCCAGTCGAGGATGTAGTCATAGTTACCCACCACCGCAATGGTGCGGAAAACCAATTCACGGCCCGGTCTGCCAATGGGTCCGTCGTTCTCCCAATGCCGCCACGCCGGATCGCCCAGCGTCCGCTCGAACATGCAAGCCAGCTGCGGACGAACAAACGGAGTCCCATTCTCGTGGAAGAACGTGCCGCTAAAGTAAGTCGCGTAGTCGGGGCAATCCACGCCCTTCTGCAAAGGCTTGGGAATACCCAGCCCGGTGTTCATGAAGTACTCGCCGGAGTCCAGAAACACATGCGAATTCCACGTCTCCGCCGGATCCATATAAGGCACATACATCTCCGAAAGAGAACCCTCATACAACACCGACCGCCGCTTCCCCTGGTAATCGAGCGTGGCCACGTTGATCACCGGTCCACTCCGCGGATCCACGCGAAAACGGAAATGCCAGTTCTGCCAGCTCACCTCTCCATCCTTGATGGTGAAGCCCGGACCCTCCGGTTGTGTAATCAGGATGGGCTTGGTCCCTGCCACCGCAGGACCGCCGTCGGCGTCGTAAACCTCGCTGACCGGCGCCATCGGCACAACTCCGTAATCCGTGAACCGCGTCAATTTCTTACTCGTCATATCAACGGTAAAGAAGATGCCTCCTACTTCGCGATCCTCCATCCCGTTCTCCGAGTCGATGTTGTACTCGCACCCGCCCCATCCGATGCGGCGGCCATCCTGCTCCGGCAGAGCAATGTACCCACCCGGCGTCGCATAACACGTGATCAGGTTCAGGTCCGTGATGCCGCGCTTCTTCAGCGCATCCACAATGCGCGGATCATGCTTGATCGCCTCGTTCACTTCCTCTTCTTCGGTGGTGGTGTAAGGAGCCTGCGCGCCCTTGAGCTCTTCAAACGATTCCACCTTGGCGGTCGAGATATTCACCAGTGCCCCATAGGAGTGGCCTTTGTAATACAGCACCACGTCTGCCTTACGCTCGATCGGGTCGCCTGGCTTCCAGGCCAGCACATACTGCTTGTCCGGCTCGTGCAACAGCACGCTCGAGAAGAGGGTCTTTTCCTCGGCATGGCCGCCATCGCGAATCGCCTTGTAGACCACCCAGTATTCCGCTGGTGTCAGAGCATCGAGCGGATGGTGAACCGCCGGCGCCAAGGCAACAGCAGGCAGTGTGAAAAGGAGTGTAGTGAGGCACGTGAAAGCGGATAGACGAGCAAGAGATCGATAAAAAGACACTTCGGACTAACCTCCGGAAACAAGGGGGGCAGGGAGCCACTCCCTCAGAAACACCGCGTCCTTCTCGTTTGGAAGGAACGACGAACAGATGGAGCCTAAGCTGAGAGCAAATTCAGACAGCGGGCCGAATGAATGACTGGGAGCCTGATTTCTTGAGTTATGCACGACCCACGCGGGCACGTTGCGCGAGGGTAAGTCCGAGCATTTTCATTTACTGCAAGTCCCATGACTGGAACCGCGAGTTAGCGACAGGGCTATCGCGAAGATGAACCAAAGATAGCGAACGAGGCAAGCAAAGTCAACGCTTATTCATCCGCCGCAGCACGATCCGGTCGTCTCTTCGTGGCGCATGCTATGGCCATTGGCTTCGCCGGGCAAATCCATAGCCGGGTTGGCAGCAAAGAAGTTATTCGGCTTCAACATAAAGCCCGTGTATTCCACAGGCATGATGGGAAAGTCTTCCGGCCGGCAAACATGGCTGACACCGAAGCTGTGCCAAACCACGATGTCCTCATTTTCGATAGACCGGTTTTGCTGCACCCACTCAGGCAAGCCATCGCCTCCTGCATGTTGGTTGGGATAGTTCCCAGTAGCATACCGTTCCTCTTCGGCAAAGCGCGTGACCCACAGGTGCTTGCTGGCGAAACCGCCGCGCTTCGCAATGCTGCTCCCTGGTTGAGCCAGCAACACCGGGCTCGCCTGGGCCACCAACTTGTACCCCGGATGGTTACCCACCCCATTGCGGTGATTAGGATTGATGATCTTCCAGAACCGTCCCGTACGCCCATCGGCCTCGCGGCACGCGTCCAGCTCCCGGCTCAGCGTCCGGGCTGTGACATCAAACACATTACCGTAAGGATTGTCCGTCCCATAAGGCCGCGGATGATACTCGTGTTCAGTCACACTGTTGCCTTCGCCGTCCACCATCATGTGCAGACGGGCGCAGAAAAAGTGTTGGTGATTGGGTCCGCCCAAGCCCTCGGCGATCATGCCGCCGTAGGCATAATCCTCGCCCGGGGCAATGGCCGCAGTCTGGATAATCCCCGTAAGCTTCACTTCCAACTGGATCGTCCCATCCTGATACAGATACCAATAGAAACCGTAATCGTAGTTACCCACGGTAGCGAAGAAGCTGATCACCAGTCTCCTCGACCGCCGCACCTGGTGCATCCCAGTGCGAAAGTCGAAGTGTTTCCACAGAATGCCGTAGTCTTCCTCGTGCATGCACACGGCGTTCTTCATCACCGTGACTGAGCCCTCATCCTCCACCATCGGAATATCGAAGTAGTGGATCAACCCCAGGCAATCGCACCCCAGCTCCAGCGAGTTAGCCAGCTTGCCCAGCCCATACTCGCCGCAATCAAACGCGTTCTTCCAGAAGTGGCTGCTGGTTGCATCGCCATAGGGAACCACCATCTCCGTCACGCTCGCCCGGTAAACCAGCGGTCGCGAGTCGAAGCCCAGCTGATGCAGCACCAGTCCTTCTCGCGAAGTAAACCCCACCCGGAAGCTCCACTTCTGCCACTTCACCTCCCACCCATCGACCGAAAAGCTGGGTCCCTCGGGCTGTGAGATATGCAACGGCTTCAGATCTTCGCGCGGCTTACCCAGCGATGCGGGATCGTAGTTATGTTTCGTTTTAGGAACAGGAATCACCGCCTCATCGTCCACCAACTGCAGCACCCGCTTGGCGATCAGGTCCACCACCGCGACCACGCCTTCGATGGGGTGGGAGTAGGCGTTATCCGTGAGCGCGCCGCGATAGTAGCTCACAGCACGCACCACCCGCTTACCTTCTTCGAGAGGGAAGCCAAAGTTCCCAGCAGAAAAAGGATCCACCTGCACCAGCTTGATATCTTCATCGGTCAGGCCGCGCCGCTTCACCGCATTCCGCCAGCCCTCATCCGCCTTCACAATGCGGTCGCAATTGAAGAAGTCCTCCACCAACACCGGAGGCTGTCCAAAGGGAGCTCTCTCGGTGTCATGCTGCACCCAGGACACCATGGTCCCAAGCGTAAGGTTCACCACTGCCTCATGGGTCTCGCCATTGGTGGCATTGAAGATCATCAGAAACGCCGAGCGTTCGATCCCATCCCCAGCCCGATACCCGAGCACATCGGCTTTAGCTGGCTCATGCAAATTGACCATAGCGAAGCGGCACTCGGAGCCAAGGCTCTTGCTGGCCTTGACCAACGCGCAAGCTCGCTGAATCTCCTCCACGCTCAACGGATCCAGCGGATGCACATTCTTCCCCACTGGCATCTGCGAATCGCCAACCACCGGTGTAAACGCCGCAACGCTCATAACCCTCCTCCGACCCTCAACCTCTGGTCCTCAAACCTCATCCATCACCTGATTCAACCGAACCCGCACACCATGTCGCGATAGTCCCACCGAAATCCCCATCCCCAACAACAACACCGCCAGCATAATCCACGGAAAACTCCGTACCAACCCATCCTCACTCCCGCTCAGCGCCGGCAAATTCACCACCAACAAATACATCGCATAACCAAGTCCAGCCATACCCAACACGGGAGCCACCAGGGTGTTCCACACCCGCTTATCCAAACCATTACGCTGAAAGAAAACAACCACCGCCGCGCTCACCAGGAACTGCAACCCCACGATCCCAATCGTGGCCAACGCAGAAGTCCAACTAAACACCACCGTCAACGGATCCGCCCCGCTCAGAACCGACCCCAACACTCCCACCACCGCGCACCCCGTCTGCACATAACTAGCCTTATAAGGAGACTGATGTCGCGGATGAATCCCAGCCAGAAACCCCCACAACAAACCCTCCCGTCCCAGCGCGTACAAGTAGCGGGTAATCGTGTTATGAAAAGCCAGCAAGCAAGCGAAGATACTGCTGAGCAGCAAAGCCCGCATGATCCCAGTCCCAACACGCCCAAGATACTCCTCACTCTTGGCAAACCAGAAATTCCCCGGGTCCGCAAACGCCGCCGCAACCACACGATCCGCCCCATACGAGCTGATGATGGCCCAGGTAGTAAACGCAAAGAACACCATGATGATCGAAACCGCGGCATACGTCGCCATCGGAACCGTCCGCGTCGGGTTCCTGCTCTCTTCCCCATAAATCGCCGTGGCCTCAAAACCCACAAACGACGCTAGGGCAAACATGATGGCAATCCCGGGATGTCCGCCAAACACCACCCGCGGAGCGAACGGTCGCACATTGAAACCCTGCGGCCCCCCTCCGTGCCACACGATGGAGAGACTCAACGCAAGCAGGATCCCCATCTCCAGCGAGATAAACAGGCCGAGCACCCAACCACTCAGGTCCAGCTTACGCATCCCCAGGAACTGCACCAACGCGATCGCGACCACGCTATACGCGAACCAGGGCAACTGCACGCCCAGGAGAGGATTCACAATGACGGTAGAAAAATATCCAAACAGCGCGTACACGCCCACTTGCATGGTGGTGTACGAAACCACGGCGACGAACGCTCCGCCCACGCCGAAGTGGGGGCTCAATCCCTGTGCCAGGTACGCATAAAACGCGCCCGCGTTGACCACATGCCGGCTCATCGCCGCATAGCCAACGCTGAAGATAAGCAGAATCAGACCCGCAATGACGAACGCGCCAGGAACACCAGGGCCATTGCCCAACCGGATATCCACCGGAATAATCCCCAGCATCCCGGTCAACGGCGCCGCAGCGGCAATCACAAAGAACACGATCTGCCACATCCCGATCGCATTTTTCCGGAGCTCCGGCGGAGACCCTGTCATGCATCATGCTCGCCTGCCCGCCGATTTTTATCATTGCTATTCGCGCCACTTTGTTGATAACTTACGCCAACGGCCACGTCGCCGCGGCTTTCCCGGACCCCTTACAGGACCTCTCCAGCAAACCGCAGGTGATTCGAGACATGCAGCCGTTCACGCACCCAATGATCCGGGCCAATCTCCTCGAGCCCATCCTCGACGCAATCCGTGCGCAGGGTCACGATCCAGCCATCCTTCTGCGCGGCCACGCATTACCCCAGGCCCCCATCGACCCCTATCAATTGATCCCGCTGGGCAAATACGTCGCACTCTTCGAGCAGGCTGCCCTCTTACTCCTCGACCCCTTTCTCGGCCTCAGACTGGGCCAGGCTTTCCGGCCGGAGCTGCTAGGGCCGTTGGGTTTCATCTTTCAGGCCTCGGCCAATCTTCGCCAGGCATTACTCCAGTTATCCGCCTACGTCAGCGTCTGGCAGAGCGCCACCCGCGTCGAGCTGATCGCGGGCGACACCACCGCCGACTACATCTATCAAATAGCAGATCCCTCACTCCGCCCGCGCCGCCAGGACGCCGAGTACTCCATGGCCTCCATCTGCAGCCTGATACGCAACTTTCTCGGTGACCAATGGGTGCCCCTGGAAGTTCACTTCGAACACGCTGGGCCACCCGGCAACCGGAGAGCCTACACCCAGGCCCTGCACGCGCCGGTCTTCTTCGGCCAAAATGTAAACCGCCTGATCATGCGCGCCGGCGATCTCGAACGTGCCGGCATTTCTTCCGACCGGTCCATGATGCCCTTCATGGAGCGCCATCTGCTCGATCTGGCCAGGGAGAGCAGGGAACCGGAGAGTTTCGCCCGCCAGGTCAACTACGTGATCGCCCGGCGCCTTGGTTCCGGCCCCTTGAGTCTCCCCTCGATAGCCCAGGAACTCGGACTCTCCGCCCGCTCCTTCCAGCGTCGTTTGGCTGAGGAGCGCACCAGCTTCCGCAGCCTGGTCCGCGATCAGCGCCGCACCCTCGCCGAATCTCTGATCAAGGACCGCTCCGCCACCATAACTGCCGTCGCCCACACCGTGGGTTATGCTGAGACTGCCGTGCTCTCCCGCGCCTTCAAAGTCTGGACCGGCGCCTCGCCTCGCGCTTTCATCCGAAGGGAGCGCCATGCGGCCGCTGGCACCCGGTAAAAAACCCGGCCTGGACCGCGTACTAGGCCGCCGCGACCTGGTGTTGCTCTTCGTGGTGGCCGTGGCCAACCTGAACCTGATCCCGGCCATCTCCGCCTCCGGTCCAGTGACACTGTGGCTGTGGCTATTGGCTCTCTCCTGCTTCTTCTGGCCGCAGGGCGCGGCCGTCACCGAATTAGCCCAGAAGTGGCCCGGCGAAGGAGGCATCTATCTCTGGGCCAAACGCAGCTTTGGAGAAGAGCATGGCTTCCTCGCCGGCTGGTGTTATTGGCTTTCGAACGTGGTCTATCTCCCCACTGTTGTGCTCTCCTGCGTCGGAGTCGCCGTCTACGTAGCCGGACCAAAAATCCAGAAGCTCGCCGATAGCCACGCCTTCACCGGCGTCGCCTCGTTCCTCATCATTCTTTTTCTGCTCGCCTTGAACATCCGTGGACTTTCCCTGGGCAAGTGGATTAGCAATCTCGGCGCCCTCGGCACCATCGGGGGAGCCGCCATGATCTGCCTGCTAGCCGTCCTCACTCTCCATCACAACGGAAGCGCCCTCCATCCCGCCGATCTGCGCACCGGTTTCCACGACTGGCGTCTCTTCGCCGCCTTTGGCACCATTTGCTACAGCCTGATCGGTCTGGACCTGGCTTCCATCATGGGCGATGAGATCCGTGATCCCCGCCGCAACTTGCCCATCGCCATCCTCCTCGGCGGACTCATTGCCGGCTTCATCTACTTCGGCACCACGCTATCGATGCTCATCGCCATGCCGCAAAAAGAGATCGGCGTGCTCTCCGGTGTCCTGCAAGCCATCAACGTCATGAGTTCCCGAACCGGATTAGCGGGCGTGGTCGCTCCGCTGGCCCTGCTCGAATGCATTGCTATTCTGGGAACCGCTTCTGCCTGGTTTAGCGGCGCCGCGCGTCTTCCATTTGTCGCCGGGGTCGATCGCTATCTGCCCCCCATCATCGGCCGAGTGCATCCCCGCTATCACACGCCGTATGTGAGCCTGATCCTTTTCGCCGTCTTATCGTCCTTACTGATCGGGTCCAGCTTCTTAGGTGTTTCCGTTGGCGAAGCTTATCTGACCATGTTGGATCTGGCCGTGATCCTCCAACTAGCGCCCTCGGCCTACATGTTCCTGGCTCTCCTCAAGCACACCTGGAGCGAGGGAGCTGTCCTCAACGCCAACAAAGCCTATCTGACCGCCAACGCCGTGGCGGGCCTGGCTGCAACCTTCGTCGGTCTGATTGTCGCCTTCATCCCCTCGCGCCAGGTCAACTCGGTATGGATCTTCGAAGGCAAGCTCATCGCCGCCTGCATCATTGTCTTTGGAGCCGCCTTATTCTTCTATCAGCGGGCGCTACGCAAGGCGCGCACCGAGCCACTCGACCCCGACCTGGTCCCCGGAGCGGAATACGGCTCTTGAACTCTGGTGGCGCTTTAGTCTCTATTACGCTACCCCGGCAACAAAAGCCGGGTGCCCCACATCTCGCTCGTTTTTCGCGAGATGTGGGGCACCCGGTATTTGTTGCTGGGAGCGGTTTGGAGAGATATGCGGTCCCCTGTTCGGTTTTCCAGTTGATCAGCCGTGCCGCCATCTGGTCATAGGAAACAGCTCTCGTGTGCGACCGGGGATGTCGGTAACAAAAGGTACCGGGCATGTAGGTAACACTTTCGTCGAAGTTGAAGTTAAACGAGCTTGGAGAAAAAGGGAAATCCAAGTCGCCGCCGAAGCTGTGGGAAT
>Ga0182024_10014028_pt1 | contig 15536 bp, 16 predicted proteins | sample P32metaG_FD_120480 | JGI IMG/M metagenome (GOLD analysis project Ga0182024, IMG submission 120480) | Permafrost microbial communities from Stordalen Mire, Sweden - P3-2 metaG (Illumina Assembly) | ecosystem: Environmental > Terrestrial > Soil > Wetlands > Permafrost | place: Sweden: Stordalen... | reverse complement strand
CCGTCGAAGGCGATCTCGTATTCCTTCATGCCGCGATAGCCGAGGACCGGGATCTCGGTGCCGGTGATGCCCTCGGCGGGGAACGGGTCGGCATCGCTGCCCCGCAGTTTGGACGCGAGAAACATGCTGAGGCCGCGGTAGCCGCTATCGGGGGCCCCGGTGCGAGCCAGGAGCGTCATCAGATCGGAGCGTGCGCCGTGGGTAATCCAGGTCTTCGCCCCGAAGATGCGGTACTGGTCGCCGTCCTTCACCGCGCGGGTCTGCAGGTTGGCGAGGTCCGACCCGGTGTTGGGCTCGGTGAAGACCGCGGTCGGGATGACCTTGCCGGAGGCGATCGCGGGGAGCCATTCCCGCTGCTGCCGCGCGGTCCCGCCGAGGCGGATCAATTCGCCCGCGATCTCCGAGCGGGTGCCGAGCGAGCCCACCCCGATATAGGCGCGCGACAACTCTTCCGAGACGACGCACATCGCCAGCTTGCCGAGCCCGAGCCCGCCATGCTCTTCCGGCAGGGTCATCCCGAAGACCCCCATCTGGGCCAGCTCGTCGATGATCTCGATCGGGATCAGCCGGTCGCGGCGATGCCATTCCTGGGCATGGGGCGCGACCGCGCGCTCGGCGAAGCGGCCGATCTGATCGCGGATCATCTCGAGGGTCAGGTCGCCGAGCCCGATCTGGCCGTAAGGCGCCGGCGAACCGTCTGCGAGGAGGGCGGCTAGCCGGGCGCGCGCCTCGCCCAACCCGCGCACCAGCCGCCCGGAATCGCCGGTGCGCAGCGGCCTGATCTCGTCCTCGCCGAGGCCCAGATCCTGTGGCCGCGCGATCTCGCCCTGCGCCATCGCGATCCCGCCGGCGAGCTGCGCCAGATAGTCGCCGAACGCGATCGCCAGAATCAGCGCCTCGGTCGTCCTCAACGCGCCCTCTGCGTCGAGGCGCACCGCCCACAAACGGATCTGCCGCAACGCCTCGACATAGGTTGCCATCCAGGCGAGCCCATGCGCGGCGATCTGCTCGCGGTCGAGCGCCGCCGGGTCGATGGTCCCGTCCGGTGCAATGCGCTCGGCGACCCTTGCCCGCGCGGCGCGCAACACAGTCTCGGCGGCGACGAGCGCTCGCTCGCTCGCAGCGATCAGACTGCGCTGTTCGGTTGCGGCGGCCTCTGCCATCACCGCCTCGAGCGGCGCCTTGGGCCGCAGGGCCTAGCGAATACCGGAGGTCTCGTAGGTGCGCGGGATCGTCGACTCCGTGTTCGGATCCTTGGCGCGCGAGGTGTCCGACTGCGTCATCGTGACGGCCGAGATGTCGTCATTGATGGCATTGAGGTTTTGAATGTCGCTCGCCCGCTGTGGCCCGCCGGCGACACAACCCGACGCGCCGCCCAGCGCCAGGGCAAAGGCCAACCCGCAGCGGAGCAGCGTCATGGTTTTTCTCCAGTCAGATCGCGATCCTATAGGCTACCCACAATAGAATAACAACCAGCAGCAGAGATATCGCCAGGACATAGCGAACCACGCCCTCTTTGCGGGCCCCGCGGGCTTTCTCCGGCGTTAAAGCGATGGGCTGGTCCATGATCTGTCCCGTCGGTTGGGGACATTCTGCGTACTGCTCAGCTCGGCTGAAACGCCCGCAGGAAGGTGGTGACGGCGCTCGCCGCGGCAGCGCCAAGCGCTGCTGGGTCCCCCGAATCTTCGAGCCGCAACAGGCTGCGCAGATGGATTTCGCCGCGCGCCAATGCGGCGAACTGCTCGGCGGCCAGCCGCGCATCCGGGATGGCGAGCGAGCCGGCCTCATCCGCGCGGCGCAAAAATTCCTCGATCTGCGCCCGATGCCGCTCGGGCCCGGCCGCCCAGAAGACCTGGCCGAGGACCGGGAAACGGGTGACTTCGCCGAGAAGGATGCGATTGAGTGCGATCCCCTCGGGCGACAGCACGAGGTCGAGAAACCGGTGCGCGATCGCGGTCAGCGACGCCTCGATATCGACCGGGTCGAGCGCCTCGACCGAGAAGCCGCCAAAGCGGCGCTCGCTGACCCGCGCGACGATGGCGCCGAACAGCGCCTCCTTGCCGGTGAAATGGGCATAGACGGTCGCCTTCGAGACGCCGGCCTCGCGCGCGATCGCGTCCATCGTAACCGCGCCGAAGCCGCTGGCGAGGAAGGCGCGTTCGGCGGCCGCGAGGATCGCCTCGGCCTTGCCGCCGGGTTCGCCGCGCCCGGCCGCCCGCTGCGGCCCACGCAACGGCTGCATCCCTGTTAATCGCGTCTGGCGGGCGGATACCATCTGGCGCCGCTTTTTTGTGCAGGGTAAACTGAACTGAACGGTTCAGTCCAATTTGCGGTCACTCCCCATACCATGCGCCACGCCGCGGTGATAGTCCTCCTGATCCTGGTCCTGACGCTGGGCGCCACCACCGGATGGTACTGGTGGACGGCCTGGCGCTTTCAGCAATCGACCGACGACGCCTACGTCCAGAGCGACGTCACGGTGATCAGTCCCAAGATCGAGGGCTACATCAAGGAAATCCGCGTCGAGGAAAACCAACGGGTTGCCGCCGGCCAGGTGCTGATCGTCGTGGACGACCGCGATTTCGCCGCCAAGGTCACGCAGGCCGAGGCGGCAGTGGCAACCCAGGAGGCGGTCGTCGCGACCTATGCCAGCCGGCTCGGCTTCCAGCAGGCGATGATCGAGCAGGCGGCGGCAACAGTGCAATCGGCGGAAGCCGATTTGAACCGGGCGCGGCTCGACTACAAGCGCTACACGGCGCTGGTCACCAGCAATTTTGCGAGCCGGCAGCGCTTCGAGACCGCCGACGCGGATTCTCGCAAGGCCGAGGCGGCGCTCGGCAAGGCGCGCGCCGCGCTTGTCGCCGAGCAGAGCCAGCTCGCTGTGATCGGATCGCAAAAGCGCGAGGAAGAGGCGCGCCTGGGGCAGGCCGGCGCCGGCCTGCAGCTGGCCGAGAACGACCTCGACAACACGGTCATCCGGGCGCCGGTCGACGGGATCGCCGGCAACCGCGCCGGCCGGGTCGGCCAATACGTCAAGCCCGGAACCCAGCTCGTCTCGCTGGTGCCGTTGCCCGATGTCTATATCACTGCCAATTTCAAGGAGACCCAGCTGACCCAGATGCGGCCGGGCCAGAGCGCCGAAATTTCGGTCGACGCCTATCCCGATCAGAAGCTGACCGGCCGCATCGAGAGCTTTGCGCCGGCGAGCGGGGCGCAGTTCAGCCTGTTGCCGCCGGACAACGCGACCGGGAATTTCACCAAGATCGTGCAGCGTGTGCCGGTGCGCATCGCCTTGCCGGCCGAGGGGCCGCTCGCGCGGCTGCTGCGGCCCGGCCTCTCGGTCACCGTGACGGTCGATACCCGCACCGGGCCGTCGGCCGCGATCTTCGGCGCCCAGGCAGCGGAACCCGGCGCGCCGGGGCGGTAACCCGGGCGATGAGCTGGTCCTTGACCCTGCCGCGGCGGCGCGGGCGCCTGGTTCGCGCGCGGGTTGCCGCCCCCGAGCCGGCGAGCATCGCGCCGGTCGCCGCGGGCGGGCCGGCGCGCGAGCCGACCCTGCGTGATTGGTTTGGCGTCCTCGCGATGGTCGTCGGCCTCTTCATGGCGATCATGGATGTCCAGATCGTCACCAGCTCGCTGACCCAGATCCAGGGCGGGTTGTCGGCGAGCGCCGACGAGATCGCCTGGGTCCAGACCGCCTATCTGATCGCCGCCGTGGTCATGGTCCCGATGTCCGGGATGCTGTCGCGGCTGTTGTCGACGCGGATCCTGTTCGTCATCGCGACGCTCGGCTTCACCGTCGCCAGCGCGCTGTGCGCCAGCGCGACCAGCCTCAACCAGATGATCCTTTACCGCGCCATGCAGGGGTTCTGCGCCGGCGCGATCACGCCGGGCGTCTTTCCCGTGGTTTACACGACATTCCGCGGGCCCAAGCTGGCGACGCTGATGGTGATCATCTCGGTCATCCTCAACCTTTCCTCGACCCTGGGGCCGACGCTCGGCGGCTTCCTGACCGACACCTTCTCCTGGCATTGGCTGTTCCTGGTCAACATCGCGCCCGGCCTCATGGTGGCCGCGGTGGTCTGGGTGACCATCGATATCGACAAGCCCGACCTGTCGCTGTTGCGCTACTTCGATTTGCTCGGGCTGGTGCTGATGGCGACCTTTCTCGGCTGTCTCGAATACGCGCTCGAGGAAGGCCCGCGCTGGGATTGGCTCGATGACCCGACGATCCGCGCTGCGGTCGCCGTGTCGGGGATCGCCGCCGCGCTGTTCTTCTGGCGCGTGCTGACCTACCACCAGCCGATCGTCGACCTGCGCACCTACGCCAACCGCAATTTCGCGCTCGGCTCGTTCTATACATTCGTGGTCGGCACCGGGATGTACGGAACGACCTATCTGATACCGTTGTTTCTGGCGCAGGTGCGCGGCTTCAGCGCCATGCAGATCGGCGAGACGGTCGTCGTCGCGGGCCTCGCGCAAATGGCGATGTCGCCGTTCAGCGCCTACATCGCCCGCCATCTCGATCTGCGCATCATGCTGGCGATCGGCCTCGGAGTCTTTGCCTTCTCGATGTACCTGACGGCCGGCCTGACCAATCAGGCGGGCTTTGTGGAGCTGTTCGTGCCGCAGGCGGTGCGCGGCTTTGCGCTGATGTTCTGCTATCTGCCGGCCAATCTGATCGCGCTCAGCACGGTCCCGCCCGACAAGCTCAAGAACGCGGCGGGGCTCTACAACCTGACCCGCGAGCTCGGCGGCGCGATCGTGCTGGCCACGATCGGCACGATCATGAACAACCGGCTGCATTTCCACTGGAACCGGCTGATCGAGGACATCAACCCGGCGCGCCCCGCCGTGCAGCAGTTTCTCGAGACGCAGACCAACCGGTTCGATTCGTTGATCCCGGGCGACCCGAGCCATGCCGCCACCAGGCTGCTGGCCAATCTGGTGCAGCGCGAGGCTCTGGTCCTGACCTACAACGACGTCTTGATGCTGATGGGCGGCGTGTTCGTCGCCGCCCTCATGCTGATGCCGCTGGTGCGCCGCCAGCGCTCGCTGATGCAACGCTAGATCGTACCCGGCAACGTAAACGCCGCGTTGAGGGTTTCCCGGCAATACTGGCAGCCGCCCGCCGATCTTGCTAAAAGAAGGCCGAGGCGGCGCTGGTCGGCGGTCGCCATTTCGGGAGAATTGCGGTGAGGGTCGCGACGGTCGAGCGCAACACCAAAGAGACGCGGATCAAGGGCCGGGTCGATCTCGACGGCAGCGGTGCGGCCGAAATTTCGACCGGCATCGGCTTCCTCGACCACATGCTCGAGCAGCTCGCCAAGCACAGCCTCATCGACATCACGCTCAAGGCCAAGGGCGACCTGCACATCGATTTTCACCACACCACCGAGGACAGCGGCTATGTCGTCGGCGAGGCGGTGTCGAAGGCGCTGGGCGAGCGCGGCGGGATCCAGCGCTACGGCCATGCCGTGATCCCGTTCGACGAGACCCTGACCCGGGTCAGCCTCGACGCCTCGAACCGGCCCTATCTGATCTGGAAGGTCACCTTCTCGCGGCCCAAGCTCGGCGAGATGGATACCGAATTGTTCAAGGAATGGTTCCAGGCCTTTGCCCAATCGGCCGGCCTGACGCTGCACATCGAGAATGTCTACGGCGAGAACAATCACCATATCGTCGAATCCTGCTTCAAGGGTCTGGCACGCGCCTTGCGGCAGGCGATCGAGATCGACCCGCGCCGCGCCGGCGCGATCCCCTCGACCAAGGGCACCCTCGGCGGCACGTTGACATAAAGTTTGGCGCGCATGACGACCGCGATCATCGATTACGGATCAGGCAATTTGCGCTCGGCGGCGAAGGCCTTTGAGCGCGCCGCCGCGGAGAATGGCACGGGCGAACGGATCCTGGTCACCAGCCGGCCCGAAGAGGTCGCGGCGGCGGACCGGATCGTGTTGCCCGGGGTCGGTGCCTTCGCCGATTGCCGGCGGGGCCTGGCCGCGGTGCCGGGCCTCGAAGCCGCCCTCAAGGAAGCGGTGATCGGGCGCGGCCGGCCCTTTCTCGGGATCTGCGTGGGTATGCAGCTGATGGCCGATTATGGCCGCGAATTCGAGACGGTCGCCGGGCTCGGCTGGGTCGCCGGCGAGGTCGTTGCGATCGAGCGCGCGGATCGCTCGCTCAAGATCCCTCATATGGGCTGGAACGAACTCGTGCCCCACGCCGCGCACCCGGTGCTGGCCGGGCTGCCCGCCGGAACCCACGCCTATTTCGTGCATGGCTATCATTTCCGGCCGGCCGATTCGACCGACCTGATCGCCGAGGTAGATTATGGCGGCCGGCTTGCCGCGGCGGTCGGCCATGACAATCTGATCGGCACGCAATTTCATCCGGAAAAAAGCCAGATGGCCGGGCTGCGGCTGATCAGCAATTTCCTGGGCTGGCGGCCATGACCGGGCCAGCCGGACGGCTCGCGGTCGAGCGCCTCACCCAATATACCGGCACCGATCTCGACGATCTGTGCGAGGCCACCGAAAGCGCGATTCTGGAAGGTGGCGGCTTCGGCTGGCTCAAGGCGCCGCCGCGCCAGGTGTTGGAGAATTACTGGAAGGGCATGCTTCTGGTGCCCGAGCGCCGCCTCGTCGTCGGCCGGCTCGACGGGGCGATCGCCGGCTCGGTGCAATTGTCGCGCGCGCCGCGCAACAACGAGGCGCAGGCCTTCGCCGGCACGATCAGCGCCCTCTTTGTCGCGCCTTGGGCGCGCGGCCGCGGTATCGGCCGCGGCATCTTGACCGATCTCGAGCTTCTCGCCCGCGAACTCGGCCTCGCGGTCCTCAACCTCGATCTGCGCGAAACCCAGCGCGCCGCGATCGGGCTGTACGAAAGCCTCGGCTACCAGCGCTGGGGCATCCACCCGTGCTACGCCCAGGTCGAGGGGCGCGTCATCCCCGGACATTATTATTATAAGCGCATCGACCAGGCGCCCCCGTGATCGGCAGATGATCCTCTACCCGGCCATCGATTTGAAAGCCGGTGCTTGCGTTCGTCTCGTCCGCGGCGAGATGGCGAGCGCCACCGTCTTCAATGACGATCCGGCGGCGCAGGCCCGTGATTTCGCACAAATGGGTTTTGCCTGGCTGCACGTCGTCGATCTCGATGGCGCCTTTGCCGGGCGCTCGGTCAATGGTGCGGCGGTGCGGGCGATCCGCCGGGAAGTCGACCTCAAGATCCAGCTCGGCGGCGGTATCCGCGACCGCGCGGCGATCGATTACTGGCTGGCGGAAACTGGCATCGACCGCATCGTGCTCGGCACGATCGCGTTGCGCGATCCCGCGCTGGTGCGCCGCGCCGCCGCCGACTACCCCGGCCGGGTCGTCGTCGGCATCGATTCGCGCGACGGCCATGTCGCGGTCGAGGGCTGGGCCGAAACGAGCGAGATCGGCGCCGTCGAACTGGCGCGGCGCTTCGCCGATGCCGGGGTCGCCGCGATCGTCTACACCGACATCGCGCGGGACGGCGCGCTGACCGGGGCGGATGCCGCGGGCACCGCCGGGTTCGCCCGGCAGGTCGGGCTGCCGGTCATCGCCTCGGGAGGAATTGCCGGGCTTGCCGACATCGCCGCCCTCGCCGCCCGTGCCGCGGACGGCATCGCCGGCGCGATCTGTGGCCGCGCCCTCTATGACGGCCGCATCGAGCCGAAAGCCGCGTTGCGTCTGGCGGCTGGCGGGGCGGCGCGATGCTGAAGATGCGCGTCATCCCGTGCCTCGACGTCAAGGACGGGCGGGTCGTCAAGGGCGTCAACTTCGTCGACCTGACCGATGCCGGCGACCCGGTCGAGCAGGCGCGAATCTACGACCGCGAGGGCGCCGACGAATTATGCTTTCTCGACATCACCGCGAGCCATGAGGGGCGCGACACGCTTTACGACGTGGTTCGCCGCACCGCCGAGCAATGCTTCATGCCGCTGACCGTCGGCGGCGGGGTGCGCACGGTCGACGACATCCGCCGGCTGCTCCTGGCCGGCGCCGATAAGGTGTCGATCAACACCGCCGCGGTGGCGCGGCCCGATTTCGTCCGCGAGGCGGCGGAGAAATTCGGCAGCCAGTGCATCGTCGCGGCGATCGATGCGAAGGCGGTGTCGCCCGGACGGTGGGGCGTCTTCACCCACGGCGGGCGCCGGCCGACCGGGCTCGATGCGGTCGAATGGGCCTGCCGGCTGGCCGATTACGGCGCCGGCGAGATCCTCCTCACATCGATGGACCGCGACGGCACCAAATCCGGCTTTGACATCCCCCTCACCCGCGCGGTGGCGGATGCGGTGCGGGTGCCGGTCATTGCCTCGGGCGGGGTCGGCACCCTGGATCATCTCGTCGAAGGGATCCGCGACGGCCACGCCACCGCCGTCCTCGCCGCCTCGATCTTTCATTTCGGCACCTTCCGCATTGGCGACGCGAAGGCGCACCTCGCCGCCTGCGGCGTGCCGGTGCGGCGCTGAGTCATGGCCGACCCGCTCGGAGAGGCGCTGGAGCGGCTGTGGCGGGTCATCGAATCGCGCCGCGGCGCCGACCCCGACACCTCCTACACGGCGAGGCTGTTCGCCCGCGGCAACGCCAAGATCGCGCAAAAGCTCGGCGAGGAGGCCGTCGAGGCGGTCATCGAGGGGGTCAGGGGCGACCGCGCCGCGCTCGTCGGCGAGAGCGCCGACCTCTTCTACCACCTGCTCGTGCTGTGGGCGGCGGTCGGAGTTTCCCCCGCCGATGTAGCCGGCGAACTCGCGCGCCGCGAAGGCACCTCCGGCATTGCCGAGAAACGCGGGCGGAAGGATCCTTAGCCAGCTGCCGCGATGTGGACCAAGCGGTGGATAGGTCGTGGGTAAGTGCGCTTTCCGGGGGGCAACCCTGTGGAATACCGATTCCCCGGTTGTGAGCGGGGCCGGTTCGGCTAGCGTTCGGGCCTGTGTGGTGGACAGGGTGAATCTCGCTGCCGTAGCCCGGTGATCAACGGGAATTTGCCGGTGGCATGTTGATCCCCCGCGCCACACAAAGGGGGGGACGGGCGGCCTTTAGCGGTCGCCCGTTTCCGTATGGCGCCCTCACCTCGCCAGCGCGGACAGCGAAAAATTGACCAGCTTCTTGGTCAATGTCGGCAGCGCGTAATCCTTGAAGTCTCCGGGCTTAGCCCAAATTCCCGCGGTCCCACCGGCGGTCGTCCCGGCGAGCAGGGTCATCTCGAGGCGGAAATGGGTGAAGCCGTGCTGCACGGTTCCGGGCAATCGGGTCCATTCGGTCGTCGCCGGCGATTCGCCGACCGCCTCGTCCATCGACCATGGCGCCGCGCGCCACGGTGTCGAGGGCAGCTCGATCATGCCGCCGAGGAGGCCCCGCTCCGGCCGGCGCCGCAGCAGTACCGCGCCGTCGCGGCGGACGAGCCAGAACGCCGCGCCGTGACGCAGCGGACGCTCCGGCTTTTCGGCCTGGGTGGGGAGGCTCTCGGCAATGCCGAGCGCGGCCGCCGCGCAATTCTCCCGCCACGGGCACAAGATGCAGCGCGGCCGGCGCGGCGTGCAGATGACGGCGCCGAGATCCATCAGCGCCTGGGCGAAATCGCCGGCGCGCTCCGCGGGCACCAAACTCGCGGCGAGCGCCTTGAGGCGCGGCTTTGCGCCGGGAAGCGGCGCGCGCTCGGCGAAGAGCCGGGCCATCACCCGCTCGACGTTGCCGTCCACCGCCGCGACCCTGCGGTCGAACGCGATCGCCGCGATCGCCGCCGCGGTATAGTCGCCGATCCCGGGAAGGGCGCGCAGCTGCACTGGGTCGTCGGGGAAATGCCCGCCATGGCGTTCGACGACGGCGCGAGCGCAGGAATGGAGGTTGCGGGCGCGCGCGTAGTAGCCGAGGCCCTGCCAGAGATGCAGCACCTCGTCGAGCGAAGCTGCCGCCAATGCGCGAATGTCGGGAAAGCGTGCCACGAATCGGTCAAAATAGGGGCCGACCGTCGCCACAGTGGTTTGCTGCAGCATGATCTCGCTGAGCCACACGAGGTAGGGATCCGGGCGTTGGCCCGGTGGGACACGCCACGGCAGGTCGCGGCGCTGGCGGTCGTACCAGGCGAGTAGGGCCGCCGGGTCCGCCCGGTACTGTGTTAGCGAGGAATCGGAGCGGATCGCCGGCATGGGTCGTCAACGCAGGGACAACGAAACCGCGAGATTACCCGGCACGCCGGCCCAGAGCGAGCGCCGCCCCGATTTGCGCCAAGGGGGGATGCGCGCGGCCGGCATCGCGGCCTCGCGAATCGCCGCGCCGATCGTTGCCCGCCGCGGCGGCGGGGTGCTCCTGCGTCTCAAGGCGGAATGGGCGGCGGTGGTCGGGGCCGAGCTCGCCGCCCTGACCTGGCCCGAGGCGCTCGGCCGCGACGGCGCATTGAAGCTGCGCGTCGCCTCGACCCTTGCCCTCGATCTGCAGCACCGCGCGCCCTTGGTGATCGAGCGCATCAACCGGTATTTCGGTCGCGAAGCGGTCGCGCGGCTCGTGCTCCTTCAGGGGCCGCTGCCCCTCGCCGTCCCGCCCGCGGCAGCGACCCCGACGCCGCTTGCCGCAGAGGACGCGACGGCCCTCGACCTCCGGCTCGGCGACATCGCCGACCCTGAGCTGCGCGCCGCTCTTGCCCAACTCGGGCGTCTCGTGCTGGCCGGCGAACGGCGCGGCGTTTAGACCGGGTCGGCGACCGTTGCGTCGCCCGCTCGAAGCGGCTAACATCAACATCTGGTAGTAGGAAGGTCCTGATGCGGGAGATATGGTTTTCCGTGCTCGTTGCGCTGACGCTCGCGGGGGCACCCCCGGCGGTCGCGCAGGCGCCAAAGCCGAGCGGCGATGCGGGTGCCCAGAACCTCATGGCGCCGACCGGAGAGGATCGGGTGCTGGGCAAACCCGACGCACCGATCACGATCATCGAATACGCCTCGCTCAGCTGTCCGCATTGCGCGCATTTCGCGGCCGACGTGCTGCCGAAGCTCGAGGAAAAATGGATCGACCCCGGGAAAGCCAAACTGGTTTTTCGCGCCTTCCCGCTCGACGAGCCGGCGCTGCGGGCCGAGATGGTGGCGCGCTGTGCCCCGCCGGAGCGCTACTTTCCGCTGATCGAAACGCTGTTCACGACCCAGGACAAATGGGTCGTCGCGAAGGACTGGCAGGCCGCGCTCCAGCGCATCGCCCAACTCGGCGGGGTGCCCAAGACAAAGTTCGAGTCCTGCCTCGGCGACAAGGCGCTTGAGGATCAGGTCGCGCAAAGCCGCCTCACAGCCTCAACGCAGCTCGGCGTCAACTCCACCCCGACCTTCTTCGTCAACGGCACGAAATACGACGGGGAGCCGACCTTCGAGGCGTTCGACAAGCTGCTGTCGGGATTGCCTGGAAAATCATGATGGCCCAAAAATCATGACAGATGGCCGATGCGGCTAGAGCGCCTTCGTCTCGCCGGGTTCAAATCCTTTGTCGAGCCGGCCGAACTGGCGATCGAGCCCGGCCTCACCGGTATCGTCGGGCCCAATGGCTGCGGCAAATCCAATCTCGTCGAGGCGCTGCGCTGGGTGATGGGCGAGGCCTCGCCCAAGCGGCTGCGCGGCGGCGAGATGGACGATGTGATTTTTGCCGGGTCCGGCAGCCGCCCGGCGCGCAACCTAGGCGAGGTCGCGCTGACGATCGACAACAGCGCGCGCGATGCGCCCTTCGCCTACAACGAAAGCGCGACGATCGAGGTGGTGCGCCGAATCGCCCGCGGTGGCGGCTCCGCCTATCGGATCAACGGCCGCGAGGCGCGCGCCCGCGACGTCCAGCTGTTATTCGCCGACGCCGCGACCGGGCCGCATTCGGGCGCGCTGGTCGGCCAGGGGCGAATCGGCGCGCTGATCGCGGCAAAGCCGACCGAGCGCCGGTTGCTGCTCGACGAGGCGGCCGGCACCGCGGGGCTCCATGCGCGCCGCCACGAAGCCGAGCTGAAGCTGAAAGCGGCCGAGGACAATCTCGGCCGACTCGACGATGTGATCCTGGCCCTCGCGGCGCAGATCGAGACCCTCAAGAAGCAGGCCCGCCAGGCGCAGCGCTATCGCCGGGTGGGCGAGCAGATCCGGAGCACCGAGGCGCTGCTGCTCTACGCCCGCTGGCGCGCCGCCGCGGCCGAAGCGGAGCGTTTCGCCGCCGATTCGCGGGCCAGCGAGCGGGCGCTGGCCGCCGCGATGGAGGCCGCCCTCGCATATGAGCGGGTCCGCGCCGAGGCGGAAGCCGCGCTGCCGCCGTTGCGCATGGCCCAGGCCGCTTCTTCGGCCGCGGTGCAACGCCTCGGGCACGCGCGGGAAGCGCTCGAACAGGAGCTCGGGCGGGTGGTCGCCGCGCGCGGCGAGGCCGAGCGGCGCCTTGCGCAGATCGCCGCCGATCTCGAACGCGAGGCCGAGCACCTCGCCGATGCCGAGGCCGGGCTTCTTCGCCTCGCCGATGAGCGGCGAACGCTGGAGCACTCCGGCGCCGCCGCCGAAACCGCTCGTGCTGCGGCCACGGCGCAGGCCGCCGCCACGGCCGCCGAGCTCGAAACGGCCGAAACCGGCCTCCAACAGATGACCGAAGCCTGCGCGGCCGGCGAGGCGAGGCGGAGCGCCCTCGACCGCCAGCGCGGCGACCTCGCCGACCGCCGGAGCCGACTAGAGGCGCGGCTGGCCGAGGGCGAACAGCAGAAGGAAGCGCTGGCGCGCACCATCGTGTCGCCCGCGGCGATGGCAGACGCGACCGCGGCCGTGGCCGAGGCGCTGGCGCTGATCGACAGCACCCGCGCCGCGGCGGCTGCCGCGAGCGAGGTCTTGAGCGTGCGCCAACAATCCGAGACGGCGGCGGTCGACAGCGCGCGCGAGGCCGATCGCCGGCTCGCCCGCCTCAGGGCCGAAGCCGAGGCGCTCGCGAAGATCCTGGCGCCGGGCAGCGCCGACCAGGCGAAGGGGCCGGCGATGCTTTCATTGCTGCAGGTCCCGCCCGGGCTCGAGGCGGCGATCGCGGCGCTCTTCGATGGCGAGCTGGCCGCGCCGCTGCTGGCGGGTCCGGCGGAGCCGGCCGCTGCCGGCTGGGTCGAGCTGGCGCCGCTCGCCGCCACCGCGCTCCCGGAAGGCGCGAACCCGCTCGCCGGCGCGATCGGCGCCCCACCGGCTCTCGCCCGGCGCCTGGCGCGGACCGGCTGGGTCGCCAGCGCGGCGGATGGATGGCGCCTGCAGCCCGCTCTCGATGCCGGCCAGAGCCTCGTCGACCGCGACGGACATTTGTGGCGCTGGGACGGGTTCACCCGGCCGGCACCGGGTTCGGCAGCGACCGCCGAGCAGCTGCGCCAGAAGAACCGCCTCGCCCAGCTTGGCGACGAGATGGCGGCGGCGACCGCCGAGTTCCACCGCGCCGGTGAGGGAGCCGCCACCGCCCGGGCCGGGCGCGACGCGGCGCAGGAAGCCGAGCGCGGGGCCGTCGCCGCGCTCAGGGCGGCGGAGGACCGCCTCGCACGGGCGCGCGCCGCCGAGACCGAGCTGGCGCGGGACCGGCTCAACGCCGAGATGCGCCTTGCGGCCGTGGCCGAGACGGTCGAGAAGCTCGGCGCGGAACTGGCCGAACTCGGCGGGCAAGCGGCCGGCACCGAACGCTCGCTCGCGCTGATGCCCGATCAGGGGCTGGCGCGCACCGCGCTCGATGCGGCGCGGGGCCAAGCCCTGGCCGCACGCCGCCGCGACAGCGAAGGGCGGGCCGCGCTCGACCGGCTTGCCCGCGACGCCGAGACGCGCACTCAGCGCCTCGCCGCGATCGATGACGAGGAAGCAGCGTGGCGCAAGCGGCGCGACGGCGCCGCCGCACAGCGCGAGATTCTTGCCAACCGGCAGGGTGCGCTGGCGGCGGAGATTGCCGAAATCGCCGGCCGCCCGGCCGCGATCGCCGGCGAGACCGAGGCGCTCGCCGAGAGCGCCGCCGCAGCCGCAGCCGACCAGCGCGCCGCCGGGGATACCCTCGCCTCGGGCGAAACCCGGCTGCGCCAGGCGAGCGAGGCGGCACGTCGGGCCGATTCGGCGGTCGCCGAGGCGCGCGAGCACCGCGCCCGCCTCCAGGCACACCGCGAGGCCGCTTCCGAGGGGTTGGCCCGTCTGCGCGCCGAGATCGCCGAGCGGCTCGACCAGACGCCGGAAACCCTGGCCATCCCGGATGCCGAGGCAGAAGCGCTCGATACCGCCGATCTCGCTGCCCGTTTCGACCGCCTGGTGCGCGAGCGCGACGCGATGGGCCCAGTCAATCTGCTCGCCGAACGGGAAGAAGCGGAAGTCGCGGCGCGCCTCAGCGGGCTCGAATACGAGCGCGGCGACCTGACGGCGGCGATCGCGCGGCTGCGCCGCGGCATTGCGACGTTGAACCAGGAGGGGCGCAAGCGGCTCATCGCCGCGTTCGACGAGCTCAACGTGCATTTCGGCGCGCTCTTTGGCCGGCTGTTCGGCGGCGGCAAGGCGGAACTCGCCTGGGCCGGCGGCGACGACCCACTCGAAGCCGGGATCGAGATCAAGGCGAGCCCGCCGGGCAAGCGCCTGGAGGCCTTATCGCTGCTCTCGGGCGGCGAGCAGGCGCTGACCGCCATCGCGCTCATTTTCGCCGTGTTCCTGACCAATCCGGCGCCGATCTGCGTCCTCGACGAGGTCGATGCCCCGCTCGACGATGCCAATGTCGATTCCTTCTGCCGGCTTGTCGCCGATATCGCGGACAGCACCGGGACCCGGTTTCTCCTGATCACCCATCACCGCGTCACGATGGCGCGAATGGATCGGCTGTTCGGCGTTACGATGGCGGAGCGCGGCGTCTCGCAGCTGGTTTCGGTCGATCTCGCCCGCGCCACGGAGTTGCGGCAGACGGCCTGATCGTTCTCGTTTATGTCATTGATCCAGTTGAAAATGTTGCGTCCATTGGGCTGCCGTCGGCGGGTTGACAGGGGGTCGGGGCCTGATTATGGTGCGCGCCGTTCCGGCCGGCGGCGGCCGGGTTCGGATCGATGCTGGGTGCGCATTCTTAAATGAGCGAAGGCGGGCCGTCCGACCCGTTGGCCCGCCTGGGCGAAAGACTCGACAAGGCGCGCCTGGAGCGGGATGAAGGGCAGGCGGCGGCGGGTGGCGATGCGTCGGCGCCAAATGGTGCGCTCGGGTTCGGGTTTCGCATCGGTGTCGAGCTGGTTGCCTCGCTGTGCGTCGGGCTGGCGCTCGGGTGGGTTGCCTACCGGTTCCTGCCGGCGCCATGGGGGAGCATCGGCCTGATCGTGTTCTTCTTCCTCGGGGCCGGCGCCGGGACGCTGAACGTGTTTCGGACGGCGCAGACGATTGGGCGACGGCAGGGCTGATTCCAGAGCGAAGATCGAGGGCAAAGACGTGGCGGGCGCAAGCGGACCCTTGGAGCAGTTCACGATCGAGCGGTTGATCCCGCTCCATTTGGGCTCGCTCGACATCTCCTATACGAATTCGGCGCTGTTCATGACCATCGTCGCGGTGG
>Ga0182024_10014027_pt1 | contig 15536 bp, 24 predicted proteins | sample P32metaG_FD_120480 | JGI IMG/M metagenome (GOLD analysis project Ga0182024, IMG submission 120480) | Permafrost microbial communities from Stordalen Mire, Sweden - P3-2 metaG (Illumina Assembly) | ecosystem: Environmental > Terrestrial > Soil > Wetlands > Permafrost | place: Sweden: Stordalen... | reverse complement strand
GCTGCCCGGCCAGTAGTTGGGCACCTGGGGCTGCTCGTGCATGGCCGTCCCGATGGCGTGGCCCACGTACTCGCGGACCACCGAGAACCCGGCCCCCTCGGCCACCGCCTGGACGGCCCGGCCCACCTCGTGGAGCCGCTTGCCCGCCTCGAGGTGGTCGATCCCGGCCCACAGGCTCCGCTCGGTCGCCGCCAGCAGGGCGGTGGCCTCGGCCGAGACCTCCCCCACGCCCACCGTGTAGGCGGCGTCCCCGTGGTAGCCCTCGATGATGGCCCCGCAGTCCACCGACAAGATGTCCCCCTCCTCCAGCCGGTAGGGCCCGGGGATGCCGTGGACGATCACCTCGTTGGGCGAGGTGCAGATCACGGCCGGGAAGCCGTGGTACCCGAGGAAGTTGGAGGTGGCCCCCCGCTGCTCGAGCACGTCCCGGGCGATGGCGTCGAGCTCGGCCGTGGTCACCCCGGGCCGGACGGCCGCCCGGGTCCGCTCGTGCATCTCGGCCACGACCTTGCCGGCCCGGCGCATCTTGGCCAGCTCCTCGGCGTTGCGCCTCATCGCCACACCCTCGGCTCTCCGGCGACCGGGCCCCGGCGGTCCTCGATGGCCTTGACGGCCCGGCGGGTGACCCCGTCCGGGCTGCCGCTCCCGTTGATCTGGGCCAGGAGGTCGTGGTGCTGGTACCACTCGATCAGCGGGGCACTCTGGCGCTCGTAGAGCTCGAGGCGGCGCTTGATGGCGTCCTCGGTGTCGTCCTCGCGCTGGATGACCTCACCCCCGCAGACATCGCAGGTCCAGTTGATGAGGGGCGGCGAGGAGACCGAGTAGTTGGCCCCGCAGTCGACGCACACCCGGCGCGAGGCCAGGCGCCTGAGCACCTGGGCCGTCGGGACCTCCAGGTCGACCACCAGGTCCAGCTGGTCCGGCTTGAGCACCTCGGCCAGGGCCTCGGCCTGGGCGATGGTGCGGGGGCAGCCGTCGAGGATGAAGCCCCGGGCCCGGGTATCGCCCTCGGTGATCCGCCGGCCCACCATCTCCATGATCAGGTCGTCGGGCAGCAGCTCGCCCCGGTCCATGACCGAGCGGGCCCGCTGGCCGAGCGGGGTGCGCGACTTCACCTCACCACGCAGCATGTCGCCGGTCGAGACATGGGGGACCACGTAGTGGTGCGACAGGCGCACGCATTGTGTGCCTTTGCCGGCCCCCTGTTTGCCGAGGACCACGAGTCTGACCCCGGGTACCACCAGGTCCTACTTGAGGAAGCCCTCGTAGTTGCGCATCATCAGCTGGCTGTCGATCTGGCGCATGGTCTCGAGGGCGACGCCCACCGAGATCAGGAGGGTGGTCCCGTAGAAGGGGAACCGGTTGAGGCTCCACAACGCCATGATGATCGAGGGGATCACGGCCACCGAAGCCAGGAAGAGCGCGCCCACGACGGTGATCCGGCTCAGGATGTGGCTGAAGTAGCGCTCGGTCGGCGGCCCCGGCCGGATGCCCGGGACGAACCCGCCCTGCTTGCGGATGATGTCGGCCTGCTGATGGGGGTCGAAGGCCACGTAGACGTAGAAGAAGGTGAAGGCCAGGATCAGGACGAAGTAGATCGAGATGTAGATGAAGCTGGTCGGCTGGATGTTGTTGCGCACGAAGGATTGGAACGACTTCCAGGGCACGATGTTGGAGAGCAGGACCGGGATGTAGAGGACCGAGCTGGCGAAGATGATCGGGATCACCCCGGACTGGTTCACCTTCAGGGGGATGTAGGTGCTCTGGCCGCCGTACATGCGCCGGCCCACCACCCGCTTGGCGAAGGTGACCGGGATACGGCGCTGGCCCTGGTCCATGAAGACGATGAAGACCAGCAGGAGCAGGGACACCACCACGATGACGCCGAACTTGAACGCCCCGCCCTCGTTGTAGATGGACTTCCCCCCCGAGGGGATGGCCGCCACCACGTTGGCGAAGATCAGGATGGACATGCCCTGGCCGATCCCCCGCTGGGTGATCAGCTCGGCCAGCCACATCACGAAGGCCGTGCCCGCGGTCAGGCAGAGCACCATGAAGACGCCGGTCCAGACGTTGAAGCCGGGGATCATCAGGTTGATGCTCTGGCCCAGGAGGGCCGAGTCGTGACCGTTGAAGGCGTAGATCAGGCCGGTGGACTGCATCAGGGCCAGGGCCACGGTCAGGTACCGGGTGGTCTGGGTGATCTTCTTCTGACCGACCGCCCCCTGGTCCCGCCACTCCTCCAGCTTGGGGATCACCGTCGACAGCAGCTGGATGATGATCGAGCTGGTGATGTAGGGCATGACCCCCAGGCCGAAGATGGCCAGCCGGACCAGGGCCCCCCCGCTGAACAGGTTCAAGAACCCGAGCACGCCCGACGACGACGTGGTCAGCTTCTGGAGCTGGGTCCAGCTGACCCCGGGCACGGGCACGTTGGCCCCGACCTGGTACAGGGCGATGATGGCCAGGGTGAAGACGACCTTGTTGCGAAGGTCGGGGACCCTGAAGATGTTTCCCAGGCGGGAGAGCATCGTTGTTCCTCGTCAGGGCCGGCGGCCGGGTCCGGTCACTACCGGTTCATGAGGGCGTTGCCCTGGGCCGGTGGCCGGCCGTTGCCGAACGGCAACGGTACGATCTCGACGCTCCCGCCGGCCGCCTTGATGGCCGCCTCGGCCGAGGCCGAGAAGGCGTGGGCCGAGACCCGGACGGCCCGGGTGATCTCGCCCCGGCCGAGGACCTTGACCAGGTCCTTGGGGCGGCAGCGCCCCGCCGCCACCAGGGTGGCCGGGTCGATCTCGTCCCCCTCGACCTCGGTCAGGTCGTCCAGGTTGACCGGGGTGTAGGCGATGCGGAAGGGGTTCTTGAAGCCGCGCAGCTTCGGGATGCGCTGCATCAGGGGCAGCTGGCCGCCCTCGAAGCCGATGGGGATGGTGTCGCGGGCGCCCTGGCCCTTCATGCCCCGCCCGGCCGTCTTGCCCCCCTTGCCGCCGATGCCCCGGCCGACCCGGCGCTTGGCCTTGGTCGAGCCCCGGGGCGGGGAGAGCTCGTGGAGCTTCACGACGACACCTCCTCGACGCTGACCAGGTGGGGGACCCGGGCGATCATGCCCCGGATCTCGGGGCGGTCCGGAAGGTCGTTGGTCTTGCCGATGCCGCGCAGGCCCAGGGCCCGCAGGGTGGACCGGTGCTTGGGCTTGGTCCCGATGGCCGAGCGGACCTGGGTCACCCGCAGGCCGGCGACGGCCGGGGCCCGCGCCGCCCGGGCCCGGGTGGCCTTGGCCGGCGTCTTGGCCGGGGCGGCGGCGGTCGCCTTGGTCGGGGCGGCCACCGTCAACGCCCCTCCGTGTACAGGGCGGTCTCCCGCTTGCGCTCCCGGTAGGCCCGCAGCACCCCGGCCGGGGTGACCTCGTCGGGCTGCTTGCCGCGGAGGGCGGCGACCTCGTCGGGCCGGCGGAGGGACTTGAGCCCGGCGATGGTGGCGTGGGCCACGTTGATCCCGTTGGACGAGCCCAGCGACTTGGCCAGGATGTCGCGGATGCCGGCCATCTCGAGGATGTGCCGGGCGGCGCCACCGGCGATGACCCCGGTGCCCGGGGCGGCCGGCTTCATCATGACCCGGCCGGCTCCGCTCTCCCCGATCACCGGGTGGGTGATGGTCGAGCCGGCCAGGGCCACCTCGAAGACGTTCTTGCGGGCCTCTTCGATGCCCTTCTGGACCGCCAGGCCGGCCTCCTTGGCCTTGCCGTAGCCCAGGCCGACCCGGCCGTTCCCGTCCCCCACCACCATCAGGGCGGCGAACGAGAAGCGCCGGCCGCCCTTGACGACCTTGGCCACCCGGTTGACCCGGATGGTCCGCTCTTCGTACTGGATGTCGCTCATGGCCTCAGAACTCCAGTCCCTCACTCCGGGCGGCCTCGGCCAGGACGGCCACGCGGCCGTGATAGGCGAAACCACCGCGATCGAACACCACGCGGCTGACCCCGGCCGCCTTGGCCCGGGTCGCCACCAGGCGGCCCACGGCCTCGGCCCCGGACACGTTACCGCCGCCCGCCGTCCCGAGGGACCCGCGCAGCTCGGGCTCGACCGAGGAGGCCGAGGCCAGGGTCCGGCCGGTGCGGTCGTCGATCAGCTGGGCCGAGATGTGGCGGTTCGACCGGTTGACGGCCAGGCGGGGCCGCTCGGCGGTCCCGGTGACCTTGGCCCGCACCCGGCGGTGGCGTCGGATCCGCAGGGCGTGCTGGTGGTTCGTCTTCCCGGCCATCACTTCGCCGCCTTTCCGGCCTTGCGCAGGACCCGCTCACCGGCGTAGCGGACGCCCTTACCCTTGTAGGGCTCGGGCTTGCGGATCTTGCGGATGTCGGCGGCCACCTGGCCGACCTTCTCCTTGTCGATGCCCCTCACCACGATGCGGGTCGGGGTCGGCACCTCGAAGGTGATGCCCTCGGGGGCGTTGACGTTGACCGGGTGGCTGAACCCGAGGGCCAGCTCGAGGGCTCCGGGGCCCTTGGCGTTGGCCCGGTACCCGACACCGACGATCTCGAGCTCCTTGCTGTAGCCCTGGGTGACCCCGGTCACCATGTTGGCCACCAGCGAGCGGGTCAGGCCGTGCAGGGCGCGGTGCTCGCGCTCGTCGTCGGGCCGCTCGACCACCAGGACCTCGCCGTCCTGGGTGACCGAGATGCCGCTCGGGAGCTGGCGGGCCAGGGTGCCCTGGGGACCGGTCACGGTCACCGAGTCGCCGGCCAGCGCGACCTTGACTCCGGAGGGGACCGGGATGGGGGAGCGTCCGATGCGCGACATCAGCGCACCTCCCCGGCCGGCCCGTGGCGTCGGTCACCAGACATAACAGAGCACCTCCCCGCCCAGGTGGCGCTTGCGCGCCTCGCGGTCGGTCATGAGCCCGTGGCTGGTCGACACGACGGCCACGCCGATGCCGCCGAGCACCCGGGGGATCTTGTCGGCCCGCGCGTAGATGCGGAGGCCGGGCTTGGACACCCGCTTGATGCCGCCGATGGTCCGGGTCCGGTCCTGGGCGTACTTGAGGGTGATCTCGAGGGTCGACCCGGGCCGGGCCTCGTTCTTCTCCACCGTGTAGCTCGAGATGAAGCCCTCGCGCTCCAGAATGGCCGCGAGCGCCTCCTTCAGCTTCGATCCGGGCATCTTGACCGTCTCGAACTGGGCCGAGTTGGCGTTGCGGATCCGGGTCAGCATGTCCGCGATGGGGTCAGTCATCGTCATGGTCGCGCTCCTACCAACTCGCCTTGGTCACTCCGGGCACCTCGCCGGCGTGCACCATCGTCCGCAGGCAGATACGGCACAGCCCGAACTTGCGGTAGACGGCCTTTGGACGGCCGCACCGCTGGCATCGGGTGTACGCCCGGACCTTGAATTTGGGGGTGCGCTGCTGCTTCTGGATGAGTGCCTTCTTAGCCATGGTGCCTATCGGGTCTCCTGTCGGAACGGGAAGCCGAACGCCCGAAGGAGCGCCCGACCCTCCTCGTCGTTGCGGGCGGTGGTGACGATCGTGATGTCCATGCCCCGGACCGTGTCGATCCGGTCGTAGTCGACCTCGGGGAAGATGAGCTGCTCGGTGACCCCGAAGGTGTAATTGCCCTGGCCGTCGAAGGAGCGGGGCGAGAGCCCGCGGAAGTCACGGATCCTCGGGATGGCCAGGCTGATCAGGCGGTCCAGGAACTCCCAGGCCCGGTCGCCCCGCAGGGTCACCTTCACCCCGATGGGCATGCCCTCGCGCAGCTTGAAGGCGGCGATCGACTTCTTGGCCCTGGTCACGATGGGCTTCTGGCCGGTGATCACCTCGAGGTCGCGCTGGGCGCCCTCGATCAGCGACTGCTGCTGGGTGGCCTTGCCGACCCCCATGTTCACCACGATCTTGTCGAGGCGGGGGACCTCCATGACGTTCCCGAGGCCGAGCTCGCCCTGGAGCCGGGCCCGGACCTCGGCCAGGTAGCGCTCCTTGAGGCGGGGACGGGCGGTGGCCGTGGTGGTGCTCACAGCTCACCCCCGCACTTGCGGCAGATCCGGAGCTTGCGGCCCTGCTCGTCCACCGTCATCCCGATGCGGGTGGGCTCACCGCAGCTCTTGCAGATGACCGACACCGAGGAGACCGGCACCGGCATGAACTTGTCGATGATCCCGCCCTGCATCGTGTTGCGGGTCGGCTTGGCGTGACGCTTGGCCACGTTGACCCCTTCGAGCACGACCTTGCCCTCGCTCGGCATGGCCCGGACCACCTCGGAGCGCTGGCCCTTGTACTTGCCGTTCCGGACGATGACCCGGTCACCCTTACGGATCCGCATCACAGCACCTCCGGGGCCAGCGAGACGATGCGCATGAACTTCTTGTCGCGCAGCTCCCGGCCGACCGGCCCGAAGATTCGGGTGCCGCGGGGCTGCTGCTGCTCGTTGATCAGGACCGCCGCGTTCTCGTCGAAGCGGATGTAGCTGCCGTCGGGGCGCCGCTTCTCCTTCTTGGTCCGCACCACCACGCAGCGGACCACGTCGCCCTTCTTGACGGCGGCACCGGGGATGGCGTCCTTCACCGTGGCCACGAAGACATCGCCGATGCTGGCGTAGCGGCGGCGCGAGCCACCGAGCACCCGGATGCAGAGCACCTCACGGGCGCCGGAATTGTCGGCCACGCGGAGCCGGGACTCCTGCTGGATCATCGGGCACGCTCCGTGACCTCGGCCAGCCGCCAGCGCTTGAGCTTGGAGAGGGGTCGGGTCTCGACCACCCGGACCCGGTCGCCCACCTTGGCCGAGCCCTCGGGGTCGTGCACGTAGAGACGCTTGGTCCGCTGGACCGTCTTGCCGTAGCGGCGGTGGCGGACCCGCTCGACGACGGTCACCACCACGGTGGCCTCCATGGCGTCGGACACCACGAGGCCCTCGCGCACCTTGCGCGGGTTCGCCCTGGTGGCCGCAGCAGCGGTTTCCTCGGCCATCAGGCCTCCTCCTCGTTCTCGTCGCCGTCGTCACCCTCGGGGGCGTCGGTGCCGGCGTCGGACCCGGACACCCGGGTCCTCTCCTCCTCGGCCGCCTCCGCCGCCTCGCGGCGGGCCGGCTCGAAGAGCGGCTCGTGCTCCAGCGCGTCGGCGGCGGCCAGGGCCTCGGCCTCGGTGATGTCGCGCTCGCGCAGCACGGTCAGCATGCGGGCCACGTCCTTGCGGACGGTCCGCATCCGGGCCGTGTTGTCCAACTGGCCGGTGGCCAGCTGGAAACGCAGGTTGAACAGCTCGCGCCGGGACTCCTCGAGCCTGCTCTCGAGCTCCTCGGTGTCCATGACGACCAGTTCTCCGGCACCCATCAGACCTGCACCTCGGGGGCGCCGTGGGTGCCGGGCCGGACGATGAAGCGGGCCTTCATGGGCAGCTTCTGGATGGCCCGGTCCATGGCCGCCTGGGCCAGCTCCCGGTCCACCCCGGCCAACTCGAAGAGGACCCGCCCCGGGCGGACCACGGCCACCCAGTGCTCCGGGTTGCCCTTGCCCGAGCCCATGCGGGTCTCGGCCGGCTTCTGGGTCACCGGCTTGTCCGGGAAGACCCGGATCCAGACCTTCCCGCCCCGCTTCACGTGGCGGGTCATGGCGATCCGGGCGGCCTCGATCTGGCGGGCGGTCAGCCAGCCGGGCTCGAGGGCCTGGATCCCGAAGTCGCCGAAGTTGACCGAGGTGCCACCCTTGGCGGCGCCGCGGAGCCGGCCACGCTGCTGTTTGCGGTGGCGGACCTTCCTGGGCATCAACATGTCAGTCGGACTCCCGGCGGAAGTGCGGGGTCTCATGGTGCTCGTGGCGGCTCCGACGCTCGATCTCCTCGTCCTCGGCCAGCCGCTTCTCGAGCTCGTCGGGCTCGGCCGGGGGGGCGATGAGGTCGGCCACCGGGGCCTCGGCGGTCTCCCCCTCGTCCGCCGCCTCGTCGTCGTCGGCGGCGTCACCCGCCGCCTCGGTCGCTTCGGGGGCGCCGTCGGTCGGCCCGGCCAGGTCGGGGTCGATCTCGTCGATCGGCTCGGCCAGAGCGCCGTCGATCGCCCCGTTGGCCTCGGCCGCCGCCTCGTCCTCGGTGGGGATGCCCGGCTCGGGCTGGTCGACGCGACGGCGGCCGCCACCGGCCGTGATCAGCCGCCGGGGGCGGCTCTGCCCCGAGGTCTCGCCCACCGCCATGGCCGCCTCGCGGGTGATCTTGTCCTCGATCGAGACCTTGTAGGGCAGGATGTCGCCCTTGTAGATCCAGACCTTGACCCCGACCCGCCCCGAGGTGGTCTTGGCCTCCCGGAAGCCGTAGTCGATGTCGGCCCGGAGGGTGTGCAGGGGCACCCGGCCCTCGCGGTAAGACTCCTTGCGCGACATCTCCGAGCCCCCGAGGCGACCCGAGCACTGGACCCGGACCCCCTGGGCGCCGGCCTTCTGGACGGTCTGGATCGCCCGCTTCATGGCCCGGCGGAAGGCGACCCTTCGGACCAGCTGGTCGCAGATGCCCTGGGCGATCAGGGCGGCGTCGAGCTCGGGCTGCTTGATCTCTTGGATGTTGAGCTGGATCCGGTTCTGGAGGCCGGTGATCTCCTCCAGCTTCTTCTTCAGGCGGTCGGCCTCGGCCCCCCGCCGGCCGATCACGATGCCCGGACGGGCGGTGTGGATGTCCACCCGCAGCCGGTCACGGGTGCGCTCGACCTCGATCCGGCTGACGGCGGCCGCCTCCAGCTGGGACATGAGGTAGTCCCGGATCTTCCAGTCCTCGACGACGAACTCCCCGTAGTGGCGCTCCTCGAACCAGCGCGACTTCCAGTCGGTGGTCACGCCGAGGCGGAACCCGTAGGGGTTGACCTTCTGGCCCATCTACTTGTCCTTCTTCCTGATCCGGCGCCGCTTGGCGGGCTGCTCGGCTGTGTCCTCGGCTGTGTCCTCGGCTGCGCTGTCCTCGGGTGCCACGTCCTCAACTGCGCTGTCCTCGGGTGCGCCTTCGGCGTCCACCTCGGTCTCGCTGTCCGCCGCCGTCTCCGCCGCTTCGGCCCCGGCCTCCGCCTCGGGGGCGCCGTCCTGGGCCCCGTCGTCCGCGTCGGGGACTCCGTCCTCGGCCCCGGCGTCGTCGACGATGTCCTCGGCCGACTGCTCGGTAACCGCGTCCTCGACCAGGTCGTCCTCGACCTCGGCCTCGTCGGCGGCCTCCTGCGCCTCGGCCTCGGCGGCCGCCGCCGCGGCCTCCTCCTGAGCGTGGCGGCGCCGGGACAGTCGGCCCGACAGGTCGGCCCGGCGGCGGGACTCGGACACCCGGCGGGAACGCTGGGCCCCGGCGACCTCGCGCTCGGCCCGGCGCCGGGCCAGCCGGTCGTCGGGGAGCCGGCTCACGATCACCGTGATGTGGCAGGTGCGCTTGCGGATGCGGCTGGCCCGGCCCCGGGCCCGGGGCCGCCAGCGCTTGAGGGTGCTGCCCTCGTCGGCGTAGCAGGCCGAGACGTAGAGGTCCTCGGCGTCCTGGCCCTCGTTGTGCACGGCGTTGGCCACGGCCGAGGCCAGCACCTTCCCGACCACGTTGGCCGCCTCGCGCTCGGTGGTGCGCAGCAGCTCGTTGGCCCGGCCGACCTCCTGGTCCCGGATCAGGTCGAGGACCTGGCGGGCCTTGCTGGCCGACATGCGGTAGTGCTTGAGGACCGCCCGGGTGCCTGGGCGCTCGTTGGTCTTGGTGCCGGGCATCTCAGCGCCTCCCCGCCCGCTCCTGGCCGGCGTGGAACCGGAAGGTGCGGGTCGGTGCGAACTCGCCGAGCTTGTGGCCGACCATCGACTCGGTCACGTAGACCGGCACGTGACGACGGCCGTCGTGGACGGCGATGGTGTGGCCCACCATGTCGGGGATCACGGTCGAGCGGCGCGACCACGTCTTGATGACCCGCTTCTCCCCGCTCGCGTTGAGGACGTCCACCTTCTTCAGGAGGTGGTCGTCGACGAAGGGTCCCTTCTTTAGGCTGCGCGGCACGGCTCCCAGACCTTCCAGCTACCGCCGGGCGCCGCGGGTGCGGCGGCGGCGGACGATCATCTTGTCGGACTCCTTGTGGCGGGCCCGGGTCCGCCCCTCCGGCTTGCCCCAGGGCGAGACCGGGTGGCGGCCACCGGACGACTTGCCCTCGCCGCCGCCGAGCGGGTGGTCGACCGGGTTCATGGCCACGCCACGGGTCTGGGGGCGCACGCCCTTCCAGCGGTTCCGGCCGGCCTTGCCGATCTTCACCAGCTCGGCCTCGGCGTTGCCGACCACCCCGAGGGTGGCCCGGCAGTCGATGGGCACCCGGCGCATCTCGGTCGACGGCAGCCGCAGGGTGGCGAACACACCCTCCTTGGCCACCAGCTGGATGCTCATGCCGGCCCCGCGGGCCATCTTGCCGCCCCCGCCCGGCCGGAGCTCGACGTTGTGGATGACCGAGCCGACCGGGATGTAGCGCAACGGCAGGGCGTTGCCCGGGCGGATCTCGGACCCCTGGCCGCTCTGGAGCCGGTCGCCGACCGTCACCCCGGCCGGGGCCAGGATGTAGCGCTTCTCGCCGTCGAGGTAGTGGAGCAGCGCGATGCGGGCGTTGCGGTTGGGGTCGTACTCGATGGCCGCCACCTTGGCCGGCACCCCGTCCTTGTCCCGGCGGAAGTCGACCACCCGGTACTGGCGCTTGTGGCCGCCGCCCTGGTGCCGGGCGGTCTTGCGGCCGAGGTTGTTGCGCCCGCCCGAGCCCGGGCGGGGGGCGACCAGGGACCGCTCGGGGCGGTCCCGGGTGATCTCGGAGAAGTCCGAGACCGTCTGGAACCGGCGCCCGGGGCTGGTCGGCTTGCGTGATCGAAGGGGCATGGGTCGGTGCTCCTCAGCTCTCGAAGAGATCGATCTTGTCGCCCGGGTGCAGGGTGACGATGGCCCGCTTGGTGTTGGGACGGTGCCCGACGGTGTTGGTCCGGCGGTTCACGGTGGCCTTGCCCTTGCGGTTGAGGGTGTTGACCTTGTCCACCTTGACCCCGAAGGCCTTCTCGACGGCCATGCGCACGTCGATCTTGGTCGCCTTGGGGTCGACCACGAAGACGTAGACGTTGCGGTTCATGAGGCCGTAGGTCTTCTCGGAGATGACCGGCCGGATCAGCACGGTGGTCGCGTCGCGGGCGGTCACCTGGCCTCCTCGTTCCCCTGGTCGTCCCGGTCGGGAGCGTCGTCCTCGGCCTCTGCGGCCTCGGCCCCCCCATCGTCGGACACGGGGTCGACCGGCTCGTCGACCAACGGCTCGGCCAGGTCGGCCTCGCCGCCCGGCAGGGTCTCGTCGGTGAAGACCAGCCAGTCGTTGCGCAGGATGTCGTGGGCCGACAACTCGGCCGCCGGGGTCACCTGGACGCTCTGGAGGTTCCCGAAGGAGCGCTCGGCCACCACGTCGTCGGGGCCGAGGACGACCAGGACCCGGCCGTCGAGGCCGAGGGCGTCCAGGGCGGCCACCGCGTCCTTGGTGCGGGGCTCGGTCCAGGGCCAGCGGTCGATCAGGGCCACCCGGTCACCCGCCGCCCGGTCCGAGAGGGCCGAGCGCAGGGCCAGGCGGATCATCTTCTTGGGCGTCCGCTGGCGGTAGCCGCGGGGCTTGGGCCCGAGGGCCACCCCGCCGCCCACCCACTGGGGGGAGCGGGTCGAGCCCTGCCGGGCCCGGCCGGTGCCCTTCTGGCGGTAGGGCTTGGCCCCTCCGCCGCGGACCTCGGCCCGGGTCTTGGTCGACTGGGTGCCCGAGCGGGCCGCCGCCAGCTGGGCCGTCACCACCTGGTGCAGGACCGCCTGGTTGGGCTCGATGCCGAAGATCAGCGGCTCGAGGTCGACCGGGCCGAGCTCGTTGCCTTCCACGTCGCGGCGCACCACCGAGCGGGCCTCGGGCTCGGCCCGCTCCTTGCGCCGCGGGCCCCGCCGCACCGTCGCCGTGGTCTCGGTCGCGCTCACCGGGAGCCCCCGGCCTTGGAGGGTGCCTTCACCGAGTCCCGCAGCACCACCACGGTGCCCCGGGACCCCGGGACGGCCCCCTTGACCAGGATCAGCTCGCGCTCGGGGTCGGCCGACACCACCTCGAGGTTGAGGGCGGTGACCTGTCGTCCCCCCATCCGGCCGGCCATCCGGGTCCCCTTGAAGACCCGGGACGGGGTGGCGCAGGCGCCGATCGAGCCGGGTACCCGGTGGGCCTTGTGGGTCCCGTGCGAGGCCCCCTGGCCCTTGAAGTTGTGGCGCTTCATGCCGCCGGCGAAGCCCTTGCCCTTGCTGACCGCGATGGCGTCGACCTTCTCCCCGGCGCTCCACAGCTCGGCCGTGAGCTCCTGGCCCACCTCGTACTCGCTGATGTCGTCGAGGCGCAGCTCGACCAGGCGGCGGCCCGGGTCCACGCCGGCCGCCTCGAAGTGGCCGAGCTCGGGCTTGGTCAGCGTCGAGGTGCGGCGGAAGCCGTAGGTCACCTGCAGGGCCGAGTAGCCGTCGCGATCGGGGCTCTTGACTTGGACCACCCGCACGGGCGCGACCCTCAGCACCGTCACCGGGATGGCGCGGTTCTGGTCGTCCCAGACCTGGGTCATGCCGACCTTCTCGCCGACGATCGCCTTGCTTGCCACGTGGGGGTCTCTCCTGGACGGGTGCCGGCGGTCTCCCGCTGGCACGCCAACGCTCCGCCCGGGATTCCCGAGCGGAGCGGCTCGAATGTCTCGGCCCGAGGTCCCCGGCGTCCTCAGGACGCGCCGGGCGCTCGTGCACATCTGCTGGGGGTCCGTCACGGGGTGCCGTGCCGGGGGCCGGAAATCGGCCCGAACCCAAAACCTACACCAAAGCGCCGGCACCCGCCAGGGCGGTGGGCGCCGTTCCGGCGCCGGCTCAGGCGTTCTGGATCTTGATCTCGATGTCCACCCCGGCCGGGAGGTCCAGGCGCTGGAGCGAGTCCACCGTCTTGGGGGTGTGCTCGACGATGTCCACCAGCCGTTTGTGCACCCGCATCTCGAAGTGCTCCCGGCTGTCCTTGTACTTGTGGGGGGACCGGATCACCGTGTAGCGGTGCTTGTCGGTGGGCAGGGGCACCGGGCCGTGGACCTTGGCCTGGGTGCGCAGCACCGTCTGGACGATCTTCTCGGTGGACTGGTCGAGGATCTCGTGGTCGTAGGCCTTCAGCCGGATCCTGATCTTCTGTCTGGGCCCGTCGGCCATGGCGTCCTCTCGCTCCCCGTCAGCCGTCTGCTACTTGAGGATCTTGGTGACGCGGCCCGAGGCCACGGTGCGGCCACCCTCGCGGATGGCGAACCGGAGCCCCTCGACCATGGCGATCGGCTTGCCCAGCTCGACCGTCATCTCGGTGTTGTCGCCCGGCATGACCATCTCGGTGCCCTCGGGCAGGCTGATGGTGCCGGTCACGTCGGTGGTCCGGAAGTAGAACTGGGGCCGGTAGTTGCTGAAGAAGGGCTTGTGGCGACCGCCCTCCTCCTTGTTCAGCACGTAGATGGTGGCCTCGAAGTCGGTGTGGGGGGTGATGGAGCCGGGCTTGCAGAGCACCTGGCCCCGCTCGACGTCCTCCTTCTTGGTCCCCCGCAGCAGGGCCCCGATGTTGTCCCCGGCCTGGCCCTGGTCGAGCAGCTTGCGGAACATCTCGACCCCGGTGACCGTGGTCTTCTGGGTGTCGCGCAGGCCGACGATCTCCACCTCGTCACCCACGTGGACCACGCCCTGCTCCACCTTGCCGGTCACCACGGTGCCCCGGCCGGTGATGGACATGACGTCCTCGATGGGCATGAGGAAGGGCTTCTCGATCTCCCGCACCGGCTCGGGGATGTAGGTGTCGACGGCGTCCATGAGCTCGAGGATCTTGGGCGTCCACTCCGGGTCGCCCTCGAGGGCCTTGAGCGCGCTGACCTTGATGATCGGGGTGTCGTCGCCCGGGAACTCGTACTCGTTGAGCAGCTCGCGGACCTCGAGTTCGACCAGGTCCATCAGCTCCTCGTCGTCCACCAAGTCGGCCTTGTTCAGGGCGACCAGGATGTAGGGCACCCCGACCTGGCGGGCCAGCAGCACGTGCTCCCGGGTCTGGGGCATCGGGCCGTCGGCGGCCGAGACCACCAGGATGGCCCCGTCCACCTGGGCGGCGCCGGTGATCATGTTTTTGATGTAGTCGGCGTGGCCCGGCATGTCGACGTGGGCGTAGTGCCGGTTCTTGGTCTCGTACTCGACGTGGGCGATCGAGATGGTGATCCCCCGCTGCTTCTCCTCGGGCGCCTTGTCGATCTGGTCGAACGGCGTGAACGAGGTGTTGGGGTTCTCCTCGGACAGGACCTTGGTGATGGCCGCCGTCAGCGTGGTCTTGCCGTGGTCGATGTGCCCCATCGTCCCCACGTTGATGTGGGGCTTCGAGCGCTCGAACTTCTGCTTGGCCATCTGCCCAACTACTCCCTGATCTCGGGCGGAACCCCCTCGGGCCCGCCGCGACGGTCACCCGCCGCTTCTACCTGTGTGCCGCTTGGTCACCGACGATTCTGCCCGGTGACGCCCTGCTCTGCCGATCCGGCGCCTGCCGGCGGTCCTACTCCCCGTGGGCCCGGGCGATGATCTCCTTGGAGATCGACTCGGGAACCTCGTTGTAGGCATGGAACTGCATCGTGTACGTGGCGCGGCCCTGCGTACGCGAACGCAGGTCGGTAGCGTAGCCGAACATGTCGGACAGCGGTACCTGGGCCCGCACCACGTGGCTGCTGCCCCGCTGCTCCATCCCCTCGACCCGGCCCCGCCGGGAGGACAGGTCGCCGATCACGTCCCCCATGTAGTCCTCGGGGGTGACCACCTCGACGTCCATCACCGGCTCGAGCAGGACCGGGCTGGCCGCCCGGGCCGCCTTCTTGACGGCCATGGAGCCGGCGATCTTGAAGGCCATCTCCGAGGAGTCGACGTCGTGGTAGGAGCCGTAGGTGAGGAGGACCCGGATGTCCACCATCGGGTAGCCGGCCAGGACCCCCGAGGTCAGGGCCTCCTGGATGCCGGCGTCGACCGAGGGGATGTACTCCTTGGGGATGACCCCGCCGGTGATCTTGTCGATGAACTCGTACCCCCCGCCGGGGCCGGTCGGCTCCAGGGAGATCACCACGTGGCCGTACTGGCCCCGGCCGCCGGTCTGGCGGATGTAGCGCTCCTCGATCTTCTCCACCGGCTTGCGGATGGTCTCGCGGTAGGCCACCTGGGGCTTGCCCACGTTGGCGTCCACGCTGAACTCGCGCAGCATCCGGTCGACCAGGACCTCGAGGTGGAGCTCGCCCATCCCCGAGATGACGGTCTGCCCCGTCTCCTCGTCCGAGCGGACGCGGAAGGTCGGGTCCTCCTCACTGAGCGAGAAGAGGGCCTTGGAGAGCTTGTCCTGGTCGACCTTGGTCTTGGGCTCCACGGCCACGTGGATGACCGGCTCGGGGAACTCCAGCTTCTCCAGCACGATGGGGTGGCCCAGGTCACACAGCGTATCACCGGTCGAGGTGTTCTTGAGACCGACCAGGGCGATGATGTCGCCGGCGAAGATGG
>Ga0182024_10014026_pt1 | contig 15536 bp, 12 predicted proteins | sample P32metaG_FD_120480 | JGI IMG/M metagenome (GOLD analysis project Ga0182024, IMG submission 120480) | Permafrost microbial communities from Stordalen Mire, Sweden - P3-2 metaG (Illumina Assembly) | ecosystem: Environmental > Terrestrial > Soil > Wetlands > Permafrost | place: Sweden: Stordalen... | reverse complement strand
TCATGCTCGACGATCTGACCGCCGAGACCACCGACCGGGCCGTTCACAGCATCGCCCACAGCGTCATTCATCTCGACCAGCTTGCGCCGATCTATGGCGGCGAGCGGCGGCGCCTGCGCGTCATCAAGTGCCGCGGGCAAAGCTTCAGCGCCGGCTATCATGACTTCACCATCCCGCAAGGCGGAGTCCGGGTGTATCCGCGGCTGGTGGCGGCCGAGCACCGCAAGGGATATCCCGACAAGGCCGTCTCCAGCGGAGTTGCCGAGCTTGACCTGCTGCTGGGCGGCGGCATCGCGGCTGGATCGAGCACGCTGGTGATCGGACCGGCCGGGACCGGCAAGTCGCTGCTCATTCTCCAGTATATCGCCGCGGCCATCGCCCAGGGCGAGCGCGCGGCACTGTTCGTGTTCGATGAGGAACTGGGGCTGCTGCTGTCGCGGGCGAAGGGCCTTGGCCTCGATCTCGAAGCGATGCGCGCGGCCGACAAGCTGTTCATCGAGCAGATGGACGCAGCCGAAGTGTCGCCTGGCGAATTCTCCGACCGGGTGAGCCGCTGCGTCGACCGCGAGGGCATCCGCGTCGTGGCGATCGACAGCCTGAACGGCTACCAGGCCTCCATGCCGGAGGAACAGTTCGTGCTGCTGCATCTGCATGAATTGCTGCAGTACCTGAACCGCCAGGGCGCCGCGACATTTCTCGCGGTCGCCCAGCACGGCATGATCGGCGATATGAAGCAGACGATCGACGTGACCTATCTGGCCGATACGGTGATCATGCTGCGTTATTTCGAGGCCCTGGGACGCGTGCGGCGCGCCATGTCGGTCATCAAGAAGCGGACCGGGGCGCACGAGGATACCATCCGCGAATTCCAGATCAGCGGCCGCGGCATCGTCATCGGGCCGCCGTTGCACGAATTCCAAGGCGTGCTGCGTGGCGTGCCCACCTATGTCGGAAAAGCCGCACCTCTCATGGACCAAAGCCCGTGAAGGACATTCCTTCCCGATTGGAGCGGACTCTGATCTTGGCGCCGCGCGGCCGCGACGCGGTCATCGCGAAAGGAATATTGCGGGACGCCAAGCTGCATGCCGACATCTGCCTCGATCTGGAGGAATTGGTGCAGGAGCTCGCGCGCGGCGGCGACGTTGCGGTCCTCACCGAGGAGGCCGCCCGCAGCCCGGACGCGCGAGCGCTGGTCGAGTGGATCTCCTCCCAGCCGCCGTGGTCGGACCTTCCATTCATCTTGTTGACCAAGCACGGCGGCGGACTTGAGCGCAATCCGGCCGCCGCGCAATTGACCGAGGAGCTCGGCAACGTCACATTCCTGGAACGACCGTTCCATCCGACCACGCTCGTGAGCGTGGTGCGGACGGGATTGCGCGGGCGCCGCCGGCAATACGAGTGCCGGCGTCTCAACGAGGAGCTTGAATCGCGGGTGGAAGAGCGCACGCAGGAGCTCGCCGCCGCCAATCGGCAGCTGCTCGGCCAGATTGCCGAGCGCGAGCGAGTGGAGTCCACCTTGCGCCAGATGCAGCGGCTGGAGGCGGTCGGGCAGCTGACCTCGGGGGTTGCGCACGACTTCAACAATCTTCTGACCGTGGTGCTGGGAAACATCGGATTCCTGGAGAAGGAATTTGCCGCCAAGGGCATCGACGACCGAGCCCGCCAGCGCCTCAGCTATATGCGATCCGCCGCGGAGCGCGGCGCCAAGCTGACCGATCAGCTGCTTTCGTTTTCGCGCCGCCAGCGCCTGGAGCCGCGCGCGCTCGATCTCAACGAGGCCGTCATCGGCATGCGCGATCTTCTGCAGAGCACGATGGGAGGCAGCATCCACATCGAGACCAAGCACCATTGCGGTCTTTGGCCTGCTTTGGTCGACCCGACCCAGCTCGAATTGGCTATTCTCAACCTTGCCATCAACGCGCGCGATGCCATGCAGGTCGGCGGAACATTGAAGGTGGAGACCAAGAATGCAACGCTTGGCCCGCCGCTCCATCCGGAAGATCCGCCGGGGGGCGACTACGTGGCGGTGAGCGTGTCCGATACCGGTACCGGAATGACGGACGAGATCCGGGCCAAGGTGTTCGAGCCGTTCTTCACCACCAAGGAGGTGGGCAAGGGCTCCGGCCTCGGGCTGAGCCAAGTGCTCGGCTTCGCCAAGCAATCGGGCGGGGGCGTATGCATCGAGTCGCGGCTCGGCGCCGGAACGTCGGTGCACATCTATCTTCCGCGCGCCGAGGCCGGGCTCGCAACCCGACCTTCCGGGCCTGCCCTTGTCGCGCCGGCCGAGGGCTTGCGCGGGCGGACCATTCTCTTGATCGATGACGACAATGCCGTCCGGGAGGTCACCCGCGCCATCCTGCACGAGCTCGGTTATCGGGTCCTCGAGGCGGGCAGCGGCGGAGCGGCGCTCGACCTCATCGAACGCGAGCCCAGGATCGATCTGATGATCGTCGATTTCGCGATGCCTGGCATGAACGGGGCGGAAGTCGCCCGCTCGGCTCAGGCGAAGCGGCCGGCGTTGCCGATCCTGTTCGTCACCGGCTTTGCCGATCGCACCGCGCTCGCTGGAATCAGCGAGGCGCAGATCATCAGCAAGCCGTTCATCGATGATGAGCTTGCCCACAAGGTCCGGCTGGCGCTGGCCGAGGGCGACTCGAGGAAGGTGGTCCGCTTGCGGCGCTAGCCAGGCTCACAGCCGACGAGGCAAAACGAGCATTCTTTCGAACATGCAACCAGAGAAGGACCGACATGTCCGCGATTGAAGACTTCCAGGGCCTTCGTGTTCTCGTGGTCGAGGACGATTCCCTGATCTGCCTGTTGTTCGAGGACATGCTGCTGGACCTTGGTTGCAACGTCGTCGCGACCGCTTGCGACTTCAAGCGGGCGAGCGAGCTGGCGCAAGGCCAGGAAGACGTCGATGTTGCGATTCTCGACGTAAATTTGGGCGGGCGGCTGGTTTTCCCGATTGCCGACATCCTTGCCGCGCGCGGCATCCCGTTTCTGTTCGCGACCGGCATGGGCGTCGACGGACTTCCGCCGGCCTGGCAAGGCCATTGCTCCGTGCAGAAGCCGATGACGACAGCGAGCCTCGGCGCCGCCCTTGGCCGCGCCGTTCGGGAGCAAGCGAAGTCCGCCTAATGCGGTGCCACAACTTGTCCCGGCCTTGAGCCGGGACCGTTACACGCTCAGAATTTCGGACGGTCCCGGCTCAAGGCCGGGACAAGTGTGGATCGGCCCTCGCATCAACCGGGCGCGCGCCCTTCCGGCGCCATCCTGAATGGTCAGCCGCCTGGGCTGGCGGAGGCGGAATGCGGTTGCGGCAGCCGCAAGGGTTCCACGTTCGCCAAGCCGCCTGCGGATGCTTGGCGCTCGGCATCGAGGCCGAGCAGCTCCCCGGCGGTGCGGCAGAGCTTGTTCCAGATGCGCAAGCCGAGGCCCACCAGCCTGGGTACCGCGACGTGGCACACCGCGACCTTGCGAAGATCCTGGGTCACCTGCCAGATGCTCGAGCTTCCGGCCGGGAAGAACGCGGTGTCACCGGGCCCCAGACGGCGCTCGGCACCGGATTGATCGGTGATGAAGACCTCGCCGGACAGGATATGGAGCATCTCGTCGACCGAGTACTGCCATCGAAAACGGCCCTTGGTGCAGGACCAGGCGATTACCGTCATGGCGCCGTCGCGACTGTGGGCGATCGCGGTCGCCCGCGCCTGCGGACAGCCGTCGAGAACCCATTCCGCCGGGAAGGAGGAGGGAGCGAGCTCGACGGCGGCTGGGTTCGCGGTGATGACCTGTTGCGACTGTCGCGGCATTGGGGCCCCCCAAATCAAAGTGGTCGCGGAGAGTGACGGAGGGGACCTTAATTTTCCTTAATGTCCGACTGTTCAAAAATTGGAACAAATCTTGATTTTGGTACAGAGGGGCCCTAAAACGTCGAGAACCATCGGGCCCAGAAAGCATCCTCCATGCCCTCGCCACACGACGTCTTCGCCTCCGATCCCTTCGTGGTCGGCAAGAGCCCCGCTTCCGCCGCCGATCCGAATATCCCGGCCGAGGAGGCGCTGTGCCCGGTCGTTTCCCACGATTGGGTGAACTCCGAGTACAAGCACCTCGTCGTGGAGGCTTCCCCCAAGGCGCTGGCCGTCAAGCCGGGCCAATTCTTCAATCTGCTGTGCCCCTCGCCCGACACCGGCGAGCTGTGGCTGCGCCGTCCGCAGAGCGTCTACCGGATCGACCGCGCCCAGGGCCGCATCGAGTTCCTCTACAAATGCGTCGGCCGCGGCACCCGCGGGCTCGCCACCCTCGCGGTCGGCGAACCGCTCAACATGGTCGGGCCTCTGGGCGTCGGATTTTCCCTCGATCCGCGTTGGAAAAGCGTGGTCGTGCTGGGACGCGGCGTCGGGTTGGCGACGCTGGCGCCGATCTCGCAGCTCGCCCAGGAAAACGGCGTCAAGGTCACCGCGATCCTGAGCGCGCGCAGCCCGGAATTCGTGATGGCGGATGATCTGTTCGGCCGGGTCGGCGAGGTCGTGTCCGTGCTCGATTCGGACGGCAGCAGCGCGGTCGAGAATGTGGAGGCGATCCTGGCGCGGCTGATCGGCGCCGGGCGGGCGGACGCCTTCTATACCTGCGGCTCGAACCGTCTGATGCAGCTGATGAAGCGGCTGGGCAGAGAGCACGGCATTGCGGGTCAGGTGGCCATGGAGCAGATCATGGCCTGTGGGCTCGGCCCCTGCTACGTCTGCGTGAAGACTTTCGAGGTCGCGGGCGAGCAGGTGCTGCGGCGGGTCTGCATCGACGGGCCGGTTTTCGATCTGCAGGAGGCGGTCGGATGGTAGACATGAGCGTCAGGATCGGGAGCGTCACGCTCAAGAATCCGATCATGCCGGCCTCCGGCGCGTTCTCGACCGAGCTGGCCCAGGTGATGGACATCAACCGGCTGGGCGCGCTGGTGACCAAGACGGTGTCGCGCGAGGTCCGCATCGGCAATCCGCCCCCGCGCGTGGCCGAGCTCGAGGGCGGCATGATCAATTCGATCGGCCTGCCCGGCAAAGGGCTCGACTATTTCCTCGATCACCAGCTCCCGGACTACAAGCGCTATACGCCGCCGATCGTGGCCAATATCACGGCTACGACGGCCGACGACTTTGCCGCCATGGCGCGCGCCGTGACGGTCCCCGAAGTCGACGTCATCGAGATGAACATCTCATGCCCGACCCGCGAGCCGGGCGGCGGCAACTTCGCGCTGCACGAAGACCATACCTACGATATCGTGCGCCGGGTGCGGGCGGCGACCGACAAGCCGGTCTGGGCCAAGCTCTCGCCCAATGCGGGCGAGATCGATCTGGTCGCCCGCGCCGCGGAACGGGCCGGCGCCGATGCGCTGACCATCTCCAACACGCTGCTCGGGCTCAAGATCGACATCAATACATTCAAGCCGATGATCGGCAACGGCTATGGCGGGATTTCGGGGCCCGGCATCAAGCCCATCATCCTGCGCATGGTGCACCAGTGCTCGCGGGCGGTGAAGATCCCCATCATCGGCTGCGGCGGCATCGTCAAGGTCGAGGACGTGGTGGAATACATGCTGGCGGGCGCGAGCGCGGTGATGATCGGCTACCTCACGTTCCGCAATCCCTCCGGCATGATCGCGATCATCGACGGGCTCGAGGCCTGGTGCGCCAAGCGCGGCCTGCCGCGCGTCGCCGACCTCACCGGCGCCATGAAGTTCGAGAAGCCCGCCCCGACGCTGGTCGCCGCCGCCGCCCCGATCGGGTAATTCCCCCTTGTAGCCCGCATGGAGCGCAGCGTAATGCGGGAGCGGCGTTCCCGGATTACGCAAGCGCTCCATCCGGGCTACATAGGCTATTCGCCATTCGCCTACCGGAGGAACAATGTCAGAGTATGACGTCATCGTCGTTGGAGCCGGCAATGCCGCGTTTTGCGCCGCCCTGGCGGCGCAGGAGCAGGGCGCCTCGGTGCTCATGCTGGAGGCGGCGCCGGAGGAGGAGTCCGGCGGCAACAGCCGGTTCACGGCGGGCTCGATCCGCGTCGTCTACAACGGCGTCGAGGACATCAAGACGCTGGTCCCCGACCTGACCGAGGCGGAGATCGCCACCACCGATTTCGGCACCTATACGCAGGAGCAGTTCTTCGACGACATGGCGCGGGTCACGCAACATCGCGCCGATCCCGATCTGATCGAGCTCCTGGTGACCCGCAGCTTCGACACTCTGTGCTGGATGCGCGACAAGGGCGTGCGGTTCATCCCGATCTACGGCCGCCAGGCGTTCAAGATCGACGGCAAGTTCAAGTTCTGGGGCGGCCTCACGGTCGAATCGGTCGGCGGCGGGCCGGGCCTGGTCAACATGCTTACCGAGGCCGCCCGGAAGCGCGGCGTCGAGGTGCGCTACCAGACCCGCGCGCTCGATCTGTTGTACGACGGCGCCCGCATCGGTGGCGTGCGGGTGCGCAGCAACGGGCAGGTGAGCGACCTGCGCGGCAAATCGGTGGTGCTCGCCTGCGGCGGCTTCGAGGCCAATCCGGAATGGCGCACGCGCTATCTGGGGCCGGGCTGGGACCTCGCCAAGGTGCGCGGCAGCCGCTTCAACGCCGGCGACGGCATCCGCATGGCGCTCGAGATCGGCGCCAGCCCGCGGGGCAACTGGTCCGGCTGCCACGCGGTCGGCTGGGAGATGAACGCGCCCGAGTTCGGCGACCTCGCGGTCGGCGACCAGTTCCAGAAGCACTCCTATCCGTTCGGCATCATGGTCAACGCCACCGGCAAGCGCTTCGTCGACGAGGGCGCCGATTTCCGCAACTATACCTACGCCAGATATGGCCGCGTCATTCTCGAGCAGCCGAACCAGTTCGCCTGGCAGATCTTCGACCAGAAGGTGAAGCACCTGCAGCGCGACGAATACCGCATCCGCCAGATCACCAAGGCGACCGGCGATACGATCGAGGAACTGGCCAAGAAGCTCGACGGCGTCGATGCCGCCCAATTCGTCAAGACCATCGCCGAGTATAATGCGGCGGTGCGCCAGGACATTCCGTTCAATCCCAATGTCAAGGACGGCCGCCGCACGCAGGGGCTCGCCATCGACAAGAGCAATTGGGCGAACACCATCGACCAGCCGCCGTTCGAGGCCTATGGGGTGACCTGCGGCATCACCTTCACGTTCGGCGGCTTGCGCATCAACACCGATGCCGAGGTGCTCAACACCGATTACCAGCCGATCCGCGGCCTCTATGCGGCCGGCGAATTGGTCGGCGGGATTTTCTATTTCAACTATCCGGGCGGATCGGGCCTCATCTCGGGCGCCGTCTTCGGCAAGATCGCCGGTACCTCGGCGGGACGCGGCTTGAAGAACTGAGCGCCGCCATGGGGCGCCCCCTCAACGAGCTCTCGGCGAGCGAGGTCGCGCGCCGCATCGCGGCCCGCGAGATCACCGCCGAAGCCGTGGTGGGCGATTGCCTGGCGCGCATCGCGGCGCGCGAGCCGGTGCTTCACGCCTTCGCCCATGTGGATCCCGAGCAGGCGCTGCGGCAGGCGCGCGAGCTTGATGGCGGACCGATCCGCGGCGTGCTGCACGGCGTGCCGATCGGCATCAAGGACAATATCGACACCGCCGATCAGCCGACCCAGATGGGATCGCCGATCTATCGCGGCCATCGGCCGGCCTGGGATGCCGCCTGCGTGGCGCTGCTGCGCGCCGCCGGCGCCGTCATCCTGGGCAAGACCGTCACGGCGGAATTCGCCGGCATGACGGCGGGGCCGACCGTCAATCCGCACAATCCGGCCCATACGCCCGGCGGCTCCTCAAGCGGATCGGCGGCCGCGGTCGCCGACTTCATGCTGCCGGCCGCGCTCGGCACCCAGACCGGCGGCTCGGTGCTGCGGCCGGCCGCCTATTGCGGGGTGATCGGCTACAAGCCGACCTTCGGTGCCTTCAACCGCGCCGGCCTCAAGTTCGCCGCCGAGAGCCTCGATACGATCGGTCTGATCGCGCGCTCGCTCGACGACATGGCGCTCATCGCATCGGTTCTGCTCGGCGGCAAAAGGAGCGCACCGGCGTCGCTCGCTGCGCCGCCCCGGATCGGATTGTGCCGCACGCCGCTATGGGACTTGGCGCAGCCCGCGACCAAGCATGCCGTGGAGGACGCGGCGGCGCGGCTTGCGCAGGCCGGCGCGCAACTGCGCGACGTCACGCTGCCCGACGATTTCGCCGGCCTCAAGACCGCGGCGCGCGAGACCATCAACAACTACGAGCGCTCGAAAAGCATGGCGGCCGAATGGTCGAGCCATCGCGATCTGATCAGCGCGAAGCTTGCGCGCTGCATCGAGCTCGGCATGGGCATGCCTTATGAGGAGTACCTGGGCGCGGTGCGGCTCGGCGAAAGCTGCCGCTCGCGGCTGCCCGCCGTGTTCGAGGGCTTCGACGTCCTGCTGGCGCCCTGCGTCACGGGCGAGGCACCCTTGGGCCTCGAATCGACCGGCGATCCAAGCTTCCAGGCGATCTGGACCATCCTGCATGTGCCGGCCCTGAGCCTGCCCACCCATCGGGGCCCGAACGGCCTGCCGGTCGGCATCCAGCTCATCGCCCGCCGCCACGACGACCAGCGCCTGCTCGCCTGCGCAAGGTGGGTGTTGGAAAGTCTGGGGGGCACGTAGTCGCCAGCCTCTTTTCCCGGGCGCAGCGCGTCACGAAGTGATGCGCTGCAGAACCGGGTTCGTTCCAAGCGCAGAATTTGGAAACGGTCCCGGCATCATCAGCGCGTTTACGCGCGTCTTCCACGCGCTATGCCCGGGACAAGGGAACTCTGCTACCGCTGCTCGTTCCCGTACTCTTCCTTGAGCAGATCAAGCCTTCGCAGCACCTCGCGATCGGTCACCACGAACAATGTGGCGGTGCCGCTGTCGCAGCGGTGGCTGACCCAGTTGCCGTGCGGCATGCTGAAAATGTCCTTCGGCTGCCAGGCAAAAGTCTCGTTGCCGACGCGGCTTGCGCCGGTTCCCTCCACCACCACGCCGACCGCATTGCTGGTCGTCCGGTAGGGAATGGTCTCGGCCCCGGCCTCGATGCGGGTCATGTAGCAATCCACCAGCGACATCACCGCGCCGCCGGTCAGCGGATTGACGTAGCGGATCTTGCGCGAGCCGTCCTTGGCCAGCGGGGCGGCGCGCAACGCCGCGAGCGATGCCGACCAGGGATAACGGAACACCGGCGAATATCGGCTCGCCGCTTCCGGCAATTCGGGAACGATGTTGGGCACCGCGAAGGCCGCATCGTCGGTCGGCTTGGGAAGGTCCTTGGGCGGTCCCGGCTCGAACACTGCCGTGCCCAAGTATTGATGCAGCGGCACGTCCAGCGCATCGAACCATACGATCGGGGCGGTGCCGGCATGGGAATGCGCGTGCCACGACATGCCGGGCGTGATGATCAGGTCGCCCTCCGACATCGGGCAGCTCTTGCCGTCCACCGTGGTGGTGGCGCCGCCGCCTTCGAGCACGAAGCGCAGCGCATTGGGGGTATGGCGATGCGGCCGCGCCGACTCGCCCGGCATCAGCACCTGCAGGCAGCCGTTAAGGTTGGTGGTGGTGTTGCGGCCCCCGATGGCGTCCGGATTGGTGAGCGCGAGTACCCGGCGCTCCGCGTTCTCCATGGTGGTGACCTCGATCGCCTGGTCGATCAGCGGGCGCAGTACCTGCCACTTCCAGTGATAGGCCCGCGGCGTGCTGTCGGCCGGCTTGTGGACGGCCGTCTCCCACAGCGGCGTGACATTGGCGTCCCGCCACGCCTGCCGGATTTGCTCGAGCCGCGTTGCTGCCTCGGTCGTGCTCATCGGCGTTGCCACGATCCATTCAATCGATGCCGCGAAAACATCGCGACACTACAACGGCGTAACCGGCAGGGTCTAACCCTATTTGCAAGGCGCTTTATATTTTGCTGTAGAGCCGACCCACCCGCTCATTCCCGCGGATGATCGCGTGAAGGAATTGCCACATCCGCTCATTCCCGCGGACGCGGGAATCCAGACTTTGCCAAATTGCAGGGACGTTCAATGGGGCAAAGGCTGGTTCCCCGCGTCCGCGGGGATGAGCGGGTGGAGAGGTTCGTCCTTCATCAGTTTTCTTCACGCGCTCGAAAGCAGGAATACAGTCTCCTCGAATAAAGCCTGCCTGCGCTCGCGCGCATTAATCACGCCCTCAAATCTGGCCCGGGAACTTGATGATGAAATTGCCCTTGTTGGGCAACTTCACCTTGGGCAGCGTCTGTGCGTCCATGGTGTCGTTCTCGCCGATGAACTTGTTGAGCGAGAAGATGTAGGCGCACAGGGAATAGACCTCTTCGTTCGACAGCGAGCGCGGCTGCGGCCACGGCATGGCGCGCCGGATGTAATCGAACAGCGTGGTCGGGTCGGCCCAGAAATTGGCGATGGTCTTTTCCGCCTCGATGCCGCCCGCGACGAGCGAGCCGCCGCCGACCAGCATTCTGGCGCTGCCGCCCTTGCCGGCCTCGCCGTGACAGCCGGCGCATTTCTGCGCGAAGATCGCAGCGCCCTGGGCTGGCGAGCCGCTCCCCGCCGGCAGGTTGGTGCCGTCGGGCAGGATGGTGATGTTCCAGCCCTTGATGTCGGCCTCCGAGATCGGCTTGCCGAGGCCCGGCGTATCGGCGGCGCGGCCGGAGGGCGCCGCCGCAAGCGTCAGCAGAAGGGCGGCGGCCAGCGCCTTGAGCCTATGCGTAGACATGCTTGATCTCCCCTTTGCTGTCGATGCCCCAGCTGGTGAGGCTGTTGTAGTGGTTGTTGGGGAAGCCGAGCACGTTGGGCACCGTCTTGCTCTGCCCGCGCAGCGCGATGAAATCGGCCCGCAGCGGTTGCGCGTTGCCGGCCTCGTCCCAGGCGCGGCTCTGCAGGATCACGGGCTGGCCGTCCCAGCGCCAGGGCATGCGAAACCGCGTATAGGCCTTGGGATTGACCGGCCCCTGCAGGGCCGCTTCGCCCCAGCTCTTGCCGCCGTCGGCGGAGACCAGAACCTTCTCGACGCGGCCGGTGCCCGAATAGGCGATGCCGGAAATATGATAGTAGCCGGGTCCCTTGAGCGCATAGCCGAACGAGGGTTGGGTGATGAACGACTTGACCTCGTTGATGAAGTAGAACCGGTAGGCCTTGCCGTCGGGCAGCAGCGGCGAATAGTTGCGCTCCTCGTAGTAGCTCATGGCCGGCTGATCGGTGAGCTGGATGCGGCGCACGAACTTGGTGTTCATGTTGCCTTCCCAGCCGGGCAGCAGGAGGCGCATCGGATAGCCGTTGCCGGGCATCAGCCGCTCGCCGTTCTGGTAGAGCGCGATCATGGCGTCATCCATGCCCTTCTTGAGCGGGGTGCTGCGGTCGATGGCGGCGGCGTCGGCACCTTCGGCCACCAGCCATTTGGCCTTGGGATCGACGCCGGCCTCGTCGAGCAGGATCGAGAGCGGCACGCCGGTCCATTCGGCGCAGGAGGAGAGGCCGTGCAGCGCCTGCACGGTGGCCTGCAGCGGCTCCTTGGAGAACAGCGGCGCGCTGTTGCCGCCGCATTCGACGAAGTGCATGCGGGTGACCATCGGGTAGCGCATGAGCGTGTCGAGCGTGAACTCGAGCGGCTGCCTGACCATGCCGTGGATCACCAGCCGGTGCTGGTCGGGATCGATGTCCGGAATGCCGGTATGAAGGATGGTGAAATGCAGCGGGTTCGGCGTGACGGTGCCTTCGAGCAGATGCAGCGGCGCGCGGGCATGCTGCGTTGCCGGCTTTCCGGTCGGGTTGCTGAGCGTGCGCACCACCTTGTCCTCGAAATGCGAGCGCTGCTGCAGGACCGGAGTGATGGCGCCGGGCCCTTTGCTCCAGGGATCGTCGGTGAGCGGCTCGGCGGCCGCCGCCGTGAGGGCACCGGCTGCGCCGGTCGTCATGGCGCCGGCGAACACGATGCCGCTTCGAAGCAGCGCCCGGCGGTGCAACAGCCCGTTGCCGGCCACCACCTCCACGTCCGGGACCGTGGATCTCTTTTTCTTCGCGCTCATGGTTCCCTCCATCGAGGTGAATGCCGCCGCCCGAACGCCTTCGGGTCGCGGGCCTTTCATTGACGACTTTATCACGTATTGTGGGGTCACAACCCGGCCCGCCAGCGCCGCGACAAAAAGTGCAAGGTCCAAAGCCAATGCAAGAGCAACCGAAGTCCCTGACGCCCCAAAGGCCCTACGATGGACTGCGTTCATTCCTGGCGGAATGCGACGAGCGCGGCGAGGTCAAGCTCATCCGCAACGCCGATTGGAATCTCGAGATCGGGGCGTTGACCGAGGCGGCCTGCGAGCTCATCGACGAGCCGCCAGCTCTCCTGTTCGACGAGATTGCCGGCTACCCGAAGGGCTTTCGCGTGCTCAGCATCCCGGCCGGCTCGCGCGTGCGCATGGCGATCGCGCTCGGGTTGCCGCCCGACACCCCCAAGATGGAGATCGTGCGCCACGCCGCGCATCGCCTCAAGCACGCGCCGCCGATTCCGCCCAAGGAGGTCGCGACCGGTCCGGTGATGGCGAACACCATGCGCGACAACGAGGTCGATCTGTTCAAGTTCCCGGTCCTCAAATCGCACCGGCAGGACGGCGGACGCTATATCGGCACCGGCTGCACCTTCCTCAATCGCGATCCGGAGACCGGCTATGTCAACATGGGCACCTACCGGATGCAGGTGCATGAGGGGAATTTGCTGGGCATCTGGCAGAGCCCGGGGCAGCAGGGCCGGTTGATCGCCGAACGATATTGGAAGCAGGGCAAGGCCTGCCCGGTGGTGGCGACCTTCGGCGGCGATCCGCTGCTGTTCTTTCTCTCCCACACCAAGTTTCCGTTCGGCATTTCGGAGCTCGATCGCGCCGGCGGCATGCTCGGCCACCCGGTCGAGGTGATCAAGGGCCCGCTCACCGGCCTGCCGATCCCGGCCCATGCCGAGATCGCGATCGAAGGCGAGATGATGCCGCCCGACGTCGAGACGCGGCTTGAGGGGCCGTTCGGCGAATGGCCCGGCTACTACACGGTCGGCAGCAAGGGCATGGCCGACGAGCAGCCGGTCATCCGGGTGAAGGCGATCTACTACCGCAACGAGCCGATCCTCCTGAACATGGCGCCGCAATGGCCGGGCGCGCCGCATCATGCGGTGCGCTTCGAAGGCGGCATCCTGTGGCAGCAGCTCGAGGCTGCCGGCGTGCCCGGGATCGCGGGCGCCTATGTGCACCACATGTTCCTGGTCGTGGTCGCGATCAAGCAGCAATATGCCGGGCATGCCAAGCAGGCCGGCATGGCGGTGCTGGGCTGCTCGGCCTGCGCCCGCAACGGGCGCTTCGTGGTGATCGTCGACGAGGACATCGACCCCTCCAACTTGGACGAGGTGATGTGGGCGATGACCACACGGGTCGATCCGGCGACCGACATCGAGATCATCCAGAACTGCTGGGCGACGCCGCTCGATCCGCGCATGCCGCCCGAGCGCGCCCTAAACGGCCCGCACACCAATTCGCGCGCCATCTACTACGCGGTGCGGCCCTGGGCCTGGAAGGACAAGTTCCCCCCGGTCAACCGCATCGGCAAGGACCAGCGCGACGCCATGGTGAAGAAATATTCCGGCGAGCTGCCGTTCCCGCGCCGCTGACGATTTGTAGCCCGGATGGAGCGCTTGCGTAATCCGGGGACGCCGCTCCCGCATTTCGCTTGCGCTCCATGCGGGCTACAGATGAGCCTATTGGAATCCGCCAGATGCGCAGCCTGATCAAACAGTCGGTCCTGCTGCCCGCGCTGGCTGAAAGTCTCTACGCCATGTATCTGGATCCCGCCACACACGCCGAGATCACCGGCGCGCCGGTGATCATCAGTTCGGAATCCGGCAGCCCGTTCCGCGCCTTCGACGGCCGGCTCAGCGGGACCATGCTGAGCGTGATCGCGCCGCGCCTGGTGGTCCAGTCCTGGCGCTCGGTGCATTTCAACCGAGACGATCCCGACTCGACGCTCATTCTCGCGTTCATAGCGGAAGGGAATAGCGGACGTATCGATCTCGTGCACATCGACGTCCCCCAGCACGACTACCAGGGTGTGACCCAGGGCTGGCAAACCCATTACTGGGAACCGTGGCGGCGCTATCTCGCCGGGCGATGAACCCATGCGGCCGCTTGAGCCTCTCAGGCGTTGCCTTCCCCGCCGCGCTCCGCGCGTTCCGCATCCAGCGCCGCCAACATGTCGGCGACCGTCGGCGCCGCCACCTGCGTGAAGCCGGTGCGGCGGATGGCGCTGCGCTTGGCGTCGTCGCAGAGCTGCCGCAGCCGCGCGCCGGAGAATCCATCGGTCAGCGGCGTCGCTGCCTCGATGATGGCTGAAAGCTCGGCCGCGTCGGCGGTCGCCGCGGTGGCGAGGCAGATGCGCAGGATGTCGCGCCGCGCCGGCGCGTCGGGCAGGCCGACCGCGATGTGCACGCCGAAGCGCCCCGGCCGCAGGATCGACGGATCGATCAGGTCGATGCGGTTGGTGGCGCCGAGCACGATCACGCCCGAAAGCTGCTCGACGCCGTCGAGCTCGGCCAGAAGCTGGCTCACCACCCGGTCGGTGGTCATCGAGCCCGAATGCTGGCCGCGGATCGGCGCGATCGCCTCCAGCTGATCGAAGAAGATCACGGCGGGCGCGACCTGGCGCGCGATGCGGAACACCTGCCGCACGCCTTCCTCGGACTCGCCCAGCCACTTGGTGAAGATTTCCGGCCCGTCGACCGAGATGAAGTTGACGCCGCATTCGTTGGCCAAGGCCTTGGCGAGCAGCGTCTTGCCGGTGCCGGGCGGCCCGTAGAGCAGCGCTCCCACATGGGGCGGCAATCCGCTGGCGGTCAACAGCTGCGGATTGCGCAGCGGCAGCTCGACGGTTTCCTGCAGGCGCTTCTTGACCGCGTCGAGCCCGCCGATATCGCTCCAGGACACGTCCGGAATGCTGATCAGGGTTTCGCGCAACGCGGAGGGCCTTGTCTGCGACAGCGCCAGCTCGAAATCCTCGCGCTCGACCCGCAGATCCTCCAGCGGAATCCGGAACGCGGCGCGATGGTCCGAGAGGTTGCCGGCGCTGCGGCGCAGGCGGCTGAGGCCGGCATCGCGGCAGAGCTCCATCAGGTCGGCGCCGAGGAAGCCGTGGGTGCGCTTGGCGACCTCGTCGAGGAATTCCTGGGCACCGTCCGAGAGCGGCATCTCGCGGGTATGGATTTCCAGGATCTCCCGCCGGCCGGGGGCGTCGGGCGGACCGATGAAGATCTCGCGGTCGAACCGGCCCGGGCGCCGGAACGCCGGATCAACCGCATCGATCCGGTTGGTGGTGCCGATCACGATGACGGCGTCGACGCGCTTGAGCCCGTCCATCAGGGCAAGCAGCTGGGTGACGGTGCGGGTGTCCGAATGGGCGCCGGTCTCGCCGCGCTTGGGCGCCATGGCGTCCAGCTCGTCGATGAAGATGATCGAGGGCGAGTGATGGCCGGC
>Ga0182024_10014025_pt1 | contig 15537 bp, 17 predicted proteins | sample P32metaG_FD_120480 | JGI IMG/M metagenome (GOLD analysis project Ga0182024, IMG submission 120480) | Permafrost microbial communities from Stordalen Mire, Sweden - P3-2 metaG (Illumina Assembly) | ecosystem: Environmental > Terrestrial > Soil > Wetlands > Permafrost | place: Sweden: Stordalen... | reverse complement strand
CGTGGTGGAGGGGGCGCTTGCCCCGCGCTCTCGGCCCAGCGCCCCTTCCGTCTCGCCGCCGTCGCGCCGAGCCACCTTCCCCGCTTGCGCGGGGCAGGAGAGGAGCCTTTTCGCTGGACGTACGAGCCTTGGGCGGTCAATGCCTGACGCCGCATGGCCAGCGATGCGCGACCCATAGAATTCCTGGTGATCTTCGGGGCGACCGGCGATCTGGCCGCCAGGATGCTGCTGCCCTCGCTCTATTTCCTCGACGCCGATGGCCTGTTGCCGGCGAGGCTCAAGGTGATCGGCGTCGCCCGCACGGTCATGGATGCGCCGGCCTTCCGCGCCAAGCTCAGAGCCGAAGTCGAGCGGCGCGGCGGAGGATTCAGCCAGACCATCTGGGAGCGGTTCGCCGCCCGTCTCGACTACTGTCCCGCCGACGCCGGCAAGCCAGAGGGCCTCAAACCGCTGGCGGGACTCCTCGCGGGCGCCCCGACCATCTACTACCTGGCCCTCTCGCCGAGCCTCTACGGGGCGACCTGCACCGCCCTGGCCGCAGCCGGCCTTGCCGGCCGCGACTGCCGGATCGTCATCGAAAAGCCGATCGGCCACGATCTGGAAAGCTCGCGAGCGATCAACGCCGAGGTCGCCGGCGCCTTCGAGGAGCGACGGGTCTTCCGCGTCGACCATTACCTCGGCAAGGAGACGGTCCAGAATCTGATCGCGCTGCGCTTCGCCAACATCCTCTTCGAGCCGCTGTGGAATAATCTCGCCGTTGACCACGTCCAGATCACCGTCGCCGAGACCGACGGCGTGGGCGAGCGTTGGGGGTATTACGACGAGTACGGAGCACTGCGGGACATGGTGCAGAACCACATGCTCCAGCTCCTGTGCCTGGTGGCCATGGAGCCCCCGGCCGACGCCGGCGCCGATTCGGTGCGCGACGAGAAGGTCAAGGTGCTGAAGTCGCTGCGGCGGTGCAACAGCGGATCGGCGCAGTTGATGAGCGTCCGCGGCCAATATCGCGGCGGCGTCGTCGATGGCAAAACGGTTCCCGCCTACACCGAGGAGAAGGGCGGCCCGAGCGCCATAGAGACCTTCGTCGCCCTGCGCGCCGACATCGACAACTGGCGCTGGGCCGGGGTGCCGTTCTTCATGCGCACTGGCAAGCGGCTGCCCGAGCGCCGCACCCAGATCGTCATCCAGTTCAAGCCGCTGCCGCATTCGATCTTTGGGGCGAGGGCGCAGGAGGATCTGATCGCCAATCGCCTGGTGATCGATCTTCAGCCTAAGGAGGATATCTCCCTGTTGCTGATGAACCGCCGGCCAGGAATCGACGGAGTGCGGCTGCAGGCCCTGCCGCTCAGCCTGTCGCTCGACGACGGCGGGCGCCGGCGCATCGCCTACGAGCGGTTGCTGCTCGACGTCCTGGCCGACAACCCGGCCCTCTTTGTCCGCCGCGACGAGGTCGAGCTCGCCTGGTCGTGGGTCGACTGCGTGGCGGACTCCTGGGCCGACCTGGCGATCGCCCCCAAACCTTATGCCGCCGGCGCCTGGGGCCCGGCCGGGGCCTTCGCCCTTATCGAGCGTTCAGGGCGCACCTGGCTCGATGAATAGGCTCGAGGCCTTCGACGATCGGGACGCCTCGGCGGCGGCGGCGGCGCGAGCCATCGAGGGCGCCTTGCGCGAGGCGGACGCCCGCGGCTTCGTCGCCACCGGGGGGACGACGCCCGGCCCCGCCTACGACCGCCTGTCCAAGGCCGATCTGGACTGGGGCCGGGTCACGGTGACGTTGAGCGACGAGCGCTTCGTCGATCCCTCATCCCCCGACAGCAACGAAGGGCTTGTCCGCCGCCGCCTTCTGGTCGGCCACGCCGCCGCCGCCCGTTTCGCCCCGCTCAAGGGCCCCGGCCCGACGCCGAACGCCGACGCCCAGGCGGCGGAGGCGCGCCTTGCGCCCCTGCTTCCCTTTGCCTGCGTGATGATCGGCATGGGCGCCGACGGGCATATCGGTTCGCTATTTCCCGGCGCCCCGGAACTCGCCGAAGGTCTCGATCCGGCCGGCGAGCGGCTGTGCGTCGGCGTCGCCATGTCCGGCGAGAAGCCCTTCGTCCCCAGGATCAGCCTCACCCTGCGCGCCTTCCTCTCGGCGCGCCTGATTGTCATCCTCGTCAGCGGCGAGGAAAAGCGGACGGTGATCGACCGCGTCCTCACCGATCCCGCCTACGCCCCCCCTGTCGCCGCCCTCCTCCGCCAGACCCGGGTCCCCGTCCGCATCCTCTGGGCCCCTTGAGACTGGGGGCGCCGGCCCCCTTCCCCGGCTTCGCCGGTACTTCCCCCAGAGGGGGAAGATGAATAGATACAAAGGTCTTATTGTTCAATCTGCCCCCTTTGGGGGAAGTAGCTCGGCGCTTTATCGCGCCGAGACGAAGGGGGCCCTCGCACTCCCCCTATCCCCGCCGCACCGACATGCCGCCGTCGACCGGGAGGACGGCGCCGGTGATGAACTTGGCTTCGTCGGAGGCGAGGAACAGGGCGGCGTGGGCGACGTCCCAGGCGGTCCCCATCTTCCCCCCCAGGGGCACCCGGGCATTACGGGCCGCGCGCACGGACTCGACACTCTGGCCGCGGGCGCGGGCGATGTTCTCGATCGCCATGGGCGTGTCCATCAACCCCGGCATGATGGCGTTGCAGCGGATGCCGTAGCGGGCGTTGAGCGCCGCCACCGAGGTGGTGAGCTTGTTCACTCCGGCCTTGGAGACCTCGTAGGCGATGATGCCCGCCGGCGCGATCGCCGCCAGGGACGAGATGTTGACGATCGCCCCGCCGCCGCCCTGGGCGCGCATCGCCGGCAGGGCGTATTTGAGGGTCAGCCACATGGCCTTGAGATTGACCGTCAGGATGCGGTCCCAGGCGGCTTCCTCGAGCCGCTGCACCGGGCCGTCGCCCTCGCCGATGCCGACGTTGTTGTGCAGGATTTCGACGCGGCCCAGGCGCCCCACCGCTTCGGCGATGAGGGCCTTGCAGTCGGCCTCGGCGGTGATGTCGGCCCGAAAGGCGACCGCCTCGCCCCCCTCGCCGACGATCATCTCCACCGTTTCGCCGGCCGAGACGAGGTCGCGGTCGACGACCAGCACCTTGGCCCCCTCGCGGGCGAAGAGCACCGCCGTCGCCCGGCCATTGCCGATGGTCGAGCCGGGCGTCTGTCCGGCGCCGACCACCACGGCGGTCTTGCCCTCGAGGCGACCGGGCATGGTCAGGCGGTCTCGCGATCCAGGCGCGCTTCCCGCAGGAAGGCGAGCACGGCGCGGTTGAACGCCTCGGGCTGATCGATGTTGGCCGCGTGACCGGCCGCGTTGATCACCACCTTCCTGGCCCCGGGGATCTTGGCGGCCATGTAGTCCGAGGCGGCCAGGAACGGGGTGTCGTTGGCCCCCACGACCACCAGGGAGGGGACGGCGATAGACGGCAGGCTGGTGATCACCCGGGCGTCCTTCTGGGTCAGCATGCCCCGCGCGGCCCGGGCCAAGCCGTCGGCCGACCGGTGGCTGCTCGTGCGCATCTCCGGGCTCCCGGCCGCCAGTCGCCCAAGGCCCTCGGTCTCGTAGCGCTCGGCGGTGCGCAGAGCATTGCGGTTCCAGCCCTCGCGGGCCTCGTCGTTGCGGTATCCAGGGCCGGTGTCGATGATCAGCAGCGCCCGCACGCGTTCTGGATGGACTAGATGAAACGCCAGGCTCATATAGCCGCCGAGCGACAACCCGCCGACGATCGCCTGCCTGGCGCCGACCGCGCCGAGCAGAGCGGCCATATCGGACACCGTCGCCGCCTCGCTGTAGGCGCCGTCGTCGAGCGGATAGTCCGACTGGCCGTGGCCGCGCATGTCCCAGAGGACGAGCTGAAAATCCCTGGAGAACGCCTCGATCTGGCCCCGCCACATCTGCGAGGTCGCCGAATAGCCATGGCTCAGCAGCAGCGTCGGCCCGCCGCCATGGACCTCGTAATAGATCCCCACCCCGTCCCGATTCAGCCTGGCCATCTAAGCTCCTCCTCTACCCAAATAGGTTCTCCCCGCCCGTTGGCGGATGGGGGCGGGGCCGGGGGCGGGGGTGCATCGGCCGTCGCTTCCAGGAGAGATCGCGTTCGGCGCCTACCGAATTCTTCCTTAAACATCCCGCCCACACCCCCATCCCAACCCTTCCCCCATCGAGGGGGAGGGCTTCGTTTTGGAAGGTCGTTCAACCACACCCCTCACGCCCCCACGAACACCCCCGGCCGGCGTTCGTTGACGGCGCGGACGCCCTCGGCGAAGTCGGCCGTCTTGCGCAGGGCGGTCTGCTGGGTGAGTTCGTGGTCGGTCCGCGCCTTCACCGCCGCCGCGATGCCGGCGCGCAGGGTCGCGCGGGTCGCCTGGACCGCCAGGGGGGCGTTCTCGGCGATCTCCAGCGCCAGGCCGAGGGCCGCCTCGCGCAGCGATTCTAGCGGCGCGAGCTCATCGGCCAGACCCCATCTGAGCGCCTCCTCGCCCTTGATCCGGCGCCCGGTGAGGCACATCAGGGCCGCCCGCTGAGGTCCGATGATGAGAGGCAGGGTGTGGGTGACGCCAAAGCCGGGGTGAAAGCCCAGCTTGACGAAGTTGGAGGCGAACCGCGCCTCGGGGGCGGCGATGCGGAAATCGGCGATCAGAGCCAGCCCCAGTCCGGCCCCGACCGCCGCCCCCTGGATCGCCGCCACGATCGGCTTCCTGGTCGAGAACAGCCGCACCGCCTCGACATAGAGGGGGTTGATCCCTTCCATCCCGGCCCCGCCGACCCCGCTGGGCGAGGCGAGGTCGGCCCCGGCGCAGAACGCCTTGCCGGCCGAGGCCAGGACCACGCTGCGCAGCGCGCTTTCGGCGTCGACATCCTCGAGAGCGTCGGCCAAGCCGCGCATCAGCTCGACACTGACGAAATTCACCGGCGGCCGGTTGATCTCCAGAAGGGCGACCGCGCCCGCTCGCTTGAACGATACCTCGCCGTATTGGTCTTTCATCGCTTCGATCCCAGAAGGTTGCGCGCCACCACCCATTTGTGGACCTCGGTCGGCCCATCGTAGATGCGCATGGTCCTCAGCTTGGCGCTCATCAGCTGCAGCGGCATTTCCTTGGTCATCCCCATGGCCCCGAAGGTCTGCATGGCGTGGTCGACGACCTCGTAGGCCATCTCGGTGGCGAAGGCCTTGATCATCGAGATCTCCTGGCGCACCTCGCGGCCCTGGTCGAGCTTCCAGGCGCAGTCGTAGGTCATCAGCCGCGCCGCGTGAATCTTGGTGGCGGCGTCGGTGACCCACCACTGGATCGCCTGGCGCCGCGACAGCGGCTCGCCGAAGGTGACTCGCTGGGGAGCGTACTCGCAGATCATGTCCAGCGCCCGCTGGGCCATGCCGATCGACCACGCCGCCATCTCCACCCGCCGGGTGCCGAGCCGAAGCTGCATCGGCGCGAAGCCCTGGCCTTCGGTGCCCAGCAGCTTCCAGCCCTCTACCTTGCAGTCCTCCAGGGCGACCTCATAGGTCACCGCTCCCCCGACCATCGGAATGGCGCGCAGGACGTTGAACCCCGGCGTCCCCTTGTCGATCAGGAAGGCGGAAATGCCGCCGCGGGCGCGCTTTTCCTTGTCGGTCACCGCCATCAGGATGGTGAAGTCGGCGTCCCTGGCTCGGCTGATCCAGATCTTGCGGCCATTGATGATCCAGTCCTCGCCATCGCGCACCGCGCTGGTGATCATGCCGGCCGGATCGCCCCCGGCCCCGGGCTCGGAGATCCCGATCGCCGAGACCGTCTCACCGCGCACATAGGGCGCGAGATAGGCCTCGCGCTGGCGCTCGCTGACCGTCGCCATCAGCATCCGCAGGTTCGGCGAGTCCGGCGGCAGGGTGTAGGGGGTGACCGTGCGCCCCAGGTGCTCGTTGACGCCCACCAGCGCCACCGCCGGCAGATCGGCGCCGCCGATGTCCTCGGGGGCGTCGAGGCCCCAAAGGCCGAGCTTGCGGGAAACCGCGTCGATGCGCTCCCGTTCGGCGTTCCCCAGTCCCAGGCCCTGGCCCGCCGCCTCGCGCGCCAGAACCGCGCCTTCCAGGGGCATCAGCTCGTCGTCGACGAACCGCCCGACGAGGTCCTTGAGCATCCTGTGGTCTTCGGCTAGTTCGAAATCCATCGTCCCTCCGCCGCGCCATCGGCGATTTTCCTTAAAGGCGGGGCCATTGTAGGGAGACAATGCGCGGGCGTCATGGGCGCCTTCACTTTCAAGGAGCGTCGGCAGTGGCCGAAAGCCGTGAGCTGGCGGGCGAGGCGACCGGCCCTTTGAAGGGCGTGCGCGTGCTCGACATGACCAGCGTCGTCTTTGGGGCCTACGCCACCCAGATCCTCGGCGACCTGGGCGCGGATGTGATCAAGGTCGAGTTCCCCGGCGGCCGGCGCGGCGGCGGCGGCGACATCATGCGCTGGGCCGGCCATCCTCCGCAGGGCGCGCCGGAGGATCTCGGCCCGATCTTCATGACCATCAACCGCAACAAGCGCTCGATGCTCCTCGACCTTCGCCAGGGCGCCGACGCCGACGCCCTGCAGCGGCTGATCGCGACCTGCGACGTCTTCGCCGTCTCGGTCCGCTACGAGGGATTGAAGCGTCTGTCGCTCGACTACGAGGCGGTGAGGGCGATCAAGGGCGACATCATCTACGTCCACGGCGCGGGCTATGGGGCCGCTGGCCCCTACGCCGGCGAACCGGCTTACGACGACCTCATCCAGTCGGCCTCGGGCCTCGCCGATCTGCTCCCCCGCGTCGACGGCGATCCGACCCCGCGCCTGATCCCGACCCTGGTCGCCGACAAGGTCAGCGGCCTCTTCATGGCCCAGGCGATCACCGCCGCCCTCTTTCACAAGGAGCGCACGGGCGAGGGACAGTTCATCGAGGTGCCGATGCTCGAGTGCGTCACCAGCTTCACGCTGGCCGAGCATTTTTACGGCCACGTCTACGATCCCCCGACGGGCCCCTGGGCCTACACCCGCGTCGCCAATCCCGAGCGCAAACCGTTCCGCACCAAGGATGGCTACATCGGCCTGCTCCCCTACACCGATCAGCAGTGGGATCAGTTCTTCGCCGTCGCCGGCTGGGGCGAGACCTTCGGCAAGGATCCGCGCTTCGCGGACTACCGCACTCGCGCCCGCCACGTGCGCGAGCTCTATGGCCTGGTCGAGCAGGTGACTCCGACGCTCACCACCGACGAATGGCTCGATCTCCTCAAGCCGCTGCAGATCCCGGCGGTGCGGATGAACCGCCTGGAGGATCTCCAGGACGACCCGCACCTGCGTCAGGTCGGCCTCTTCGAGCGCTATGAGCATCCCGCCGCCGGCCCCTATTTCAGTCTGCGGCCGCCGGTGAACTACTCGGCCACCCCCGCCAACGTCCGCCGCCATCCCCCTCGCATGGGCGAGCATACCGCCGAGATCCTCGCCGAGCTCGGGATCACAGTTCCATAAGGACCGCGGGCGTCCTCGCCCGCGCCGCGGCCAGGATGCCGCGCTCCGGTTGCCATCACACCTTGTGGATCGGTCCCGGATAGCCGGCGAGGACGCGGTCGGAGGTCGCGAGGGTGATCCCTTCACAGGTCGCCTGGGCGATCAGGATCCGGTCGAAGGGGTCCTTGTGGCACGGGGGCAGGGCGCTCGCGGCCAGCGCGTGTTCACTGGTGATCGGCAGTTCGACGTAGCCGTTGTCCAGCAAGCCGCGCCGCAGGACGCGGGGGTTAGCCCTGAAATCGGCGCGCCCGAGGCCGTTCTTGATCGCCACCTCCCAGATGCTGGCGGCGCTAAAGATGAGCGAGTTGGCCGGATCGTCGATCAGGGCCGCCGCCTTGGCCGATAGTCCGCCAGTCGCCCCGGCGGCCCTTAACAGCAGGTGGGTGTCGAGCAACACCTTCACGCCCCGACGCCAAAAAGCTCCTCGATCTGTGTCTGGCCCATTCGATCAAAGTCCTTGGGAACGGCGATCTCACCAGCCATGAACCCGCGCCGCGCCATCCGTGAAGTTTCCGGGGCGGCGAGGGCGATGACCCTCACTAGCGGTTTGCCCGCCTTGGCGATCACGAAGGATTCTCCCCGGGCCGCGCGGTCGACCAGCCGCGAGAGATGAGTCTTCGCCTCGTGAATGTTCACGGTGACCATAAGGTAGCCCTTAGACTTAGTCCAGTAAACTTAGTCTATCGCGATGCTGCCTTCAACCGGTCCCCACCCGCTCGGCCCGCAGCAGGCTGCGGCGGACCTTGCCGGCGTCGTCGCGGATGTTCTCTTCGACAAATTCGTAGGTTCGGGGCTGCTTGTAGCGCACCAGGCGCGCGGCGATGTGCTCGCGCAGGCTCTCCTTGGTGAGGCCGGGCCTGGGCTGGACGATGGCGTGGATGCGGTTTCCCAGATCGTCGTCGGGGAGGCCGACGACGGCGCTGGAGGCGACCAGGGGATGCTCGTCGAGCGCCGCCTCGATCTCGGCCGGATAGACGTTGGAGCCGCCCACCAGGATCATGTCGGTCCGTCGGTCGGCGAGATAGAGGTACCCCTCCTCATCGAACGAGCCGATGTCGCCCAGCGACTCCCAGCCGCCCGGCAGGGTGCGCGGGCTCGCTCCGCGATAGGCGTAGGACGGCGGCGACCCCTCCGGCCGGCGCATGTAGACCTCGCCGATCTCGCCGGGCGGCAGGGGATTGCCCGACTCGTCGAAGGCGCGCATCTCGCCGAATTTCACCTGGCCCACCGAGCCGCGATGGGCGAGCCACTCTGTGCCCGTGATGATGGTCACCGCCTGGGCCTCCGTCCCGGCATAGAGCTCCATGATCACCTCCGGCCCCAGCCACTCGATCCAGGCTTCCTTGAGCCAGGGCGGGCAGGGGGCGGCCAGGTGCCAGACGGTCTTCAGGCTCGAGACATCGTAACCCTCGCGCACTTTGGTCGGCAGTCGCCAGATCCGGCTCATCATCGTCGGCACCAGGTACATCCAGGTTCCGCGATGGCGCTCGACGGCTTTCAGGGTCTCCTCGGCATCGAACCTTGGCAGGATCACCAGGTGGCCGCCCTGGTTGAGCCCGCCGAACGACGAGGTGAAGGGGCCGTTGTGATACAGGGGCCCCGGCATGATGAAGGTATCGTCCGGTCCGGTGCGGTAAGGCCCAGGCCCCTCGGCCGGCGTGAACACCCCAGGTCCGCCGGCGAGAATAAGCTTGGGCCGTCCCGTCGAGCCGCCCGACGTCGGGGCCTTCCAGATCGGCGCGGTGCGGTTTTCCGCCGGGCTATCGTCGTCCGAGAGGGCCAGCAAGCCGGCGATGCCGTAGCGCCGCCGATCACTCTCGATCTCCGCACCGGCGATCAGGATCGGCGTGCCGGCGAGGTCCATAACCGCCTGCGCCTCCGCCGCCGGCAGGCGGTGCGAGATCGGTTGCGGCGTGGCCCCTATCCGCCAGAGGCCATAACAGGCCTCGACGAAGTCGACGCTGTTGGGAAGGCCGACGGTCACCAGGTCGCCCTGCTTGACGCCGGCGGCCTCCAGCGCCCGGGCGATCCGGTTGACCCGCGCATCGAGCTCGCGCCAGGTCACCGTGCGACCGACATCGGTGACCGCCGGCCGCTCGGGCCGCTCCCTGGCCAACCGCGCCAGCCGCTCCCCAATGGAAATGGTCTCGGTCACTATTCCTCAGCTCAGATCGGTGAAGGGATTGAAGGCGACCTCCCAGAGGAAGCCGTCCGGGTCGGCGAAGTACCCCGAATAGCCGCCCCAGAACACCTCCTGCGGCGCCTTCACGGCCCGCGCGCCGGCGGCCACGGCAACGGCGAACACCTCGTCAACCCCGGCTTTCGACTTGACGTTGTGAGACAATGAGAACCCCGCGAAGCCCGAAACTCGCCATCAGCTCAATCTGACCGCGCCCTCAGAGCCCCCATCCTAGGCGGGACGTTCCCCGCCCCCTCGATGGGGGCCAGGGGTGGGGGTGCTCTTGCCGGCCTCGCCGGAAGGGACCTTGTTCGGAGCCGACCGGGTCTCTTCCTGGGCGCACTGCGTCCACACCCCCATCCCAACCCTTCCCCCATCGAGGGGGAAGGGCTCGCCTTTCGTGAATGGACCCCTCCCTCACCCCCGCCGCGAACCCACCGGATGCGAGGACGACAGGCCGCCATCGACGGCGATCGCCTGGCCGTTGACATAGGAGGCCTCGTCGGAGGCGAGGAAGAGGGCGGCGTGGGCGATTTCGCTCGGTTCGCCTCCGCGCCGCAAAGGGTTCAACTGGCCGATCTTGTCGTCGGTCCCGCGCTCGCGCGCCTGGGCGTAGATCGGCGCGGTCATGCCGGTCTCTATGAGGCCCGGACAGATGGCGTTGACCCTCACGCCGGTCCCGTAGAGGACGTTGGCGCTGGTCTGCACCAGGCTGATCACGCCGGCCTTGCTGGCGCTGTAGGGGATGCCGCCGGCCCCCGAGCGCAGGCCGGCCACCGAAGCGGTGCAGATGATCGAGCCCTTGCCGGCCGCCCGCATGATCGGGCTGGCGTGCTTGATGGCCAGGAACGGGCCGATCAGGTTGATCCTCAGGACTTCCATCCAGAACTGCGCCGTCACCTCCTCCATCGGCGTTCGCCCGCCGCTGATCCCGGCGTTGGCGAAGACCACCGCGAGGCCGCCGAACGCATTTACCGCTCTCTCGACCGCCGCCTGGACGTCGGCCTCATCGCCGGCATCGCCCCTGACCGCCACCGCCTCGCCGCCGGTTTCGCCTATCTGCCGGGCGGTCTCTTCCACCGCCTCGGCGCGGTCGAAGCACACCACGCTGGCCCCTTCGCTGGCGAACAGCCGCGCGCTCGCCCGACCGATCCCGCTCGCCGCCCCGGTCACCAGCGCCGCGCGTCCTTCCAGTCGATTCATCCTTGCCTCCCCTCTTCGACGTAGGGCTTATTCGCTCAAGTCCCTGAAGACCAGGGAACCTGAAGTTCGCAGCCGCTGGCTTCGAAATCCCGGAAGTTGCGTGTGACAACGACCAGCCCGTGGGCCAGCGCCGTGGCAGCGATCAGTTCATCGATCACGCCGACCGCTCGGCCCAGGCGCCTGTGAAGCACCGACACCTCCGCCCAGGCTGACGCCACCGAAAGGTCGACAGGGAGGATTCGGTCCGCGAACGTGGAGAGCCCCTCGGTCAGCCATGCCTCGAGTTCCGCGCGGCGCCGGCCGCGCGGCAGGGCTGTTATTCCTCGTTTCAACTCGCCGAACGTCAGGGCCGAAATGGCCAGGTCGGCAGGGTCGCGTGAAGCCATCCAGTCGAGGTAGCCCCGATCGGGCGGGCGCCGCCGCGGTTCGCTTACGGCGTTGGTATCGAGCAGATACTTCAAAGCTCAAGCTCGCGCGCCGGTGTCTGGTCGCGGTCCAGATCAATCCCTTCGAGTGAGGGGATCGCGAGGAGAAATTCCTTGAAGTCGCGCGGCGCCTTGGCGGGCCTCAGCCGATCGTATTCATCCTTGGCGATGACCACGGCTGTCTGGCGACCCCTGACGGTGATCGTCTGGGGCCCATGATCGACCGCTTGCCGGATGACCCGCGAAAGCTGGTCCTTGGCCTTGGCGAGTGTCCAGTTCAATTCGCCTCCTCATGGCTATCTCATCTGGCTATCTAAGCTGGCCGCGCGAGGCCTGCAATCATCTCCTGATCGGAAAAATGTCGGAATGTCCTGGTTCTTGCCCATCCGGCGTATGGTTGACGCTGCCCGGCCACAATGGGTCCAGGAGGTGTCGTGATGAGCGCCGAAGTCTCCCAGGAGCCGCTAGCCGCGCCGGCGAGAACCAAGCGGGGCCACGCCCGCGGCGAGGTCATCTACCGGCATGCGTTCCTGGTTCGTCTGACTCATTGGCTCAACGCTCTGGCGATCTTCATCCTGGTCGGCTCGGGCCTGAACATCTTCAACGCCCACCCGCGGCTCTACTGGGGTTCGAAGGGCGACCAATATGATCCCGCGTGGCTCTCCATCGACTCCCTGGCCGGGCCGCACGGCCTGCCGCGGGGCGTGACGCGGATCGGATGGCTGCGGTTCGACACCACCGGCGTCCTCGGCTGGTCGCACAGCCATGGCCACTGGATGGCGCGGGCCTGGCCCACCTGGATCACCATCCCGCGTTTCCAGGACCTGGCCGACGCCCGCCACTGGCACTTTATGTTCGCCTGGATCCTGGTGATCAACGGTCTTGCTTATCTGGCCTGGTCGCTGCTGGCGCGCCACGTTCAGCGCGATCTCTGGCCGACGGAATCCGACCTCGAGGCCATTCCGCGCTCGGCGCTCGACCATCTTCGGCTGAAGCATCCGACCGGCGAGGAGGCCAAGCGCTACAATGTCCTCCAGAGGCTGGCCTACCTTGGCCTCATCCTGCTGGTCATCGGCATGGTGATGACGGGCCTCACCCTGTCGCCGGGTATCGACGCCTTCGCGCCATGGCTGCTCGATGTGTTCGGCGGCCGCCAGTCGGCGCGCAGCCTGCACTTCATCTTCGCCTCCCTCATCGTCTTCTTTATCGTCGTGCACCTCATCGAGGTCGTGCTCGCCGGTCCCATCAACGAGGTTCGCTCGATGATCACCGGGCGCTACACGGTCCGTCCGGAGCGCCGCTGACATGACCCTCATCACCCGGCGCTCGAGCCTTGCCGCCGGCCTGGCCGGCTCCGGACTGCTTCTGCCTGGCTGTTCTCGGATCTTCGGGGCCACCGCGCTCACCGGCAATGCCGCCTTCCAGCACGTGCTCGGGTTCGCCCAGCGCTGGACGCTGCACACCCAGCGCTTCCTCCTCGGCGGCGGCCAACTGGCGCGTCAGTTTCGGCCGTCCGACATCTCGGCGACCTTCAAGGCCAACGGCACCCTCCATCCCGGCGGCGAGGCCTATGCTCAGGCCGCCGGTGAAGCCTTCGCCGATTGGCGCCTCGCCATCGACGGCATGGTCGCAAGGCCGCTGTCGCTGAGCGTCGCTGAACTGCGGGGCCTTCCGGCGCGCACCCAGATCACGCGGCACGACTGCGTCGAGGGGTGGAGCGCCATCGGCCAGTGGACGGGCGTTCCGCTCGGCCTGTTGCTCAAGGCGGCGGTAGTGCTGCCGGCGGCCAGGTACGCGGTCTTCTACTGCGCCGACAACCTGGAGGGAGAGCCGGCCAAGGGTGGCGAACAGGCGCCGGGGCAGTACTACGAAAGCATCGACATGGACGACGCCTTCCACCCCCAGACCCTCATCGCCTACGCCATGAACGGCCGTTTGCTCGACGTGCCGCACGGTGCGCCGCTGCGCCTTCGGGTGGAGCGGCAGCTCGGCTACAAGTCGGCCAAGTACCTCCAGCGCATCCGCCTGACCGATACCCTTGCCGGCATCAACGGTGGCCGCGGCGGCTACTGGGAAGACCGCGGCTACGAATGGTACGCCGGGATCTGAGGGGCAACCTCGAAGGTGTCTTGACAGTCCCCATCAATTGCAATATGTAAATGATCGACTTCCAACGGGCCGTTTGCTCTCGGTTGACGACGAGGGCGAGCCGCCAATCCTTCTAATTCACTACTAATATCAAAGAGATATCATCGCCACGCGACCGCCACACGCCGCCCTCCGACCGCCAAAAACCGCCAAAAAACCGCCAAAAAACCGCCAAAAACCGCCAAAAAACCGCCAAGAGCCGCCAACAGAACCGCCAAAAACCGCCGTCACGTCACCGGGTGGTTCGCGGCGCCCTGAAGCCACGGTAGGCGAGATAGAGGCCGAGCACCGCGATCACGGCCGCATAGGCCGAGGAGAAGTCGGCGAAACGGACGAGACCGTAGAGGCCGACCATCACGCCCGAAGGCGCGAAGAGAAGAAGCAGACTCTTCATGAGGATGGCCCAGCCCAAGAGCGTCACGATGATCGCGGGCGTGGCGCCGGACCAGACATTGTGGCCGATCACCATGGTCAGCCCCACCAGGAGAAAAACGATACCGTAGGCCAGCAAGATCTCGGGCTCGCGCACCGTCGCGCCGAGGGCGGCGAGCATCGACGCCTTGTTCAGGACCAAGGAGGCGGCCATGCAGAGGAGGAACAAGCCGATGACTTTGGCCAGGAACACCGTGCGCGGTGACATCTCGACCTCCTTCGGGTGCTCCGACCGGTGAGCCGGGCGCCTCAATTCATCTCGCCGCCGCCGGCGCCGCGGCGGGCGTCGGGGCGAGAGGGGCGCGGGCGAGGGGGAAGAACTTGGCGCTCATCCTGGGCAGGGCTTCGGTAAGGATGGTTTCCACCGTCCATCCTTCGGGCTTGCTCACCGTCTCGATCGGGCGCGGCTGGCTGTAGAGGATGATGTTCTCGCCGCTCGCGCCGAAGAACTGGCCGCTGACGTCCTTGGCCGCATCGGAGATCAGGGCGACCGAGAACCTGGCCGGCTGGTCGGCACGGATCGCCTCGGCCATCTGCTTGCGCCGAGCCGCCTGGGTCTCGTCCTTGATCGGCACCGACTGGGTCATCCGCGTCCAGGCCACCGGCGCCAGGCAATTGGCCCGCACGTTCTTGGACGCTCCCTCCATGGCGATGATCCGCGAGAGGCCGGCGATCCCCATCTTGGCCGCCCCGTAGTTGGTCTGGCCGATGTTGCCGTAGAGCCCCGAAGTGGAGGTGTAGAGCACATAGGCGCCGTCCTGCTGCTCCCTGAAGTGCTCGATGGTGGCCCGGCAGACGTTGAACGAGCCGCGCAGGTGGACCTCGATCACCTTGTCCCAGTCCTCCTCGCTCATCTTGTGGAACATGCCGTCGCGCAGGATGCCGGCCGGGTTGATCACCGCGTGCAGGCCGCCGAAGGCCTCCAGCGCCTGCTCGAGCATGCCCTGGCAGGCCTTCAGCGAGGTGACGCTCTCGGAGTTGGAGACCGCCTGGCCGCCGGCGTCCCTGATCTCGCGGGCCACCGTCTCGGCCGGGCCGGCGGAGCCTTCGTCGCCGCCCGAAAGGCCGCCGCCCGCTTCCGCAATCTCCGTCTGGTACCCTCTCGGCAGGCGCGAGATGAACTCGTGCGCGTGCGCTGCTCGCGCCGCCTGCTCGATCTCCTGATCAGTGGCGTCCAGGCGGCCGTAGCGCAGGTTGTCGGCGATTGTGCCGGAGAAGAGCACCGGATCCTGCAACACGATGGCGATCCGCTCCCGGAGCGATCGGACCTTGTACTGGCGCACGTCCACGCCGTCGATCGTCACGCGGCCCGTCGTGGCATCGTAGAAGCGCGGGATCAGGCTGACCAGCGTCGTCTTGCCCGCGCCGGTGAGGCCGACGAGCGCGAGCGTCTGGCCGGGCTTGGCCTCGAACGAGATGTCGTGAAGGACCTCGGTGCCGTCGGGGTACGAGAAGCCGACGTCCTCAAAGCGCAGCTCCCCCTTGACGCGCGAGGCGTCCACCGCATCGGGTGCGTCGAAGGTCTCCGGTATCACCGCAAAGATCGCCCGCGCGCGCTTGGCGCCCGCCAGCGCGCTTTGCAGGTGCCCGGTCGTGTGCGCGATCGCCGACAGCGG
>Ga0182024_10014024_pt1 | contig 15539 bp, 10 predicted proteins | sample P32metaG_FD_120480 | JGI IMG/M metagenome (GOLD analysis project Ga0182024, IMG submission 120480) | Permafrost microbial communities from Stordalen Mire, Sweden - P3-2 metaG (Illumina Assembly) | ecosystem: Environmental > Terrestrial > Soil > Wetlands > Permafrost | place: Sweden: Stordalen... | reverse complement strand
TCGAGCAGGCGGAACAGCGTCGCCTTTTCGGTATGATCGGGTTGCGCCGGATAGCCGGGTGCCGGGCGAATGCCGGCATATTGCTCGAGAATCAGTTCGTCGGGCTTCAGCGCCTCCTCCGGGGCGTAACCCCAGAATTCGCGGCGCACGCGGGCGTGCATGCGCTCGGCAAAGGCTTCGGCGAGACGATCCGCCAGCGCCTTGCACAGGATCGAGGAGTAATCGTCATTGGCGTGCTTGAAGCGGTCGGCGATGATGTCCTCGCCGATCCCCGCGGTGACCACGAAGGCGCCGATATAGTCCGCCACGCCGGAGCTGCGAGGCGCGATGAAATCCGACAGCGCGGTATTGCAGCGGCCTTCACGCTTCTGCAGTTGCTGGCGCAGCGTGTGAAAGGTGGCGATCTCGGTTTCGCGGGCGTCGTCGGCATAAACAGCGATATCGTCGCCGACGGCGTTGGCCGGCCAGAAACCGATGGTGGCCTGCGCCGTGAACCAGTTCTCCCGGACGATGCGCTCGAGCATGTTGCGGGCGTCGTCATAGAGCGAGCGTGCGGCGTCGCCGACCTTGGGATCGTCGAGGATGGCGGGGAAGCGCCCGGTCAGCTCCCAGGTCTGGAAGAACGGCGTCCAGTCGATGTAGTCGGCGAGTTCGGCCAGATCGTAATCCCGGAAGGTGCGGATGCCGAAGAAGGTCGGCTTGTTCGGCGGGGTTTTGGCAAAATCGATCCGCAGCGCATTGGCGCGGGCATCGGCCAGGGTCAGGCGTTTCTTGTCGGCCTGGGCGCGGAAATGCGCCGCCGAGATCTTGGCATAATCCGCCCGCACCTCGGCGGCGTAGGCCTCGCGCCGCTCCGGCGCGAGCAGCGCCGACGCCACGCCGACGGCGCGGCTCGCATCATTGACATGCACCACCGGGCCGCCACGGTAATTCGGGTCGATCTTGACCGCCGTGTGCACCCGGCTGGTGGTGGCGCCGCCGATCAACAGCGGCAGCTTGAGGCCCTGCCGCTCCAGTTCGCCGGCGAGAAAACTCATTTCATCGAGCGAGGGCGTGATCAGGCCGGACAGGCCGATGATGTCGGCGCCCTCGGCTCTCGCGGTCTCGATGATCTTGGTCGCCGGCACCATGACGCCGAGGTCGATCACCTCGAAATTGTTACATTGCAGCACGATGCCGACAATGTTCTTGCCGATGTCGTGGACGTCGCCCTTGACGGTGGCGAGCACGATCTTGCCGGCGGAGCTGCGGCCGTCGGAGGCGATGCCGTTGGCGAGGTTGCGGGCCTTTTCCTCTTCCATGAACGGCATCAGATAGGCCACCGCCTGCTTCATCACCCGCGCCGATTTCACCACCTGCGGCAGGAACATCCTGCCGTCGCCGAACAGGTCGCCGACGATGTTCATGCCGGCCATCAGCGGGCCTTCGATGACGTCGAGCGGGCGCGTCGCGAGCTTGCGGACATCCTCGGTGTCGACGTCGATATATTCGGTGATGCCGTGCACCAGCGCGTGGCTGAGCCGCTTGTCGACCGGCCATTCGCGCCAGGCGAGATCGGTCTCCCTGGCCTGCTTCTCCTTGCCGCGGAATTTTTCCGCGAGCGCCAGCAGCCGCTCGGAGGCGCCGGGGTCGCGGTTGAGGATGACATCCTCGCAGACCTGGCGCAGCTCGGGATCGATGTCGTCATAGACGATCATCTGCCCGGCATTGACAATGCCCATGTCCATGCCGGCCTTGATGGCATGATACAGGAACACCGAGTGCATCGCCTCGCGCACCGGCTCGTTGCCGCGGAACGAGAACGAAAGGTTGGAGACGCCGCCGGAAATATGCGCATGCGGCAGGTTCTGGCGGATCCAGCGCGCCGCCTCGATGAAATCGACGCCGTAATTGTTGTGCTCTTCGAGCCCGGTGGCGATCGCAAAGATGTTGGGATCGAAGATGATGTCCTCGGGCGGGAAATCCAGTTGCCCGACCAGGATGTCATAGGCGCGCTTGCAGATCTCGGTCTTGCGCGCGAACGTATCGGCCTGGCCGATCTCGTCGAACGCCATCACCACCACGGCCGCGCCGTGACGCCGGGCGATCACCGCCTCGTGGATGAATTTGTCCTCGCCTTCCTTCATCGAGATCGAATTGACCACCGGCTTGCCCTGGATGCATTTCAGGCCGGCTTCGATCACCGCAAATTTGGAGGAATCCACCATGACCGGGACGCGGGCGATGTCGGGCTCGGCGGCGACGAGGTTGAGGAAGGTCACCATCGCGGCTTCGGAGTCGAGCAGGCCTTCGTCCATGTTGACGTCGATGATCTGGGCACCGTTCTCGACCTGGTCGCGCGCCACCTGAAGCGCCGCGGTATAATCGCCCGCGGTGACCAGCTTGCGGAATCGCGCCGAGCCGGTGACGTTGGTGCGTTCGCCGACATTGACGAACGGGATCGCCGGTGTCAGCTCGAACGGCTCGAGGCCGGACAGCCGCAGCCGCGGCTCGATCAGCGGAATTTTCCGCGGCGGGTGCGGCGCGACCGCGGCCGCAATCGCCGCAATATGGTCCGGCGTGGTGCCGCAGCAGCCGCCGACGATGTTGACCAGGCCGGCCTGCGCGAACTCGCCGATCAGCCGCGCCATGTAGTCCGGACTCTCGTCATACTGGCCGAATTCATTGGGCAGCCCGGCGTTCGGATAGGCGCAGACCAGGGTGTCGGCGACGCGGCCGATGTCGGCGATATGGGCGCGCAAATCTTCGGCGCCGAGCGCGCAGTTGAACCCGACGGTGATGGGCCGGGCGTGGCGGATCGAGTTCCAGAATGCCTCCGGCAACTGGCCCGACAGCAGCCGGCCGGATTTGTCGGTGATGGTGCCCGAGATCATCACCGGCACGTCGATGCCGCGCGCCTCGGCGATCTCCGAGATGGCGTAAAGCGCCGCCTTGGCGTTCAAGGTGTCGAAGATGGTTTCCAGCAGCAGCAAATCGGCGCCGCCGTCGAGCAGGCCGTTGATCTGCTCGCCATAGGCCTGGCGCAGGTCGTCGAAGTTGACGGCGCGGAAGCCGGGATTCGAGACGTCGGGCGAGATCGAGGCGGTGCGGTTGGTCGGGCCGATCGCGCCGGCGACAAAGCGCGGCTTGCCGTCCTCGGCAGTGACGCGGGCCGCCGCGTTGCGCGCCAGTCGCGCGCCTTCGAGGTTCATCTGATAGGCGATGCCGGAAAGATCGTAGTCGGCCTGCGCGATCGAGGTCGACGAAAAGGTGTTGGTGGCGACGATATCAGCACCGGCGCGCAGATAATTGGCGTGGATGTCCTCGATCGCCCGCGGCTGGGTCAGGATCAAGAGGTCGTTGTTGCCGCGGAGGTCGCGATGAAAATCCCGGTAGCGTTCGCCGCGAAATGCCGCCTCGTCATATTCGAGTGCCTGGATCATGGTGCCCATGGCGCCGTCGAGCACCAGGATACGCTCGCGGGCAGCAGCGAGCAGGGCGGTTCGCTTGGAGGAAGCCGGTACGTTCATCGGATCAGGCGGCTTTCTGTGCGCTTTGCGGACGGATGCCGAGCAAATGGCTGATCGCGAACACGAGGTCGGCGCGGTTCATGGTGTAGAAGTGAAAGGTGTCGACGCCGTGCTTGGCGAGTTTCTGCACCTGGCCGGCGGCGACGGTGGCCGCCACCAGCTTGCGGGTCTCGGGATCGTTATCGAGGCCATCGAACTTGGCGGCGAGCCAGTCCGGCACCGTGGTGCCCGCGCGGGTCACGAAGGCGCGGGCCTGCTTAAAATTGTGCATCGGCATGATGCCGGGCACGATCGGAATGGCGATGCCGCGGGCGCGAACCCGGTCGAGATAGCGATGGTAGAGGTCGTTGTCGAAGAACACCTGGGTGATGGCGCGGGTGGCGCCGGCATCGACCTTGGCCTGAAGCACATCGATGTCGGCGTCGAAGTCGCGGCTTTCCGGATGCTTCTCGGGATAGGCGGAGACCGAAACCTCGATGTCGCCATGCCGCCGCTTGATCCCGGCGACGAGTTCGGCCGAATGGCGATAGCCGTCCGGATGGGTGGTGTAGGCGGTACCGATGCCGCCCGGCGGATCGCCGCGCAAGGCGACGATGTGGCGGACTCCGAGATCGTGATACCGGCTGACGATGTCGTCGATCTCGCCGCGTGCCGCGCCGACGCAGGTCAGATGCGCCGCAGGCGTCAGGCGCGTCTCGGACAGGATGCGTGCGATGGTCGAATGGGTGCGCTCGCGGGTCGACCCGCCGGCGCCATAGGTCACCGACACGAAATTGGGTGTCAGCGGCGCCAGCCGGCTGATGGTCTCCCACAGGCTGCGCTCCATCTCCTCGGTTTTCGGCGGGAAGAACTCGAAGGAAATCGCCGGCGATTTCGCCGCGGGGTGCCCATCGGCTCGGGAAGACGTCATCTCGGTCATGTCACCCACCTCCTTGGCTGCGAAGATGCTAAAATAGGGCAAACAGGCCGGCCGAAACAGCCCATCAGGGGTGGGAAATAGCCCAATTTTACCGGATGGTGTGAGAGAATCTGATTTTTTCCACCATGTTGGGCAGATGATGAGGAATCGTCTTGAGAGATATAGTATTGATATATATATAGTATTCTATAGTTTCGCAGCTGTTCGGGTGGAATTGCAGGTGGGCAGTGTCGGATTTACCGAAGCCGATCCGATATTTATCCCACCGTACCCGATCACGCGCGCTGGCGCGCCTGACCTGCGCGCCGGGGCCCTTTGTGGGTGTGGGCGGGCACACTAGGTTAGGGTCATGATTCCGTTCTCCGTTCTCGACCTTTCGGTCGTCACCACCGGCACCAAACCCGCCGCGGCGCTGCGCAACAGCATCGATCTGGCGCGCCACGCCGATGCGCTCGGCTATGTCCGCTATTGGCTCGCCGAACATCACAATCTCGCCTCGGTGGCGAGCCCCGCGCCCGACATCATGATCGGCCAGATCGCCGCGGTGACCAGCCGCATCCGGGTCGGCTCCGGCGGCGTGATGCTGCCGAACCACGCGCCGCTGATGGTGGCCGAGCGCTTCAAGATGCTGGAGGCGCTGTTTCCCGGTCGCATCGATCTCGGCCTCGGCCGCGCGCCGGGCACCGACGGCGCCACCGCCTACGCGCTGCGCAGCCGGCTCGATCGGCGCGAGGGCGACGATTTTCTCGAGCGGCTGCATGAATTGACGCTGTGGGAGACCCGCGATTTTCCGCCCGACCATCCCTTCAACAAGGTGGTGGCGATGCCGGACGACAGCCCGCTGCCGCCGATCTGGTTGCTCGGCTCCAGTGACTACAGTTCGGAACTCGCGGCCCAGGTCGGTATGGGGTTTGCCTTTGCGCATCATTTTGCATCCTATGACGCGATCGAGGCGCTGACGCATTATCGTGCGCGCTTCAAGCCCTCGGGCTGGCGCGCGACGCCGCACGGCATCCTCGCGGTGGCGGCGGTCGCGGCCGAAACCGACGCGGAGGCCGAACGGCTGGCGTCCTCGATGGATCTCAACCGGCTGCGCCGGGATCGCGGCCAGTTTTCGCCGCTGCCGAGTGTCGAGGAGGCGCTGGCCTATCCGTACAGCGATGCCGAGCGCGCCTCGATCGCGCGCAACCGCTCGCGGCTGTTCGTCGGCAGCCCCGCCACCGTGCTGGCGAAGCTGCAGCCGATGATCACGGCAAGCCTGGCGGATGAATTGATGATCATCACCGCGGTATACGATCACGACGCGCGCAAGAAGTCCTACAGCCTGCTCGCCGACGCCTTCGGCCTCGGCAACAAGGCTGCGGCCTAGCGATTATCCCACTGTCATTCCGGGGGCACGCGGAGACGCGTGCCCCCGGAATGACGACGTTTCCAGCTCAATCCGCCTTTTCGCTGAAGGTGGCGCGGAACGGATGACCCGGGTAGACGCCGACAATGCGGAATTCGCGTGAGAAGAACTTCAATTCCTCGAGCGCAAAGGCGAGATTGCGGTCCTCGGGATGGCCGTCGACATCGGCATAGAATTGCGTGGCGAAGAAATTGCCATCGACCATATAGCTTTCGAGCTTGGTCATGTTGACGCCGTTGGTGGCGAAGCCGCCCATCGCCTTGTAGAGTGCGGCCGGCAGGTTGCGCACCCGGAACACGAAGCTGGTGACCAACGGCCCCGAGCCCTGCCTGGCCCAGTTCGCCTCGCGCGCCAGCACCACAAAGCGGGTGGTGTTGTGGGTCTCGTCCTCGACATTCTCGGCCAGGATGTCGAGGCCGTAGATTTCGGCGGCGAGCCGCGATGCGATCGACGCGCAGCTGTTATCGGCGCGTTCGGCGACGATGCGCGCGCTGCCGGCGGTATCGCCCGACACGATCGGCTTGATACCGAGCTGGCGGATGATGCGGCGGCATTGTCCGAGCGCATGAACATGGCTCTCCACGGTCTTGATGTCGGTCAGTTTGGCGCCGCGCGGCGCCATCAGCTGATGGTGGATCGGCTCGAACCATTCGCCGACAATGAACAGGCCGGACTGCGGCAGCAAATGATGGATGTCGGCGACACGGCCGGCCACCGAGTTCTCGATCGGGATCATGCCGAGATCGGCCTCGCCCGAGCTGATCGCGGCCAGCGCGTCTTCGAAGGTCGGGCAGGCCAGCGGCTCGGCGTCGGGATAGGCTTCGACGATGGCAAGGTGGGAGTTCGCGCCCCGCTCGCCCTGGAATGCGATTTTCATGGGTTTGGTCGCTGCATTGATCATGGCGCGCCTTGTAGCAGCCGCTCAGCTTTTCGCCAGTATCTGTCGGGTAGTTTCCAGGTCGGCGGGGGTGTCGACGCCGCGCGGCACCGTGTCGACGATGCTGACATCGATCCGCATGCCGGCCTCCAGCGCCCGGAGCTGCTCGAGCTTCTCGCGCCGCTCCAGCGTCGAGGGGGCGAGCGCCACGAAACGCTCCAGTGCGCCGCGCCGGTAGGCGTAGAGACCGATGTGATGGTAATGCGGCCCATCGCCCCAGGGCGCGGTGGTGCGGGTAAAATACAGCGCGCGCAGCCGCCGCGCGCTGACCGGCGAGCCGACCATCTTCACCACATTGGGGTTGCTGCGTTCTTCTTCGACATGAATTTCGGCCGCCAATGTCGCGATGTCGACTGCCGGGTCGGCCAGCGGGCCAAGCACGCTGCGGATGTGCTCCGGCAGGATGGTCGGAAAATCGCCCTGCAGGTTGACGACGATTTCGGTCTCGCCGCGCGGATCGAGTTGGCCCAGCGCCTCGTGGATCCGGTCCGACCCGGAAGGGTGGTCCGGCCGCGTCATGACGGCTTCGCCGCCATGGGCGGCGACCACGGCTGCGATTTCGGGAGTGTCGGTGGCGACCGCGACGCGGCCGATCCGCGCCGCCTCGGCCCGGCGCAGCACATGCACGATCATCGGCAGGCCGGCGAGATCGAGCAGCGGTTTGCCGGGCAGCCGCGTGGCGGCCATGCGGGCGGGAATCAGCACCAAAGTGCGGCTTTCGGGCATCGGCGAAGCGGTCTCGGCCGGGCTGGTAACAGGCCGGAAATGAATGGGGATTGGTCGGAAGTCGGTGCATTTATACGGGTTGCCAGAGCACGGGCAAACCGATATCTCATCGCAATTGGGGTGCGGTGCGAAAGCCTGATTCCTGATGCCATCCGCGGCCGTTCAGCCGGCCTGAAGTCGACCCTTAAGGCCTGGAGCCTGATCCAAAATGGACTCCTTCGAACTCAATAAAGTTCTCGGTGCGATACTCGGCACCTGTCTTGTTCTGCTGGTGACCAGTTTTACGGCCGGCGCGATTTTCTCACCCGTGATGCCGGCAAAGCCGGGCTTTGAAATCGCCGTCAAGGAAGAAGCCCCCGCCGGCGGCAAGGAAGCCGCGGCCGCGCCGTCCGAGCCGATCGAGAAACTCTTGCAGACCGCCTCGGTCGAGAAGGGCGCCGCCGCGGCAAAGAAATGCCAGGCCTGCCACACCTTCGAGAAGGGCGGCCCCAACCGCGTCGGTCCGAATCTGTATGGCATCGTCGGCGACAAGCGCGGCGAGGACCGCAACGGCTTCAATTTCTCCGCCGCGATGAAGGCCAAGGGCGGCACCTGGAGCTATGACGACCTCAACCAGTTCATCGCCAACCCCAAGGGCTTTATCCCGGGCACCGCGATGGGCTTTGCCGGCATCCAGAAGGACAGCGAGCGCGCCGACGTCATCGACTATCTGCACACGCTTTCGGATAGTCCGGTGCCGCTGCCGACGGCGGCGAAATAAGGTTCCGACGGCTCCGCATGGGCGCCGGCGGGCGAGCAACGGCCAGGCGTTTGCCTGGCCGTTTTCGTTTTCAGGGCGCTGCCATCTGCTGCGGTTTGCAGCGGACGGCTCGCGCGCTTGTTATCGGGACGTTTCGCCGCACCGGCCCCCGTCACGGGGTGCTATCATGAGGAAAAAGCAACCTAACCGGTCGAAACCTTGCCTTATATTGCGTTCTCAATCGCGCGACGCATCAACAGGGAATTCTTCATTTGGCAATTACCCGACGACACCTCTTGCAGAGCGCGGCCTCGGCCACGATCGCTCCGGCACTCGGAATTTCGGCAGGCTTTCCCGCCACCCAATCGGCCCATGCGCAATCGGCGACCGGCGAGCCGGCGTGGCGCCATGCGCTGTCTTTGTTCGGGGACGTCAAGTACCCCGCCGACTTCAAGCATTTCGACTACGTCAATCCGAACGCGCCCAAGGGGGGAGTGGCGCGGCAGATCTCGATCGGCACCTTCGATAATTTCAACATCGCCGTGGCGGGCGTGAAGGGCACGATCGCGCCGGCGGTCGGGCTGATCTACGAAACGCTGACCGCCGGTGCGCAGGACGAGATCGCCACCTATTACGGGGTGCTCGCCGAGGCGTTCGCCTATCCCGACGATTTCTCGTGGGCCAAATACCGCCTTCGCAAGCAGGCGCGCTGGCACGACGGCCAGCCGGTGACGCCGGAAGACGTGCTGTTCTCGCTCGAGGTCCTGAGGAAATACAGTCCGATGTATTCCTCCTACTACCGGCACGTCAGCAAGGCCGAGAAAACCGGGGAATACGAGATCACATTCACCTTCGATGCCCCGGGAAACCGCGAACTGCCGACCATCGTTGGCGAAATCACGGTACTGCCGAAGCACTGGTGGGAGGGCGTCGACAGTGACGGCAAGAAGCGCGACATCTCCGCGACCACGCTGGAGAAGCCGCTCGGCTCCGGTCCGTACCGGGTCAAGGAATTCGCCGCGGGACGTTCGGTCGTGCTGGAGCGGGTCAAGGATTACTGGGGCGAGAACCTGCCGGTGCAGGTCGGCTCGAACAGTTTCGACGAGCAGCGCTTCGAGTTCTTCCGTGACAATCTGGTCGCGCTGGAGGCGTTCAAGGCCGACCAGGCCGACTGGATCCTGGAGAATTCAGCCAAGCAATGGGCGACGGCCTACGATTTTCCGGCGGCAACTGAAAAGCGAGTCGTCAAGGAGAAATTCCCAACCCACAATGTGGGCCGGATGCAGGGCTTCATCTTCAATCTGCGCCGGGACCTGTTCAAGGACGTGCGGCTGCGGCGTGCGTTCAACTATGCGTTCGATTTCGAGGAGATGAACAAGCAGTTATTTTACGGCGCCTACAAGCGGGACAACAGCTATTTCGACGGCACCGACCTTGCGAGTTCGGGGCTTCCCGAAGGCGAGGAACTGAAGCTTCTCGAAACCGTGCGCGACAAGGTCCCCGCCGAGGTTTTCACAACGCCCTATACGAATCCGGTCGGCGGCAACGCGGAAGCGGTGCGCAACAATCTCCGCGAGGGCGGCAGGCTTCTGAAGGAGGCCGGCTTCCAGATCAGGGATCGCCAGCTGGTTGATGCTTCAGGAAAGCCTGTGGCTGTCGAATTCCTGACGTCGGAGCCGCCGATGGAGCGCTTGATCCTGTTTTACAAGCCCTCGCTCGAACGTCTCGGCGTCACGGTTTCGGTCCGGACCGTCGATGACGCGCAGTACCAGAATCGCCTGCGCAATTTCGATTTCGACATCGTTACCGACGTCTGGGAGCAGTCACTGTCGCCGGGCAACGAACAGCGCGAATTCTTCGGGTCGCAGTCGGCCGATCGTCCCGGCGCCAAGAATACTCCCGGCATCAGGAATCCCGCGGTCGACGCCTTGATCGATCGCATCATCTTCGCGAAGAATCGCCCCGAACTCGTCGCGGCCTGCAAGGCGCTCGACCGGGTGCTGCTCTGGAATTTCTATGTCGTACCGCACTACACCAGCAGTGGCTGGAATTACGCGCGCTGGGATCGGTTCAGCCATGCCGAGCCGCTGCCGAAATACGGCATCTCCGGATTCCCGACGCTGTGGTGGTGGGACGCGGAAAAAGCCGCCAAGATCGGCAAGCGATCTTGAGGGGCTTTCAACGCATGACGCAGCTCTCCCGCCGGCATGTGCTCGGTCTCGGCATCGGCGCGCTGAGCGCGCCGATGCCGGCGCCCGCGAAGGCGGTCGATGCCGGCAGGGAAGCGCACGGGATATCGGTGTTCGGCGACCTGAAATATCCGGCCGATTTTCCTCATTTCGACTATGTCAATGCCGACGCGCCGAAAGGGGGAATGTTCTCGTTCATTCCCTCGCAGCGCGCCTTCAACCAGTCGTTTTTTACCTTCAATTCGTTCAACGCCTATATCCTGAAGGGCGAGGGCGCGCAGGGCATGGACATGACCTTTGCGACGCTGATGGCGCGCGCCAATGACGAGCCGGACGCGATGTACGGGCTGGTCGCGCGGTCGGTGCAGATCTCCGCGGACAAGACCACCTATCGCTTCACCTTGCGGCCGGAGGCGAGGTTTCACGACGGCGCAAAATTGACGGCGCATGACGCCGCCTTCTCGCTGACCACGCTGAAGGCCAAGGGCCATCCCCTGATCCTGACCCAGATGCGCGATATGATGAAGGCCGAAGCGGCCGACGACGCGACGCTGGTCGTCACCTTCGCCGAGAAGCGCGCGCGCGACGTGCCGCTCTTTGTCGCGAGCTTGCCGATCTTCTCGCAAGCCTATTATGGCACGCGCCCATTTGACGAATCGACGCTCGATATTCCGCTCGGGTCCGGGCCGTACAAAGTGGGGAAGTACGAGGTCAACCGCTATATCGAGTTCGAACGCGTCAAGGATTGGTGGGGCGCCGACCTGCCGGTCAACCGCGGCAGCTACAATTTCGATATCGTGCGCTACGAATTCTACCGGGATCGCGACGTCGCCTTCGAGGGCTTCACGGCAAGGAACTACCTGTTCCGCGAGGAATTCACCGCGCGGGTCTGGGCGACGCGCTATGATTTCCCGGCGGTCAAGGATGGCCGGGTCAAGCTCGAAACGTTGCCGGACGAAACCCCGTCAGGCGGACAGGGCTGGTTCATGAACACGCGCCGTGAGGCGTTCAAGGATGCGCGGGTTCGCGAAGCACTGATCCAGGCGTTCGATTTCGAATGGACCAACAAGACCATCATGTACGGCGCCTACAAGCGCGCCGTCTCGCCATTCCAGAATTCGGACATGGTGGCGGAGGGGTTGCCGTCGCCGGAAGAACTCAAGCTGCTCGAGCCGTTCCGCGGCAAGGTCCCCGACGAGGTGTTCGGGATGCCGTTCGTGCCACCGGTCTCGGACGGCTCGGGTCAGGACCGGACGCTGCTGCGCAAGGCGTCGCGATTGCTGCAGGACGCGGGTGCCGCCATCAAGGACGGCAAGCGAATCTTGCCCAACGGCGAGCCGTTCAAGATCGAGTTCCTGATCGACGAACCTTCGTTTCAGCCGCACCATGGCCCCTTTCTCAAGAACCTCGGCACGCTCGGAATCGACGCCACCTTGCGAATCGTCGACCCCGTGCAATACCGCGCCCGGGTGGAGGATTTCGATTTCGATATCACCATCGAGCGCCTCCCGGCCTTGGCGACGCCGGGCGACGCCATGCGCCCGTTCTTCTCGTCGCAGGCGGCGCGAACCAAAGGCTCCTACAATCTGGCCGGAATCGCCGATCCCGCCATCGACGCGCTGATCGAGAAAGTTCTCGCCGCCGAAACCCGCGTCGATCTGACCATTGCCTGCCGCGCCTTCGACCGGGTGTTTCGCGCCGGACGCTACTGGGTGCCGCAATGGTACCGCGCCACCCACCCGATCGCTTATTGGGACCTTTTTGCGCACCCGGACAAGCCGCCGCACTACGCGCAGGGCGTTGGCGCGCCGGAAAACTGGTGGTCCGATCCGGTCAAAGTGGCCAAGGCCGAGCAGGCGAAATAGTTCATGAGCGCCTATATCGCCCGCCGCATTCTGCTGATGATCCCGACGCTGCTGGGGATCCTGTTCGTATCGTTCGTGGTGGTGCAGTTTGCGCCTGGCGGTCCGGTGGAGCGGGTGATCGCGCAGCTCAGCGGCGCGGATACCGGCGGCACCTCGAGGATATCAGGCGGCGGCGGCGATTTCGGCGCCCGCGGCCAGGTCAATATGGCTGCCAATGCCACCGGATCGAAATACCGCGGGGCGCAGGGGCTCGATCCCGATTTCATCAAGAGCCTGGAAAAGCAGTTCGGCTTCGACAAGCCGGCGCCGGAACGTTTTGCGTTGATGGTGTGGAATTTCGCACGGTTTGATTTCGGCAAAAGCTACTTCCGCGACGTCAGCGTGCTGCAATTGATCAAGGAGAAACTGCCGGTTTCGGTGTCGCTGGGAATCTGGATGACGCTGCTGACCTATCTGATCTCGATCCCGCTCGGCATTCGCAAGGCGGTGCAGGACGGCTCGAAGTTCGACACCTGGACCTCCGCCGTCGTCATTGTCGGATTTGCGATCCCGGGGTTTCTGTTTGCGATCCTCCTGATCATCCTGTTCGCCGGCGGATCGTTCTTCAATATCTTCCCGCTGCGCGGCCTCACCTCGGACGGTTGGTCGCAGTTTCCCTGGTACTGGAAGGTCCTCGACTATTTCTGGCATATCACGCTACCGCTGATCTCGATGGCGCTCGGTGCCTTCGCCACCATGACGCTGCTGACCAAGAACTCGTTCCTCGACGAAATCCGCAAGCAATATGTCATGACCGCGCGGGCCAAGGGCTGCAGCGAGCGGCAGGTGCTGTACAATCACGTCTTCCGCAACGCCATGCTGATCGTGATCGCCGGTTTCCCCGGCGCGTTCATTCATGCCTTCTTTTCCGGCTCGCTGCTGATCGAAACCATCTTTTCGCTCGACGGGCTCGGCCTGCTTGGCTTTGAAAGCGTGCTGAACCGCGACTACCCCGTGGTGTTCGGTACGTTGTACATCTTTTCGCTGGTCGGGCTTGTCGTCAACCTGATCTCCGACCTCGCTTACATGTGGATCGATCCGCGGATCGACTTCGAGGCGCGGGAAGTCTGATGACCCTCATCGCGCCGCCGCCGATCGAAACCACCACGCAGTCGCCGCTCGGCGAGGCCGTGCCGATGACGCGGCATCGCTTCAGCCCGTCCCCACTCAATCGGCGGCGCTGGCAGAACTTCAAATCGAACCGCCGGGGCTATTGGTCGTTCTGGATCTTCCTCGCGCTGTTTTTCATTTCATTGTTCGCCGAGCTGATCGCCAACGACCGCCCGTTCCTGATCAAGTTCGACGGCCATCTGTACTGGCCGGCCTTCGTCACCTATTCCGAAACCACCTTCGGCGGCGATTTCCAGACCGCGGCGGACTACCGCGATCCCTATCTGCAGAAGCTGATCGCGGCCAAGGGCGGCAGCATTGTGTGGCCGCTGATCCGCTATTCCTACGATACCCACAACCTCGACCTGCCGACCCCGGCGCCCTCCAAGCCGACCTGGATGCTGACGGAGGCCGAGTGAAAGGACGTGGTGCAGCGCAAGCGCCTGAAAAGCTGCCGCGATCTCGAATACAACTGGCTCGGTACCGATGCCCAGGGGCGCGACGTGGTCGCGCGCCTGATCTCCGGCTTTCGCATCTCGGTGCTGTTCGGTCTCAGCCTGACCATCGTCTCGTCGATCATCGGCGTCGCCGCCGGCGGCGTGCAGGGCTATTTCGGTGGCTGGATCGACCTGACCTTCCAGCGCGTGATCGAGGTCTGGACCGCGATTCCCTCGCTGTACCTGCTGCTGATCCTGTCCTCGGTGCTGGTGCCGGGCTTCTTCGTGCTGCTTGGCATTCTCCTGCTGTTCTCATGGGTTTCGCTGGTCGGCCTGGTGCGCGCGGAATTTCTCCGCGGCCGCAACTTCGAATACATTCAGGCGGCGCGCGCGCTCGGTGTGTCCAACGCCGTGATCATGTTCCGCCATCTGCTGCCCAATGCCATGGTGGCGACCATGACCTTTCTGCCGTTCATCGTCTCCTCGTCGGTGATGACGCTGACGGCGCTCGATTTTCTCGGCTTCGGCCTGCCGCCGGGCTCGCCCTCGCTCGGCGAATTGCTGTCGCAGGGCAAGGCCAACGTCCAGGCGCCCTGGCTTGGCTTCACCGGATTTTTTGCGGTCGCCATCATGCTGTCGCTGCTGATTTTCATCGGCGAAGCCGTGCGCGACGCGTTCGACCCGCGCAAGACGTTTCGGTAGGCCGATAGCATGGACGCCATCAACCAGCCTTTGCTCCACGTTCGCGATTTGTCGGTGGCATTCCATCAGCCGAGCGGCACCTCGATCGCGGTCGACCGCATTTCGTTCGAGATCAAGCGTGGCGAGTGCGTGGCGTTGGTCGGTGAATCCGGTTCCGGAAAGTCGGTCAGCGCGCTGTCGATCCTCAAGCTGCTGCCCTATCCGACCGCCTCTCACCCGTCGGGCAGCATTCACTTCAAGGGCCGGGAACTGCTCGACCTGTCGGAACGCGAGATTCGCGGCATTCGCGGCAATGATATTTCGATCATCTTCCAGGAGCCGATGACCTCGCTCAATCCGCTGCATACGATCGAATCCCAGATCGGCGAGATCCTGCAGCTTCACAGCGGCATTCGCGGCCAGACGGCGCGGGCGCGGACGCTTGAACTGCTCGCCCAGGTCGGCATTCCCGATCCGGAAACGCGGCTGGCAAGCTATCCGCATCAATTGTCCGGCGGCCAGCGCCAGCGGGTCATGATCGCGATGGCGCTTGCCAACGAGCCCGATCTGTTGATTGCGGACGAGCCGACCACGGCGCTCGATGTCACCGTGCAGGCGCAGATCCTGACCTTGCTGGCCGAGATCCGGGCCCGGCTCGGCATGAGCCTGTTGTTCATCACCCACGATCTCGGCATCGTGCGCCGCATTGCCGATGTGGTCTGCGTCATGAATGGCGGCAAGATTGTCGAGCAGGGACCGGTGGAGCAGGTCTTCACCGCGGCCAAACATCCCTACACCCGCGCCCTGCTCGCCGCCGAGCCGAAGCCCGACCCGGCGCCGCCCCGACCCCAGTCCCCGGTGGTGATGTCGACGGACGGCCTGAAAGTCTGGTTTCCGGTCAAGCGCGGCCTGCTGCGCAGCACGGTCGGACACATCAAGGCGGTGGATGGCGTCAGCCTCTCGGTGCGCAAGGGCGAAAC
>Ga0182024_10014023_pt1 | contig 15539 bp, 14 predicted proteins | sample P32metaG_FD_120480 | JGI IMG/M metagenome (GOLD analysis project Ga0182024, IMG submission 120480) | Permafrost microbial communities from Stordalen Mire, Sweden - P3-2 metaG (Illumina Assembly) | ecosystem: Environmental > Terrestrial > Soil > Wetlands > Permafrost | place: Sweden: Stordalen... | reverse complement strand
TTTCACGGCAACCTGAACGAATACAACCGCAACACGTCTTTTGTGGCCAATAGCTGGTTTGCCAACAACGCCAGTCCGCAAGTTCCGCGCAACCACCTGATCCAGAACCAGTTTGGCGGCGACATCGGCGGGCCCATCACCATCCCGCATCTGTACAGCGGTAAGAACAGGGCCTTCTTCTTCTTCGATTTCAACGATAATCATGTGATCCGTTCCCAACTGGCGCAGAGAGCCGTTCCTCTTGATAGTCTTCGCGCGGGCAACGTGAAATACATCGACGATGCCGCAGGAGATACAGCGACCCTGACGCCCGCCCAATTCGCGGCGATAGATCCGCAAGGAAAAGGGACGCCCTCCCAATGGCTCGCTGCGTTCAGCAAGCGCTTCCCCGAACCTAACAACAAGAGCGCCGGCGACCAGGTGAACTCAAGCGGCTACCTCTTTAATGCGCCCGATAGCGATATCGGGACATACTACGTGGGCAGGGTGGACGTGAACCTGACCCAGAAGATGAGCCTCTTCGCCAAATTTGCTTTTGAGCGCGACGACGCAGTGAACAACATAGAGGCATTTGACAACGGAGGGGCAACGAATCCCGATAGCAACCGCTCGTATAACTTTGTGGTCGGCCACACGTGGGAGATCAGCCCGACCGCGACCAATCGTGTTTACCTGGGCGAGGTGGTTGAGAAGCAGTCCAACCTGGTTGTGGGGAATCCATCCGACTCAACGTGGAACCCGAACGGAACCACTTTCTTCACCTTCGACGACGGCACGGGCCCAGCGCTGGTTTCTTCCTTATACTTGGCTCCCATCGGAAGCGCGCAGCGCGTACCGGTTCCGGTAGTGCGCGACGACTTCAGCTGGACAAAAGGCCGCCATACATTTAGCTTCGGCGGCAGCTTCAAGAATATTCTGGTTCACAATACCTTAGTCAGCGATATCAACACGGCCGAGGAAGGCATGGGCGGCTATACCCTGAGCCTATGCGGTCCCACTGCTGCGGGCTCCAGCCCGGCCTGCGGAGGTACAAATCCGGATCTCCGTCCCTCCAATATTGAAACCGCGGGCAGCGAGGGCAACACGGCAATATACGACTGGGACCAGGCATTTGCCTTCATGATCGGACGCGTCGGCGAGGTCTCGTCAGTCTTCAACTACAACAAAAGCGGGCAAGCTCTCAAGCAGCTCACGGGCGACCAGCGCTTCTACCGGCACTATGAGACCCAGCTTTACGTGCAAGATAGCTTCAAGATTATTCCCAGCCTGACGGCGACCTACGGCATCGGCTACCAGTACTTCTCTGTGCCCTACGAAACGCGCGGCCTGGAAACTGTTCAGAGCACCAGCTTCCAACAGTACCTTGATGCCCGCGTGGCGCAGAGCGCCGAAGGAAATACCGATATCGACTCAGTTCCGCTGATCTCCTACCTCCTGGGCGGCAAAGCCAACGGCAACGGAGCGCCTTCGATGTACACGCCGGAGTTCAAGGATCTGTCCCCACACCTGGCCTTCGCCTGGAACCCCGGCTTTGACAAGAAGCTCGTGATCAACGCCAGCGGCGGCGTGGCCTATGATCGCACGGTGATCTCCGCAATTCAGTTGCTCCAGGACAACAATTCGTATCTCTTCCAGCAGCCCCTGGCATTACCGCAGGGCACACCGGGCAATCCCTACAAGTCAATCGCGACCGGCCCGCGTCTGGACTCGCATAACGATCTGGGGAACGTCAGCGGCATCGTTGCGCCTCCCACCCCTCAGGCTCCATATCTACCCTTCGCGAATCCGACTACCTGTGCTGGTCTCAAAAACGCCAGCGGCCAGCCCCTTTCCGTGTGCGGGTTGTACCTCGGTTCGGCCTTCAACAGCGCGACCGTCGATACGGGCCTGAAGACGCCCTACAACATTAACTTCAACTTCGGCTTGCAGCGCCAGATGCCATGGGATATGGTGGCGAAGCTCAACTACGTGGGTCACCTGGGCCGCAGGCTGATTGGCCAGGCCGATGTCAACCAGGTTCTCGACTTCCCGGATAATACGGGGTTATCGAACCAGACGCTTGCCCAAGCCATGGCGGGACTCACATTGCAACTGAGGGCCGGCGCCACGGCGGCAACGGTCAAGCCAGAACCCTTCTTTGAGGACGTCATGGGAAGCGGCTATACGGTGTTCCTGGTTAACGACTGGGGCCCGTTCGCACGCCGGGGCGACTTCGGCGATACGGTACAGTTCATGGCTGACACCGGAGCGCCACCGAACGTGGGGTCGGCAGCGCAGTTCTCTGAGAACAGCTTCTACACCAACCAGGCATTCTCGACATATCACGGCCTGCTGTTCACGCTGAACAAGAACCTGTCGCACGGAGCCTCGTTCGACTTCAACTACACCTATTCACACTCGATCGACAATACCTCGGAGTATGCCAACTCCCAGGGCGATACGGGGATCGGCGGCATCGGCCTGATCTGCGACATCGTTCGCCCGCGTGAGTGCCGTGCGAGCTCGGACTTCGACTACCGGCATTACGTCACCACGGACGGCACTTACCAGTTGCCGTTCGGCCGCAGGAGGATGTTTGCGAACAGTGGGCCCGACTGGATAGACGAAGTGATCGGGCAGTGGGATTTGAGCGGCGTCGCCGTCTGGCACACGGGCGTTCCGTGGTCGACGGTGTCCAATGCCTTTGTGGCCAGCTACTCAAATGACGCCCCTGGCATCCTCGTCGGACCGGCCTCCAATGTGGCTACGCACGTAACAAAGCTAGCGGGAGGCGGCGTCAACATCTTCGCCGACGAAAACCCCAACACAAGCAATTTCCAAGCCGCAAACTCGTTCGAAGGCCCAATCGGATTCCAGATTGGACCCCGCAACGAGCTGCGCGGACCGAAGTACTTCAACACCGATCTGGGCTTGCAGAAGACCTTCCCCATCATCGGAGAGAGTCTGAGCTTCAAGTTCCGGGCCGATGCGTTCAACGCGCTCAACCACCCGAACTTCAACCTGCCGGCGAACAACGTCTACAACGGCTATGACCAGCAGGACGTCACGAGCAGCTCCTTCGGCCAGATCAGCACGACTGTGGAGCCGCCCGGAAACCTGAACAACGGCGCGCGCGTGCTGCAACTCTCGGGACGCCTGGAGTTCTAAAGCCTAAAGCTCAACCAACACTGAACGTAAACGGAAAAAGGGACCGCTTCGGCGGTCCCTTTTTTTTGCCTGGCGATTGTGCACACAGCAGGCGGCGCAGTCAGCAGGGCGCTCAACCGTTTAGCGTGAGCGCCGGGGCTTTTTCGCTGTGGGTCGCGCGGCCTTCTTCTTTGCGGCCGCAACTTTCCGGCGCGGCGCAGCTTTCTTCGCGGGTTTCTTCACGGTTGCCGCGCGCTTGGCCGGCTTCCTGGTCTTTTTCGCGGACCCGGCTGCGGGTTTGGCCGCGGGCTTGATCGCGGATTTGGCCGATGCGGCGCGGGCTTTGATAGGAGCCTTGGTTCGCACGGCGCGGGTCTTATCCTTTAGCTCGGTCTTCAGCTCCGCGTCGAACTCCTCCGGCGTGAGCGGGCGCGCCGATTTGCGCAGCCGCTCGATGTCGTAGAAGGCGCGGCGCTCGGACTGAAACACGTGCACGACGAAGTCGACATAGTCGAGCAGAATCCACTCGCCATGACGGCGGCCCTCGACGGAGTTCGGGTAGACGCCGAACTCGCGCTTGAGGCGCAGCTCGATTTCGTCGGCAATGGCGACGGCCTGCCGCTCGTTGGTGGCCGAAGTGACCAGGAAAAAATCACTCAGCCCCGAATCGGCGGAATCGAGTTCCAGAATGCGGGTATCGACGGCTTTCTTGTCTTCACAAACCGCGGCAGCGGCCTGTACGAGGGCGCGCGTTTGCTTCTGCGCTGGCGATAGTCTCATGCGGTAGAAGGTTCTCCAAACTTCATCGTAGCGTGTCGCTTCGGCGCACGGCAAGGGCGTGGACCGTCAACCGGGTTGCGGCGGGTTGCGGGCAGCATGTTCGCGATCCCACCCTTTCCGCAGACGGCGCGGAAAGGATGGGGCACGGGGTGTGATTAGGGCAGGGCAACGGGGCCGATTGGTCTATCCGCGGTACAGCCCGTGTTGCGCGATGTAGTCGCGCACGGCTCGCGGCACCAGATCAGACCCTGCGGCCGGATTGCCGGAAGCAGCGTGGATCTGCGCTCGAATTTCTGACGCGCTGACCTCCACTTGCAGGCCGGGCAGCACGTAAAAGGGTGCGCGGTCTCCGGCCTGATTGACGAGGACAAACGTGCGCACCTCAATGCCGGATTCGATCTGGCTTTCCTCCTGCCCGGGCTCAAGCGTGAGGCCCGGGGGTAGAGCTGCTTTCAGGTCTGCCGTTAGATCGACCTTCGAATCGACCTTCGAATCGGCCTTCGGATCGGCGTTCAGATCGACCTTCAGATCCTGGAGCGGCGGCACCGGCCGCGAGGCCACGATCAACGGCGCCACAAAAGGGAGCTCCGCGGCACGGTGCCAGCGGGGCAGCCCGAAGAACGAGTCCGCGCCCATCAGGCAAAAGAGCGCGCAATCGGGCGGGAAAGAAGTGCGCAGCTTCTCGAGCGTGTCGATTGTGTAATTGGGGGTGTGCTCAGGGGCGTCGTGGGGTGTGGTTTTCGATGCGGATGTGCGATCGCCTGCCGGCTTGGACGCGTCGGGCGACTTGGGGGCGTCGGCGAGGGAGACCTGAAAGCCTGGCTCGCCCGCAATCGCCAGCCGCGTCATCGCGACCCGGTCCTCGAAGCTCGCGGCGGGACCCTCGGGCTTGAGCGGTTGCACGCCCACCGGCGCAAACAGCACCGTATCCAGCGCGAAGGCGGCACGCGCGGCGCGCGCCACGGCCAGATGTCCGTTGTGCGGCGGGTCAAAACTGCCGCCAAAAAAGGCTACGCGACTGCCACCAAAGAGGGCCACGCGCATTCCCATCCGGTTAGCTGTTTCAGACAGAGCCGGGCCTGAAGCGTGCCGGGACAACTTCATAGCTTCATCCTACAGCGTTCGCAGATTGGTTCGACCGCGCTGGACATCAAGCTCCGGCGGCCACGCCATCGCGTAAAATCAACAACAGGAAGTCCGTACGCGACATCACTCTTCCCATCCGCTATGCGATATTTCATCATGGTTCTCGCCGTTGCCGGTATTGTCGTCTCTGCGCTGGCATTGCCCCTCCACTACTCCACCACTACTGCGCCCTGCGACATCAACGCACACTGGGATTGCGGCACGGTGAACCGCAGCAGCTTTTCAACGATCGCCCACGTACCTGTTGCTGTCTTAGGCATCGCCGGGTATCTGCTGCTCGGCGGCCTCAGCTTCGCGCGCCAGCGTTTCGCAACATTCCTGGCCGCGTGCTTGGGATTTCTTTTTGCGTTCCGCCTTTCCATGATCGAGCAATATGGCCTCGGCGTCTGGTGCCTTTATTGCGCAGCTTCTCAAGCGATCATTGCGTTGATCTTGTTCCTTAGCCTGGGCTGGTTTACGGCCGAATATCTCGCGCTCAAGCGAGCCGCGCGCTAGATCGACACTTAGCTCACGATGAAGCGTTCCGAGCTCGTACCTTCCGCGGGACTCCGGTCGCCTCTTGGAACTACGAAACTGTCGGAAGCAACTTGGTTCCTTGCTCCTTCGCTGCCGCGCGCGCTGGATTGCTAAACTTAAAGTATCGGCATGTTTAGGGACTGGTACGGGCGCTGGATGTACGCGTGGGAGACGCGGTTGACGACGCGCGACGAAAATCGCGTGGTGCGGCCGCTGGAGTGGGGCTTCGAGTGGATTGTGCCTTTTCTCGAGGCGCACGGGTTTTACGAAGTCGTGCCCGGGCCCGAGGTTGAGCACGACGCTGGCGCCGCAGAAGCTGCGATGGTGCGCATCAACGAGTTCCTCATCAGCCACAGCAAGTCTTTTTTCGGTTACGAGCGGCCTACGGATTTTCGGCTTGAGGAGCGCTTTCCGGAACTCTTTCCCACGAACGTCCGCCCGGAAACGCTCGCCAAAGATGCGGAAATCAAGCGCCAGGCCGCGGAAGGTAAGCTCGCGCGCGCGCAATATCTCCGCTTCACCTCGCCGGAGCGCACGCCGTATCCCGAAAACGACCTGGTGAACGCGCGCTGGTATCCCGCGCCCGCGCACAAGGATCCGGCGCGGCCCAAACAAGCCATTGTGGTGATGCCGCAGTGGAATGCCGACGGCTTCAGCCACAACTCGCTGTGCACGCTCTTCAACCGCATGGGCGTTTCGGCGCTGCGCCTCTCGAAGCCCTATCACGACATCCGCCGGCCCGCTGATCTCGAGCGCTCCGACTACGCGGTGAGCGCCAACATCGGCCGAACCATCTCCGCCTGCCGCCAGGCGGTGGTCGATATCCGCTGCTGCCTCGACTGGCTCGAAGAGCAGGGTTACGAGCACTTCGGCGTGCTGGGCACCAGTCTCGGCTCCTGCTACGGCTATCTGGCCAGCGCGCACGACGCGCGGCTGAGGGTGAACGCCTTCAACCACGCGTCAACAGCTTTTGGGGACGTGGTGTGGACCGGGCAGTCGACGCGTCACATTCGCCAGGCTGTGCAGGAGGCAGGCCTCACGCAGGATCGCGTGCGCGCCCTGTGGGCTGCGGTAAGCCCGGTGAGTTACTACGAGCAATTTCGCGGAGTCGAGGCCAATGGTCCCGGTAAAAACGTGCTCGTCATCTACGCCAATTACGATCTCACGTTTCCGCGCGAGTATTCGCTGCAGGTGGTCGATGCGTTTCGCCGTTCCGGCGTGCGTCACGAGGTGCGCGTGCTGCCCTGCGGCCACTACACCACCGGCGAGACGCCCTACAAATTCATCGACGGCTGGTACATGGGCTCATTCGTTCATCGCGCGTTCAAGGCGCTGCGGGAAGAGAAGGCGGCGGGTCTTGGCGCGGAGAATTCGTCGGCTCGTGAAGCCGAAGAGGAAGTTGTTTCGCACTAGCGCACGCCGTTCAAATCCATCTGCAATAATTTCGCGGGATCGAGATACGCATTCTGCCAGCGCACCGCCCAGTGCAGGTGCGGCCCCGTCACGCGCCCCGTTGCGCCGCTTAGGCCCAGCGATTGTCCCTTCGCCACATGCTGTCCTTCCTGCACGTCGATGCGGCTGAGATGCATGGAGAGCGTGTACAGCCCCAATCCATGGTCGATAACCACGCAGTTGCCTTCGAAGTAGAGAGGCCGAGCCAGCACCACTACACCGCTGTTGCCCGCGCGCACCACCGTGCCTGTCGCTGCGCGAAAATCCATGCCCTTGTGAACGCTCGCGAGCTGGCCGTTGAAGGTGCGCCGCGTGCCGAAACTGTCGGTCGGCGCGGCGTGAACCGGCGCGCGAAAATCGCCGGACCAGAGCGGCTCGGGCGCACTGGCCGCAAACACTTTCTGCTTCAGCGCGATCTCGGCTTGGATCCGTGCCGACTCCTCCGGAGGCGGCGCAACAAATTTCGGTGACACGGTCAAAGTGCCGGTGCGATAGTGCGCTTCATGGATCTCAATGCTGCGGCTCAGATCGGTTGTGCTGCCTGTTCCTTTCTGCTTCGCCGTGATGCGAAGGGCAGAAGTGCCCACGGCGCCTTCCACATCCACGCCGGCGAGCGCATACCAAGCTTGTCGATCCTGCGACCAGAAGAACGCGAGCTTTTGTCCCAGCCATTCGCCCTCGAGTGTTGCGTCTGCCGGCGCGGCCACGCGAATCAACTCCGGTGAGCCCGCTACGACCACAGTGGGCGTGAGCGTGACGGTGGGCGCTTGTGCGCGGGCCGCGCGTGGTGCGGCGAGGATGATGGCGGCCCAGACAGCAGCTCCAAAAGCAATCCGCGGAATGCGCGCGCCGGTCATTTTACAAGCATACCGGGCCGCATCCCGCGGAAGGGCATCGGAGAAAAAGTAGCTTCCTATTTGCCGTTGTGCTTGTCGATGAAAGGCGTACGCCGCTTTGTTCATCTCCCACCCTTTCGCAAAAAGCGCGAAAGGATGGGGCACGGACACATCGCTTCTGGCGGCCGGGGCGCCGCCAGTACAGCCGGTCTGGAGACCGGCGCTACTCTTGCGGCAATCACGCGATGATGCGGTTTTCGGCGTTAATTGGGACTGTCGGGACGCGGATGCGCGGCTTTCCATGCGGCTACGCGATCCTGCACGTCCGACAGTTCATCAGTGGTGATGCGCTCGCCGATCATCTGGCGATTGGCCGCGTACTTTTCCTGGTTCGGCCCTTTCACACTGGCGGCAAGGTCGAGCCAGAAATACGCTTCCACGTCGCTGTGGGGCACGCCCTGACCCATGGAATAGAGGACGCCCAGCGTTGCCTGCGCGGTCGGGTCGCCCTGGTCGGCTGCGCGGCGATACCACGTTGCCGCCTGCTCCATATCGCGCGGAATGGTTTTGCCGCCACCGTCGCGATAGAGCGCAGCCAGATGCATTTCCGCGGGAATGTTGTTTTGATCGGCAGCCTTTCGATACCACGCAAGGGCCTGCTCGTAATCGCCGGCCATCTGCACTTTGTCGTGGTCGGTCGCGGCCGCCCGCGCATATTGCTCGCCCATCGCGACCTGGGCTGCGGCGTCGCCGGCATTGGCCTTGACCAGCAGGGCGGGGTCGGTGCCCGCGCCTGGTGCCGCCGTCGAGCTCGCCGTCTGTGCCGCGGCAGAGAGCAGCATGCCTAAAAACATCGCGGCAGGAATCAAATATTTTCTATGCTTCACCACAAGCGCCTCGAAGATCCAAATCGGCGGGTTGGCCGATGGGTCGCTGCTTCCAGTGTACGCAATGGCCGCCGCGGGTCTATGGTTAGGCGGCCTGAGGTTTGGCGGTTTGACAAACGTATATACGTTTGATATACGTTACAGTGCAGGCTTCCAGTTTCTGTCAGGAGCCATTGGGCGCCTGACGCCAGGACTTTCAAATCGAGATACGCTCCCCTCCTTTGGGAATAAGCGGCGACTCAAACCGGAGACGGGTTGAGCTGCTGTTCGGCTCCAAACCAAAGGAGTGAGATATGAAACGAGCCCAGATGAAGCGCCGGAAGCCGTCGAAAGGGATGGATGCCCACTATGTCTACCGAGGCCAGCGATTTTGTTGGAATGCCGAGAAGGTGGATGCGAACTTCAAAAAGCATGGCATCCGTTTTGAGCAGGCGTGCGAGGTGTTTTTCGATCCTTTCGTAAATCTACTCGATGCGACGCCGGAAGAGGAAGCGCGCGAAGCAGTTCTGGGATTAACCGAAGACTGGACGCTGCTATTTGTTGTGCATGTTGTCAGGGAGCGAGGCGTCATTCGCGTCATTTCGGCGCGGCAAGCGACACGAGCCGAACGGAGGAAGTATGAAGACAATGTCTGAACGAATCAAGCGGCGTCTTCGCCGCGACCGGCCCATGACTACGATCAGCATCAGGATCCCTGAAGACGTGATCGAGGACCTGAAGGAGGTTGCGCCGAAGCTGGGGTTCTCTGGGTATCAACCGCTGATTCGCGCCTACATCGGTCAGGGTTTGCGCACGGACCTGACCTGTCTAGAGCGGCCGGAACTGGCCGATTTGGAAAAGAGCCTGCGCCGGCACGGGGTAAAGAGCGACGTGATTTCGGCGGTGCTGGGCGAGGCGGCACGGCGAAGTGCTTAGACCGCGGCTTGCCGGTTTCAGGGCGGTTCCCCAACCTCGCTCACGCGGCAAACTCCACTCCAGGTCGATTGACATCCCGCTCGCATGTTCCGTAGAATCGCGCGTGTCTGCACCCTCTGTCGAAAAAGCCCAAGTCATGGAATCAAAATCGGTGCAACCGCTGCTTCGGCCGCGGCCAATGCGTTCCGTTGTATCGCATGCGTTCTAACCGGTGATCTGAATTCTCAAATGTAATTTCAAGGAGACGCGCGATGAGCAGTGTCTTTTGTCCACGCTGCGGCGCGGCCAATGAGCCGACCGCAGCATTCTGCGCGGCCTGCGGAAATCCCATGGCCGCTCAAACTCCCGCGCCGCCCGTCGCAGCGCCTCCCTCCGCATGGCAGCCGCCAACAAATTTCCAGCAGGCTCCTCCGGGGTTCCCGCCGCCAGGCGCATATCCTCCGCCTCCGGGCGCATTTCCTCCGGGCTATCCATACCAGAAGATTACCGGCAGCAATACGAAATGGGCGATCGGGCTGGGGGTCGTGTCGCTGTTCTGCTGCGGGCCCTTCACGGCGGTGCCGGGGATGATCATGGCCAAGAAAGATATGGATGAGATCGCTGCCGGGCGCGCTCCGCAACTGGACGAGGGATGGGCGAAGGGCGCCTATTACTTCAACATTATTTCTCTCGTGCTGTCAGTGATCGCCCTCATCTGGTGGTGGAGCGTTGGCGGGCTGCGTAACCTCTGAGGTGGAACGGAGTGGGCCATGTATGGCCGGGCCGACAAATCGGCCGCTGCAGGGCTCGCGGCGATGGCCGGCGGCGTGCTGGGCGTGGCGCGCTGGCTGAACCCCGCGGCGCGCGGGTATGGAACGCACACGGAGCTGGGGCTGCCGCCGTGTAACTTTCTGCGGCTGACGCATTTGCCGTGTCCGAGCTGCGGGATAACAACGAGCTTTGCGTGGGCGGCGCGGATGGATTTCTGGCAGTCGTTTCTGGCGAATCCGTTTGGGCTGCTGCTTTTTTTCGGCACGGTGGCGCTGATTCCGGCCTGCATTTTGATGGTGTGGCGGCGCATTCCGCTGCGGCGGATCACGGAGAGTGCGTACTTCAACAGAGCGGTCTATGTTGCGACGGCGCTGTTTTTCGCGAGTTGGATTTTCAAGCTGTCGGTATTTCATTTCACGGGGTATTAGAGTAGGTCTCAGAAACTTTTTTAACTCGATGAAATCACAGGCCCGTCTTATTGCTGGGTTCCACTCATTCACACGCTGCAGCAGATATTGATGAGGCCGGTTGTAGAATTTAACTATGACTGACCGTATGTCTTTGCCCCTCGCCCAGGCCGATCCCGATGTAGCTGCCGCCATTGATCACGAAACCCTCCGCCAGCACGAGGGGTTGGAGATGATCGCCAGCGAAAACTTCGTGTCTGAAGCCGTATTAGAAGCGGCCGGCTCGATCTTCACCAATAAATATGCCGAGGGCTATCCCGGGCGCCGTTACTATGGCGGCTGCGAGTATGCGGACGTCGTGGAGAACCTGGCCCGCGATCGGGCCCGCCAACTATTCGGTGGCGAGCACATCAATGTGCAGCCGCACTCCGGCTCGCAGGCCAATGCTTCGGCCTACGCGGCGGTTCTCACGCCCGGCGACACCATTCTCGGGCTCGATCTTTCGCACGGCGGTCACCTGACGCACGGGCATCGATTGAGCTTCAGCGGCAAGCTCTACCGCACCACGTTTTACCATGTGCGCCGCGATACCGAGACCATCGACTACGACGAAATGGAAAAGGTTGCCGAGCAGGAAAAGCCCAAGGTCATCATCGGAGGCGGCAGCGCCTACCCGCGCCTGTGGGACTTCGCGCGCATGCGCGCGATCGCCGACAAGGTGGGCGCAATCTACATTTTCGACATGGCGCACATTGCCGGTCTGGTTGCGGGCGGCGTGCATCCTTCGCCGGTGCCGCACACGCAGATCACGACAACCACAACCCACAAAACCCTGCGCGGCCCGCGCGCCGGCCTCATCATCTGCAATCAGGATCTTGCCGTGGCTGTCGACAAGTCCGTCTTTCCCGGCCAGCAGGGCGGCCCGCTGGTGCACATCGTGGCGGCAAAGGCCGTGGCGTTTGCTGAGGCGCTGCGTCCCGAGTTCAGCGACTACGCCGCGCGAATTGTCTCGAATGCGAAGGCCTTGGCCGAAGCGCTGAGTGGGGCGGGCTTCCGATTGGTTTCAGGGGGCACGGACAATCACCTCTTGCTCGTCGATGTGTACGAGAAAGGCATTCTCGGGTCTGAAGCGGAGCTGGCTTTGGGCAAGGCCGGCATCACAGTGAACAAGAATTCCATCCCGTGGGATACCAATCCACCGCTGAAGCCGTCGGGCATTCGCGTGGGCACGCCCGCGCTCACTACGCGCGGCATGAAGGAAGCGGAAATGCGCGCCATCGCCGCGTGGATTGTGAAAGCGCTGGAGCAGCGCAATGACGACGCTGCGCTCGAGCGCATTCGCGGCGAAGTGGCGGAGCTCGCCAACCGGTTCCCGCTCTATGCGTGGCGCCGCGCCCCGGCTACGGTGAGCGCGTAACTCTTTGAACGCGTGAATTGGGCTAGTAAGTGAACCCTATCTTCGCGTAACTTTCCCTGGTTACAAAATAACTTGCAATAAACGATGAAATCGCGAATTTTCTGCACTATCCTTGACTTATGGCGATAGAAAACATTCTTGTCGAAATCGATGCCGAGATAGCCAGGCTGAAGCAGGCACGCGCTCTGCTGGCCGCGCTCGGAACCGCAACCACCCAAGCCGGACCTAAGGCGAAGAAAGCGCCCGCCAAAGCCAAGACCAGAAAGAAGCGGGTCTTGAGCGCCGAAGCGCGCAAGAAGATAGCGGACACGCAGCACAGGCGTTGGGCCAAGGTCAAGACCAAGGCCAAGGCGACGAAGAAAACCTAAGCAGCAAGGGATGGTTAGAGCCTCTTTTCGATTGCAACGGGACAAACCGCCCGGCCACTGAACCCTCGCTCGTGAAGGCGGAAGGTGATCTGCCTCGTACATTCTTCGACGTGGCTGCCGTCATCCGGAACGCCGGCCTCAGAGCAAATCCCTTCGATCTCCCCCAGATAACAGCACACTCAGCCGCACAGGAGGGCTGCATCTGCGCGTCTTTGGCCGCGGGCGTCCGGCGTCCGAAGCACCTTGCGGCAAGATACCTTGCATACATCACGGGGCAGGACTAATGTGATGCTATTCATCCAAGCGTCTGGAATGCATGGAGGTGGGCGATGCATCGTACTGTTTTCGTTGCCGCAGCAACCCTTTCGGTCTTTCTCCTGGCCGTTCCGGCGGGCCCGCAAACCCGCGCACAAAGCACGCCCCAGGCGCTGAAGGCTACTTTCGATCAAGCCATGCAAGCGAGAAATTGGACCGCCGCACTGGCGGCCGCGCAGCAGTTAGTCAACGCGAACGCCACATCGGCCAACCTGCTGCTGCTCGGAAACGCGCAACTCTACGCTGCAACCGGGCCAAGCGACACGGGCGCGATGGAAGCATCTCTTGCCACTTATGATCGCGCCCTCGCCGCGGCACAACAGGAGAAGCCCGCACCTGGCCAGCCGGATCAAGCCCAGCCCGATCAAGCGTGGAAAGACGGCGTGTCGATGATCTATGTCGGGAAGGGCAATATTCTGCTCAAGTTGAAGCGCACTCCGGAGGAGATCGACAACTATAACCGTGCTGCCGAGTTGTCCTCGAACCCAGGGAAGGCATACTTCAACGTCTGCGCTGTGCTCTACAACACAGGCGACGTAAACGGGGCCGTCACTGCCTGCCGCAAGGCTGCGGCGGCTGATGCAACGCGCGCAGACACATGGTTCATCCTCGGATCGGTTCTCTTTGTGGATGCCAAGCCTGATGCCCAGGGTAAGTTCGTCATCTCCGCCGAATGCCGCCAGGCGCTCGAGAAATATCTCGAGCTCGCCCCCGACGGCTCCCATGCAGCCGACACGAAAGCCATGCTTGATATGGTAGCGAAATAGGAAAACAGTTCACAGTTCACAGCCGTGAGTCGCCGTCTGTGAACTACGAACTGTGAGCTACCAACTGATTCATCCCTGCTCGATGCCGCTCATCACCAGCATGCGCGGCTCCGTCATCTCCTCGATGGCGCAGCGGACGCCCTCGCGCCCCAGTCCGGAATCCTTGACGCCGCCGAAGGGCATCGGATCCAGCCGCCAGCTCGGCGTGTCGCCGATAATCAGCGCGCCCACTTCGAGCTCGCGGTAAGCGGTGAGAATGCGGCGGGAATCGTGCGTGAGCAGTCCGGCCTGCAAGCCATACTTCGAATGATTCACCCGCGCCAGCGCAACTTCGAAATCGTCGTAGGGCTCAATCGCAAGCACAGGTCCGAAGACTTCCTCGTCGTGCAACTTCATGCCCGGCGAGGTTGCAGTCAGGATCGCGGGCGTGATCATCGACCCCTTGCGTTCGCCGCCGGTCACCAGCTTTGCGCCGCCGGCAACAGCTTCCTTCACCCACGCCTCTACCCGCTCCGATTCGCTCACACGAATCAGCGGACCAACCTCCGTTGCCTCATTCGAGGGATCGCCGATCTCGAGCTTGGCAGCAACCTCCACCACCTTCCACAGAAACGTCTGGAAGATGCTGCGCTCCACTAACACGCGCTGCGTGCTGATGCACGATTGCCCCGCGTAGTTGAAGGCTGAGTGCGCGGTGCGCAACGCCGCGTCGTCCAGTTCTTTCCAGTCGCTGTGCACAATGAGCGTGGCATTCCCGCCCAATTCCAGCAGTACGCGCTTGCGCCCAGAGTGCGCTTTCAGCTCCCAGCCCACTTTGGCCGAGCCGGTAAAGCTCACCAGCTTGATGCGATCTTCCTTCTCCGCGAGCCACGCGGTGTCGGCGTTATCGAGCGGCAGTACGGCCAGGGCCTCCTCCGGCCACCCCGCCTTCAAAATCACTTCGCCTAGCGCCAATGCGGTAAACGTGGCCTCCGGGGCAGGCTTCAGAATCAACGGGCACCCAGCCGCCAAGGCCGGCGCTGCTTTGTGCGCCACCAGGTTCAGTGGAAAGTTGAAGGGCGTAATTGCCAGCACCGGACCAATGGGAAAGCGCTGCACAAGCCCCCATCGGCCCTCGTTGCCCTCCGTTAAATCCAGGGGCATGCTTTCGCCGCCCAACCGCGCCGCCTCTTCAGCCGCAGTCTTGAAGGTAAGCACGGCGCGATCCACTTCAATCCGCGCCAGCCGCACCGGCTTGCCCGCTTCCGCCACAATCAGTTGCGCAAAGCGCTCCTTCTGCTCGATCAGCGCCGCGGCCACATCTTCCAGAATTTCGCGTCGTTTCCAGCGCGGCAGCGCGCGTGTGCGGCGCAGGCTGGCCACAGCATGTTGCACGGCCTGGCGGCCATCGGCACGCGTCGCTTTGGTCACGCGCCCCACCAGTCCCTGATCCCACGGCGAGCGCACTTCCATCGCTTCTCCGTCGGTCCATTCCTTGCCGCACAGCAGAAATCCTGTTTGCGATCCCGGCCGCATCTTCATGGTCGAACTCCTCAAACGAATGATCTACGCTCTTGATGGTAATGGGGACGGCCGGGAGTTGTCCGTTGCGACGCGCCGCCGACAGCCGGCTGCGATCCGATTCAGAACCCGGCTGCACTCTGGAAATATTCATGCGCGCCAATGCCAGCGGGCGACGGATGCGGTATAGTGGCTGCAACTTCAGAACGCACCCGGCCAGACCCACCAAAAATCCACTCGCAAGGATGGCGCCATGACCGACATTCCCGGCAACCAACCTCCCCAGGGATATCCTCCGCAGCCCTATCCACCACAGCAGTACCCGCCGCAACAGTACCCGCCGCAACAGTACCCGCC
>Ga0182024_10014022_pt1 | contig 15540 bp, 13 predicted proteins | sample P32metaG_FD_120480 | JGI IMG/M metagenome (GOLD analysis project Ga0182024, IMG submission 120480) | Permafrost microbial communities from Stordalen Mire, Sweden - P3-2 metaG (Illumina Assembly) | ecosystem: Environmental > Terrestrial > Soil > Wetlands > Permafrost | place: Sweden: Stordalen... | reverse complement strand
GGTTCGCTGGAAGATGATCGCGATCGTCACATTTACGGGGACCTCCGCGTTTCTGATGGCCTGCCTCGCTGTCGTCGCTCTGAACGTGGTGATCCGGCGCGAGAATGCCAACGTCGTCAAGAAACAGATTGAAATGCTCGTTCAGGAAAGGGGATCATGCTTGGTTGTCGATCGGGGACAACTAGAGATCCGGCGTGGAACCTTTACCATGCCGCTGGGTCCTGAATTGGCCGGGCAGTTATCGGCGGTTAGCGGCATGGAGGTAACGCCAGTCTCTTCAAAGCCTTTCCGCGTGCATTCCGTCAACCGGCAGCTCCTAAGAACAATCGAAAGAAATTTCATTCCCTGGGCCACGCAACCCACCGGGGTCGTGCTGACCGTCCACAATTTGCAAACCGGCGCATTGGAAGATTGGATCGCATACACCGTTCGAGCGAGCTATGCGAATACGTTCCATGATTTGGCGCAGCTTGGCACGCAACGCGCGAACTGGGTATGGCTACTGGTTGCGCTCGCGTCCGCTGTGTTGCTGCTGGACGCGGCGGGCGCGTGGATCTGTTTTCGTCTCGGCAGCGACATCGCTTCCGCCATCGACGACCTGAGTTGTGCCGCGCGCCAGATCGCGCGAGGAAACTTTGCCTGGAGAACGCCGGAGCGCGGGGGGCAACTGGGCGATTTAGTCCAATCTTTCAACCATATGTCGATTGCACTCGAACGCCTGCGGCAGGAGGAGGCCGAACTTCAGGTTGCACGCACCGTTCAGAACTATTTGTTCCCGCGCGTCATGCCGACACTACCGGGAGTTACGGTTTCCGGCCAGACCACCGCCGCGCGGATGATCGGAGGGGATCTCTATGATTTCTTTAGCTTGGGAGAGGACGCAATCGGCATCCTTTGTGCGGACGTCAGCGGAAAAGGGATTCCGGCCGCGCTCATGATGGCGAACCTGCAAGCCCTTGCGCGCGCTCATCCTAACTCGGCGCCGCCCGCCGACTTCGTAAAGCTCCTGAATAAGCAACTCGCCGGGAGATTCGGCGACAACCGTTACACCACGCTGTTCTGGGGCGAGTACAACGCGCATACCGCTGTTTTGACGTATGTTAACGCGGGGCATCCGGCGCCGATTCTGATTCATTCTCAAGGCGAGATCGAGCGGCTGGATGCGGTCGATTTCCCGGTGGGCATGTTCGCCGATTCGGGATATTCCGCTAAGACCGCTAGCTTATTGCCGGGTAGCCGGTTAGTGATCTTTACCGATGGTCTTACCGACGCCCAGAACGGCGCTGCGGAGGAGTTTGGAGAGGATCGCTTGATCGAGAGCTGCCGTAGAGCGACCGATGCAAACGGAGTCATCCAGGCCGTAGCGGAATGGTCTGCCGGGACCGAGCAATTCGACGATACGACCGTAATCGTGGTGGATATCGCGCCTTAATTGACCTTAAATGACGGGAATTGACGTTGTACGAGACCTTAAATGACCTTATTTCGATCCGCCCGCAACAGCGGTGAATCGCTCTCTTCCCGGGAGTAGCGCGGAGCTCATTCCCCGGACCCGATTGCGCAATGGAACGTGGCCATGGAAGGCGGGCGCGTGGCCTTCGTCTGCCCGTTGAGGTGAAAGTCCGAGTTTTTGCATTTTGGCAATCAGCGTTGTCCTTGGCAAGCCGAGTCTGGCCGCAGCACCGCCGGCTCCTCCCACTACGCCGTTGGTTTCACGGAGGGTCGCCAGAATGTGCGCGCGCTCCGCGTCGGCGAGAGTCCGCACGAACGGTAGGGCCTGCGGCGGACTGAGCTCTTCGAGACTGGGGCGGAACACGCTGCCCGTGGCCATGATCAACGAGCGCTCGATGAAGTTCTGCAATTCGCGGATGTTGCCGGGCCAATGATGCTGTTGGAGCGCCTCCATTACGTCGTCCGGAATGCAGTCGATCGATTTACCCACACGTTGGGCGAACTTTCGAACGAAGTAGGCTACCAACAAAGGGATATCATCCTCGCGTTCGCGCAAAGGCGGGAGCGTAATCGGGAAAATGTTCAACCGATAGTAGAGATCGGCACGGAATCTGCGCTCCTCAACCATCGCCCAGAGATCCTGATTCGTGGCGGCGATGACGCGCACATTCACGCGCACGGTGTGAGTCCCTCCGAGACGTTCGAACTGTTGCTCCTGGAGTACACGGAGGAGTTTTGGCTGGAGTTCGAGAGGAAGATCGCCGATTTCGTCGAGAAAGAGAGTTCCGCGATCCGCGTTTTGAAAGCGTCCCATTCGCTGGCTTACGGCTCCGGTGAACGCGCCTCGTTCGTGCCCAAAAAGCTCGCTCTCGAGCAACGCCGCCGGAATGGCCGCGCAATTGATGGCTACGAAATTGTTGTTCCGGCGCGGGCTCGCTTCGTGAATCGCCTGTGCGATGACTTCCTTGCCGGTTCCCGTCTCTCCGCGAATGAGAACGGCACTATCCACTGGCGCGACCATGTTTACCTGTTCCAGGACAGCCCGGAATCTCGTGCTCGATCCAATCAAATCGGAAAAAGACATCGTTCTACTCCTTGTGCCGCTTATTCCCTGAGAGCCCGCTCAATGGCTCCCAGCAGGTCTGCTGCGTCAAACGGTTTGTATAGGAAAGCCGCGGCGCCTTGGCCCATGGCTCGACGCCGGGTTTCATCGTCATAGTGGGCGGACACGAAAATCACCGGCAATCCCGGACGATCGAGACGGACGCGCCGCTGCAATTCGAGGCCGTCCAGCCCAGGCATGCGTACGTCGGTGATCAGACACGCAGCCGAGGCAAGAGTCCCCGATTCCAGAAACTCCTCCGCGGAAGCGAAGATCCATGGAGTGAATCCGGCCGATGCCAACAGGCTCTCAATCGACTCTCGAACTCTAAAATCGTCGTCGACCGCAGCCACGACGGGATTTACAAAGGCAGCCATCAGAACTAGATCTCCAAAAACAATTCCATGGTAAGGGCAATCGCATCAGGCGGGCTATTATATGTTTATTTAGCGAGTGTGGACAATCCACGAATCCCCTGGCTGACGCCAGGGGTTATAAACCTGGGAACCGGCGAATCGGCGCGCCTGTCCGCATGCTCACGCATGGCGGTTCGGTTGCGGGAGAGAGGACCGGCGGCCGAAGCCGACCTAGTGGATGCCGAGTTTGTCGGCCATTCGGACTAGTTCCGCTAGAGAGTGCGCGGCCATTTTGCGCATGATCTGGCCGCGATGGACTCCGATGGTGATCTCGCTGGTGCCGAGTTCGCCGGCGGTCTGCTTGTTAGCCAGACCGGCTACCACGAAGGGAAGGACCTGGCGTTCACGCGGCGTCAGGAGCGCGTAATGCTTCTGCAACCCGGTCAGCTCCGATCTTTCCCGACGGGCCTTGCGATCGAGGGCGATGGCGGCATCGATGGCCTGGAGCAGTTCCTGCTCGCCAAACGGTTTCGGCAGGAACTCAATCGCCCCGGCTTTCATTGCCCGCACGGACGAAGGGACGTCGCCGTGACCGGTGATGAAAACGATCGGCGGCCCATCGCCGGTGGCCAACTCCCGCTGTAGCTCGAGGCCGCTGGTACCGGGGAGTTCCAGATCCAGGACGAGGCAGGCGGGCGAATCGGGCTTTTCAGATTCCAGGAATTCCCGCGCGGACCCGAAGACAGCGACCTTGAGTCCGATGGAGGCCACGAGGCTGGACAACGCTTCGCGCACGCGATAGTCATCGTCCACGACGAAGACGATGGGGCTATCGGAACTCATGTCATCCCCTTCACCGGCAGAGTGAATGAGAAGGTGGTTCCGGGAGCCTCTCCAGACGACGCCCACAGGCGGCCTTCGTGCGCTTCGACAATGGAGCGGCAGATGGCCAGGCCCATGCCCATGCCGTTCTCTTTGGTGGTGAAAAAGGCCTCGAAGACCCGGTCAGGGTCTGTTAGCCCAACGCCGTAATCGCGAATTTCCACCAGCACTGAATCCGGGCAGTCCCTTTTAGACCGGATTGAAAGTGTTTTGGGACGATCCACGAGGGAGTCCATGGCATCCAACCCGTTGCCGAGCAGATTGAGAAGCAGTTGCTGCAACTGAACGCGGTCGGCTATGACCGGAGGCAGATCTTCTTCAAGGCTGGTCTCCACGGCGACGCCTTTTCTGGCCGTTTCTCCGCGCAGGAGGCCAAGCACTTCTGCGATGACCTCGTTGAGGTCCAGAGGGATGCGCTCCATGGCCGCGCGCTTGAAGAGGGCACGGACGCGCTGCACCACTTCTCCAGCTCCTTTGCCGTCGCGAACGATCCTCTCCGCGGCTTGATGCGCCTTGGGCAAATTCGGAGGCTGGGCCAACAGCCAACGCAAGCAAGCATGACCATTGGCGACGACCGCGCTGAGAGGCTGATTGACTTCGTGGGCAATGGAGGCGGCGAGCTCGCCGACAGCCGCAATTTGCGATGCCCTCGAAAGCCGCTCCTGGGTGGCGCGCAACGCTTCCTCGGTGTTTTTTCGCTCATGGATATCGATGAGCAAACCATACCAGCGGGTCATATTGCCTGCGCTGTCGCGCCCAAGCTGACCGAGCACGTGAAACCAGCGGTATGCGCCATCGAAGCGGCGGAGCCGATATTGGACGTCGTGCTGCCCGCCGGTGGCCACGGCGTGCAACCATGCGTCCACGGTTGGGCCAACATCGTCGGGGTGAAGGTAATCGATCCAGCCGGCCTTCGCCATAGCGGCAAGAGTGGTTCCGGTATATTCGAGTACGCGCCGATTTACATAGGTGAGCTCCCCATTCGGAGCGGCGCACCACACAAGTGCGGGCATGGTCTCAATGATCAGGCTGAGTTCGCGTTCACTCGCCCGCAGCGCTTCCTCCGCATTTTTTCGATCCTCGACGTCGGCCAGCAGGTTATACCAGCGGACGATGCGGCCTTCGCGATCGCGAAGGGGAACGCCACGGCATTGGAGCCAGCGGTAGACGCCATCGGCGCGAAGGACCCGGGTTTCGACATTAAGGGGCTCCCCGCTTTCTATCGCCTGACGCACCCGGCTGGTCATATACGCGCGATCTTCCGGATGAACGAGCGGAGGCCAATCCTTCAATTCCTCAGGAGTTCTGCCGAAGAAATCCACAATCCGCTGACTGACAAGTTCGATCTCCCCAGCGGGGGTCATGGTGTGGACCATCCCGGGAATGCTATCGACGATCATGCGAAAGTTGTATTCGCTGGCTCGGACGGACTCTTCCGCCTGCTTGCGGTCTTCGATGTCGCTCAGCAGGGTATACCAGCGCACGATGCTGCCGCCGGAGTCCCGCAAGGGGAGCGCGCGCGCATGGAACCAACGGAATACGCCGTCCGCACGGCGGAGACGGACTTCCGTGTCCAACGGTTCTCCGGTTTCCACGGAACGACTCCACAGTTTTATCGCGGGCTCAAAATCGTCGGGATGTACAATCGCCTGCCAATCTTGCAAATGTTCAAGAATTCGACCTGAATAGTCCCGTATTTGCCGATTGACGAGTTCGATTTCACCAGAGCGGTCCTGCACACAGATGAGGCCGGGAATGCTATCGACGATCAGGCGAAAGTTCAGTTCGCTGGCGCGGAGTGCTTCCTCGGCGCGCATCCGATCGTCAATATCGGTAAGGAGGATATACCAGCGGACGATATGGCCTTCTGCGTCGCGTAGCGGCAAACCGCGCGCGTGGAACCAGCGGTAGACGCCATCGGCCCGCTGGATACGCTCCTCCACATCGTACGGACTCCCCGTTTCCACGGATCGCCGCCAGCAGTCGGCGACGGCCGCGCGATCCTCCGGGTGGACCGTTGGCAGCCAATTCTTCATCTCCTCCAGGCTTTTGCCCGTATAACTCATCACTCGCTCATTCACTAGTTCGGCGTCACCCGCCGGAGTCATGGTAGATACGAGACCGGGAATGCTATCAACGATCAGGCGAAAGTTCAGTTCGCTGGCGCGTACGGCCTCCTCGGCCTGCACTTGCGCGGTGATGTCCATGACCGCCCCGAGATACTGAAGATTGCCGGATTCGCCGCTCACCGCGCGAGCCAGCACGTGAACATATGTCACGGAGCCATCCGGCATCAGGAAGCGGTGTTCGAGGTCGAGATCGGCGGCGGACCCGAAGGCGCGGTCCAACTCGTCCCGGACCCGGGCCCGGTCATCGGGGTGGACTCGCTCGAACAACAGGTCGAGCGAAGGCCGAACGGCGGGGTCGAGTCCTACCAGTCGAAAGGTTTCCTGAGACCAGAACAATGCGCCAGTCGAAGTGTTGAGGCCGAAGCTTCCGGTCTTGCTTAACCTCTGAGCCTGCGCCAGGTATGACTCACTCTTCTGGAGCGCGGCTTCGGCGCGCTTCCGAGCGGTGACGTCGCGGACGAAACCGGTGAAGCTTTTCCGGCCACCGGTCGAGAGTTCGCGAAAAGAGACCTCGGCTGAGAAGTCCGTTCCATCGCGCCGGCGGCCGGTCCATTCCGCGCCGGTGGTACGCTCGGCAGCGCGGAAATTGGGCAGGAGGAGGGTGAGCGGTTGTCCGATCAATTCGGCCGCGGCCCAACCAAAGATCTTCGTCGCCGCTGGATTGATGAGCTGGATTCGGTTGTTTATGTCGATGGAGACGATGGCGTCGGGCGCCGCGTCGGCGATGGCCTGATATCTGGCGTGGAGCTGGAGGCGGGATTCCTCGGAGCGCCGTTTCATTTCGATCAACACTGCGATCAGAATGGCGGCTACGAGAAAGGCAACGAATCGCGGATATGCAGACAGCTCAATCGTCAGGTGGTGCTGGGGCGGTAGAAAGAAATAGTCAAAAGCGAGAGCGGAGAGGACGAACGACAGGATTCCGGGTCCTTTTCCGCCATAAAGCGCGCTCACCGTTATCGCTAGAAAGAAACAGGATGAGGGAGCGTCAATCGGCGCGGCGACGGCCAGCGCGAGGGCACAGGCGGATATCGCGAGTCCATAGCGCCGAACCTGCGACAAGAGTTTGATTCGCGACCAATTGTCCGCGGACATTGTCCTCTCAACCAGCGTAACAAGGCTAAACTCTCTCTTTGATGATGGCAGACTTTTCGGAGTTTCTGGTCTAAACGATTATTCAGACGGGGTAACAGGGTCCTCGGAACATTTGACGACCCATGTCGTTATTTCGACTCCCACGCGAGGCGCGGGCTCATAAGTCCGTTGTACTCAGCGACCAGCGAATGGAAGCTAATTTGCACAATTTTGGGGTGTATGGCAGACCTTTCAAAGGTGAGAATGCTCGGGGACACGCCAAAAGCGGTCTCGCGGCGCAGGTTCATTAAAGGCGTAATCGCCGGTGGAGCGGCCGTTTCTTCGGCGAGCTATCTATTCCGCAGTTCGATTGTTCATGGGGTGGGCGGCGGCGAGCGACTGATTACGCTAAACGTCAACGGGCAGCGACGGCGGGTCGATGTGATGAAGCAAGAGACGCTGGCGTGGACGCTGCGATACAAGCTGGGACTGACGGGAACTAAGCTGGGGTGCGATCGGGCTGAATGCGGCGCCTGTACGGTGCTGCTGGGCGACGTACCGCACTACTCGTGTTCGGTTCTGACGCACACGGTGCGCGACAAGAACGTCCTAACGATCGAAGGGCTGGCAAGTGATGACGGAACGCTGCACCCGGTCCAGCAAGGCATTATCGAGGAACAGGGATTCCAGTGCGCCTTTTGCATGTCGGGCTTCGTCATGGCCGCGGTGGGGTTCCTGAAAACCAACCCTAGCCCGACCAGATCCGAACTGGCACGCGGCGTTTCGGGCAACCTGTGCCGGTGCCAGGACTACGACAAGATCCTGACCGCGTTGATGCGCGGGGCGGAGAACTTGAGGACGGTGAAAAGTGCCTAGCTCCATTAACGATCGCGAGTACGGGCCGCAGTACAAGCTGATCGGCAAAAACTATCAGACTGCCGATCTGGTTGCCAAGGTAACCGGGAGGTCGAAATACGCCGAAGACTTTCGCGCCGAAGGCATGCTGTTCGCGAAGCTGTTACTGAGCCCGCTGCCACATGCCCGCGTAAGGCACATCGATGCGAGTAAAGCTCTGGCAATGCCCGGCGTGAGAGCGATTCTGACGGCGGACGATCTTCCCGCGCCAGCCGATACTCTCACAGACAACGGGACAGTCATCAAGGCCAGCAAGTGGGGCGAACGGGGGCTGACCATGGAGCCGCTGTACCAGGGCGAGCCGATTCTCGCCGTGGCTGCGGTCGATGAACTGACCGCTGCCGAAGCAATCGAGAGAATTCAAATTGATTTCGAGCGGCTTCCGTTCGTGGTCGATCCGCTCGATACGCTGCGGGCCGGGGGGCCGAACCCGCGGACGGACGGTAACATTTGGGCGACCCCGCCGGGCGGCCAACCCGCAGTCAGGGAACTCAAGTGGACCGATGCGGACTTTGCTGAAACCCAAAACGGCCGTCTGCCGATGGGCAAGACTCCCGACGAGTGGTCGTACGGCGATGTTGACGCAGGGTTCAAAAACGCAGCGCTGGTGCTGGACGAGACATTCGTCACGCCAGACGTCAGTCATCAGACGCTGGAAACCCGCAGTGCGATGGCTTATTGGCAGAACGGCAAAGTCTACCTTCACACAGGAACTCAGAGCACCGCCCAGACTCGCCCTGCCATCGCACGATGGTTGAACATGGATGCCGAGAAGGTCGTTTTCATCAGCGAATACACGGGCGGCGGATTCGGCAGCAAGATCACCGGCGGCGTCTCCATGATTATCGCGGCGCTGCTGTCGAAAAAGGCAAGCGCCCCGGTGATGATGCGGATCAGCCGCGAAGAGGAGACGTTTATCGGACGCGCGCGGCCCGGTTTTCAGGGTCGGATGAAAGTCGGGTTCTCCAAAGAAGGGCGGATCCTTGCTCTCGATATGTTCGTGATTTCGGACAACGGTCCTTACGACGCACAGGGCGACGCCCCGACATCGGGACACATGGTTTCGCTGCTGTACCAGCCGCAGGCCATGCGCTGGCGCGGAGTGACGGTGTTGACCAACACACCGCCGCGCAGCGCGCAGAGCTCGCCGGGCGGATTGCAGGGGATCGCCATCATCGAACCGATCATTGCGAAAGCCGCACGAAAGCTCGGCGTGGACCAGATCGCCATCCGCTATATTAACTGTCCGGAAGGCAAGGCGTTGTATGGGCCGCCGGTACAGGGTAAGCTTCAGCACGTGACCAGCGCATTTATCAAAGAAGCGCTCCAACGCGGCGCGGAGCAGTTCAATTGGCAGGAGAGAGCGGCTCGCAGCCCCAAACGGATCGGCTCCAAAGTACGCGGGGTCGGCGTATCGCTTAGCTGTTACGTCGGCGGCACCACCGGCTTCGATGGACTGCTGGTCATTACGCCCGAGGGGCGGGTCCGCTTCCAGTCCGGCATAGGAAATCTGGGAACCGAGTCGGTGATCGACGTCCACCGCGCAGGTGCGGAGGTCCTTGGCGTCCCTTGGGAAAAGTGCGATGTCGTATGGGGCGACACGTCGAAGCATTTTCCGTTCACGTGTGTGTCCGGCGGCAGTCAGACGACACACGCGATGACGCGAGCCGCCCATGCGGTGGCAATGGATGCGAGGCAGAAGCTTCAAGAAATCGCCGCAAAGAGTCTGGGCGGTAAACCGGAGGACTACACGGTCGCGAATGAGCGTGTCTTTCGGAAGAGTTCCGGATCGGGGATGACTCTGGCGCAGGCCGCTCAGCGAGCCATTGAACTCGGCGGTAAGTACGACGGGCACGAGGCGCCGGCCGACGTCAACAAAATGACGAAAACATCCGTTGCGGCGCTGGCGGGGCAGGGGTTGGTCGCGGCGGCGCGCGATAATTATCCGCGCGACGGTATGACGCATTCCTACGTGGCGAGCTTCGCTGAAATCGAAGTGGATGTCGAAACCGGCAAGTACTATATTGTGGATTTCCTCGCGTACGCCGATGTGGGTACGGTGATCCACCCGCGGGCGCTCGGCGGGCAGGTTCTGGGACGGTCGGTACTTGGCATTGGACATGCGATCGGCCAGAAGTGGGTCTTCGACCCGCATTATGGCGAGATGGTTTCTAAGCGATTCCACCACAACAAGCCTCCGACGATCCTCGATGTTCCGGTGAACATGCAATGGGCGGCATTGGATATTCCGGATCCTGAGACTCCGGTGGGCGCCCGCGGGATCGGCGAGCCGCCGGTCGGAGGGGCGTGCGCCTCCATCCTAAACGCACTCTCGGACGCTCTCGGCGACGAGATCTTCCAGCGCGCCCCTGTCAACGCCGACACAATTTTGACTTCGCTCGAAGCTGGGCGGCCCATGCAACATCCGCTGATGGCGCACATTTAATTCGAGAGGACCCTATGGCAGTCATACGAGATGTCATGCCCGCTTTTGAGCTGTTTCAGCCGAACTCGATAGCGGACGCGCTGAAACTTCTCCAACAATATGGAGAGGACGCCTGGGTAATGGCCGGTGGACTCGACAGCTTCGACTGGTTGAAGGATCGAATCAAAAAACCGAAGGTATTGGTCGACCTGAGTGGAATCGAGGAGCTCAAAGGCGTTCGCACAACAAGTGACGGCATCGAGATCGGCGCGATGACAACGCTCACCGAAGTCGTGAAGAACCCGGTGATCAGGGAGAAGTATAGTCTTCTCGCGGACGGCGCCGAATTGGCTGCTTCGCCCCAGATCCGAAACCAGGGAACGATTGGCGGCAACGTCTCGCAGGACGCTCGCTGTTGGTATTACCGTGCCGGTTGGCCCTGCTACCGGGCGGGCGGAAACATTTGCTACGCCGACACACCCACCGGCCGCAACCGCGAGCACGCGATTCTTCACGCTGAGCGATGCGTTGCGGTGAATCCATCGGATTCGGCTCCGGCATTGATCGCGCTGGACGCCAAATTCGTATTACGCACGCCCAAGGGTGAACGAATCATCGACGCCGAGGACTATTTTATCGGGCCTGACATCGACATCACCCGCCTTCACATATTGAAGCCCGGGGATCTGCTTACAGCGATTCGGATTCCGTCGACGTGGGCAGGCGCTCAATTCTATTTCGAGAAGATACGAGACCGGAACGTCTGGGATTTCCCGTTGCTGAACGTAGCTTCCTCAATGCGGGTTTCCGGTGGCACGATCGAGAGCGTCCGCATCGCTGTGAACGCCGCCGCCGCTCGTCCATTGCGATTAAAAGCGGTGGAAGACGCGGTTCGCGGACAGCCGCCGACTGCGGCAACCGGAGAGATGGCGGGGAAGCTGGCCGTGCAGGGAGCAGTCCCGCTACAGTTCAACGCCTATAAAATCCCGCTGATGAGAAACCTCGTGAAACGGGCCATTGGGGGAGTGGAGGAGGCAAAATGGGCATCCTGAAGCCGATTACGGAATGGGCCACGAGTCCCTGGGGGCAGAATGTTCCGATCCACATCGCGTGGTTCCTGATCTGGGTTGCTGCGCTTGCCGGCTTGCTATTCCTGATCGTGCACGCAATCTACGTGCGGTATTTCGCCAAAGCGGAAGAATTTGCGGGCGATGTTTCGCCTACCCTCGCGGGCGTTCTTCCGCCGCGGATTCCCAGACACTCTTTGGCGGCGCGGTTGTTTCACTGGATCATGGCAGCCTCAATGTTCACGCTGCTTTTCACCGCCTTCCTTCCCAAGGTCGGCGTGCAGTTCGATTGGGTGACCTACCATTGGATCGCGGGAAGCGTGCTGACGGTGTCCATCCTCTTTCATATCATTCATGCTTCGTTCTGGCTGGCCTTCTGGGCGATCTGGCCCGACCGAGACGACCTTCAGGATGCGTTAAAACGATTTCAAAGATTCCTGGGCCAGCCAGCGCCGCCGCCGCGGAGGTTCGCCAAGTACCCGCTAGAGAACAAACTCTACCACGGCGCCATCATCGCGACCGGGTTGTCCGCCATAGGAACAGGCGTGTTCATGCTGTTCCGCGTGCGTACGATCTTATTCACCCGCAATCCTTATATGCTCAGCGATATGACTTGGGGCCTGATGTATGTGCTTCACGGACTGGCCGGCGTTGGACTGATCGCCCTGGTTATGGTGCATGTGTATTTCGCGGTTCGTCCAGAGAAACTGGACATCACAAAGTCGATGATTTTCGGTTCGATGAGGCGTGAGTTCTATCTGAAACACTACGACCCGCAGCGGTGGACGGTAGAGAGTCCAGCCTCGGTAACCTCACGATCAGACGAGGAGGCGTGAAGCATGGGCGCGGAGATATGGGATCGCTTTGAAGCCATAGAAGAATGCTACGAGTTCATGCTGGCGTACGCCGCGCAAGGCCTGACGAATGACAAAGGCAGTGAGTCCGGCAGACAGGTCCGGGAATACCTGAATCGAGCGGTCGAAGCACTCGGCGGACTGGCGGAGAGCTGTGCGACCGCGGAAGAATGCCCCACACAAGGAGACCGATTCGCGGCGTTCCTCGCTGTGCTCGACCGCGACGCTCGGGATTCGCTTGCCGCGATGGAACTAGTCCTCGCTCAGCCTACGATCAGCTCTCAATTGATCGACAACCTGAACGCATCGATGCATCTGCGGGCGCTGCTCACCGACGTTTTTCTGGTGGGCGAGGTTTTGAGGACCCAACGAGCGACGTCGACCTTGGCAACCCCTTAGTTCCATCGCTGCTATACGACGATTTGTTGAATCGTCGCGTGATTGAGCAGGGTAACAATGAGAGGTCGTCAGAATGGGAAACGGATCGAGAAGATCCAGCGATGGTTATATTGATGGAACGACGATACCGCGATCTGGACGCCGAAACCAACGCTCAAGCGGACTCTCTCAATAAATGGAAATGAGCCTAAGACGAGGCCGGGCGTTAAGAAGACTTGCTTGTTTCCGGCCTGGGGTCCGTCCAACCAGAATGTCGAGTTCTGCTCAAGCATCGGCCAGACCTTTCCTTTGATGCGATAGTCAACCTCGGTGTTGAAGAGGAGCGCCCTGCCCAGAACATTGGTGGCACTCGTTGGGAGGGTCGCGCCAATAGTGCTCTGGATGTCCCACGGCCCAAGGCCCTTCGCTGCAGCGAAGGTTGGCGACAAGACCACGTGACCAAGCCCGTTCGGAGTGCTACCAGTAGGAACGGTGCCACCAAGGAAGAATCCCACAAAGTAATCGCCGTTGCCCTCGGCTCCGGAAAAAGCGCGGAATTTCATTTGATAAGAAAGGTCGCCAAATCCGGTCGCTGCACTGGCTTGATGAACTACATAGGCCGGCGGAAATATTCCGACTTCGAGGCGCGACGAGGGGATGATCTCCAGGCCGCGCGAGTTCCCATAGTTGGACGTGACCGTCCCTCCGCTCGGATCCTGCTGCCAGGACATGTCATAGCGGAACTGCTGAACCAGCATCACGTGGGTCGTCACGATGGGCGCAACGAAGTGAGGTTGGCTGGCTTTGGCGTTATCCGACGCTCGTATCCAGGCGCGCACCCAGCCAGAATCATCGTCGCAGACGGCTTGTGTGACATCCTGAGCGCAGAGCGCCGCGGCGGACAGAAGTATTAAAGCCGTCGCGGACGGCACCCGATCTTGCATCTTGAACCTCCATTCCTGGGTTCAACTCCTATTCATCGGCGGGGCACCAAGTCGCGTCTTGGTGAAATCCCGCCATTGCACTTGCGATTGCCGAAGTGTTCGCGCGTCCAACACACTTGCAGCGTTTGGCTACATCGGCGGCGCACAGGACTGACAGGTGAACCGGCTCGTGCGCTTAGGAGTGCAGACGCTACGATAGCAGCACTGCCATACCCTGTCGACTCGATCTCTACTTCTTCTCGCCAGGCGGAAAATGATCGAACATTTTTTCCGCTCCCTTGTCGAGGGCTTTGATGTTCTTGTCGGACTTGTTCGAAAGGGTGTCACTCGACGATCCTCGCCAGATGAGTTTCTTTGTCTTTGCGTCGAACAGATCGACAACAAGAGTACCGACTTTGTAGGTTTCAACCGTTGTCGTTGAATCCCCGATTCCACCCAGCCCGCGCCAGCGCCAGCCACCTCCAATGCCGTCGTAGAAGGTGTTGAGAGTATTGTGATTCTGAGTCGTCTCCATCGCCACTATTGCGATCTCACCGCCCGATTCCACCTGCGTCCAGCCTTTCGCTGCCAGGGCTGCGTTGACGGCTTCTTTGATCCTGTCGACCCAAAGGGGATCCTGGGTCTGGACCTTTTCCCAGGAGTAGGTTTTATACTGGCTAAAATCCGCACTGCGATCATAGTCCGTCTTCACCTGCTGGGCGAATGATGCAGTCACAGAAAGAAGCGCGATCCCAAGGGAGGTGAATATCGTACGTTGCGCGTTCATAGGTTTTCTCCTTCAGTTCGTCCCGACGTTGCGTTCGCTGGTCGAGCACACGCTTGCGTAGTATGCAATCGAGCGGCCAACGAAGGAGACTTGCTTCCCGGCCCTGATCCGACACGACGGCAACCAGCCTGGTTGAGCGAGACAATTGGCCGCGCCGCCTCTCACGGACGCGGCCAGGGAGCTTGCGACGTCGTTCGTCCCGCCAGATGCAAGCCTTCTTTAGACGCCAGGGTGACACACATGTCCAAAAGAAGACGCTATTAATCCTGGGCCAAACTCAACGGCGCAGGCGCGAGCATGAGCATCGGCGGCATGAGGTACTTCGTGGGTTTAATAGCCAAGCAACGGTGGACCTTCACGGCGCTGGTGGAAAATGACCCTTTCAAAAAAGTGCAGACTATATTCCGGAAACTTGAATAAAGCGCTACTCCCGCCGTGCTCATGATCTAAAGGGAATATGGCTGCCGTCGGCATCACAGCGCCCTTGCGGACCGCAGGCTGGGAGACGCTGGAATCAAATCTGCGTGACCAAGGCGGTGCGGGGAGATTGTGAAAGTTCGCTGATCGTGCTGCTCAGCACGACACCGCCGAGCCATCGATCAATGCCATTTAGCTCGATATGATCCGCGCGGCCCTCCGTGAGATTTCGGCCTGCTTCTATGATCGAGACTTGACTAAGGCTGAGTTGGGGTGTCTCCGATATCTGAAGGAGCGGATGCCGAGCGGAGGACCGATCGGCCATTAACCGATAGAACGAACCGTTCCCCATGAAGATCTGCTCTTCCAGACGCTGTACCGCGGCGAAGCGCCTTCTTCCAGAGAGCGAACCGCGCATATGAAGGACGGAAAGAGCTTGGCGCCCGCTGCCGGCCTGTCTTCATCAAACAGACCTTAATTGTTCCGGTGACATCGATCAAAGTACATTTGAAGAGCCATGCGGCTTCGCCAGCGGTCTGCGGCAGGATTCCCGTTCAATGAGTTCTACTCCCAGCAGGCGATGCTCGGGAGTTTGTTTGGCTTTTCACGCGCCGGCCGCAGCAGCTTTGCTGACTGCCGCCCTGGTCCGCGGCTGCCGCCCTGGTCGGCCTTTGATTGCGACCGAACAGCCGGACCAGGGGGTCCCGTGCGGACGAGGGCGTCCGCCCCACATACTGCTCAATGTGTGAGACCCACTATACTGGTAAACTGTCGCGCCG
>Ga0182024_10014021_pt1 | contig 15541 bp, 12 predicted proteins | sample P32metaG_FD_120480 | JGI IMG/M metagenome (GOLD analysis project Ga0182024, IMG submission 120480) | Permafrost microbial communities from Stordalen Mire, Sweden - P3-2 metaG (Illumina Assembly) | ecosystem: Environmental > Terrestrial > Soil > Wetlands > Permafrost | place: Sweden: Stordalen... | reverse complement strand
GCTGCTGGTCTGGGCGGCGGTTTACTACGGCCTGCGGCCGCTGGATCGGCTCACGGCGCAGATCGAGCGGCAGTCGCCGCGCGAGCTGCGGCGCATCGACGAGGCACAGGTGCCAGGCGAGCTGCGGGCGTTGATCGTGACCTTCAACCGGGTGCAGGAACTGCTGCACGCGGCGGCACAGGCGCAGCAGCGCTTCGTGGCCGACGCGGCTCACCAGATGCGCACGCCGGTGGCGGGGCTGCTGGCGCAGCTCGAGCTGCTGCTGCAGGAGCCGAGCGCGGTGCCGCTGTCCAGCCAGCTGGCGGCGTTGCAGCGAGGGATCCAGCAACTGGCCCGCTCAGCCAATCAGCTGCTGGCACTGGCGCGCGCCGAGCCGGTCGCATCGCTGCACGAAAATTTCAGACCGGTGGCACTCAAGCCGCTGGTCGAGGAACTGGTCGAACGCTACCTCGACCGGGCCGACAAGGTCGGCATCGATCTGGGGGCGGAAGCGCACACGGCCAGCGTCCGGGGCGATGCCGGACTGCTGGAAGATCTGTTGGAAAATCTGGTCGATAACGCCCTCAAGTACGCGCCCAGCGGTGGCCATGTCACCGTTCGCAGTGCGATGGAGGGGTCGGCCGCATACCTGGAGGTCGAAGATGACGGTCCCGGAATACCGGAAACAGAGCGCGCCCGGGTGCGCGAGCGGTTCTACCGCCTGCCGGGCTCGGCCGGCATCGGTTGTGGCCTGGGACTGGCGATCGTTGATGAGATCGCGCGCGTGCATGCTGCGGCCTTCAGCATCGGCCGCGGCGCCAACGGCCGCGGCGCCAGGATGCGGGTGCGCTTTGGCACCGCGGCGGGTGTGCAGCTGTGAGCGGGTGTGCAGCTGTGAGCGGGTGTGCAGCTGTGAGCGGGTGTGCAGCTGTGAACTGCGTCGCAGATCCTTGCAGCCACCGGCCGCAGCCAGCCTGGTGCAAGCTCCGCTGCGTATCGTGACGGCCATGGGAACCCGGTCTCACACACAGTTGGCAGGCGGCTTTACGCTGTTCGAGGTCATCATCACGATGGCCATCGTCGCCATCCTGCTGGCGATCGCCATTCCGTCCTATCGGTACGTCACCAACGCCAACCGCATTGCCGCGGAAATCAACGGGCTGCTAGGCGACATGCAGTACGCGCGCTCCGAGGCCATCAAGGAAGGCCAGACCGTCACGGTCTGCGTCTCGACCAATTCCATCAGCTGCGCGGGTGCCGCGGTTTCGACCTGGCAGAATGGCTGGCTGGTGTTCAGCGACGTCAATGGCGATCATACGGTCGGAGCTGCCGATACCATCCTGCGCGTCCAGACTGCCTTCAGCGGCACCGACACGTTCAGCGCCCTGCCCGCGAGCGGTTATGTGACTTTCAATCGCGAGGGTTTCAGCTCCTCCGGGGTCGGCAATGCCGGCCTGCAGATCTCGCTGCACGCCGCCAGCGCCAGCAACGCCTCGACGCGCTGCCTGTTCGTGACCTTCGCCGGGCTCATGAACGTGCAGACCTACGGCCAGACCAGCAACAACAGCGCGGTGTGCCAATGAACAGGATGCGCCAAAGCGGCTTCAGCCTGGTCGAAGTACTGGTTGCCCTGGTGATCATTGGTGTCGGCATGCTCGGTATCGCCAAGATCCAGGCGCTGGCCTACGCCAGCACCGGCACGGCGGCACTGCGCTCGCTGGCCGCCATCGAGGCATCGAGCCTGGCGTCCGCGATGCGCGCCAATCGCGATTACTGGTCGGTGACCGCCGCGACCGCGACACAGACCATCACGGGCAGCGGCCAGACCCTGTCGGCCTCCACCGATGGCGCACTGCTGGCCACGACCAATTGCGTGGCCGTCACCTGCGCCACCGCGGCGGCAGTGGCTGCTTACGACGTGCAGAGCTGGATGAAGTCGCTCAATTCCGTATTGCCCGGCGATACCGCCACCGTGATCTGTAGTCCACCGACCGCGACCGGCAGTCCGGCCGGTTACCCGGTGGGCTGCAACATCACCCTCAGCTGGTATGAACGCAATGCCGCCATCAACGCGCAGTCGCAGGGCCAGGCGATGGCGCTGCCGACCTACACCCTGTACGTGGAGCCTTAAGCCATGTATTCCCATCTCGCCCGCGTGCGCGCCGCCCGCAGCCAGGGCGGCTTCACAATCGTCGAAATCATGGTGGCGATGCTGATCGGCCTGTTCCTGCTCGGCGGCCTGATGACGCTGGTGCAGGACAACCGGCGCACCTTCGCCAGCCAGAACCAGCTGTCGCAGCTGCAGGATTCCGAGCGCATAGCGATGACCATGATCACGGATGTGATCCAGACGGCAGGCTACTTTCCGGATCCAACCACCAATACGGTGACTTCGTCCTTGCCCGCGGTCGGTTCGCTGATAGCAGGTCAGTTCATGGCCGGTACCTTCAATGCAGCCGCGCCCGGCGATTCCATCACGGTGCAATACGCCACCACCACCGGTGACGGGATTGTCAACTGCATCGGCGGCAGCAACACCAGCGGTGCAACCGCGCCGTTCGCATACGTCAATGTCTTCAGCGTCGTCAACGGTGAGCTGATCTGCAATCTCAACGGCACCAACTATCAATTGGCCGGCTCGGTGCCGATTTCACTGACCAACGCGTCGCTCAACAACGGCATCGTCATCAACAAGATGACGATTCTCTATGGGGTCAACGTCTCCGGCGCTGACAACAGCGTCACCAGCTATGTGACTGCCGCGGCGGTCGCGAACTGGAGCAACGTCATCTCGGTGCAGGTGACGCTGCAGTTTCTCAATCCGCTCTATAACTCGACAGCGCCGGGTACGCCGCAGCCGCAGTACCTGAATTTCCAGCGCGTCATTGGCGTCATGAATCAAACCGGAATCTGAGCATGCAGCAGTCGCGTCACAGCATTGGTTCGAAACAACACGGCGTGGTGCTGATCTCCAGCCTGCTGCTGCTGCTGGTGGTCACAATCATGGCCCTGAGCATGTTCCGCAGTTTCGGCATGCAGGAGCGGATTGCCGGCAACGTGCGCGAGAAGCAGCGCGCCCTGCAGAACGCCAACAGCGCGCAACAGTATGCCGAGTGGTGGCTGGCCAATCAGAGCGGCGCCATCTACGCGGTCAGCCAGGGCAGCGCGTCCTATGCGGACTCGACCTGCAACAGCACCGCGATCGATGCCAACACCGGCACACCGCTGATCTGCAGCCCCGTGACCGGTCTGAGGGCGATCAGCGGCACGACCGCGGCGCTCTGGCCGGTCAGTGCCGGCACGCTTGGCGCGGCTTATACGCCGCCCGGCATGACTGCCAGTCTTTATGCCGTGCGCCCGCACTTCTACATCACCGATGTCGGAGCGCTGGCGAGCGGACGCGGCGAGGCCTATCAGGTCGACGCCTACGGATACGGCCAGACCAATACGGCCATTGCGGTAGTCGAGAGCACCGTGGCAGTCGTTTGCCTCGTGTGCAACGTGGGAGGATTGTGATGAATGCGAAATATTCCCTGGCGGCGGTCGCGGCGGCCCTGGCAACGGCGTGGTCGGGCAGCAGCCTGGCGCAGACCACCTATTCCGAAGATTTCACCGGTGCTGCCACCACCAACAGCTGGTACTTTTCGAACGGCGCGTGCATGACAGCCGGCAGCAGCTCCAACACGGCCAGCCCGGGGCAGATTCCGTCCTGCATCAGCATCAAGAGTTCGTATTATGCGGCCCAGAGGGACAATGACCTGCTGGTCGGTGGCTTCAACGGCGTTGCCGGCAATGCCCAGACGCTGCCCGATCCGGTGGGCAACGGCGCGCTGCGCTTCACCAATGGTGCGCCGTACGGCCACAACGAAAGCGGCTCGATCGTCTCGGCCAGTCCGTTCAATGCCGGCCAGGGCGTACAGATCACATTCAAGACGGTGACCTATCGCGGCGATGGCGGCGGCGCTGGCGGGGATGGCGCCGACGGCATCAGCTTCTATCTGATCGATGGCTCGGTAACGCCGGGTTCGGTCACCTATAACGGTATCGGCTCCACCGGCGGCAGTCTCGGCTACAGCTGCTCCAATACCAATGCCCCGTACGATGGCCTGGTGGGCGCCTACCTGGGCCTCGGCATTGATGAGTTCGGCAACTTTCTCAATGGCGTGAACTTCGTGTCCGGTTATACCGCCCCCACCGGCGTTTCCGCGACCGGCGACAATAGTGCAGTGGGTTACGGTTATGTGCCGGGACGCATCGGCTTGCGGGGCTCCGGTAATATTTCCTGGGCGTATCTGAACGCCACCTACCCGACCCAATACCCGAACAGCCTGACCGCCGCGCAGCGTCAGAGTGCGGTGCAGGCCACCTGCAAGACCGGACTCGTTCAGAACACGGCCTCGGGTACGCCAGTGTCCACCGGCACCACGATTGCCGACTATGCGCCGATCCCTGGCGCCTTTTCGGTGCTGGACCCGACCCTCGCGCAGATCGCGAATGAGACGGCGATGTCGCGTCCGGACGGCGTGACCCTCAAGAACGTCTTTTTCTACAATCTGCAGATCACGCAGAACGGCCTGTTGAGCTTTTCCTACAGCATGAACGGCGGCGCCTACGTGCCGGTCATCAGCAGCCAGAGCATTTCGGCATCGAATGGCTCGCTGCCGGCGACGCTGCGCTTCGGTTTCGCGGGCTCCACCGGTGGTGACACCAATATCCACGAGATTCTGTGCTTCAAGGCGGCGCCGAGTACCGTGTCGGCGAGTTCCGCGGCCGTCAATGAGAAGCAGACCTCGCAGGTGCAGACCACCTCGCAGGCGTATTTCTCCTTCTACAACCCGAACGACTGGACCGGCCGCGTGACCGCCTATGCGCTGGTCGATACGGCCGGAATGGTTTCGATTGCCAGCAGCGCCAACTGGGATTCCGAGTGTGTTCTGACCGGTGTGCCTTCCGGCCAGACCTGCCTGTATACCGGCACTTCGACACCCACCACGGCGGAAGTCTGGGGCTCGAGCGGCCGGCAGATATGGACCTGGAACGGCCTGGATACCACGGCCACCCCTGGCAACAGGGGCATTGCGTTTGAGTGGGGCAACCTGGTCACTGCGCAGCAGACGGCGCTCGGCGGTGGCAATTCCACCGGACCCGGTGCGACCCGACTGAACTACCTGCGTGGCGATCGCTCGCTCGAAATCAACAGCGCCGGTGTCGGCTCCTACCGCGCCCGCGACGGCGTGCTGGCGGACATCGTCGATGCCAGCCCGACCTGGGTCGGACCGGCGGCTGCGCCCTATCTCAATACCTGGAAGGACCGGTATCAGACCACCGGTGACACGATCACAGAGAACTCCGGGCAGAGCTACTCCACCTACCTGAGCAACAACCAGGGGCGCCTGAACGTGATCTATGCGGGCGCCGACGATGGCTTCATTCATGGCTTCAGGACCGGCTCGGAGGACGCAAACGGCAACGTCATCAGCAACTCCTCGACACCCAACGATGGCTACGAGGTGCTGGCTTACATGCCCGGCGCGGTGCTCAATACCATCCACAGCGCCACCAGCAGCCTGGATTATCCGAACCCGCAGTACGCGCATAACTTCTATGTCGATGCCACGCCAGGCACCGGCGATCTGTACTACAACAACGCCTGGCATACCTGGCTGGTCGGCGGTCTGGGCGCCGGTGGTTCGGCCATCTACGCGCTCGACGTCAGCAACCCCACCAGTTTCACCGAGGCCAATGCCGCCACGCTGGTTCTCGGGGAATGGAGCAACAAGACGATCAGCTGCACCAACGTCAGCAACTGCGGCCAGAATCTCGGCAATACCTATGGCACGCCGCAGATCCGTCGGCTGCACAATGGCATGTGGGCGGTGATCTCCGGTAACGGCTACGGCAGCAGCAGCGGCGATGCCGGTATCTACATCATGCTGATTCCGCAATCCACCACGACTGCGCCGATCAGTCCCACCTTTCTTTATCTGAGCACCGGGACCAGCGGCAGCAACGGCATCGCCTATGTGTCCTCGGCGGATCTCGATGGCGACCACATCACCGACTATGTGTACGCCGGTGATCTCAAGGGCAACATCTGGCGCTTCGATCTCACCAGCACCAGCACCGCGAGCTGGGCCGTGTCGACACCGGGACCACTGTTCAGGACGGCGACCGGCCAGCCCATCACCACGCCGGTGGTAGTCGCTTCGGCGGTGATTTCGGGCACCGTGCCGCAGGTGATGCTGGCGTTCGGTACCGGACAGCGAACGCAGTTCACCACCACCAGCGCCACTACCTATGTGACCGGTACCACGCAGAGCCTGTACGGCATCTGGGACTGGAACTTCACCACCTGGAACGCCAAATCGAGTGCCGACTACCTGAGCCTGACGACCAGCCAGGCATCCACCGGCTTTGGATTGAGCGCGGGAAATCCCATTACTCAATCAAAGCTGCAGAAGCAGATCTTTTCGATCGTGAGCGGCACGACCAACACGATCACCGCCAGCAACACCTCGTTTACCTGGGCGCAATGCACCTCGAGCTGTTCGGGCAAGTTCGGCTGGTACGTCAATCTGCCCTACACCAATGGCACCACGACCTCCGGATCGACCATCGAGGAGCAGATCGTCTCGCCGCCCTCGCTGTTCGAGGACGCCTTGGTGGTCAACTCGACCATCCCGTCCAACAATCAGCCGTTGAGCTGCACCAGTCCGACCACCGACCAGGGTGTCACCTACGCGATCTCGCTCGTGAATGGCGGCACCTTCGGTGCCGGAGGCACGGTGCCGACCTCCTCGACCACGACCTTCAGCAGCGCCTTCGTGAACTACCGCGATACCGCGACCGTCGGTATTCAGACCAATGAAACCGGCTCGCTGTCCGTGGTCAATACCAAGGAAAGCACCACGTTCCTGGTGGGCCAGGACATCTCGATCCAGGCCGGCACGGCGCCTGGCGGTACACAGCAGGTCGCGCTGACCAACACCTCGGTCAACCGTCTGACGTGGGTGGAGTTGCGGTAACCGCAATACGTCATGAGGAAATGCAGTATGCGCAGGCACATCAGGACGCGCTCGAAAGGCTTCAGCCTGATCGAGCTCATGGTCACGGTCGTCATCGTCTCGGTACTGGTCGGGATCGCCGTGCCGAGCTACATCGACAAGGTGCGCAAGTCCCGCCGTACCGAGGCCAAGACCGCGTTGCTCGATCTGGCCGGCCGCGAGGAGCGGTTCTACAACACCAACAATACCTATAGTTCCACGCCATCGGATCTGGGGTACGGCGCCGTGGCGGCCGCATTCCCCATGTCGGTCGGCAGTGGTTATTACAGCGTCAGCGTAACCTTCACGCCTTACGTCATCGGACCGCCGGCGGTTGCACCCAGCTATACGCTCACTGCGACGCCGCTCGGCACTCAGACCAATGACACCTCGTGCACGAACTTCACGCTCACCAACACGGGTCTGCAGACTTCCTCGCCCAATACCACTGACTGCTGGAAGTGAGCTAAGCCACGCCGGCCGTCCGCTGCCGGCCTCCGATTGGTGTACCCTGCAGTCACGGGAGCCGCCGTGGCGGCGGACTGCGGATGATCGGCAAGCACAATATTTTCCTGATCGGGCCCATGGGCTCTGGCAAGACCGCGGTGGGCAAACACCTGGCGCGTGTGCTCGACTATCCGTTCCTGGACAGCGACCACGAAATCGAACAGCGCACCGGCGCCGATATTCCGCTGATCTTCGAGCGTGAGGGCGAGGCGGGATTTCGCCACCGCGAGCGCGAAGTGATCGCCGACCTGAGCGCACGCCAGCACATCGTGCTCGCCACCGGCGGCGGGGCGGTGCTCGACGCCGCGACACGCGCGGATCTGAAGTCACGCGGCTGGGTGGTGTACCTGGAGACTTCGGTGACGCAGCAGGCGGAACGCGCCGGGCGCACGCGTCACCGGCCGCTGCTGCATGGCGCCGATCCGGCGCAGCGTCTGGGCGAGCTGCTGCGCGTGCGCGAGCCGCTGTACCGTGAGATTGCCGATCTGATCGTCTCGACCAACCAGCGGCGCGTGCCCGCTGTGGGTGATTTCATCGTGCAGCAATATCGGGAATCAGTCATGGTTGCATGCAGACCCTGACCGTAAACTTAGCCGAACGCTCGTATCCGATCCTGATCGGCGCGGGCTTATTGAGCTCGCCGACCGTGCTGGCCGGGCACGTTCCGGCCGGGGATGTGCTGCTGATCAGCAACACGGTGGTGGCGCCGCTGTACGCCGAGCGGGTCAAGCGCGCTCTGTCCGGCCGGCGCCTGATCGAGGTGATTCTGCCGGACGGCGAGGCGCACAAGACCCTGGGCTCTGCCAACCGCGTGTTCGACGTGCTGATCGCCAATCGCTTTGGACGCGACGGCGTGATCGTGGCGCTCGGCGGCGGGGTGATCGGCGATCTGGCCGGCTTCGCGGCGGCCTGCTATCAGCGCGGCATTGGGTTCGTGCAGTTGCCGAGCACGCTGCTGGCGGATGTCGATTCGTCGGTCGGCGGCAAGACCGCGGTCAATCATCCCGGCGGCAAGAACATGATCGGTGCCTTTCACCAGCCGCGCGCGGTGCTGATCGATACCGACCTGCTGGCGACGCTGCCGCTGCGGGAGCTGCGGGCCGGGCTCGCGGAAGTCATCAAATACGGTCTGATCTGGGACCGCGCATTCTTCGACTGGATCGAGGCGAACATCGAGGCGCTGCTGGCACGTGAATCGGCGGCGCTCACCCACCTCATTCACCGCTCCTGTCAGATCAAGGCCGAGATCGTCAGCCGCGACGAGCGCGAACAGGGTGAGCGGGCGCTGCTCAACTTCGGCCACACCTTCGGACACGCCATCGAGGTCGCCACGGGCTACACGCAATGGCTGCATGGCGAAGCGGTGGGCTTAGGGATGGTGCTGGCGGCCGACCTGTCGCAGCGGCTCGGGCAGCTCGAGGCGAGCGATCTGCGCCGGCTGGTCGCGCTGCTCGAGCGCGCCGGCCTGCCGGTCGATGCGCCGCGGATCGGTGCCGACAAGGCGTTTGACTACATGCGCATCGACAAGAAGGTGAAGTCCGGCCGCGTGCGGCTGGTACTACTGCGCGGCATCGGCTCGGCCCACCTCAGCGGCGATTATTCTGATGCAGCGCTGCAGAGCACGCTGGCGCAGCACTTTGGTGCCGCGAGCGCCGCGAGCGCCGCGGCGCCATGAGCGGCGAGGATCTTGCGCCTTATGCGGCGCACGATCTGCAGTCGCGCGGGCGGCGTTTTCCCGAGCCGCCGCCCGAATACCGCAGCGAGTTCCAGCGCGATCGCGACCGCATCATACATTCCAACGCCTTCCGTCGCCTGAGCTACAAGACGCAGGTGTTCGTCAATCACGAGGGCGATCTGTATCGCACGCGCGTGACCCACTCGATCGAAGTGGCACAGATCGGCCGCACGGTGGCACGCGCACTGCGCCTCAACGAGACGCTCACCGAGGCGATCGCGCTGGCGCACGATCTCGGTCACACCCCGTTCGGACATGCCGGCCAGGATGCGCTCAATGAATGCATGCGCGATTACGGCGGCTTCGAACACAACCTGCAGTCGCTGCGCACGGTCGATGAACTCGAGGAACGCTATGCGTTGTTTTCGGGGCTGAACCTGACCTTCGAGTGCCGCGAGGGGATCCTCAAGCATTGCGCGACCTCGAAGGCGCGCGAGCTCGGCGAGGTCGGCGAGCGCTTCCTGAACCGCAGCCAGCCCGGTCTGGAAGCTCAACTGGCCAATCTGGCCGACGAGGTGGCCTACAACAATCACGATGTCGATGATGGCATCCGCGCCGGGCTGATCACGCTCGAGGAAGTCGCGCAAGTACCGCTGGTGGGGCAGCAGTTTCAGCGCGTGATGGAACTCTATCCACAATTGCAGGGACGGCGGCGCGTGCATGAGACGGTGCGCCGCATGGTCAATGCGCTGGTCAGCGATGTGATCCAGTGCAGTGCCGAGCGCCTGCGAGCCGCGGCGCCCGCCGACATCGAGGCAGTGCGCGCACAGCCGGCGGTGCTGATGGCCATGAGCGATGCGGTGCGCGCGCAGCACGTCGAGCTCAAGCAGTTTCTGAACGAGCATGTCTACCGTCATCAGCGCGTGCTACGCATGACGCTCAAGGCGCGACGCGTGGTGGAGCAGCTGTTCGAGGCCTTTACCAAGGAGATCCGGCTGCTGCCGGCCGAGTACTGCGAGGCTGCGCAGCAGGCCGAGGCGCGCGACCGCTTTGCGGGCCGGGCACGCACGGTGTCCGACTACATCGCGGGCATGACCGATCGCTACGCGATTCTCGAGCACCGCCGGCTGTTCGACCCGGGCGAGCGCACCTAAGCGCACCTCAGCTGCTCTACCAGCTCGTCGCGCAAGGCACGCCGCAGAATCTTGCCGACGTTGGTTTTCGGCAGCTCATCGCGGAAGTAGATGGCCTGTGGGCGCTTGTAGCCGGTCAGATGCTGGTGGCAAAACTCACGGATGCGCTGTTCGGTCAGCGAGCGGTCCTTACGAACCACGAACAGCGCCACGACCTCGCCCGAGTGCTCGTCGGCCTGCGCCACGGCGGCGACTTCCAGCACCCCGGGACAACGCGCCGCCACATCCTCGATCTCGTTCGGGTAAACCTTGAACCCGGAGACGATGATCATGTCCTTCTTGCGGTCTTCGATGAAGACGAAGCCGAGTGCATCGATGCGGCCGATATCGCCGGTGCGCAGCCAGCCATCGGGCAGCATGACGTTGGCGGTTTCATCGGGCCGATTCCAGTAGCCGCGCATGATCTGCGGGCCGCGCAGACAGATCTCACCGACCGCGCCGATGCCGAGGTCGCGACCCTCATCGTCGCGGATGGTCAGCTCGGTGGAGGGTATCGGAATGCCGATCGCACCGGTGAATTTGGCGTACGGTCCGATCAGCAGATTGACGCAACCGACCGGCGATGCTTCGGTCAGCCCCCAACCCTGGGTGACCACGCAGCCGGTGATCGATTTCCAGCGCTCGGCTACCGAGCTCTGCAGCGCCATGCCGCCCGCCACCGTCGCCTTGAGCCGTGAGAAGTCCACCTGCTCGAACCCGGGCGTATTCATGAGCGCATTGAACAGCGTGTTGACGCCCATGAAGAACATCGGCCGGTGGATCTTCAGGTCCTTGACGAACGCCGGGAAGTCGCGCGGATTGACGATCAGCACGCCGCTGCCGCCGAGCGAGCCGAACAGCAGGCAGTTCGCCGTCAGCGAAAAGATATGGTAGAGCGGCAGCGCGCAGATGAAGGTCATGCTGTCGAGCTCGACCTGCTGGAACCAGGCACGCGACTGCAGCACGTTCGCAACCATGTTGCCGTGCGTGAGCATGGCGCCCTTGGCGATACCGGTGGTGCCGCCGGTGTATTGCAGGTAGGCAAGATCCTCGTGAGTGAGACTCACGGGCAACAGCGACAGCGCCTCGCCCTGGCGCAGGGCGTCCCGAAAGCGGCAGGCATTGTCGATGCGCCAGCGCGGCACCTTGCGGTGCACGTAGCGCAGCACCGCGTTGACCAGCGCGCCTTTCGGAAACTTCAGCAGGTCGCCAACGCCGGTGACGATGACATGGCGCACGGCGGTCCCCGGCAGCGCCTGCTCGAGCGTGGCGGCGAAGTTCTCCAGCACCAGCACCGCGCTGGCACCGGAGTCCTTGAGCTGGAAGGCCAGCTCGGAGGCGGTGTAGAGCGGATTGGTATTGACCACCACCAGTCCGGCTCGCAGCGCGCCGAACATGGCGATCGGATACTGCAACAGATTCGGCAGCATGATCGCGATACGGTCACCCGGCTTGAGCCCGGCGCGTTGCTGCAGCCACGCGCCGAAGGCGCGCGAGCGCGCCTCGAGCTCGCGATAGCGCAGCGAGCTGCCCATGCTGATGTATGCGACTCGATCGGCGTAGCGTTCGAAGGCGTGTTCGATCAACGCCTTGAGCGAGGCGAACGCGTTGATGTCGATATCGGCCGGTACGCCCGGTGGATATTGTTTCAGCCAGAATCTATCCATGACATCCCCCAAGCGCCGCCTGTCAGTGTGCTTTGTGCGCATCCGCCGCGGGTGCTGCGGACCGCAGCAGCGGTAGCAGTCTGGGCCAGACATTGTCCAGCAACAACGGCTGGCCCTTTTCATTGGGATGCAAGCCATCGGCCTGCATCAGGCCGGGCGTCAGGGCGACGTTTTCGAGCAGAAACGGCAACAGCGCGATGTGCTGGCGGTCCGCGAGACCCTGGTACATGCTCATGAAACCGCTCGTATAACGCTCGCCATAATTGGGCGGTAATCGCAGACCGAGCAGCAGCACCGCGATGTGCTGTTGGCGCAGCAGCGTGATCATCCGGTCGAGATTGTCGCGGGTCTGCTCGAGCGGCAGGCCGCGCAGACCGTCATTGGCGCCGAGCTCAAGCAGCACGATGCGCGGCTGCTGCAGGCTCAGGGCGCGCGGCAGGCGCGCCAGTCCGCCGGCCGAGGTCTCGCCACTGACGCTGGCGTTCACGACACGGAATCCGTACCCTAACCGCGAGATCTTCTGCACCAGCAGGCTCACCCAGCCCTGATCGATGCGGATGCCGTAACCGGCGCTGAGGCTGTCGCCGAACACCAGAACGACCGGCCGCGACGATCCCGGCGGCGCGTCCGCTGCCGCAGCCGGCAGCATGATCAGCCAAGCCATCAGGATGCCAATGACGCGCGACATCGTTCTCGAAGCCGTAAAGGTAAGCAAGCAGGTTAGCAGTCCGGAAGGGCCGCTGACCATCGTTCACGATGTCTCGTTTCAAGTGGCGGCGCGCGAGTCGGTCGCCATCGTCGGGCCGTCGGGTGCCGGTAAATCGACTTTGCTGGCGCTGCTCGCTGGCCTGGATCTTCCGAGCTCGGGTGAAGTGTGGCTGGCGGGCAGCAATCTGTCGGTGCTCGACGAGGATGCGCGTGCGCAGCTGCGCGCGCAGCGGGTGGGTTTCGTGTTTCAGTCATTCCACCTGGTACCGTCGCTGACCGCGATCGAGAACGTCATGCTGCCTCTCGAGCTCAGCCAGCGGCGCGATGCACGCGCGGCGGCTGCCGAGATGCTGACGCGCGTCGGACTGGCAGGACGCCTGCGCCACTACCCACGGCAGCTCTCGGGCGGCGAGCAGCAGCGGGTGGCGCTGGCACGCGCCTCGGTCGGCTCGCCGGCGGTACTGTTCGCGGATGAACCCACGGGCAATCTCGATTCCGCGACCGGCGCACGCATCGCGCAGCTGCTGTTCGAGCTCAATGCCGGGGCACAGACGACGCTGGTGCTGGTCACGCATGATCGCTCGCTGGCGGCGCGTTGCGGCCGGGTGCTCGCCATGGATGCGGGCAGCATGCGTATCGAGGCGGCGGTGAATGCGTAGTTTCCTGCTGGCGGTGCGCGCCCTGCGGCGCGAGTGGCGTTCGGGTGAGCTGGCGGTGTTGTGGCTGTCGCTGTGCGTGGCGGTCGCGGCGTTGTGCGGCGTGGGCTTTCTGGTTGACCGGATCGGGCATGCGGTGGCGGCGCAGGCCAGCGAGGTGCTGGCCGCCGACCTGCGTGTCGAAGGCGATGCGGCGATCGCCGCATCCGAGCAGGCCAGGGCGGCAGCGCTCGGGCTGGCAAGTGCGCGCCTGACAACCACGCTGTCGGCCATCTTCAAGGGCGATGCCAATCAACTGGCCGACGTGCGCGCAGTCAGCGCCGGCTATCCATTGCGCGGGCAGCTGACGGTCGCCGACGTCGCGTTCACCGCCGGCGCGGTGACCCGGCAGATTCCGGCCCCCGGTGAGGCGTGGCCGGACTCGCGGCTGGCGGCCGCACTGGGCGCCACGCTCGGCAGTGAACTCAGCGTCGGCTCGAGCACGCTGCGCGTGACACGCATCCTGATCTCGCGGCCCGATCAGAATTCCACCTTCGTGGAGTTCGCTTCGGCGATTCTGATCAACGATGCCGACCTGCCGGCGACCCGGCTCATCCAGCCGGGCAGCCGGGTGCACTACGCGCTGTTGCTGGCGGGCTCGAGCGCGCGTCTCGAGGAGTTTCGCAGCTGGCACACGCAGCAGAATTTCGACGGCGAGCGGCTGGTCGAGGTCGCCGAGGCCAGTCCACAGATCGGCGAAGCCAGCCGGCGGGCGGCGCGCTTCCTGGCGCTGGCGAGCCTGGTCGCCGTGCTGCTGTGTGCGGTCGCCATTGCGATGAGCGCCCGCAGTTATGTCAGGCGCCATCTCGACGTGGTGGCGCTCATGAAGACTCTCGGCGCCTCGCGCCGGACGGTGCTCGGCGTGCACCTGTGGCAGGTGCTGCTGCTGGCAGTGGTGGCCAGCATCGTCGGCGCCGGGGCCGGCTGGCTGACGCAGCTGTGGCTGGTGCGCGTGCTCAAGGGACTGCTGCGCAGCGATCTGCCAGCGGCGGGGCCGTGGCCGGCATTGGTGGGGTTTGCGATCGCGCTGGCGATGCTGGCGGGGTTCGCGCTACCGCCGCTGCTGCAGCTCACTCGCGTGCCGGCGCTGCGGGTGCTGCGGCGCGATGTCGGACCACCGACGCTGCAGCTGTGGAGTGCGGCGGCCCCGGTGGTGCTCGTGGTCGGCGGTGTGGTGTACGCGGCGCTCGGCACCTTGACGTTGAGTCTGTGGTTTGTCGCAGGCCTGGGCGCCGCGGTGCTGGTGCTGGCGCTCGCCGGGGCCGGACTGGTGAGTCTCGCCTCGAGGGTGCGCGGCAATGCCGGTGCGGCCTGGCGCTACGGCGTCGCCAACCTGGCGCGCCGGCGCACCGAGGGCATCGCCCAGATCGTTGCCTTCGGACTCGGCCTGATGCTGCTGCTGGCGCTGGCGATCCTGCGCAACGATTTGATCACCGACTGGCGCGCGAGCCTGCCGGCGGATGTGCCGAATTATTTCTTCATCAATATCCCCCCCGATCAGCGCGATGAATTCCAGCACGAGCTGCAGTCGCAGGGCGCGCGGCTGGAGCGCATGCTGCCGATGATTCGCGGCCGGCTGGTGGCGATCAACGATCGGCCGGTCGGCTCGATACATTTCCCCGGTCGGCGCGGCCGCGGGTTCGCCGATCGCGAGCAGAACCTGACCTGGGCCAGTGAGCTCGGTGACGACAATCGCCTGGTCGAGGGCCAGTGGTGGACGCCGCAGCAGTTCGGCAAGCCGCTGGTGTCGGTGGCGGTCGAGTACCAGGAGTCGCTGGGCCTGAAGCTCGGCGACCAACTGCATTTCGACGTTGCCGGCGAGCGCATCGATGCGAGCATCGCCAGTTTTCGCAAGGTCAAGTGGGACAGCTTCAGGCCCAACTTCTTCATCGAGTTTCCGCCGGGCCTGCTGGATACCGCTGCCGGCACCTACATGACCAGCGCGTTTCTGCAGCCGAGCAGCGGCGCGATGGCGCGCCTGGTGCATCGCTTTCCTTCCGTTTCGATCTTCAACATCGGCGATCTGCTGGCACAGGTGCGTGCCGTGATCGACAAGGCCGTCACGGCAGTGCAGAGCGTGTTCCTGTTCACGCTG
>Ga0182024_10014019_pt1 | contig 15542 bp, 13 predicted proteins | sample P32metaG_FD_120480 | JGI IMG/M metagenome (GOLD analysis project Ga0182024, IMG submission 120480) | Permafrost microbial communities from Stordalen Mire, Sweden - P3-2 metaG (Illumina Assembly) | ecosystem: Environmental > Terrestrial > Soil > Wetlands > Permafrost | place: Sweden: Stordalen... | reverse complement strand
CCCTGACTTACGCCAAAACGCAAAGCCAGTTCCCCGAGCGTACCCTCGGCCCGATCGTAAGCCTCAAGATACTTCCGTCGCAAATCGTTATCGTAACCACGCGCCATGTGAGCTCATGTCGCAGATCATCGCCTACATACACTCTACACTATTTATGAAAATGCTCTAGAACGCGCCCCTTCACCCTTGAGTTAATCTTGAGCAGCCGGGATTGCTGTGGATCGGTCGTCAGACCTGGGCTGGCATTCTTCGGCATCGCGCACACTGAATTGCACCGCATCGAGCATCAGTACTTTTACCCACGTTGCATCGCGACTGAAGTCGCTGCTCCTCGATGGGCGGATCGACTTGAAGCAATGCTATTGGGTCATCGATCTTGATTCTGCGGCAGGCGGCTTCCGGTTACCACAAGCCTTTGTTGGGCATGAGAAAAACGGCCTCCGCGGAAAGCGGAGGCCGTTTCGTAGTGTCGATGATCGTTGAATTTACTTCATGTTGCCACTTGAATCGATGGTGATGCCACCCGGCCCAACGTTCTTCTTCTCTTCGTTTTCCTTGCGGGTATGCATCGCCTTTTGGCGCCAGTCCTCAGCCGCTGCGACGTCCGCCTTGCGGGCAGCCTCGTCGCCGTAGTCCACATCTGCCTTGCGCCGATAAATCAGATTCAGGTAAGCCATGGCCTCGTCATAATTGGGCCGGTTCGCCACTGCCTGGTTTAGATACTGCAAACCCTCTTCCACCAGTGCACCATTCTCCGCTTTGAGAGGCTCCATTGCCTGCTTGGGGGCCTTGGCATTGCCCTCGCCGTCATCGGTGACGCCTACCGACGCCAGCGCCTTGAGCATGTTCTGGTGAGCCTCGGTCCAGTCGATCACGCCGACAGTGTAGGCAGCCTCGGGATCCTTGGGATCCACGGCCAGCACTTTTTTCTGCCATGCCTTGGCATCATCCAGCTTCTTGATGCTGAAATAAATGCCTGCGATCTGCTTCAGGCTGTTCACATCGCTCGGATCCTTGTCCAGGACCTCTTGAAAGATGCTGATCGCCTGCTCCGCGGTCTTCAGGTTATCCGGAGTATCCAGTCCCGGCACCACGTTCTGCGCCAGCGCGGTGGCCAGATAGCTCTTTGCCATGGGCAGCTCGGGATCGAGTTGCGTGGCCTGCTGGAAGTGTCCGATGGCCTCTTCATACCGCTGGCTCTTGTATGCATCCACTCCCTTGTTCAACTGATCGCGGGCTTTAAGTTTGTCGCACCCGCTCATGGAAATCACCAAGCCTGCCAAGGCAACCGCAAGCGCCGTAATACGTGCGGGTCCATTCATGTTCGTATCCTTCTCCTTCAGGCAAGTGCCTATCGATCGCACGCCTGGAATCTAATCAAGCTGGCCACCGGCTGGATGTACCGAAACCAGAATGCACGCAAAACTGTCCCGAGCAGGCGGCTATTGGCCAGCCATGATCTTCGGCGTCATCAGTCCAATGTGATCCACGCTGGCCGCTTTGCCGATATCGATGACCTCGGCAACATAAGCGAAGTTCACGTTGTCATCGCCTCTGACGAACATGACGCGCTCCGCGCGGTTGGCGTAGATCTCTGTCAGGCGAGCCTGCAAATCCCTCTTGGCCACATCTGTTTCGTTGATCTTGTATGCGGGGGTCGCCGCGCCGGGGCGGTAAATCACCTGGACCACGATGGTGCGTTGGTTGTCCGGATTTTGCGGCTGCGGAGTCTTGGGCGGCTGGGGCACCAGCGCATCGAGGCCCTTTGGCACCGTGGGCACGATGACCATGAAGATGATCAGCAGCACCAGCAGAATGTCGATCATGGGCGTTACATTAATGTCGGACGAGTAGCTTCCCCCGCCCCCAGTTGTCATTGACATGGCCTAAAACTCCTCGCTTGCTCGAAATCGTTGGATAACCGGCACCGTGGCTAAATTACTCGCCCGCCGGCGCGCCGGGTTCGCGCTTCTGCGTCAACAAGCCCACGTCGTCCACGCCGGCTGTGCGCACAGCGTCGATGGCGTCTTCAACGGCCCGATACTGCGCACGCGCATCGGCGCGCACAAAGATCGTCTTGCCGGGCACTTCCGCCAACTTGTCGCGGACCAGACCGCCCAGCTCAGAGACAGAGACCTTGTTTTGCCCCATGAACACACCACCGTCGCGCGTGACCGCGATGACAATGGCATCTTCCTTGTCAGCGTCCGGCATGTTGGTCGTGTTCTCGGCCTTGGCCATATCGATCTGAACCTTGTTTTGGAGCATGGGGGTAATAACCATGAAAATGATCAGCAGCACCAGCATCACATCCACCATGGGCGTGACGTTGATGTTCGAGTTGACCTTACTGCCTTCGTTGCGAACCGAGATTCCCATTGTTTGGGCTCCGTGCCTAAAGAATTTGTATTCCGGATGGCTTCCGGCGTTGCTGGAGATCGCCTAACTATCGCGAGGCTCAAACGAGCGGGCAGAAGAGAATTCGACTCCACTGCCCTCTCAAGAAATTCTCGCTCGTGTCAGCCGCTTCTGTTAGAGCCTGTGGCTCTGCTTGATGAAGTAGTCGACCAATTCGCTCGAGGAGTTGTCCATCTCGACGTCGAAGTTTTCGACACGCCCGGTGAAGTAGTTGAAGGCCATAACGGCCGGGATGGCCACAAACAAGCCAAAGGCCGTGGTGACCAGCGCTTCAGAGATGCCGCCTGCAACCGCGCCGATGCCCGCGATCTTCTGTGTGGCGATCTGCTGGAAGGCGTGCAGGATGCCGATAACGGTGCCGAGCAATCCAACGAACGGAGCCGTGGCGCCGATGGTGGCGAGAACGGAAAGGCCCCTCTTCAGCTTGGCGTGAACGATGGCCTCTGCCCGCTCCAATGCGCGACCCGAGCTGGTGATGGTCTCTTCGGTGGGCAAACCAGCTGAGGAGCGGAACTCCTGTAAGCCGGCAGTGACAACCTCGGCCAGATGCGACTTCTTGTTGCGGTCGGCGATCTTGATCGCTTCTTCGAGCTTGCTGTCTTTGAGCGCGCCAGCAACCTTAGGCGCGAATTCGCGCGACTGCCTGCGGGCGGCTGAGAAGTACAAGTAACGGTCGATCATCACGGCCAGCGACCAGATCGACTCGATGAAAAGGACGATGACGACGCAGCGTACCAACCATCCCATGTTTCCCCAAAGTTGAATGGGGCTAAAGCCGACTGCCTGCTCATCCTGGAAGAGCGCAAGGCTGCTGACCGTGTGCGAAGCGAAATGTGCGAGTTGAGCGAGAATCACTGAATCGTTCCTCCTAAGGAGTTTTCTTTGTGAACTAATTTTGTCCGCCGCGGCAGACAATTGCTATGAATGCGGCAGTGTTCCGATTCGCATTCGGGTAAAAAGCAAGGCCCCCGCCCCAACTTGCGGGAAGGAGCCAAAGGGGAGGTCATCCGCCAAGGGAGAAGATCACGTTGACCGTGGTCTCCACTTCCACTGGCTCGTTGTTCAAAAGGTAGGGCCTGTAGCGCCAGGTCCTCACGGCATCCAGTGCGGCCTGCTGCAACATCGCCGGTCCGCTGATGACGTGGAGGTTTTCAATCGCTCCAGACTTGGAAATGGTGGCTTGCAAGACCACCGTGCCGGAGACGCGGGCAGCTTTGGCGATCGGCGGATAATTGGGCGCGGACTTGGAAAGCAACATGCCGGCAGACACGCCGGCTGAGATGTTCACCTTCTTGGGAGGCGCGGCCTGCACCGTGGGGGTGCCCTTTCCGAATAAGCTGTCTGTGACGCCGTTGCTGCTGCCGCCGAGGCCTTCCATGCCGGCCACGCCAAAGCCCGTCGGCGCTGCTTCCTTCTCGGCCACCATCTTGATGTCGTGTGGAATGCGAGTGGGAGCCGTCAACTGATTGTTCATCATCTCCGACTGCACATGAACCGGGTGGACTACCTCAGGTGGCGGAGGAGGTGGCGGAGGAGGTGGTGGTGGAGGTGGCGCAGTCAATACAGTCAACATCATGGCCTTGGGCAGCGCCTCAGGATAGATCAGCGGAATCAAGATAAGCAGAACCAAAATCGAACCATTGAGAATGCCGGTAAGCACCATCCAACGACCGCTTTTGGTCTTGATCCTTCCTCCGGACTCAAACGTGGAATCTTCAAACATGGCCAGCCTCGAATCGAGTGTTACTCACTTCTAAATTAGACACCGAAAGAACCTCAAATGTTCCCAATCAAAAAAATCGGCGCGAAGACCGGCTCCACTTTACCAGAGTCACACCTTAGTTGCAAAATTGCTGCAAAACCTGTGCATATCGGCTCCAAATGCCCTAAACTCTGGCGCGTTTCGCTGCGGGCAGAGTCGTCGTTTTGCCTTGGCTCGCCCGCCACTGCTGCCAGGCCACCAGCATCGGCGCGGCAACGGCGATAGACGAGTAGGTGCCGATGATAATGCCCACCACGAGCGCAAAGGAGAAACCGCGCAGAACATAGCCTCCAAAAATGTACAGCGAAAGCACAGTGAGAAAAGTCAGGCCCGAAGTCAGCACGGTCCGGCTAAGGGTCTGGTTGATGCTGCGATTGACCACGTCGGGCAGCGACTCGCGGCGGCTCAGGCGCAGGTTTTCGCGAATGCGGTCGAAGACGACAATGGTGTCGTTCATGGAGTAGCCCACCAGCGTGAGAATCGCCGCAATCACCGTCAAGCTGATCTCCTGGCCGGTCAGGGCGAAGGCGCCTACGGTGATCAGCGTGTCATGGAAGCAGGCAACCACGGCAGCTACACCGTAGATCAGTTGGAAGCGAAACCAGAGATAGATCAGCATAGCCAGCATTGAATAAATCGTGGCCATCACAGCCTTATTTTTCAATTGGCGACCCACCGTAGGGCCCACGATGTCCACTTTGGTGCCTGTGGGGACAATAGGGTTGCCATATTGGGTATGCAGGGCACCCTCAATCTCGATGCGGCCCGCGTCCAGGGAGGTCTCGTCGTGCTGCTCCGGCAGGCTGATCAGCACTTCGTTGTTGCTGGCCACATCGTAGTTCACAACATTCGCATCCTTGATACCCGCGACTGCGATTGCCTGGCGAATCTTGTCGAGATCGGGGGTCTGGACAAACTGCACCTGAACCTCGGTGCCGCCGCGGAAGTCAACGCCCAGAGGAACAGGGCTGCCGATCTGGGCCCAATTCAACCCCATCTTGACGACACCGGCCGTACTGAAGATCAAAGAAAAGCCAAGGAAGTACCACTTGAGCCTTAGCCAGTCCACATTTACGCCGCGAAACAATTCCACTGGTTCTCTCCGCTTCCTGGGGCTGGAACCGATGTGGCTCCAGCGTTCAATATTTTCAGGCTGCCTGTCGGGATCGCCGACTCAGCAGCGTTGCGTGCCCTGGGATTAGATGGATATCGCTTCCCCTGGCTTTAACTTGTTCAAATGCCAATCGAAGATGACGCGCGAGACGAAGACCGCCGTGAACAGATTAGCGAGCAGACCGATGGTCAGGGTAGTCGCAAATCCCTTCACCGGACCGGTGCCGAACATGAACAAAATCGCCGCAGATACGATGGTGGTCACGTGCGTATCGAAGATGGCGGTCCACGCATGGGCAAAGCCCTGATCCACAGCCGCCGCTGCCGCTTTGCCAGCGCGCACCTCTTCGCGGATACGCTCGAAGATCAGCACGTTCGAGTCTACGCCCATGCCGATGGTCAAAATGACTCCAGCGATGCCCGGCAGCGTGAGCGTAGCGGTGGAAACGCCCATGAAGCCCAACAAGATTACCAGATTCAAAATCAGCGCCAGATCGGCGTTAATGCCCGAACCGCGGTAATAAAACAGCATGAAAGCCATGACCACGAGAACGCCGACAATGGCAGCTGTGACGCCCTGCTTGATCGAGTCAGCACCCAAAGACGCGCCAACAAAACGCCTCTCAAGCTGCTTCAGAGAGGCGGGCAGCGCCCCTGTGCTCAGCAGTTTTGAAAGCGCGGTCACTTCATCTTTGGAGAAGCTGCCAGTGATCTCGCCACGGTCCCGAATTGCGCTCTGGATGGTGGCCACTTCGCGGACTTGATCGTTCAAGACCACGGCCATACTCTGGCCGACGTTCTTACTGGTGTAATCGTAGAACCTGTCACCGGCCTCGTTAGTCAGCGTGAACTGGACCTCTCTCTGCCCAGTATTCGGGTTCGTACTCGGATCGGCAGAGCGGAAGTCGCTGCCAGCCACGATTGAGACCCGCTGCAGAACATACACGCTCTGCGTATCGGAGCCGGTCGACATGACCCCCGAGAAACTCTTCAGTTCATCCTCTGCCGGGACGCTGCCCCCAAGGCTGGCCGCGGCGTCCTGATCGTCTTTATATGGGCCGCCGACTACAGCGTGAATCTCCAGCCGATTTGTGCCTTGGATGATTTTCTCTACATCACTCTCGTTTTCCACGCCCGGCAGTTCCACCAGGATTTGGTTTTCACCCAGTCCGTATTCCTGGATCACCGGCTCACTGACGCCCAGTGCGTCGACGCGGTCGCGGATGGCCTCGATAGCCTGCTCGACCGTCTTCGCCTTTAATGCCGTCAATACCGGCGGCTTCATGGTGAGCGTCCAGGCATTGTCGGAGACGCTGCTCAGGTCGTACTCGTTGGAATACTTGGCATCAAGCAGCGCCTGAACGGCACTGGAGCTGGCCGGCGCCGTCCCTTCCACACGAATGACCTGAGGCTTGGCCGGATCGGGCACATATACCTGGGAAAAAGTCAGGTTGGCCTTCTTCAGTTCCTGTTGGATCTGCGCCGCCATATTGTTGGTTTCGGCGCTGACCGCTTCAGAAACCACGACCTGCAAGATCAGGTGAGCGCCACCGCGGAGATCCAATCCAAGGTGAATCCGGTTGCCAATGGCCTCGGTAAGGGCCTTGCCGCTGACCCCCGAGGGCACCCCGATGATGCCGTATATGCAAATTGCCAGGACAGCAATAATCAGGGCAACTTTGTTCGTAAGATTCTTGTTCATCGTCCCGTTTCTCTAGTCAAAAAGGGTAAAAAACCAATTCAAAGCTTAAGATCCCGAAGTGCCGTCCTGCGTGGTGACCGAGGCAATCGCATTCTTGGCCACTTCAAGCTTGATGTTGTCAGGGGCTACGCGAATCACGATCACATCGTCCTTGATGGAAAGGATGATGCCGCGAATGCCTCCAGCGGTTGTAATCCGATCGCCCGCCTTGATGGAGCCCAGCATCTCCTGCCATTGCTTCTGCCGTTTCTGCTGCGGCCTCATCAGCACGAAGTACATCAAACCTATCAGCAGCAGAGGAAAGAGGAGCATTTGCAGGCTGAATTCGCTGCCTCCGAAGGGTCCTGCTGCCCAGAATGCAAAACTCATCGCCACACTCGTCCTTTGCTCGCCCTCGGCCGCAGTCTTCCGCTACCGCTCAGGACGCAGGCGCACCCGGCTTTGAGCCGGCAGCCTTGAAAAAATTTGTCTCCGGGAATGGCCTTACAGCGATCCTGGCCGTTCACTATGTCCGGCTCAGGCTCAGGCTCAGGCTCTGGAAGAAAGGCCCGGTTGCCGCAGGCCACTCGAGATCAAACTTCAATCCCACGCCCGCATATCTACCCAGAACCTACCTGCCGTTTGCTTCCTGTTCGACACAGCCTTCCCTCGTAACCCTCGTCCGGAACGCTCACTTCGGAAGTCACGCAATGCACTCCGCGCCCATTCCGACCGGATTCCCAGAGAATGCCTACCAATGATAAGAAACGCGCGGCCTGTTGCGTGTCAAGGAGCGGCACCACAGGGGATGGCTGGATTGCCGCCAGTCCCAGATATTTCCTCTGCCTTTGCAACCCCTTACAAAGCATTTATGGGTCGTGTACACAAATTTTATTGCTCTTGATTTCTGCTGGAACTGTAACGTTTTCCGCTCCAGGCGCGCCCAGGAGAGACCCGCCTTGCACAACGGAAGGCGGGAAGAGGAATCGACACCATGATCGAGATCAATGCTGGCGCGCTTCTGCTGGTTCCGGCAAGTCTGGCCGTGGCTTTCCTACTTTGGGTACTTTGGAATTTCTGGAAAGACGACAGACGGCAAATTTCCTTCGCTAAACACTCCATTCATTCGCGCAGTTTGGAAAAGAGCGAGAAACAGCATGTCGAGGTCGGCCGTCTTGCACTGCACCGATAACTTGCTACTTGGGCTTTGCATCGGGAGCCGGCGTCTCCGGCTCATCCCCGGAATCCTCGACTAACACCGCCGAGCCGGGAACGAGATCGAAGCCAACTGGATCCTTGCCCGCAGGATGAAAAGTAATTCGCAGCGGCTCGCGCTGCCACTCCGCGAGGCCGCAAACTGGCTCAGGATGGTTTTCCAGGGCTGCCTTGGACTCGAAGGCAGCCAGCTTTTTGATCAGCACTGGGCGGCGCGCCGCCACTTGCGCTACTACGGCATACAAGCTCTTGCCGCTAGGCGTGACGCCGCAGTAAGCGCCATAGTCGCGGAACCAGCTCACCTGGCTGACGCCGGGGTCATAGTCCGGCAGCTTGAGAGCGATGATATGGCCGGTCACGCGGTCGACCAGCAGCCACGGACCTCGCTGCCACACCCATGGGTTGGCCAAAGCCGTGGGCTTTTCTGTGCTTTTCTCCGGTGATTTGTCGGTAGGCAATGCGTCGTTGAGCTTGAGGACGCGCCGCACCACAAAGCTGCGGTCGGTGACGTCGTGGGCCTCGCCGGTAGTCCACTCTTTCAGGACACTATCGACGAGCAGCGCCCGAATCTTCAACTCATTCTCGCCTGCGGCCGCGCCCGCCGGGTCGCCGGTCTTTGAGTAGGGCACCTTCCGCGCCGCGCCCAGAACCACAATGTGCGTCTTGCGCGGGGAGGCGTGTACTGTCGCAGAAAGCAATATCACTAGAATCACTGCCAAGATGCGTGAAATGTTGTGCATACATACCCCTTAAGGAACTTTCGGCATTTCAGCAAACGGCGGACCGTCAATAAGTTCGGCGTCAGCACCTATCCAATAAGCCCCCTAATTTGGTGAAGAACATCTGGATGGCTCGTCAGTGCATATCGGCTTAGATGTGGAAGGCCGATGAGTTTTACACCCGTTTTAAGTATCGAGTATCGCCACGTCCATTTTCCGTGCCCAGCTGGGAAGTCGTTGGGAGCAGTTCCGCTGAGCTCATCAATTATGAAGTTGAAAGGTTGGCGCCCAAAAGTGATTATCGCTACAGGACTAACGATCTCTAGGATCGCCTCGTGAACTGGCCAGCACAACTTTGCCCTCTCTGTTCCTCCAGCGCCTTTCTCGCCAATGCTTCTGCTGAAGATTAGATTGGTTGCGCAGACCGCGCGGGAATTTTCCCCAAGAGCTTCGAAAAGACCTTTGAAATTCTTTTGAAGCGGGTGGCACCCCTTACTGTATGAGCGAGAGTCGCCACCCCAATCTTCATCGAGGTAAGCGCAATCCGTGAAAGCGCCCAAATTTCCTAAAGACTTTCGAATCGTATTTGTGTCCGCATCTGTCCCCCCAGGATTCAGTCCGAGGAAATAGTATTTCCCGGGTTTGAGAGTCGCGCATGAGCTGTAGAGTATCGTCCCCGACTCATCCAGAATTGTGCCCAAGGATTCCTCTGCCTTTTGGACGACGGCAGCAACATTTCTTTCATGTGCTGATAGATCATTCATGGCCATACACTCTTTCCCTGATTCACCCGCGACAGGTTGCGATCCTGTAGTCAGTGCTGAGGCACTCATCGTTGAAGTGATACAGCAAGTCCGTACCCTTCACTTACCCAATTCCACTAACTCCGCTGCCAGTTTCCTAAATCCCCGCCGCTTCGACCGCCCGCGCCACGCGGAAGGCTGTGGTCTCGTTCAAATGGGTAGCGAGTACCTGCATGCCCACCGGCAGGCCGGCCTGGGTTGTGCCGCAAGGCACCGAAACGCCGCAGATGCCCGCCAGACTGGCCGTGACCGTGTAGATGTCCTCGAGATACATGGCGAGCGGATCGCCGGTCTTCTCGCCAAGTTTCCATGCGGGCACAGGCGAAGTCGGACTCACGATCGCGTCGACCGAATCGAAGGCGCGTAAATACTCCTCGGCGAGCAAACGCCGCACCTGCTGTGCCTTCAGATAGTAGGCGTCGTAGTAGCCGGCGCTGAGGGCGTAGGTTCCCAGCAGAATGCGGCGCTTGACCTCGGCGCCGAAGCCCTGGTCGCGCGAGTGCCGGTACATGGCAGAAAAAGTATCCGATGCCGGCGAACGATAGCCGTAGCGCACGCCGTCAAAGCGGGCCAGGTTGGCGCTGGCCTCGGCAGTGGCCACAAGATAGTAGGTGGGGACAGCGTAGCGTGTGTTCGGCAGCGACACCGGCTTCACGACGCAACCGGCCGCCTTGAGCGCGGCAATGCCGGATTCAATCTTGGCGCGTACCTCGGGGTCGAGCCCCTCGGCAAAATATTCTTGGGGCACGCCGATACGCAGGCCTGCTGCTGGCTTGTCGCTTTCCGCAGCATAATCGGGAACCGAGGCCGGAGAGCTGGTCGCGTCTTTGGGATCGTGGCCGGCAATCACGCCGAGGAGTGTGGCTGCATCGCGGACATTGGCGGCAAACGGCCCCACGCGGTCAAGCGACGAAGCAAAGGCGATCAGCCCGTAGCGAGAGACGCGGCCGTAGGTGGGCAGCACACCCACGACTCCGCAAAAACTGGCCGGCTGGCGAATCGATCCACCTGTGTCGGAACCCAGCGTAGCAACGGCCAGATTGGCCGCCACGGCCGCCGCCGAGCCGCCGCTCGAACCACCGGGAACCCGCTCGGGGGCAATAGGATTGCGCACCGGCCCGTAGGCCGAGTTCTCGTTCGAGGAGCCCATGGCAAACTCGTCGCAGTTCAACTTGCCCAGGAGCACCGCGCCCGCCGCTTCCAGTTTGGCCACCGCCGTGGCGTCGTAAGGCGGCCGATAGCCCTGGAGGATTTTTGACCCAGCGGTGGCCGGAGCGCCACGCATCACGAGTACATCTTTAATGCCCACCGGAACGCCGGCCAGAGCGGGCAGCGGATCGCCTTTGGCGGCCAGAGCGTCTACACGCTCAGCCTGCGCGAGCGCGCGTTCTTTGGTCAGGCTCAAATAAATATTCAACCGCGGATTTTTCTTCTCGATTCGCTCGTAATAACTCACGGCAAGCCCCGTTGCCTTGACGCGGCCTGTAGCGAGATCGGCACGCAACTCGGCCAGAGTTTTGGGCTTTTCTACAAAATTTTCAGATGCTTTAGCTTCGCTGGACAATCCCGCTTTCCTCTCTTTGGCTCTTTTTTCCTGGGCCTTCTTACGACATGGTTACAGTCTTTTTTGGCGGCCTGTTTGCTGCCTCATTGCAATTCCGCAGGCCGCAGATCAAATTCGCGCAAAACGCTTACCGCTCGATCACCTTGGGCACTTTGAAGAAGACCTGATCGGTCTCCGGCGCTTGCGCGAGCACAGTGCCACGATCCAGTGAGGGCAGCAGCGCGTCGGCGCGGAGCGATCCGTCGCCCGTGGCCTTCAGTAATTCACTCACCTGGGCCAGCGGCGCCACATTGGACGTATCCAGCTCGTTCAGCTCGGCTACGTTGTCGAGAATGGCGTTCAGGTCGTGCAACAAGCGCGGGGTCTCCTCCGGCGTCAACTCCAAGTTCGCCAGTTCGGCCACGCGCTGCACTTCTTCCACAGAAACTTTGGCGGTCATTCCCTGCTCTTCCTGTTCCCTGTTTCTTTTGTATTGCGCTGTCTGGTGATTCCCTTCCGGGCTCTCCAGCAATGGCCCGAAGATTGAGTATAGCCGGTTCCGGTTTTCCACCCCAGCGACGAAGACCTGTCGCCGGGGACCCCGGTTTCCACCCCAGCGACAGGGTAGTGGGTCATTGTGCCATGACTCTCCCTCAGGGGCTAAAGCCCTCACCCTATGCGCTCATCATGCGGCACGACTGAAGTCGTGCCCTGACACTTCCTGCGCGCTGGGTGATTTTTTCGCGATCTATGAAGCCCGTACCCTCCAAACGGCAATGGGAGCCGCTTTGGCAACGAGAGACGCTCATGCTCTTGACCCGCCTATTCCGAAAGACCCTCAGTCCACGACCAGCGTCAACGTCACGCTGTGCTGGACGCCGCTCGATACCGCTGTCACGGGAATCGAATAGGTCCCCGGCGGGGTTGCTCCGGAGCCGCCTTGCCGACCAATCCCTGTTCCTCCACCCGAGCTCACGCAACCGGAGACACTCCCGGCCAGAATCGACAGCAGCGCCAACAGCACCAGGGCCTGGCGACGCCGCTTCCATCCGAATGGCAACACGATCAGCCCGCAGGCCAGCGGGAGCGTGCGCCAAAGCTCCGGTTCTATCGATCGAGCCGACGCGGCCCCAGTGGAGATCTCGACGGTTACATTCCCGGATGCTCCGTTCAAGGTCTCACTGGGGGGATTGAAGATGCAGATCGCATTGGCCGGAAGCGTACCGCAGGCGAAGGTGAACGCTCCCCCAGAGCCATTCAGTGGAGCGATCGCAAGCGTGTAGCTGGCGGTTTGTCCGGCGGCGATGGTTTGGCTCGCGGAACCGGAGACAGACAAAGTGAAATCGAGACTCGTGCCCGAAAGGGGCACCGACGCGGCTGTCGTGACGGCGCTGCTGGTCACCGTAAGGGTTCCAGTTTGCGCGCCCGCGCTGGCGGGGACAAACTCGACGCCCGCCGCGCAACTCTGCCCCGGAGCCAAGGACGTGGGGCAGGTGTTGTTCACGAGTGCAAAGCCCGCGGTAACCGCGAGCGCAAGGTTACTCAGGCTTGTGGAGAGTCCCGTATTGGTCACAGTGACTGTCGTTTGGCTGCTGGTGGCGCCGGGAGCGGTTGTGGCGAAAGTGATCGTCGATGGTGTCACCTGGATGGCCGCACCCACTCCACCGGTCCCACTCAGCAGCACGGTGGCGGGAGTGGCAACCGAAGCCGAGCTGATGGTCAATCCGCCCGTCGCTGGGCCGACCGCTGTTGGCTGAAAGAGCACGCCGGCCGTACAACTTGCGCCGGAGGCCAGGCTGCCCGTGCAGGTGCTTTGCGTCAGGCCGAACTGAGCGGGAACGACAAACGTAAGCTGGCTGGCCGCGAAGCTGCTGGTATTGCTGACGGTCACCGTTTGCGCCGCGCTGGATTGCCCGACGCCGGTCACCGCAAAGGTCAATTGCGATGGATTGACATTCAACCCCGACTCGACCTGCCCCGCGCCGGTCAAGGACACGGTCACGGGCGTCACGCCAAGAGTCGCTGAGGAGATGGTCAGTGTGGCCGCGCTGCCGCCAGCCGTGGACGGGGTGAAGATCGTCTGAACGGTGCAACTGGCCCCGCTCGCGAGCGTGGCGCCGCAGGTCGTCGTGCCGGTAGTAAAGCTGCCGGCGGCCTGGCCTGTCATCTGGAAGCCCACATTGGCCATCGGCGCTCCACCGGTGTTGGTCACTGTCAGCGTCAACGGCGAACTGGCCACGCCGACCTGCTGAACGGCAAAGCTCAAGCTCGACGGGCTGACGCCGATCGCCGCAGGCAACACGCCCGTGCCGCTGAGAGCCACGGTCTGCGTGCGCAGCGCATCGGAAACAGTCAGCGTGCCGGTTTGGAGGCCTAACGCAGAGGGAGCGTAGACTACGCTGATTGCGCATGCCGCGGGCCCGGCCAATTGCGTGCCGCAGGTGCTCGACGTCTGAAATGCCCCGCTCACCGAAATCGAGATCGAAGTCAGCGGCTCGCCTCCGGTGTTAGACAAGGTGGTGTTGAGAGCCGTCGAAAGCTGCCCCACAGCCGTGCCGGGAAAGGTCAGCGAAAGAGGGTTGAGGATATCTGTCGCTGCGGCTGCTCCTATCCCGGTCAACGTCACGGTCTGCGTTCCCGCCCCGTCGGTGAGTGTCAGTGTTCCAGTGGCCGCTCCCGCTTGCGTGGGCATGAACTCCACCATCAACGAGCAATCGGCCTGCGCGGGGAGCGAGCTGGTACCACATGCATTGCTCGCGATGGTGAACGGAGCGGTGACGGTAATGCTGGTGATGGGGATCGCTGCCTGGGCGCTATTGCCGGCCTGCACCTGAAGCGGCGCGGAGGTGGACCCCACTTGCACCAGACCGAAATCCACGCTGGCGGGCGTCAAGGTCACTGTGCCCGCAGCAGCACCGGTTCCGTTCAGCTCTACTGTGAATTGCCCACCGGGAACATTGGCGTAGATCGTCATCTGGCCGGTCCGGGTGCCTGTCGCAGTGGGCATAAACGTCACCTGGATGGCGCAGCTCGCGCCGATGGCTACGGTCGCATTCACACAGTTATCCGTCTCGCTGAAGTCCCCGCTCATCGCGATGGCCGTCGGCGTCAAGACCATGCTGCCCGTATTGGTCAGGGTCACCGTTTGCGCGCTACTGGCAGTTCCAAAGACCTGGCTGGCAAAGGTGAGTGAGGCGGGGTTCGCGGCTGCGGCCGTCAAACCGGTAGCCGCGCTCCATAGCGGAGTCGTCCAGATGCCACGTCCATAGGTCGCCGCAACCAGCACCTGCGTGGAAGAGGCCGCCGAGGAAGCGCTCAATTGGACAACCGGCGCATCAGGCAGCCCGGCTGCAAATGCCGACCAGCAGGTAGAGCCAGCGCTGGCGCAGGCTGCAATCTCCGTCGTGAAATAGACACCCGCGTCGGTGGCAATATAGACCGCATTTGCGTCCTGGGAATCTACCACGATGCTATTCGCTGGAGCCGCGGGAAGATTGGCCGTCAGATATGCCCAGTGCATCCCCCCGTCGGTCGAGCGGTACACCACCCGCACCTTCTCCGCCAAGTCCGCGATTCCCGCCACCGTTGCGTAGACCGTGTTCCCTGTTGTGTCGTGGGAGTCGATGAAGATGCTGGAGATATCCAGTCCGAAGTAGTTCATCGCCAGGGTGTCGTTGCTCACCGGGTTAAAGGTCAGATCTTGCCAGGCAGACCAAGCGCCCGTGGCTGAGTTGTAGGTCGCGCTCAGAACGTGGCCGGCCAGCGTCGCCCCTCCGTCCAGCGATCCGTACATCCCTACATAAACCACTTCTCCGCCGCCAGGAAGCGGTAGCGCGGCCATGGAGCGGATGAGCGCATCGCCATTGCAGGGGCCCGTGGCAGATAGATTGTCCAGGATGGGGCTGACGGCATTGCTCCAACTCCAGCCAGCGCCATTAGCCGGCCCGCGCCAAACACGGCAGGTACCGATGAGCAACTGGGATGTATCCACAGGGTCCACCAGAAATGGCGCCGGAGCGTTCATGGTCAGCCCATCCTCGACAACGGCCGGTTCGTTCGGCGCATCGGTCGAATAGGTGAGGACCGGGCTGAACGCGCCCGGTGTGCTGCCGGTAGGCGGTGTGCCCAGGTAAATGGAAACACCCGCCTCGTTGTTCACATACCAGTTCGAAGGGGTTTCGGGATCGATCGCCACCGGGCCACCCTCGCCGCTTAGAATCTGCGGCCAATCCACGGTCGGCCCGATGGCACTCTCAACCCCCGCAGTTCCGTTCACTCCCAGTCCCGT
>Ga0182024_10014018_pt1 | contig 15542 bp, 13 predicted proteins | sample P32metaG_FD_120480 | JGI IMG/M metagenome (GOLD analysis project Ga0182024, IMG submission 120480) | Permafrost microbial communities from Stordalen Mire, Sweden - P3-2 metaG (Illumina Assembly) | ecosystem: Environmental > Terrestrial > Soil > Wetlands > Permafrost | place: Sweden: Stordalen... | reverse complement strand
TTTTGTTTACCTTTTGCGATTTCTTCGCCATGACACTCTCCCGTTTAATGAAAGTGTCTAACTTCGCCGCTGTCTCAAAACTTGGGGGCACTCCATTAGCCGCCGATGAACACAGATGAACGCGGATGGAACACAGAGAAATGGAATGTGTCTTATCTGCGTGCATCTGCGTGCATCTGCGTTCATCAGCGGCCAATCGTCTTGGATTGCTACACCCGCTCCAAGAGAAGGTGCAGTCCGCTGCGGATCGCATCGACGGTGGCTGCGGGCAACTTGCCCAGCCGTTCCTGAAGCTCCGCCTTGCTTACGGTCAGGATTTGCGTCACATTCACAACGCTGGCTTTGGCCAGGCCGCCATCGCCCTTTTTGAGCGCGACGTTTCCCGGGGCCTGCGAACGGCTCAGGTTCGAGGTGATCAGACACACTACCGTTGTCGCGATCAGGCTTCGGTTGAAAAGATTGCTCTGGACAACCACGCACGGATGGCGCTCGGCTGGAGCCGAACCGGCCGCGGGGCCGAAATCGATCCAGTAGACTTCGCCCTGACGAACGTCGCTCACCAAGCTTCCTTGATCGTCCGTCGAAACTTGCCTTTCAGCTTCGCGGCAGTGCGCTGTTCGGGCAAATCCGGATCGCCGCCATAGACCCGGTTCAGTTGCTCGAGAAGCTCCTGCTGACGTCGTTGATTTAAGTAGTCCTGAACCGCAAGTGAGAACAAACGGCTGCGGCTCAAACCCATCTGCCTGGCTGCCCGATCCGCATCGTGAAGCAATTGGTCATCGATGGAGATGGCCGTCTTCATGGTATGAAGTTAGTTTATACCATGGGTATTACAAAGTGCAAATACCGGTGCGGCCAGACGAGATGGCGTTACGCTTCGGGCGGGCGTGCGGGTACAATTGTCGGACGATGCAGCCTGTGGCCAAGAGAATCATCCTCGTCGCGGTTTCGGCCATCGTCGGTTTTGTGATTGGCCTGGCGTTACCGTTGTATGCGTCACCGCGAGAAGCATGGTTCGCTCTAAACACCCCCGGAATGTTGCTGTCCTCTCCGTTCGTTACACCCGGCGCGTCCGTGTGGATAATTCCTTTGAGTAACAGCTTTGCTTATGCTGGCGTAGTGGCAGGTCTAAGTTGGGCCTTCAACTGGGCGCAACGGTCTCGAAATCGAGCCTCAAACTGAGTTGCTGCCCCTTCAGCAGATATGCGCGCCCACCGTATTCACATACACCGCAAATAACGACTGGCTCCCCGCAATAAACAGCCGGTTCCTCCGCGTCCCGCCGAAACTGATGTTGGCGCAGACCTCCGGCATGCGGATCATGCCGATGCGCTCTCCGTTGGGAGCGATCACCTGCACGCCGGGACGCGCACCGCACCAGAGGTTGCCATCGATGTCGCAGCGAATGCCATCGGCGGCCGACCCCGGATTTCCCACTTTCATATCGGCAGCTGTCGCCCGGCTGAGTGGGTCGGCAGAGGTCGGTATATCCATTTGCACGAAACGCTTGCCGTTGCGCAGCGCCTTGCCATCGATATCGAAGATCTTGACGTCGCGCGGCGCGCCCGTGTCGGCCAGGTACAGCTTCTTATAGTCCGGCGAAAAACAGATTCCGTTGGGTCCGCCCGCTTCATCGAATACCTTGTCCATCTGCCCGGTTTTCCCATCCACTCGATAGACCGCCACCGGAAGCTCAGAGTCACCTTTGTATCCTTCGTAGTATCCGTTAATGCCGTACATGGGGTCGGTGAACCAGATGCCGCCATCGGGATGGACCACAATGTCGTTGGGCGAATTCAAGCGCTTGCCCTGAAACTTCTCGGCGATTACGGTCACGGTTCCGTTAGGTTCGTAGCGCACCACGCGCCGCCCGCCGTGCTCGCAGGAAAGCTGCCGGCCCTCATAGTCGAAGGTGTTGCCATTGCTGAAGCCGGAAGGATTGCGGAACACCGTGACGCGGCTGTCCTCTTCGATCCAGCGCATCTGAACGTTGTTGGGAATGTCACTCCACACCAGGAAGTGCCCCGCCCCGTTCCATGCCGGACCTTCCGCCCAGAGCGTTCCAGTATAGAGCCTCCGTATGGACGAATTGACGATATACCGGCGAAACCGGTTATCGAACGCGATGATATCCGGATCAGGATAGCTCAACGGTTCGTTCCTGACGTAATCCCGGGGCGTGGGCTCCGAGAGCGAGCGAAATGGCGCGGTTTGTGCCGCTAGCGGCGTCAAGGCCGCGCCAGCGAGCGAGGCCGCGAGAAAGGAGCGGCGGTCCAGGGGGACCCGCATGTTTCGTTTGTAAACGGGGATGGACATGCCTGTTAGATATATCGCAATCGCAAGCGTTTTGGGAACCACCCTCGTGGTCGCACCGTCTGTTATGCTGTAGCGGGTTCACCTGCTGCCCGCGTCCCACCCATTCATATGTTGAAAAGAGCCACTTTATCCCTTGGGTCTCTGTTTGCCCTGGGCGCCCTTTTTTCGGTTCCTGCCGCGGCGCAGCGAAACCGCATCGCGGCCAGCATCGATAACGCTCGCCGGGTGACCTTGGCCGGCCATCTTCATCCCCTGGCACTGCCCGAAAACGATGAAGGTCCGGTGGATCCCTCCCTCGTGCTACCCCGCGTGACCTTGGTCTTCCAAGCTTCGACTTCTCAGCAAGCGGACCTCAAGCGGCTGCTGGCCGAACAGCAGAATCCCTCCTCGCCCAACTACCATCGCTGGCTCACGCCGGAACAATATGCGGATCGTTTTGGCGTCAGCCAGGCCGATGTGGACCGGATCGCCCTATGGCTCGAGAGCCAGCATCTTGCGGTGATCTCGGTAGCCCGCGGAAGAAACTCGATCGCCGCCAGCGGCACGGCAGCAGCCGTCGAAACCGCCTTCGGCACGCGCCTGCATCAATTCCGCGTGAACGGAGCGCTGCATTTTGCCAACGCTACCGAACCTACGATTCCGGCAGCGCTTCACGGAGTGGTCAAGGCGATTAACGGCCTCCATAATTTCCGCATGACGCCGCGGACGCGACCGGCGGCACTTCAGTCCCGCGCGGCCCATCCCGACCTTACCGACAGCGTCGGCGACCACTTCCTGGGGCCAGGCGATCTGACCACCATCTACAACATTCAGCCTCTTTACAGCAGCGGCATCACCGGCTCGGGACAGAAGCTGGTGGTAGTGGGACAAGTCGATGTCAACCTGGCGGATATCCGCCAATACCGCACCTTCTTCAATCTGCCGGCCAACGACCCTCAGATCATTGTCGTTCCCGATACCCCCGATCCCGGAACCAATTCGGGCGATTTGGGCGAATCCGATCTCGATCTGGAGTTATCCGGAGCGATCGCCCCAGACGCAACGATTCTTTTTGTCAATTCGAACGATGTGTCAGTTTCGTTGCAATATGCCATCGACCAAAACCTGGCGCCCGTGATCAGCATGAGTTACGGGGGTTGCGAGGTTGAGACAGCCGCTTCGGATGCAATGACTCAACAGTCTTTGGGCCAGCAGGCGAACGCCCAAGGCATCACCTGGCTGGCCGCCTCCGGCGATTTCGGAGCCGCTGATTGCAGCTCGGGATCACCGACTGACAGGGCAAACGGTATCCTGTCAACGGACCTGCCCGCGAGCCTGCCGGAAGTCACCGGTGTTGGCGGCACTGAATTCAACGAAGGCAAAGGGAACTATTGGAGCAGCACCAACAACGCCAACATGGCTTCCGCCTTGGGCTACATTCCGGAAACCGCGTGGAACGATAGCCTCGTCGAAAACCAAGTCGCAGCCAGCGGCGGCGGCGCCAGCATCTTCTTTGCGAAACCCACCTGGCAGAGCGGGCTGGGCGTGCCGGGCGATGGCGCGCGCGACGTTCCGGACATAGCTTTTGCCGCATCCAACTACCACGACGTATCGGTGGTTTTTACGGGTGGAAGCGAAGCGTTCTTCGGCGGAACCTCAGTCGGTGCTCCATCCACGGCGGGACTCATGGCTCTGTTGAACCAGTATGTCGTTGCGCAAGGCATACAATCGGGGCCTGGGCTGGGCAACATCAATCCGCAGCTCTACAGCCTCGCGCAAACGGTACCGGCGGCTTTCCACGACATCACCACCGGGAATAACATCATCACGGTCACGTGCCCCGTTCGGCAGCGCAACTGCACGCCCAGTTCGATCGGTTATTCTGCCGGACCCGGCTACGATCAGGTGACCGGATTGGGGTCGCTGGATGCCCAGGCGTTCTTTGCCGCCTGGGTCAATCAGGCCTCCGGAACCGCGCCGCCTGCTCTCACCGTCATCGGAAATGCAGCTTCCTTCAACCAGGAATACGCACCCGGCATGCTCCTGACGATCTATGGTTTGCGCCTTTCGCCGGGGACGCAGGAAGCCGCGAGCGCGCCGTGGCCGATTGGGATGTACGGAGTGACCGTGACCATCAACGGCGTGCTGGCTCCTTTGTACTACGTCTCACCCGGACAGTTGAACGTGCAAATTCCTTATGAGACGCCCGTGAACACCAGCGTGGTGCTGACCGTGAACAACAGCGCAGGGTCCGTGTCCACATCCTTTACCGCAGCGGCAGCGGCTCCCGGAATCTTTACCGATCAGAACGATGCCCCTGTTCCGTTCACGAGCGCCGCTCGCGGCGAGACCATCACGCTATACCTCACCGGGGCCGGCGCCGTCACCCCGGCTATCGCTACGGGTGCTGGACCCAAGGTGGGCACGGCGCTGGCTAATCTTCCGCAGCCGGTGCAGAAGATCTCGGTTACCGTTGGCGGCGTAACTTCGCCGTCCGTGTCCGCGATGATTCCCGCGGGTTATGTCGGCGTGGTGCAGGTCAACTATCAAGTGCCGGCCGCCGCGCCTCTCGGCCCGCAACCGGTAGTGGTCACGTTAGGCGGCGTGTCCAGTCCGCCGGCTACTTTGACGGTGACACCGTAATCCCGCGCCGCATTTCAGCGGCCCTGAATGTCCAGGCTTCCGAACTTCTTCATCGTCGGCGCTCCCAAGGCAGGCACGACGTCGCTCTATTACTATCTCGACCAGCATCCCCAGGTTTACATGAGCGCGATCAAGGAGCCAAACTTCTTTGCGCCGGAAATACGCGAGGAGAATTTCGATCCCAAGCACCGCCGCGACATCACCGGCGACGCCCGTGGTCTACGCAAGTTTCTGGCCGGTCCCATGAACGAGAAACGCTTGGGTGGAATCGTTGCGAGCTGGGAAGATTACTTGCGCCTGTTCGCCAACGCTGACCGGCAAACGGCGCTAGGAGAGGCGAGTGTTTGTTATTTATGGTCGCCCACGGCGCCCGAACGGATCGCCGCCAGGATTCCGGACGCCAGGACTCTCGTGATGCTGCGCGATCCCGCTGAGCGGGCTTTCTCCCAGTACCTCCAAGGTCTGGGGAATGGCAATATCCGTTGGACCTTCCGCGAACATATCGAGCGTAGCCTGCGCCAGCGCTCCGGGCCGTTCTCGGTTCACTACCCATTTCTGGAGTCCGGACTCTACGCGGAACAACTTGGCCGGTATCTGGAGCGCTTCGGCCGGAACGTCTGGATCGGTTTCCACGAGGACTTCCGGGAACGCCCTCTCGAGGTGTACCAGAACATCTGCCGATTCCTGGGAGTGGCTCCAGACTTCTCACCCGCCATGGACCGCCGGCATCTGGAAGCCCAGCCCCCGCGCCTCGGTGCCGTCGGCTGGCTGAAGCGCGCGGGAGTCTGGGAGGCTGCCGCCAGGGTGACACCGCGCGGTCTGCGCCCGCGCATCCGGCGTGCGCTCACCCGCGGGCCAGGCACAGCCCGCATGGATCCCACGGATCGGAATTACCTGGTCGACTTCTACCGCGAAGACATTCGCAAGCTGGCTAGCCTGCTGGGCCGAAACCTGGATAGCTGGCTGCGCAAAGACTCCAACGTGTCTTGACCGCTCCCTTTGGTCACGGCTCGGAAACGCGCGCCGTCATACGGAGCCGTGACCAAAGGGAGCGGTCGCTTAGCTTGCGAAATCATCCCGGTTTCCGCATCCACTTTCGCCACACCAAATACCCCACCGCCGCCACAACCATCGCCACCGCCACCCAGACCAGGTAGTAATGGATGTTCTTCTCCACCGCTTCCCACCGCTCGCCCAACAGGTAGCCCAGACTCAGGAACGTCGACACCCACAGCACCGTGCCGGTGTAGGCGAAGATGGCGAACTGGTGCGGCGCCACGTCCGCAATGCCGGCCGCATACGCCGTGATGTGCCGGACCCCGGGAATGAAGTAGCCAAACGTCAGCGCCCAGTGGCCGATGCGCGCGAACCAGGCGTGGGCGCGGTCCAGACGCTCCTCCGTAAGGTGCAGATATTTGCCGTAACGCAGTAGCACGCGATGGCCGAATAAGCGGCCCAGCTGGTAGCTGATAGTGATTCCCGAAGCGCTGCCGGCCAGCGCCGACACGAATGCCAGCGGCAAGGAAAGATGCCCTTTATAGATCAGGTATCCCGAAAAGGTGAGCAGCGTCTCATCGGGAATGGGCAGGCCGATGATCCCAAAAACCAGCAGAAAAAAGATCGCAAAGTATCCGTACTGCGTGATCCAGGCGAGAACATGCTGTTCCAACTAAACCGCCAGCTCCGTGATGTCCACCGAGGAGCGGTTGCCCTCCACCACCACAATTCCGCTCTCGGTCACATGATGGTAGCGCCGGTCGCGCTCCAGATCGAAACCGATGCAGGCATCCTCCGGAACCCGTACGTTCTTGTCCAGGATGGAGCGCCTCACCTTGGCGCGCCGGCCGATGTCGCAGTTGTCCAGAATCACGGAGTCTTCCACCACGGCTCCGGCGTGCACCCGGACGCCCCGCCCCAGCACCGAATTGCGAACAAATCCTCCGGAGAGAATGCAGCCGCCCGAAACAATGGAATCGATCGCGTGGCCCCTGCGGCCCTCATCGTTGAAGGTGAATTTTGCCGGCGGATCCGGATAGCTGGTGGTCCTCACCGGCCACTGCCGGTTGTGAAGGTTTAACGCCGGGCTCACCGAACGCAAGTCCATTTGGGCTTCGTAATACGAATCCACGGTTCCCACATCGCGCCAGTAAGGGACCGCGTCCGCTACCTCGCCGGGGATGCGATTGGACTCGAAATCATACGCGTAGATCTCGGCCTTGCCGGCCAGCTTGGGCAGGATATCGCGTCCGAAATCATGGTTGCTTTGCAAATTGGCCGCGTCATCATGCAGCAGCCGGAGCAGCGTGCGCGTGGAGAAAATGTAATTGCCCATGGAGGCATGCACGCGGCGCGGGTCGCCCGGCAGCGTCGGGGCGTCGGGATTCTTCTCGTGAAAGGCCATGATGCGGCCGTCTTCGGCGGTCTCGATGACGCCGAACTCGGCGGCCTGGTGCTTGGGCACGGGGATGGCGGCCACGGTTACTTCGGCGTTCTTGTGCACGTGGTATTCGATCATGCTCGCAATGTTCATGCGGTAAACGTGATCGCCGCCGAAGATCGCCACTACGCGCGGGTCGGCTTGCTCCACCAGGTTGATGTTCTGGTAGATCGCGTCGGCGGTGCCCTGGTACCAGGTTTCGTCGGGTGAGCGCATCTGCGCCGGAACCGGGATCACGAACTGGTTCTTGAGCAGCCCGCTCAATTGCCAGCCTTCGTTGAGGTGTTGCAGTAGCGACTGGCTCCGGAACTGGGTGAGAACGTACACCGAGTAAATTCCGGAGTTAATGAAATTACTCAGGACAAAATCGATGATGCGATATTTGCCGCCGAACGGCACGGCCGGTTTAGCACGCTCCTTGGTAAGAGGATACAGCCGGGTTCCCTTCCCGCCGGCAAGCACGATTCCCAGGACACGTAAACGCATCAGTTCCGCCAATGCCATATTCTTCCAGGCAAGCGGTCAGCACGCAAGCTGCCTTTTGACAGTTTTTGTGTGGCGGGGCCATGCCCTGCCCTGGGTTCTGGCACAGAAAAACCGCGCTAAGGGCAAGGCACGGCCCCGCCCCACCTACATATACGCCGGAATCTGGATCCCCAGAATACCCGCGGTGCGCTCCAGCTGGCGGTGGAAAAAATCCGTCATCCAAAGCAGAAATACCTTCTTCTCCCGGTCCTGCTCCTGAATGATGGGGTACTGATGATAGAAGTTATTGAAGGCCTGTGCCAGTTGGAAAGCGTACTTGGCCACGTGCGCGGGCTCTCCGGCTGTAACCGCGCGCTCCAGGGCGGAATCGGCCTTGGAAGCGGCCAGCAGCATCTGCCAGAAGTCCTCGGCCTGGAGTTGGCGCGCCATGCCGGCGGCGTTCAGCTCGGCGGCGAAATCGGGCACAGTCTCGCCGCGCTCCTCCAATTTGCGCAAAATATTGCGAGCGCGGACGGCGGCATATTGCACGTACGGACCGGTCTCGCCTTCAAAGCTCAGCGCCTCCTGCAGGTCGAAGGCAATCACGGAATTACGCGTGTACTTCAGCAGGAAGTAGCGTAGGGCGCCGATCGCGATCTGCGTGGCCACTAGCTTCTGCTCCTCGGGGGCAGCCTCGGCATGACGGGAAGCTACTTCCTCCAGAGCCTTGGCGATCAGGCTGTCCATCAGGTCGTCGGCCTTGACCCCCAAACCCTTGCGGCCCGAGACCTCGATATAGGGCCGCTTCTGGTCCTCTTCCGAAAGCGGGATGCCCAGATCGGCGCAGCAGCGCGGCGACAGCGCCACCATTTCGTAGGAAAAGTGCACGGAGCGGCCCGCTTGCTGCTCATACCCCAGCCCGCGCAGGCCGGCAACCACCACGTCTTGCAAATAGGATTGGCGGGCATCGATCACGTTATAAACTCGCGAGCCCGCGCCGAAATGATGCTCGGAGCCGGTGGGGGTGCCGGTGGTGATCCATAGCACTCGTCCATCGGCATAGGTCTGGAACGGGCGATAGTAAAAATCCTTGCCCAGCAGGCCGAACTTCCAGAGTTGGTAGGCGATGTCCTTACCGACATAGGTCACGGTGCCATCGGAGCGGACGATCACCTTGCCTTCGTCCGAAAGCCCCGGCATCACCCAGCAGCCGGCGTTCTTGCCCTCCGTCTCCAGGTAGATGGCCTTGCGCTGCTTGAGCTGCTCGAAGGCCGAAGCCCAAAATTTCAGATGCAGGATTTCGCTCTCGCGGGGTAGAACGTCGTACTCCACATCCAGGCGCAGCATCGTGGCCAGGTGCTTTTCCACGATGGCATCCGCCACCAGGTGCGCCAGCTCGTATAGTTCACCTGCGCCGGCCTCGATGGCGTGCAGCGTTTGGGCTCGCCATTTTAAAGCTTCCGGGTCTTCGGAATAATAGGCGGACGTCCGCGCATAAAGGTCCCAGCAATAGTAATCGAACCGCGTGCCCGGATCGGCAATCAGGGCGCGCACATCCGCCGGCGTTTTCTTTTCCAGGTAATGGAAGCCCACCACCACGTCGGCCACCTGGACGCCGGTGTTATCGATGTAGTTCTGGACTTCGACATCCTGGTCCAGTGCGCGCAACATGCGCACGAACGTATCCCCCAGCGTGGCGTTGCGCAGGTGGCCGATATGCGCCGCTTTATTGGGATTGATGTTGGTGTGCTCGACGATGGTCTTCTCACCGCTAGCGGTGGCAGCCTCCGATTCCCCGCGGAGCAGCGCCGCGCCGTAGGCTCCGCGGTCCAAACGGATGTTGAGGTAGCCATTGCCGGCCACCTCCATGGCCGCCACTCCGGGGATCGAGCCGATCTCTTCCACCAATTCCGCGGCGATTTTTTTAGGCGCCTGGCGAAGCTGCTTGGCTAACTGGAACGCAGCCGGCACCGCCATTTCGCCGAAATCGCTCTGCCGCGGTTGCTCGATGGCCACCGCCAGATCGACCCCGTACCGGGCTTGGATATGGGCGTGGAATGCCTGTGAGACCTGCTTTTCGATGGATTGAAACACGGGAAGTACGAGTATAACAGGCGGGTGAAACGGGACCGCTAAATCTCGTATTCAGGCGGTTTTGCACGACCGAAACTGATGTGTTCCCAGAGCCGCTCATGGAGAAAATATAGGCCGATCTTGCTCACCATGTCGATGAGCGCGATGCCGCCGGAAATCATCGGCTTACCCGTAAGTACAAAAGCAATAAGGCCCGTAGCAGCCGACCCAAGCACCCGATAGCTGATTGCCTTAGCGAAGCTTCGAGAGTTGCTCTCCATAGTTAACTTGCATTGTACCAAATCCCGATAGAGATTGCGACGATGGTTTTGTACTGTTTCTGGCCCGCCCTATTTCGCGGCTGGCGCAGCCGGGGATGCCGGCGCCGCCTTCAGGCGCGCCAAAGCCTTCATGGTGTCATCCCACTGATGGGAATCGGCCCTGGTCGCAAACGCCTGGTTCATATCCTGGTAAAAGTCCAGCACCTGCTTCACCACCCGAGCATCAACTTTCGACGCGTCCTGGCCCGCTAGTTCGATGGCGAGCTTGGAGAACGCGTTATCCGCCAGGCTGTATTCGCCCGGAGAGGTTGGCTTTCCGGTGTCGAGGTCGCGATTCTCCAGCATGAGTTTTCCCTCGCCCACTTCCGAAAGAAGCTTGCGGTATTCGTCCAGGGTCCGGTTGAAACTGTCTTCGAAGAGCGTGATCGTCTGCGAAGTGGGCGGCTCGAAGGCGGCAACTTTGAAAGGCCCTATCTTGGGGACCAGACGAAAGAAGAAAGCCAGAATGCGCGTGAAGATGCCCGGTTTTTGATATTTGCTGTTCCACTCTTTCTTGTAGCTCGCCCGCGAGAGGTTGTAGCGAAACTGGCGGCGGGTCAGCCCCGGGTGCGACTTCCGCAGTTCGTCTTTTTGCGTGTCCCAGGCGACCTTGGTCATTTCCGGAATCATCGTGCTGACGGTGTAACGGTATGTCCCCAGAGCCAAGTCGAAGCTGGTGAACAGGGACGGAAGATCGAGCGAATAGGTATCGCGGAAAGCCCGTTCGAGCACCGGCTTGCTCACCTCGAACCCGATGAAATCGTGATACGACTGGGGCGCATAGTGACCTCTAGACACCTGCCACACATCGAAACCGAACTCCACTTTGAGGTGCGCGGACGGATCGTCCGCGTAGGTTACCAGGCTGCCATACTTCGTTCGCAGCTTGGGATACTCGATGGCCACCGCGGCGTTGACCGCGATCGGGTGGCCGGTAGTATCGGCGGCATAGTGCGCCAGGGAGCCCAGGGCAAAAGCGTATTCGTTCAAATCCTGGGCGTCGGCCAGCAGGTTCGTCACGAAATCGCCGCTGCGGACGTAGTGGGTCAGGTCGCTGAAGAAATGGCTGCCGAAGGGGTAGTAGCCCATGTCTTGAATGATGGCGCCCGCGTATGTGTAGGCGTGCGCATGGAGCAGATCGTCGGAGCTGGCCTGTGGAAAGCGCTTCACCAGCAGCGGCTTGATATCCCGGTCCCAAGCCGAATCAATGATGGCTTCATGGGTAAGAACGGAGTACGCCTTAGCGGCGGGGGTAAACATCAGTAAGGCAACGCACAGCAGGAGACGGAACATGAGGCTAGCGCGCCAATTCTAACACCGGATAGGAGAAGGTTGAGGTGTCCCGCTCCACAAAAAGTGTGAAGCGGGACGGTTGACTACAGGGTTGACAGTTTCGCGTCCAAATCCGCCAGCGTCCGTGAGAGAAGCTCACGGTAACGCGGATTTTGCGCAGACTTCAATTCGGTCACGATTCGGGTCCGAGAGAGAAGGAAGCCTTCCTTCTGGCGGAGGTGATTCAGGATTTCGGGATCGGGCACATTGCGGGCGGGGGCGTTTGGGCGCACGTCGAACACACCGGCCAACGCCTCGGCCCCTTTACTTTCCCAACCTTTGGCCATATGCCTTTATTCTACCTCGGTAGGAGGTAAAGGGGAAGACTACGTACAATTGGCCATTCGAATCAAGCGTTTCAACCCCTCGGCAAACACCGCGGGAGTGGTGAGCAGGCTCGTCACCAGGAATGCCTCAGATTCGAAATCGTAGAAGAACCCCGGTTGCACCAGTACGTTACAGCTACGGAGCAGCTCTAAAGCCCACTCCTCTTCGGTGCGCAGCCGCGGGACTTGTAAGGTTGCGCACCAGCCGCCTTCGACGTCGAGCAGACTGACCGGCGAAGCGGCGAGAGCCTCGCGGGCGAACTGTAAATTCCAGGCGGTGCGCTCGCGGATCTGCTGTTGGACGATAGCGCCCAGCGTTAACAAACCAGTAGCCGCGCACTGTACCGGAGTTCCTACCGAAAGATAGGTATCGGCGATCCATTCCAAACGCTCCTTGGCCTGCTGCCGATGGTGCGCCGCTCCCGCGGTCACGATCCAGCCGAGCTTCATCTGGGGGAGCCCCGCGATCTTGGAAAGTCCGCTCATCGAAAACGCCAGCCCATCTGTCTGTCTGGCCAGGGTGACTACTCGCTCCGCATCGGCGCCGAAGGCATAGTCGGCGAAGACTTCATCGGAGATCAGAGCGATTTCCCGCCCGGCACAGATCCGCGTAAGCTCGACCAGTTCGGCGCGCTTCACGTACGAGCCGGTGGGGTTGTTGGGATTCACCAGAATGATGGCCCGTGTCCGATCCGTTAGACCGTCGATCAGCCCTTCGATATCGATCTCCCAGTGGGCGAGATAGCGGAGCGGATACGAGCGGACTTCCACCGATTCCATGGTCGCCAGGAATTCGAAGAGCGGGTAGGATGGCCGCGGCACCAGCACCTGGTCGCCCGGATCGGTCAACAATTTGAACAGGTAGGCGTAGGCTTCACTAGTGCTGGCGGTGAGCAGGATGCGCTCCGGCTCGACTGTACAGCCGCGATCGAAATAATACCGGGCCACGGCTTCGCGCGCCTCCCGCATGCCCGCCGGGGAGGGCTCGTAGCGCAACAGGCGCTCATCGCGGAAGGCGTCGAGGATTTCCGGCGGATAGCTGAGGCCCGCGCGCGTGGGATTCGATTCCGTAAGGTCGAGCAGTTCCCCGCCCTCACGGCGCTTCTCTTCAAGCGCGCGCGTGAGGCGGTTGGGCTGGAAATCCCAGCGGAAGCGGGATGAGAACATGTCTATCCGCGAATCGCCCAGCGGGCCAACTCGGCCAGTTTGGGCGTGGTCCCCTGAAACAGGATACCGATACGGAAGATGCGCGCGGCGGCCCATGTGCCTAGGACACTGCAAGCCAGGATGCCGAACAGGCCCGCCCACGGCTGCCAGGCCGGCACACCTCCCGGCATGGACTGGCGCATCATCATCAGAATCGGTGTGAAGAGTGGGAAAAAAGACAGCGCCGTGGACATGCCGCTGTTAGGCTGCTGCAGAATCGACACCATCGTGAAGAGGGGGATGAGGACCGGCAACATCAGGAATCCGACGAGATGTTGGGCATCTTGCGTGCTATTGCAAGCCGATCCCAACGCTGCCCCCAAGGCGCACATCAACGTTACATCGGCCACCAGGTAGACGAAGAACCAAGGCAGCACTCCGAACGGAATCAAGCCGAACATAGCCATGCTCTGGAGGGCGAGTATGCCACCAATGATGTAGAGCGACGAACTGGCCAGCGAGCGGCCGACTGCCGCCAGGATCTTGCCCATAATCAGCTCAAACGGTGTCGCCGAGCCCAGCAGCATTTCGAATACGCGCTGGGTCTTGTCCTCTGCTACCGCCGTGAGCATGGGGTTGGCGCTGATGAGCACGATCATTGCTAATATCAGCGCCAGGACATACGGCACGGCAAAACTTTCGACTTGACCTTTCTTGCGCGGCGCCAGAATCGCGCCGGTCCGTGGGTCCTCGGAGACCAGGTTCATGCTTTCGAGGCGCACGGGAGTCAGCGCTTCGGTGTAGTGGTCGTGGTCGACCCCCAGTTGCGCGAGCCGCACGCGCCGCAGACCATCGTTCACGGGTCCGGCAAACCAACCTTGGAACATGTCGATCCCCCCGGCTCCCGAATAAAAGGCGATCGGGGCAGCACGACCCGGCGATGGATGAATTGCCTCCTGGCCGATATCCACGAAGGCGATCAGCTCCCGACGGCGCACGCGGTCAGACAATAGCAGCCGTTGCCGGTCCCAGTTGCCATCCGGTGGCGTGCTTTGCTCGAACCGGTACTGCGGCATCAACCGGCGGCCCGTGGTTTTGTCGAACATATCGCGGCGGTTGGCGTCCTCGGCGGCTTCGATCACAGCGGCGGCCACGAGGCCCGAGCGATCGAGAATGGCCACGTGCTGCTCCTGCGCATTGTTCCGGGCTTGCATCCCGGCTATCACGAAAAACCCGCCGCCCACCAGGATCGGCATCACCAGCAGGCCGAAGATGAAAGCCTTGGTCATCACCGATGAAATGAAATCCCGTTTGGCGATCAGCAGAATTCTACGCAACTTGCGCCTCCTCCGCGGCCGGGCCCGCGATGCGAACGAAGATGTCGTGCAAGGATGGCTTGGTGACGGCAAAACTGGTCACGCGCGTTCGCGCCAGGAGCGCGTGCAGCACCTGCTGTGGGTCGCCCCCCCGCGCCAGGCGAACCTCCTGCGCCTGCCCCAGGTCGCGAACCTTCTCCACGCCCGCGATTCCGTTCAGCACCGCCGCTCCGCCATCCGCCGTGATGCGAAGCGTGTCCGTGGCATATTGCTGCTGGATCGCGGCCAGCGTGCCATCCAGAACTTTCTTGCCGCGGAAGATCATGAAGATGTAGTCGCACATGCTTTCCGCGACGTGCATGTCGTGGGTGCTCAGAATGATGGTGGAACCGCGGCGGCGCAGTTCCAGGATGGATGCGCTCACCAGATCCATGCTTACCGGATCGAGCCCCGTGAAGGGTTCATCCAGGATCAGCAGCTTGGGCTGCGGAACTACGGCCGCGATGAATTGCACCTTCTGGCTCATCCCCTTGCTGAGCGTCTCCACTTTTTGCGAGGCGCAACGGGACAGATCGAACTTGTCGAGCCAGGCCTTCACTTCCGCGGCCACGCTGCGGCCCCCGCGCAGCTCGCCGTAAAACTCGAGGAGCGTGCTCACGGCCATCCGGCGGTAGACGCCGCGTTCTTCGGGCAGGTAGCCGATCAGCTCCGAGCGCGTGGTGCTCATCTGCTGCCCGAACACATGGATGGAACCGCGGTCGGGACGGAAGATGTTGGTGATCATGCGCATGGTGGTGGTCTTGCCCGAGCCGTTGGGCCCGATGAAACCGTAGACCGAGCCTTCCGGTACGGTGAGCGTCAGATCATCCACGGCAGTCAGGGAGCCGAAGGTCTTGGTGACATCGCGAATCTGTACGGCGTCCATTAGTCTAACATCGTAAGGTAAATGGCGGCGGCTGTCAATGACTGTCGGCCGAGCGGCGGGACGAGGGCGTCCCGCGCGGTCCGGGGGACCGGCGACTACACGTCAAGTTGAACTGGCCGATAGCCCAACTGACTTGAGCGGCGTTTCACGGGAGCTATCGATTTTCTGGTGACATGCCAGATTGTTGTCCCCATAATCCGGCGTCCTTGGGGACGATTTCGGAGTTCATGGCTTGAATGAATGAGGATCTCGCAGCCGGATGCC